>Ga0316600_10001050_pt1 | contig 12725 bp, 12 predicted proteins | sample OWC_soil_day5_CT_FD_207652 | JGI IMG/M metagenome (GOLD analysis project Ga0316600, IMG submission 207652) | Wetland soil microbial communities from Old Woman Creek delta, Ohio, United States - OWC_soil_day5_CT | ecosystem: Environmental > Terrestrial > Soil > Wetlands | place: USA: Ohio... | reverse complement strand
TTGGGGCAAAAAGAACTAACTAAATGGGTGTCTTTAATTGCGTTAAAGGGCATTGCCAATGATAAACCAGGAGAATTGATTCTGGCATCCCTCATTCGGGCACGTTTTGCGGAAAATCTGGCAACAGGCAGAATGCCGAAACCTTGCGTAGCCAATGCGTTTCTTATGGGCATGTTTTCCCATATTGATGTTTTGCTTGACCGTCCGTTGCGGCAAATATTAGATGAAATTTCTCTAGATGAAGAGATTAAGCATGCACTTCTTGAGAAAGGGCAGAATCAATTTTCTGTATTATACCAGTTGATCCAGTCTTATGAGAAAGGGGATTGGGAAATATATTCCTGTTGTGTAGATAAAATGAGAATCAATGAGCATGATGTTTCGAAATACTACCGAGAATCATTGATATGGGCTCAGGATTTGATAATGCGTAATGAATAATAAGCTAGATATGTGAATGTTACGAATACTTTGCACGGCAAGAGTATCTATTGCAAAATTTAACGATACTAGGAGGAAGAAAAAATGAAAAAACGTATATCAATTGGTACCCAATTAGGTACTATTATGGGAATAGCCCTACTATTTATGGTCATTTTGCTTGGAATAACCGTCTATGATTTAAAGGAATCGAGTACTGTTTATCAAGGTCTGATATCTGGTCCGGTGGCACGAACGATGATTTTGCAGCAAGCACAGGATGATTTCCATGAAGGGTTAGGCAATATGCGCGGCTATGTAGCTTATAATGATTCAAAATATGCAACAGATACAGTAAACTTGTTAAACCAAAGCTACGAAACAGTAAAAACAGTCACCGCTGCAACGACAGCCATAGAAAGTAAACAGGCTGGCGAAAAACTGCAAATCGCACTGCTCGACTATATTGCAGACATTAAACAATCCATTGCATTAAAACAGAACAATGATCCTACGTATGCTATTGTATTATCAGGAACCCGCCATAAAACTGAAACTGTCAACAAATTGTTTGCTGAAGGCATGACAACCCAGGAGAATGCCCTACAACAACGCATTCGCCAACTCAATGAGAAACAAACCATGACTTTTACCGTCGTCATTGCCTCCAGCGTGTTCGGTATTCTTGCAATCATTACGATTCTAACTTGGTATAGCCGGCAACTGGCGCGGAGAATGGGAAATCTGCGTGGCGATATCTTGTCACTGAGTAAACTGGATTTATCAAGTCAAGATGTATACCCCACTCGTAATGATGAAATTGGTGATATGGCAGAAGCATTGATTCAGATGAAACATGTACTGCAGGATATTGTTCGCCACCTTAAAAATGATGCTGATAAACTGGCAGCTTCCAGTCAAGAGTTATTATCCTCAGCAGAAGAACAACTGCAGGTATCAGAAAGTATAGCCCAATCCATTATTGAAGTGGCCGCTGGCGCGGATCGGAATACCAATCATATTACCGAAATTTCCGCTGTTATCCAGGAGACTAGTGCCAGTGCCGAAGAAATAAGTGCCAGTGCTTCCCATGTTAACAGCGTTACTCAGGATGCGGTTGGCGATGCCAATCAAGGAATGCAGCTTATTCGTAAACTTGTGACGCAGAATGACACCATCGAAAAATCAATGTCAAACATCACTCAAGTATCTGAATCTCTAGTGAAAGGCTCCGATGATATCCAACAAATTGTCACAACCATCCGCAGCATTGCTGGACAGACTAACCTTTTAGCCTTGAATGCTGCCATTGAAGCCGCCAGAGCAGGCGAAGCTGGGCGAGGTTTTTCCGTAGTAGCGGAAGAAGTTCGTAAGTTAGCTGAGCAAAGTGCAGTTGCTACCAATCATATTGAAGAAATCATCGGTAAAATGACGACTGATATACAGTTTGCTGTGGATGTAGTAACGAAAGCCAATGGGGAAGTGGTGGCTGGTAAAACGGCAACCAACGAAACGCAACAAGGTTTCCAGGCGATCATCGGCAAACTGACTCAAGTAAAAACAGGCATAGAGCAGATTAGTCGGGCTGTGGGAGAAACCGCTCGTGGCATGCAGTCTGTCGTCAATAATGTTCAGAATATCGGGACTTCATCAGAAGAAACCAGCGTAAGTGCTGAGACTGTGGCGGCATCGGCAGAAGAACAAAGTGCCAGCCTCCATGAAGTACACTTAAGTGCCGAATCCTTATCGCACATGGCTGCGGGCCTTAATGACATCACTGCCAAATTTAAGATTTGATTTTCTGCTGAGTGTCATTTAATGCATAAGAATTTTAACGTCTAAGAAAAGGAGATCGAAATCATTATGAAAATTACACAAAGCATTCGTTTTCGGCTTATAGGCCTGATTGCTTCTCTAGTCATCGGCACACTGCTGGTCGTATCCGGCATTGGTTATTACTTTTCGGAAAGATACCTGGAAGAGAGCCTAAATCAAACCGAACAGGCGGTTGTTGCCAGTGCTGCTGCACATGTAAAAGCGGAACTCTCAGTGGCATTTACTCAATTGGAAGACGTCGCTAGCATTGCTAGATTGCAAAGTGGCGACAAAGCACAGATCGTGCCAGCTTTAAAAGAAGCGCAACAACGTATTGGTAAATTTGACGACCTTGTCTTTTCCTCTTTGGATGGCTCAACTATTAATAGCGCTGGTATCATAATTAATGTTGCTGACCGGGAATATTTTAAGAAAGTTGTTAGTACGAAAAAAACATATGCTTCCGAAGTATTTTTTTCACGTGGCAATCAGAAACAATCTGTGGCTTTATGTGTTCCGGTTATTCGCGATGATCAACTTGTTGGAATTTTATTTGCCACTTATTCGCTGGATAGACTAACGCCGATTATTAAAGATATCAAATTTAAGCAAAGTGGATATGGAGCACTGCTTGATGCTGGGGGGACATATTTGACCCATCCGACTCGTCCTGAATTAATGGGGAATATGAATATTAAAACCGGTGAAATTTCTGGTGAGTTAAAGAATAAATTAGGCAGTAATGCTAATCTCGATCCGAAATTCATGTCTGCTTTTAGCAAATCTGCAGAAATAGGCAGTCGTGTTCATGTCGAATATAAAGCAACAACAGGCTTGGATCAGGCCGCTTCTTTTACCCCGATTGATCTGCCTGGTGGTCAGCGTTGGTTTTTACTCCTTGCCCTAACAAAAGCCGATGCAACTAATGAAATCACTGCGCTGTCAAGAATTTTGCTAGGACTTTCTGGCGTCTGTCTTCTGCTGGTGCTGGGACTTACTTTTTGGTTCAGTAAATTTTTTGTCCACCCCATTTTGCGCATTAACCAGGTTGCTCAAGATGTTGCTAGCGGCAATCTAAAATCAATTGAGAAAACCATTCATGATAAAAGCGAGCTTGGACAACTATCGGAAAGTATGATGCTTATGAATCAAAACTTGCGTAACCTTGTACAACAAGTCCAATCTCAGTCCAGCCAGTTAGCTGCTTCTAGCGAAGAACTGACGGCTAGTGCCCATCAATCAGCCGATGCTGCTAATCAAGTCGCCGGTTCCATCACTGCGATTGCCCATGGAGCAGAAATACAGGCGAACTCCGCTGATCAAATTATGTCCGTTGCTCAGACCATGTCAGAACAGATAAGTCTAATTTCTCAGGCGTCGCGTAATGTATCCGATACCGCAACAGCTACCTCCCAGGCAGCTGGCCAAGGACGCCAGGTAGTAGGACAAACTATTGAACAAATGAATGAAATTGGCAAAAACACGATGGCAACTCAATCGACAATTGACGAACTGATCAAAAGTTCTCAGGATATCCGAGAAATGGTTACTCTCATCTCCTCCATTGCTGGACAAACTAATCTCTTAGCCTTAAACGCTGCTATTGAAGCAGCGCGAGCGGGTGAACAGGGACGCGGTTTTGCCGTTGTTGCTGAAGAAGTCCGCAAACTAGCAGAAGAATCTAATCAAGCCGCCCAGCAAATTGGTACACTGGTAGGAAAAAATCAAAAGAATTTAAATCAAGTCGTTACTGCCACGCAAGTTGGGGCAGCAGGCATTCAAACTGGCATTTCCCTTGTTCACGATACAGGAGAGACCTTTCAAAAGATTGTAGACGCCATTCTCCATCTCTCCGAACAAATTAAAGACATTTCTGGCTCCATCCATCAGATTGCCGGCGGCAATCAGACACTGGTTGAATCCATCCAGGAAATTGATACGGCTAGCAAACAGGCAGCGTCTGAATCACAGAGCGTTTCGGCAGCCACCGAAGAACAGTCTGCATCCATGCAGGAAATCGCATCATCTAGCCAAGGTTTGGCTATGTTAGCTGCGGACTTGCAAGCTGCTATTGAAAAATTCCAGTTATGACTAAGATAAATCGGTAAACAACGAGGGGGGGGGGCGCAGCCCTCAAGGAAGTTGAAAAAGATGTGGATTATGTCGCAAACAAATAAAAATGGAGGCGTTTTATGAGTGAAAATATAAACCATAAAAAAGGAATTTTATTAGAAACGGGAACCAATGAATTTGAGATTGTAGAATTTACAGTTGGCAAAGTCAATTATGGGATCAATGTTGCTAAGGTGAGAGAAGTGATTAATCTGATTCCTATCACGCCAATGCCTAATTCTCACCCTTATGTTGATGGCATATTTACATTACGTGGACGGGTGATGCCATTGGTTAATTTATCGCGTTGTTTAGGAGTTGAAGAGCAGAACTCTAGTGCTCAAAATATTATTGTAAGTGAATTAAATAATTACTTTGTAGGTTTTCTGGTAAATGAAGTCTCTCGCATACATAGAGTGTCATGGTCGGTCATGGAACCACCGCCTAATGTTGCAAACGCTGAGAGTGTTGTTGGTATTATTAAAATGGAGGGAAGAATCGTTATTTTATTAGATTTTGAGAAGATTGTTGCTGAGATTAATCCTCAGATTCATGTTAAATTGACGACTGTCTCTCAAAGTAGTGATGCTTTGCAGAAGATTCGGAAAACCAAAAAAATTATGGTGGCTGAAGATTCTAAAATGTTGAGAGATTTATTGCTTGAAACTCTTCATAGGGCTGGTTACATCAATGTGACCGCTTATAATAATGGTAAAGAAGCATGGGACTCTTTGACTGCATTAGCGAATTCAGGAGCACCCATTGAAGATAATGTACAGCTATTGATTACCGATATTGAAATGCCACAAATGGATGGGCATCATTTATTAAAACGCATTAGAGAGGATAAAAGTTTGCATAAGCTGCCAGTGGTTATTTTTTCATCCCTGATTAATGAAGAGATGCGCCGTAAGGGCGATGCTATTGGTGCTAATGGCCAAGCCTCAAAACCAGAAATTATTCAATTGATTGAGTTACTTGATACGAATGTTTTATAACCCAACTTTCGGATCAAGGCATCTCAAAATAATGGGCGAAATAGCATTATAAATGTGTTTTATTAATAGTGATGTGAGTACATATGTAAAAGAGGCCAGATGGCCTCTTTTATTTTGGGTAACAATAAGAATCATTTATAATATCATAAAGCAGGAAAAATATCGAAAACCGTTATAGATAATAATTAATTATTTGAAATTGTCTAATATTTTATAATAATAAGCAGGGGAATGTGAAGTTGTATAGAATAAGTATATATGTGATTGATAAATATTCTATGCGTTAAAGGGGACTTTTAACGATGTTAGATGCAGTAACTCTATTATAACAAGCAAAAGAGGCGGATGATAAAGATAAAGCCTACTGATTAGCGTCTGTTGAAGAATTGAAGTTGATTTAAATATTGAAACTGATTTTTCTCAGAGTGATAAGGAGCAAATCGGGACTAGAGTACAGGCTGTTTTAGAGATACTGGATTGAAAAAAATTGATGTAAAGGAGGATCTGGAATATGACTAAGGTACAAGTAGAGTTTATTAACACTTGCCCGTGCTGTGACGCTCATGTTTCGTCTATTAGGAAAGCGGCAGAGAAATTCGGTGATGGGGTTGAGGTTACAATTTATCGTGCCGGAAAGGATATGGGCTATCTTAAAAAATACGGCATGGTAACAAAGGGGACGATGATCATTAATGGTCAGAAAAAGTTTGATAATCTCTCACCAGCGGTAATTGAAAAGACGATTGAAGCGGCAGTAAGGAGTTGTACTAGTTGATTGGAGAAATGATGCTTAAAATGATTCTGACGGCCGTTGATTTACTGAATGGTGCATCCGTATGGTTGGTGCTAAGTTTTATGTTGGCTGGGCTGATGCATCACTTTATAAGCCCGGAGAGATTGCAACATATGCTGGGCAATCGTAATTTTTCTTCCATTATAAAGGCAACATTATCAGGGATGGTACTGCCTATTTGTAGCTGCGGTGTAATTCCTCTGGGGCTAGGGCTCTTTTATTCTGGAGCTTATTTGGGGCCGACACTGGCGTTCATGACCGCGACACCAATCCTTAATCCAGCAGCACTGCTGCTCACTTATGGGTTTCTAGGTCCGCAGATTGCCTCTATTTACTTTATTACTGGACTATTCGCTTCCTTAATAATTGGTGTGATAGGTAATGCTTTAGCCGGCTCAGAACTCTACGCTCCCGGTATGCAGGAACCGGTGGAGTTGGTAAAACTCGAAGCTGAAGGAGAAATTTCCCTATTGGAGAAAATTCAGGCCGGTTTGGTATGGGGGTTTCAAGATATGGGAGCTGCTGTCAGTAAATATGTATGTTTTGGTTTGTTACTGGTAGGAATTATCCTTACTGTTATGCCGCCATCATTTATTCAACAATATCTCGGTCAGCCAGGATTCATCTCCCTTGTCGGCATTGCCGCTTTGGGGGCAGTTATGTATGTGTGTGCCGTGGGTCATATTCCATTTATTGCTGTTCTAGTGGCTAGCGGTGCTGCTCCGGGACTGGCGATTACTTTTTTGATGACTGGAGCGGCCACCAACATTCCTGAACTGCTCAGCATATACAATATGATTGGCAAAAGGGCGGTGGTCATCTATTTTTCAGTAATGACAGGGATTTCTTTTATGGCAGGTTATTTGACAAACTTGCTGTTAATGCCTGACTTTGTTCCATTCTTTAATCTGGATCAGACCCAGGGTACGGTCAATATTGCTAATAAACTGATACTTGTAGCGCCGGAACCTTTGCAATACATCTGTTCTGTGATGATCATTACCTTGGCAGGATATGCTGTGTGGCCCAATATCCGCAGGTGTTTACCTGGAGAAGCTGGGATATGACCAGGAAAGAGAGACTCAATAGTATTATACTGCTGTCTATCTTACTCTTGTTGCTGGTCTTAACTTGTGGTTGCGCTGGGACGTCCGTCGCTAATAGTGGGATAGGCGATAGTCGTGTGAGTAAAGATCATCCCATGCTACAGTATTTTATAGCTGCACATCCAGACAATAAAGTTGTTAAGTGGGTATTAGGCGATGTTAACAGTGATGGTCAGGAGGATTTGGTGGTGATTTATAATATTTCCAAAGCCACCAATAGAATGCTGGTAGTGTTGAATATGAATGGAGAGTACCAATGCACCAATGAAGTCCCCGCTCCAGTTGAACACCAACAGATTCAGTTTAAAGATATTGACAATAAGCCGCCAACTGAGCTGATTGTTCAGGGCATGAAAGGGACGCGTGCTGGGCTGGCTATCTATCGAGTGGAAGGAAAGAGTCTGGTGAACTTGTTTGGCGAGGGCATGGTGGATTGCTGTAACTAAAAGGAGGAGGAAAAACATGAAGCTTGTAGGACGTAATATAGTATTTTTGATGGTACTAGTACTTAGTGCGACGTTGATTTTCGGCTGCGGTAGTAATAAGTCGACCAGCGGCACAGTGGGAATTCCTGAGAAGGATAAAGACTATGTGGTTAAACTCGGTTATTATGATTGTGATCATATGACGGCTGCCTGTATTGGCAAAGATGCGGGCATCTTTGAGGAATTAGGGTTAAAAGTTAATGTGATTGGTAATGGTAAGGTGCCTGAGGCGATGGCTGCTGGGCAAATGGATGTGGGGTATGTGGGCAATACCCGAATGATGCGGGCTTTTTTGCAAGGATCACCCATTATGGTGGTGGCTAATAATCATATTGGCGGTTCCTATTATCTAGTGGCTTCCAATGCGATCAGTGACCCGCAAGAGCTGATTGGCAAAAAACTAGCAATTGGCACTGACCCAGAGAAAAACAATTCGTCCTGGATTACGATGGCTCGGAAGCTGGGGCTTCCTATTGAAGGGAAAAACTACGAAGTATTTAACATGGCAGATAAAGATAAGTTTTTTGCACTGAAGGCTGGTAAGTTGGACGGCTATACTTCCTGTGATCCTTGGGGGTCAATGGCAGAACATGAAAAAGCCGGTCATATTATCGCCTCTGCTGTAAAATTATCGAATGGTGAGTGGGGAGAATGTTGTGGTTTTACCATGAATCGAAGCTTTGTCGCTGAACATCCGGAACTAGCGAAAAAAATGATATTGGCTCACACTAAGTCTTTAGAGTTTATTTATACTAAGCCGGTGCGCTCTAGTGAAATTTTTGCGGCCAATTATAATGTACCACTGGAAGTGGCACTCATGACTATCTATAAGAAAACGGTGGCTGAGGGACGTACTTTGACTTGGAAAATGGACAATAAATATTGGGAAAATCAGATTCAATATGAATTAAGCGTACCATCGATGGCGAAAGCACCTGACATTAAAGAATTTCTTCAGCCTCAGTTCCTCAATGAATCCGGAGCAAATGACTTTGATACTTTTATTAAAGAAAAAGTTGATTCTATTTTCCCTGTAGGCATGAACTATGAGGACTGGAAAAAGAAAGCATATGAACTGGAAGGGAAAAAATTATAAGATAAAAGCTTATGAAAAAAATAGTTTGGGCTATCCTGTTGATTGGTTTAGTGGTTTTTTTCACGGCATTGCCGCGGGAAAAAAGTCTTAATAAGATTCGTATTGGCGCACCGGATGATGTGAGTGGATTGATTGTGCACTATTTGCTGAATAGTAAGGGGTTGCAGGGAGAAACAGTAATACAGAACTTTACTGTATTGGGTGTTAAAGATTGTTGTGGCAGTAATACCCAGTGGGCGCTAAGTTCAGAAGAATTAGATATTGCAATCATGTGTCCAGATGCGGCTACTATGTTACTGGAAAAAGACAGTCGATATGTTGTTGTTAGTCCAATCCTTGCCAATTCAGATGTGATAGTAGTAAAGAATGGTGTCTTCCCCCAACTGGTGGGAATTGCCCAGAATCGTGACTATCAGGCGCAACTTGTGCACGATACTTTTGGGCCAAAATGCGTTCCGGTCAATATGCATGCAGCTTCTTTACCCTACGCTTTTGAGAAGAGTGCGGTAGAAGGAGTTGTGGTAGATATATTGAAAAGTTTCGCTTTGCAAGGAAGCAAACTACCGTCTTTTTATAGGGAAACCGATCGGGTGACAGCTGTGCTAGTGGTTCGCAAAGCTTTTATGGATGATGTTCGTTACAAAGATTTTCTCCGGTTGTATGACCAGGGGGTTAATGAATTGAGCCAACCGGATGTTATGCGGGCGGAACTGAAAAAGTTCAAGTCTATCGAGTTGAGTGAGGAGGATATGCAAATATGGAAGCAATTAAAGATAAAATTTCTGTTTGTACGGCCGGAAACCTGAGCGTGATGGACAAACCTGACAATAGCGGTATCGAAAAACAAAAATTTTTACATAGGCTTGGAGTGGCCATTGCTTTTTTGGGCATTTGGCAACTAGCATCGATACATTATCATAGTAATTTACTCCTGCCGCCGCCGGTGAAAACAGCCCAACGGTTGTTGATGATTCTCCAGGATCTTGATGTGCTGAAAAATCTAGCAATTACACTATCAAGGGTACTGACTGGTTTTTTGTATGCCATAGTTATCGGAGTGCCGCTAGGATTTTTGATGGGTTATTCCCAAAAGGCGATGCAGGCGTTAGATCCACTCGTTGGTTCTATTCGGCAAGTACCAATTATGGCTTGGATACCATTAACGATTGTCTGGTTTGGACTAGGCGATGGGCCAACTATCTTCTTAATTGCCATCTCAGGCGTTTTTCCCCTCATTCTCAACACGATCGCCGGTGTGCGTGGTATTTCCCAAGACTATTATCATGCAGCCCGTAGCATGGGAGCAGGGGCATGGAGCATTTTCGCACATGTTATTGTTCCTGGGTCGTTACCAGATATTCTGACAGGGGCTCGACTTGCTTTGGGAAGTGGGTGGATGTCTGTTATTTGTGCGGAGTTTATTGCGACGAGTGCTGGTTTTGGTTATTCGATGGTGGAAGCTCAGACTCGTATGGAAACGGACAAACTGTTGGCATTAATGGTGATGGGCGCGCTAGTAGGTTATGTTCTTGATCGGGTATTACAAGAACTTAATAAATCTTTGGTGGCATGGAGGTTTAGTAAACAGTGAATCTACAGATAGAAAATATAAGTAAAGTATTCTTCCACGCTGACAAGGTGCATACTGTTTTGAAGAATGTCAGTTTCCGTGTGCAGGAAGGACAGTTTGTTTCTTTGCTTGGTCCTTCTGGCTGTGGAAAAACCACATTACTGACTATTATTGCTGGTTTTCAAACATCAACTGGTGGACAGGTGCTACTTAATGGGCAGGAGGTAACCAAACCTGGTCCAGATCGAGGGTTTGTCTTTCAAAATTATGCGCTGTTTCCTTGGATGACTGTTAGAGAGAATATCTTATATCCAATGAAACGGCAGAAGATGCCACGCCTAGAACGCGAGGCGCGATTAGATAATTTATTGACGATGGCGCAGCTTGAAGGCAAAGAACATCTAATGCCAGGGCAGCTTTCCGGTGGGATGAAACAGCGAACGGCTGTTATTCGGGCGTTGGCTGGTCGACCAGAGGTTCTGTTAATGGATGAACCATTGGGGGCAGTGGATTTTCAGATGCGGCAAATTCTGCAGGAAGAACTGGAGGCCCTGTGGTTAAAAGACAAGACGACCGTTATTATGGTCACTCATGATATCGATGAAGCTATTTTTCTCAGTGATCGGGTGATTGTCATGTCGGCACAGGAAGGGGAAATTTTAGAGGATTTGGCGGTCATGCTGCCCCGTCCCCGCGTTCGAAAAAGTGGACTATATCAAGGTTACAAGGAACATCTTACTGAGCTCCTGCAGATTGCACAGGGAGCTAAAACGGTAAACTTGGCATAAATAGTGTAAATGGTGACATATAAAAGGGGGAAATTATTATGAAAATTGCCTATATATTTAGTTCTACTAACTCACAAAAAATTCTCACTACCATGATTATTCCACAATTAGAGCAAAAACGTCATGGGGTAGACGTAGTCGGCATGTTTTTCTTTATGGATAATGCTTTTTATCTTATGGATAATACCGAGACTGGCAAGCGACTACAGGCTTTGCATGAAGAGACTGGAATGGTGATTATGGCCTGCGACCAGTGTGCCATCGAACGGGGCATTGAGAATAATCTGGTTACTGGAGCTATGATTGGCTGTTTCCCAAAACTATACGCTCTATTGGGTGGAGTTGGCGTAGATCAGGTCATTACATTGTAAGAGGGGTCTTATAAATATATGCAGTTTAAGAACTATTCAGCTGAAAAAATAAAAATAGACAGTGTGACTTCCGATCTGACGTTTGAGGAACGCTTGCTTAGACAATATTTGATCAGACAGATCATCAATAACGATCGACCAGTCATCGTGGAAAAATTAAAAGATGCTCCGGAAATGGCTCATATTGATATTGACAAGATAATCCTTAAGCTAGTTGACAAGAGACGGATTGTTCTGGATGAGCAGGGCCAGATTATTTTTGTATATCCAGTTTCAGCATTACCCACTCATCATAAAGTGACTCTCCAGGACGGCCGGAAATTGAATGCAATGTGCGGGATTGATGCTATGGGGGTCGCTTTTACTCTAGGGCAAGATACGGTTATACAATCGGAATGCAGCCTGTGCGGCCAGTCGGTAACAGTCAAGATAACCGATGGTGTGTTGACTATGGTTGAGCCAGAAAGCTTGCATGTATTACATGTGGATCTTAATAAGGTTGACAACTGGGCGGGAAGCTGTTGAAACATCATGAATTTCTTCTGTACGAAGAAACATTATGAGGAATGGACTGCGCAAATGGGTGTGAATGAGGAAGAAGTCTTTTGTTTGGACGTATTTGAAGGTCTAATGGTTGCAAAGATGTTATTTGGATAAAGTCGGCACGAGCTTAACTGTTAGAATAACTGACTTGATAAGCAACTTATTTTCCGGAAATCCTATGATTTCCGGTTTTCTAAATTTGGGAAATTGATTATTAGTTATTTGATGTAGATAACTTGGGAAAAGGTGGGGGGATAAGTATGAGGGAAAAGCTGACTACAATTTGTGGGGTTTGTCCGGGTGGATGTGGGATAGAAGCAATCCTAGATGATGGTAGGCTGGTGGAAATTAAACCGTTGCAAGAGACTCCTTTTAGTGCATTATGTGTGAGGGGTAAGTTTGCCCCAGAAGTCGTGCACTCTCCTGATCGGCTGCTAAAACCGCTAATACGTGTGGGAGAAAGAGGCGAGGGTAAATTCCGTGAGGCTAATTGGGATGAAGCACTGGATTTGGTAGCCGATCAAATGCTGGCTATTAAAGAAAAGTATGGTCCTCAAGCGGTAATGAGCCATTCGGGGCGCGGGGCTTTCGAGCAATCCATGTTGGACTTCAATGGCGTGGAGGATTC
>Ga0316600_10001049_pt1 | contig 12728 bp, 6 predicted proteins | sample OWC_soil_day5_CT_FD_207652 | JGI IMG/M metagenome (GOLD analysis project Ga0316600, IMG submission 207652) | Wetland soil microbial communities from Old Woman Creek delta, Ohio, United States - OWC_soil_day5_CT | ecosystem: Environmental > Terrestrial > Soil > Wetlands | place: USA: Ohio... | reverse complement strand
AAATGATTTATTCTTCCCAGACATCGGATACTCCGGAATATTATTCAAAGGCTGAAGTAATCAATGGAATTTACGATAAGAAGGGATACAAATACGGTCAGGATTACGATTTGATAAGGCTTTACAACTATTATGAAAACGTAAGCTCAGGCCCTTCTCAGGGAGAAGTTGCGTTGTATTGTACGTATTTATACAAAGAGATTAATCCTTCTGAAATTGTAAATAATGTGATTGATAAATCAAATACCAATACAGCATCTTTCTTTGCACAGCTTGGATCAAATCTCACGATTAATAATTTTACCACCTATTGCTATACAGGAAGCAAAGGCCCCTCGGAAGCAGGTAATTTTTATGGTCTTGGCTCTTCAGTTCAAATCGATGGGGGAGATATAACGACTCCAGCATCAACCGTTATAAACAAAGATACAACGACATTAACCTTGAATCAGCCAAACATTCTGGGTACAGTAAATTCCATTTATGCAGCCGCCAATGGTGTTGGCTATATTGAGGGTGGTAATATATTTTCCTGTACGTCTGGCGGACATGGACCGTATGTCTCTACTGGCGGTCAGCTGCTGCTTAATACGAAAGATACCAATTTAGTTGATAAAGATGGCAATATTAACAGGGACCCATCTTCTTTGACAGCAACTACCCGCCCATCGTCTGATTTAGGTACAATGACCAGAAAAGACGGCGAGATGACAGGTGTTTTTGCAGAGCATGATTTAAATCAGACTGCGATAGTAACAGGTGATGAGTCTGGAACAGCTTTAGCTACGGATACAGGTGGTGGTGTCATTTTAGCAAACCAGGTGACTACTAAAACATTTGGTTTAAGATGTGCAGGCGTTTATTCCATCGGGTCCAATGAAAGCTGGGTTTACTGCTATAATTCAAATTTAACCTCGTTCTTAGATGCAGCCTTAACCTCTGCAACCGGAGGATATATTATGGCATATAACTGTGATCTTACAGGTGTTATGGGAATAAAAACCAGGGCAGGCGGAGATTCTGCTTCTGACGAAACAGGTGTGCACGTATATAACAGCCGCGTTTCTGCTTATTATGACGCAGAAGAAATGAAAGCAGCCTATGATGTTGCAGATCCGGCAGATTGGGATGACAGTATATTAGATAGCATTAAAGATAAAGGTGCAACATCTATTTCTCAGCTTAACATGTTCCTTGATAAAGCAAACAGTCCCAGTTTTATCGAAGATTCATTAAACTGGTGGTTTACAGATAAATCTAAAACACCGGGATACTCAGGTGGTAATAAATTCGCTGTAATCTACGTGGAGAATTCGTCTACCCCTATTTATGTAGAGAGTACTAAGCTGGTTAATAAAAACTACGAAGAATATGGTAACCCTGAAACGTTAGAAGAAGGACAGACACCTGCAGACAATCTGCTTCTTTCCGTGGAAGGTGCAGGAAATGCAAATGTGTATTTTACCAATGAAAACAGTTCGACCTCCTGGGATTTAACAGGGGAAGAAGAGGGCTCTTGTGAATTAAACGGAGATTTTTACGTGGGTGCTTATTCCCAGGGTGGAGATGGTCCTGATGTTGCTTCTGGTGCCAATACCTTAAATGCTCATTTCAACAATTCAGAATGGACTGGTACCATACTTTATGGCGATGATGAAAAAACCGGAACAGCTAACCTTAATATAGATGCAGATTCTTCCTGGAATGTTACTGCGGATACAGTGGTATCTGGTTTGGAGATTGATGATGTGTCAAAGGTAACTTCTGATAAAGCGGTAACAGTAAGCTATACTTCATCCCAAACAGTGACTCCTGGTACTTATGGAAATGTCACGTTTGTAAAAACAGGCGATGATTCAGACAGCACCAATGAAACAGCAGAAGAAAACAATACATCAGATACTGCCAATCATTTAAATGTAATTTATTTTATTGCAGGTGCGGTTATTCTTGCAGCTGCAGGTTTTGGCTATAAAATTAAAAAATCGAAAAAATAGGGGGTATTTATGAAACAAAGGAAACAGGTTTTATCCTTGTTCCTGCTATTGGCTATGAGTGCATTATTTTTAATAGCCTGCGGGAAAAACAATAGCGCAAATGCGGAAACAGATACACAAAGTCTATCAACTGGCAATTTAGGGGATGCACCTCCTGACGGGGGCATGCCCATGCCAGATGGAGGGAATGAAAATACCTCCACAAAGGTTTCTGTTACAGAAGGTAACTGGTCTTTTGATGTAATTACCACAGGAGCAGGTGAAAATGCAGCCACTTCCAGTACAATTACCTATTATGCAGGAAAATCAGATGCGGTTGTGATAGTCCCCAGCGTCTTAGGTGGTGCTCCGGTCACTGAGATATCCTCTCAGGCATTTGGCCACCATAGTGAAATTATGGCAGTGTATGTGCCGGATTCCGTAACAACGATTGATGAATGGGCTTTTTATGATTTAAACACAGCCTCCATCCTGTCTTTTGCCAATCCGGATGTAGCCATTGACAATGCAGCTTTTCAAAGCTGCGGAAATGCTGTATTATACCTTCCTTCCGGTACGTCTTTGACGCAGGCAGGCGGTAAGACGGTAGTGACAGATAATACCGAAAAAGTCCAGGTGGGACTAACCAACTCTGCCAGTGCTGCGATTGCAGGAGGAACGTATTTAAACGTGACCAGTCAGGCAGATTATGCCATAGATGCAGATGATATAGCAGCCATTGCAGTCAGTGCCAGTGGAGAAGCTTCGGATGTGACCTATGCAGATAATACGGTAACATTTTCCGGTGATGCTTATGTCGCAAAAGCAGAAACAATTGATATTTATAAAGATTTTACTGACAAGGTAACGGAAAATGATATTACAAAAACATTATGGTATTTAACTGCTGATGACGCAGAGAGTTTAAATGAAAAAATTGATTCGGATTCTTCTTATAAGGATATCAAATCTCTTTTCCAATATGAGGAAGGCTATTATATTAACGGCAGTAAAGTAGCACTTGATGACAATGTGAAAGCTTATAATGTAAAAACCGGAGAAACCATTGAAAAAGACAGTGCTACCGGAAATTATCCATCGACTGGTACCGGTCTTTATAAATATATGATCTATGAAGATACGGATAATGACGGTGATGTGGATATTTTATATTACTCTCCGTATAACATCACGTACTCCTATAATGCTACTTCCATTAAAAGTGACAACGAGAATTTAAACGGTTTAAGTGCCAGGGATATTTTAAATCCCATATACTTATCATTTGCAAATGCAGTATTAAAAGCAGATGGAAAGGACAGCGCGGTCGTAGAGAATGAAGTGACCGCTGATACTGCAAAGGATGGAGATGCAATCGGTGCAGCTAACAATGAAGAACGCAGTATACTATGGGCGACAAACTATGGAACGGTTACTGTTGATAAACTGAATGCGACCTCAACCTCCAAAGCCAACTGGGGTAAAATGTCTTATCTGACTTCCTTAAGTTCCTATAATGTGGAGATCGCCATGGAGTGGGGGATGAATGCCCTTCTTTATGCTACTAACGGAGGTGTGATTAAAGTTGGTAATTTAGATGGCGGGACCAGCACTTTTTATGCCAACGGAGATGCTGCCAACGGCGTCATTGCCGGAGGATCAGGTACAACGGCTGGAAGTGATGATGCGCCGTCTGATACATCCAGTGTATATGTCTATAACTCTGATTTCAATTTAGAAGGCTGGAATAATCATGTTGCTGATGTGGTCTATGGTGGATATGCCTATTTGGAAAAAGTCAATTCAACAACTGGCGTTAATGGCAGTTATTCCGTCGGACAGGCTTCAGCAATAGCAAATGATTTTGGTAACGGCGTGGTGGATGTCAAAGATTTTAACACAACTGTTTACGGGAATCGTTCCGCAGGTGCTTATGTAATCGGAGGTGGTGTCATAACGGCGGATCATTCAAACTTTGTATCAAAAATGGATGCCGGACTTGTAGCTGCTTCTGGCGGTACCTTTAAAATTAATGATAGTTCGGCTACCGGACAGATTGGACTGCGAAACAGAGGGGGAATTAATACAGAAACCACTTCTGAATTAAATAGTGTCAGTCTTATAGCAGAGAAAGATACCAATAATTATACAACAGGAGAAAAAGCAGCCAAAGCAGTGGCTGCCTGGACAACAGCAAGTGGAAGCGCTGAATTGATGCATTATATGATGAGTGATGCGGATATGACCATAGGAAAGCTCTGCGAAAATTATAATATATCGGATTCTGCAAAAGCGCAGCTGCTTACAGAGTTAAGCAGCATAGCAGGGATCACCTACTCAGACAATACATTATTAAGAAACAGTGTACTTGATAATACCTATTATAATTATTCCGCTGGTCAATATACCGGAACTACGGATTATTCCGATATACCATATCTTACAATTGGCAGTTCATATGGAGGATTGGTAAGCTCTGTAATGGAATTTGAAAGCGCAGGCATAAACTTATCTCTTAATAAAACTTCTTTTAAAAATGCCAATGGAGAGGACTATCAGTACCTGATTGCTTCTGAATCCGGCTCTGCACCAATTATCACGTTTACAAATTCAGATGCAGAAGGAATTATCTGGAACGAAGGTGATGTGACACGTATGGTGGAGGGAAGAAATGATTCCCATTCTTCCGCGCTTACCGTGACCTTTGATAGTTCCGATTTTACCGGGTCGTTCGCAGATGGTTCCAGCGGGTTATGGAATGTAGATGGCTTATCTTATACAGATGGAACCGGAAGTACGTCCAGCTTAAACGGCAATTATTATGGTGCACAAGCAAACTGGGGATCCAGTGCCACATTTACTGGTGATTCTACCTGGACTGTCACCCATGATTCTTATCTTGGAAATTTGACGATTAAAGACAATGCAAAGATTGTTGCAGCATCTGGTTATAAGCTTACAATGACAGTAAATGGAACAAAGACAGATATTGCTGCCGGAACTTATAGCGGTAAGATTGTATTCACCGTTGAAAAGCAGTAAAAACTAAATCAATGATAGTTTAAAAGCAACGGGATTGCAGTAAGAATCCCGTTGCTTTTATTATCAGGAGCTTTTAACCGGCTAAAACAATCTGGGAGCCTGAAGCTTTCTGTATTCTCCCGGTGTCATGGTTACATACTTTTTGAAAAAACGCTGGTAGCTTTGCACGTTATTATATCCTACCAGTACTGATATTTCAGTTAACGTAAGAATGGTGTCAGTAAGGTATTCCTTGCTTTTGTCAATTCGTATGTTATTTAAGTAATCGGTTAAGGTCATTCCGGTTCGTGCCCGGAAAATTTTACTGAGATAAGAGTAGCTGATATTGAGATAGTCAGCCGTATCAGTGATATTCATGTCATTCATGTAGTTCTCATTAAGATATTGCTTTGCCATCTCACAGTAATTGGTTTCTTTTGCATCGTTGCTTTTATAATGAACGCTGATATTCATGAGAAGCTCTCTGCTGGAATGAATCATATTTGCCAATGTTTTATACTCATATAAAGCATCTAAGAGGTTGGTATCCATCAGCCTGGTAAAATGGAACTCGTGATCCAGTTCCACCAGGATCCGGTTAAACACATCCTTGACCTTGGATACATTCCTGATATCCCCAAGCTTATCTTCCAGCTCCAGTAACAGCCGGTCCGTTTCCTGCTCGTTTTGAGAGACAATGCTTCGGATAAATGATATATTAATATTTATCAGCATCATATATATTTCATCGGAATCCAGATTTTTCTCGATTTTTCTGATTGTGGCAAGCTCATTTTTCCAATTAAAAAAATAAGCGTTTTTAACTGTTTCAAGACATTTTGTGTACTCTTCTAAAATTTCTTCCACATGATGGATAGGCTGGCTGATCCCGAAATATGCGTTCTGATTTGTCAGCTTAATTACCGTATCGGCCAGAACCGTTCTTGTCTGTTCAAGACTCTCTCCTTCATTACCCTGGTAGAGCAAGACCAGAGTCTCTTCTTCGGTTTTAGCTAAAATTCCTTTCATGGAAGACTGGAGATAGCTTCGCAGTACTTCCTGCAGGTTCAGACGGAATAACAACTCATCATCAGACGATAATTTCATATCGGAGACATCAAATCTCACCAGCAGCATTTCACAGCAGCAGTTCCCACTTTTATCAAACAGGTAGGGATGGTCATTAATAAATTCATTTGTATTCTTCCAGTTTTCCAGAAAGCTTCTGAAGTTAAACGCCTTGCTTAATTCATCAAATCGTTTTAATTTTAATCTGGCATTGGAATTAAACGTGTTCATCTCTGAAAACACCTGTTTCAGCATATCGATTTCATCCGTTACATGTTCCTGTGGGGAACTTCTGGTGCCTTTTGCAACATCTGAATATAGGATACTAATGGGCCTGTATAATCGTTTGGCCATGTAGACTGAAATGACCAGGGAAAACAGGATTAATCCAATACAAATCATAAGTATGTACTTTCCCAGATAAACAGCTTCCTGATAAGAATCACTGAACGGGTAGGAGGTAACTGAAAATGCGTTAAAGTTAACAGGTTTCATAAAAAATATACGATTATTGCAGATTATATAAGTTACTCCATTATCCAGCTCTCTGGCAGGCTGACGGATCAGTTCTTCCCACTTCGCATAACTGCTGTTTCCCTCAATGAGCTCGCCTTCTCTGCTTAAAATAAAAAATTCCATATAATAATCAGCCAGATGGTAGGAATCAACAATATCATTGTATAAGCTCTTTATACTGATGTTAGTTACCAGATAGAAATCAGGTCTGCCCTTTAAAACAAGAGAAAGGACCAGATTATTCCGCTTATTGTATAAAAAGCTGTACTTTTCAAACAAAGATTCGTCATCAAAGATAAGGCGGGGAGGCAGCTGCTGTATGCTGTAGATGTTGTCGTTTATGTCATTTAACCATTTGGTATCATAAAATTGGGAGAAAGGATACCAGCCGGTTTTTGAATTATAGATTTTGCCGGTTATCTTATCATAAAAATATACGGAATCAATTAAGTTATATTTCTGTGCCATAGCGGACAGACTTTTTGAAATCATGGATAAATCTGTATTGTAGTCGTTTGAATAGGTGTAGGTACTATATCTCTTTTCGCCAATTTCCGTAGCTGTTTCCATCTTTACGCTTTTAAGCCGCTGATTGATCCCGGAAGCGATTTCATTTAAATCTATGGATTTCTGCTGATAGAATTTCTGTTTTGCTTGCTGTGACATCATGTGGTACCAGAAGAAGCCCAGGACACTGATGGGAATTAAAATAAGAAGGATATTAGAAAGAAGGATTCGGTACAAGTATCTGCTGAATCCTCTTTTCTTTCTGATTTTCCAGTTCTTATTGGGAAATAAATTCATAAAAGCCTCCTACACTGAAATATTCTCAATATGGCCGATCCTCGCTCTTAGGCTAACTTTAACTATAGCACAGGATTAAGATTATTTTCAAGCGAAACCATAATTCTACACGGAAATAATAGATTTTGCCCTTCCATGATAGTTATTCATACTTCTAAATAGAAATCTACCGTTGTATAAGGGGAGGGGATTCGATAAATTTAAGTAAATGAAAGACAACGAAGGGAGAATATGGAAATGAAATGGGCAAAACAACGTCTGGCCGGATACCGGTCCAGGCATTCAGACAGTAAAAATATCTGGTTTTATATATGGAGAGATAAATGGCTGTATTTGATGCTGGCACCTGTCATCACCTATTATATTGTATTTAAATATGTACCTATGTACGGTCTCATTATTGCCTTTAAAGATTATAATGTTTTTAAGGGAATTTCCGGGAGCAAATGGATTGGTATTCTTAACTTTAAACAGGTATTCCAGACAGACTTATTCTGGCTGTCCATTAAAAATACCTTAATGCTTAATCTATTCACACTGGCAGTGAATTTTCCATTAACCATACTGGCTGCATTGATGCTGAATGAAGTTCGTTGCCCCTTATTCCGGCGCGTATCCCAGTCCTTTCTTTATCTGCCTCACTTTATGTCATGGGTGGTGGTGGCAGGCATTGCAACCAATCTTTTTGCACAGACGGATGGGAGCGTGAATCAGATGATCAAACATCTGGGATTCAATGCGGTTCCTTTCTTAAACAACAACGGATGGTGGGTCTTCACTTATGTTATATGCAATGTGTGGAAGGAAATTGGCTGGGGAACAATCATTTATCTGGCGGCTATAACCGGTATTGATGAATCCCTGTATGAAGCCGCTTACATAGACGGAGCAGACAAAGTTCAGCGTATCCTCTATATCACCCTTCCTATGATCCGGTCAGTGATTATTGTCATGCTGATTCTATCCATCAGTAAAATGATGAGTATCGGTCTGGACGCTCCTTTGCTTCTTGGAAATACCAAGGTTATCAATGTGTCAGAAGTAATCAGTACCTATATATATCGTCTGGGTATTGTAAAGGCAGAGTACAGTTTATCTACAGTAATCGGTCTGTTTCAGTCAGCCGTTAATATTTTCATACTGATTCTTGCAGATCGTTTTGCCAAAATGATCGGAGAAGAGGGAATCTTATAGAGAGGGGGTCGTCGTTATGAAGAATATGAGTGTAAGTAAAAAGAGAACAATTAACTGGGGAACTGTGATAAACTATTTGTTGCTGACTATTTTGGTAGTTATATGCTTTTATCCATTTTTAAATGTAGTTGCTTATTCTTTTAGCAGCAATCGTGCAGTTTTATCCGGAACCGTTACTTTTTTTCCAATTGAAATGCAGCTGGATGCATATAAGGAGATTGTACATAGAGGACAGATCTGGACAGCAATGAGAGTAACTGTGCTGGTAACATTGTTAGGGACTGCTATTGGCCTGATACTTACTATATTTGCAGCCTATGCACTTTCAAAGGATAAATTAAAGGGACGGAAATGGATATCCGGAATGATCCTGTTTACCATGTATTTTAACGGAGGTATTATTCCAACCTTTCTGGTTATAAAAAATCTGGGAATGTATGACCAGCTTACGTCACTTTATATTCCCTCTGCTGTTAATGTTTTTAATTTCATTGTGATGAGAACCTTTTTCAGGGAGATCCCCAAAAGTCTGGAAGAGGCTGCTTATCTTGACGGAGCAACGGACGTACAGATTCTCTTTAAGATTGTTCTTCCGCTATCCATGCCGATTATCGCTACCATCGGACTTTTCTATGCTGTTTATTATTGGAATGATTATTTTAATGCTCTTATTTATATTCAGTCCCCTGAAAAGTATACCCTTCAGCTTCGTCTGAGAAGTCTTCTTTTTGCTGGAGAGCTGGGGGCCGCAGGCAACGAGGGATTGGGACAGCAGGTGATGGCAGAAGCGTTAAAGATGGCATGTATTGTAGTTGGAACAGTTCCGATACTGGCTGTCTATCCATGGCTTCAGAAATATTTTGTAAAGGGTGTTATGCTGGGCTCTGTGAAAGGCTGACAAGTCCGGGATTTTAATACACTAAATTATATGATTGGAGGAAGGTATATGAAAAAAGTAAGGCGTTTTCTGGCAGGGGGATTGGTTTTCGCAATGGCAGTCAGTCTGATTGGCTGCAAAAGTACGGGGGAGGTTTCTAAAAATGCAGACACAAAGGGTACCGCGGCATCGGAAGCATCGGAAGCAGCGGGAGGAAAAGAGGAATTTAAAACTACCTACGGATCTAAAAAATTTGATGATGTAACGATAACAGTTGAAGTGTTTGACAGAAGCAATGCACCGGAGGGCAGCACTGTAATTGACAACAGATGGACAAAATATATCAATCAGGAAATGAACAAAGTAGGAATTACTGTTAAATTTGTAGCTGTTCCAAGAGCCGATGAAGTGAATAAAGCCCAGCTTATGATGGCATCCGGCACTGGTCCGGATATTATGATCTGCTATACATCCTCTATCGTGGAAGGATTTTATAAGGATGGAGGGACCTATGACCTGTCACCCTATGTGGATGGAGAAGATCAGGCAAAGAACTTAAAAGAATACATTGGTAAGGACTGTATGGATCTGGGACGGAATCAGCAGGGAGAGCTGTGGGCCATACCGGCAAGACGTTCCACTACGGCCTCTACAAATCTCTTTATCCGTAAGGACTGGCTGGATGAGCTGGGTTTGCAGGCTCCCACAACGAAAGAGGAGATGTACCACGTTCTGCAGGAATTTAAAAAATATAAGCCCGATTCCTTTGCGGCAAGCTTTTGGGTATGTACCAAAGCCAGCGATATTGCGGGGGTAATGGCTACCTCATTTTTAAAGAACGTAAAGGATGAAAAAGCTTATGCAATCGAAGCAGACTCTGCAACCAGCTTAATTTATATGGATCCGGGCTTTGGAGAGTATTTCAAATGGATGAACCAATTGTATAATGAAGGGCTGATAGATCCGGAATATTATGTGGACACTACGGAAAATGCCTTAAAAGAGGATTTTGTAAACGGAAAAGTCGGCTGTTTTGAATCCAATGTAAACTATAATGTAGACAGTCTCCGGGGAAGCTTATTAAAAGTACTTCAGTCAACGGACCCCAAAGCGGACGTTATTAGCATTCCTCCGATAAAAAATGATAATGACGGGGAAATCTATAATAAGAATTATCCCATTAATGGTGCCTATCTCTTTATTCCCCAATCAGCAAAGAACGTGGAAGCAGCCGTAACCTATCTGGACTGGCTTGCTACCAAGGAGGGGGGATTTACAATTTTCCATGGTTTTGAAGGAGAGCATTTCAAGTATGATGATTCAGGGGTTCCCTGTGTGATTGACGCAGGTTTTAATACAAAGGACAAAGACTGGACCAGACATGATCTGTTTCTGATTGGAAACCAGGGTTATTATAAGACTGCCGATGAATTTGCACTGGCAACCTCTAAGGAATGTCCCGGATATGAAAACTATGTACTCGATAATTTTAAAAATGCTTCTGTTGGAATAATAAGACACGATCCAACTTTTACTGCACCGACCTCTACAGAAAAAAATACGGAGATCAGTGTAATCAGGGAAGAGTATTTCGTAAAATTAGTTACCTGTCAGCCTGATAAATTTGATGACACATTGCAGGAATTTAAAGATAAATTAAAGAAAGCAGGGTACGACCAGATTATCAAGGAACGAACGGATTATTATGACGGTGTATTTGCCGGGAAGTAAGCTTTAAAGGAAACAGACAGAAAGTGAAAGGAGACACAAAGATGCACAGCAAAAACGATGGTATGAATTATGCGCCGACAGGAAAACCAGAGCCTGTAGTTGAAAAGGGGGCTTTCTGCATAGCGGCGATTGCTTTGGATCACGGACATATTTATGGGATGTGCAATGGTTTAACGGAGGCAGGGGCAGTGCTGAAATGGGTATACGATCCCGATCCCATAAAAGTAGCCGGCTTTGTCAAAGCCTTCCCTGAGGTTAAGGTGGCGGAATGTGAGGAGCAGATCCTTGAAGATCCAATGGTGCATATGGTCTGTTCCGCAGCAGTAACTAGCCTGCGCTGTGCACTGGGGCTTCGGGTAATGAAAGCGGGAAAAGACTATTTTACAGATAAAGCGCCTCTTACCACTCTGGAACAGCTGGCAGCTGCGAAGGAAATGGTGAAAAGAACCGGGAAGAAATATATGGTATATTACAGTGAGCGGATCCATGTGGAGGCGGCGGTTTTTGCCGGACAGCTGATTGAGCAGGGAGCAATTGGTACCCCCATACATATTGACGGCTTTGGTCCGCACAGAGTGGGAGATCCTAAGGACAGACCGGACTGGTTTTTTATAAAGGAAAAATACGGCGGCATTTTGTGTGACATTGGAAGCCACCAGATTGAACAGTTTCTGTATTACTGTAAGGTAAAGGATGCAAAGGTACAGTATTCCCAGGTGGGGAATTTCGGGCATCCGCAATATCCTGAACTGGAAGATTTCGGGGATGCGGTGCTCCTGGGAGACAATGGGGCGACCCAGCATTTCCGTGTAGACTGGTTTACTCCAAAAGGGCTTTCCACCTGGGGTGACGGAAGAACCTTCATTCTTGGTACAAAGGGCTATATCGAATTGCGCAAATACGTAAATATCGGAGCCTGTGACGGAAGCTCAAACCATGTTTTCCTGGTCAATGAGGAAGGGGAGCAGCATTTTGAAGTGACCGGAAAGGTTGGGTACCCGTTTTTCGGGCAGCTGATTTTAGACTGTATTAATCGGACAGAGAATGCCATGACTCAGGAACATGCTTTTAAGGCGGCAGAGCTGTGCGTCAGGGCGGAAAACCAGGCAATTAATATACAAGAGGAAGCAGGGAGGCAGAAACCATGTTAGATATCGCGGTTGTTGGAACGGGAAATATTGCCCCGGCGCATATCGAAGGTCTACTTACGTTTCCAGACAGATGCCGGATCGTTGCTTTGTGTGATATTTATCCAAAGAAGGCGGAAGCTTTAAAGGAGAAGTATCATCTTGATTGCAGGGTTTTTGACGATCATCAGAAAATGCTTGATTCCGGTCTTAATATTGATGTAGTCCACATATGCACCCCACCTTACGTCCATGGGGAAATCGCCATTCATTCCATGGATTCCGGCTGTCATGTGGTGGTGGAAAAACCCATGGCCGCCTGCCTTCAGGAGTGTGACGCCATGCTGGAGGCGGAAAAGAGAAATCATGTGACTATGGCGTGTATTGCGCAAAATCGTTTCCGAAACCAGATCT
>Ga0316600_10001048_pt1 | contig 12729 bp, 9 predicted proteins | sample OWC_soil_day5_CT_FD_207652 | JGI IMG/M metagenome (GOLD analysis project Ga0316600, IMG submission 207652) | Wetland soil microbial communities from Old Woman Creek delta, Ohio, United States - OWC_soil_day5_CT | ecosystem: Environmental > Terrestrial > Soil > Wetlands | place: USA: Ohio... | reverse complement strand
TAAGGCTCAAGAATTCGATAAAACCTGTGAAATACTTACCGTTGATAACCATGCGGATATTGTATATTTGTATTTGCAGTCTCTTAAGAAGGATCCTGTGCGTGCCGAGAAGGTATGGAATTTGATGATGCGCAATGGCGGCAATCGCTCAGGCATAGCCTTTGGCAATGTAGATCCTTTAGGCAATGTTCATTCGGATCAATTTACCCAGAATTATACCTTTGGAAATGTTCGTGATCGAGCAATTGGCGATATCTGGACAGATGAGTCCAATCCTATTCTTGCAGGGTTAAAGGATCGCAAAGCATTATTAAAAGGCCGCTGTGGTATTTGTAAATGGCTAAATGTCTGTAATGGCAATTTCCGTGCCCGCGCGGAAGCTGCCACAGGTGATTTTTGGGAATCAGACCCAGCCTGTTATTTGACAGACGAAGAGATCGGTATCTTAAAATAGCGAGACTTTCGATAATACTAGATATTTTGCTGTCACCATAAGGTGGCAGCATTTTTCTTGACTCCAGATAAGGGTAAATAAAGAATTCATGGGTCTTCAAAACGTAACCAAAGGAAAATCTTTTGTTTTATGAGCTGATCATGTAACGTTAGCAGGAATATAAAATTCTATTACGGAATTTTCTTAAAGGGATAGCCTATTAAGGAGGTATTATGATGATTTCATTACTTAGGGAAAAGGATACAGATGAGGTAATCCAATTTTTAAAGCAAGATAGTATAGCGGCTGCTTTTATCATAGGAAATGTGATGGAATTTGGCTTGGACAATCGTAAAGACCAGAGAAGATGCGGCGATTATTACGGCTATTTTTCAAAGGGTCATTTAGTAGGGATATTGCCTTTTTATAACATGGGCAGCTGTATACCTTTATTTCATGAGGAGGAAGTGATTGAGCCCTTTGCCCAGATTATGATACAGCGTCCCCTAGAGGTTTTAATCGGTATGAAGAAGTTTGTCAAGCCTTTGTATGATATCATTTCCGGAGAGAAAAACACGTTAACGTATCAGGAGAGCAGTTATTTTGTAAATAAGAGCTTAACGCCTTTTCAGTTAGAAGATAGCAGTTTTGCCGAAGCAAATGAGCTCGATCATCACCGTGTAGTAGATTTTGTAAAGGATGCCTACTGGCAAGGTTTTCATCAACAATATAGCCTGGAAGAAGTCGAAGCGTTTCTGGAGCAGCGTGCCATTGAGGAAGAATTTTTATTTCTTATGGCAGAAGGTAAAATGGTTGCCCAGGCATATATCCAAGCGGCTACGGATGAAATTAATCAGATTGGCGGTGTTTATACCGTAGAGGAAGAACGGGGAAAAGGATATTGCAAGGCACTTGTATCTAAATTATGTCAAAATATTATATTGCGCGGAAAGACACCTACGTTAATCGTACGTAAAAATAATTTTTCTGCAGTACGCGCTTATACTTCTTTAGGATTTACTTATTTTGATGATTATCTTCTGATTAAATTTCAAGTATAGATGGCATGATGCGGCAAACAAAAGTGTAGTTTTTCTGTTGTTAAAAATGTTTTCTAAAATGTTTGTTTCTGGAAAAGATCTGATGTACTATAGGTTTTATAGGATAAAAGTTAGGTAATTTTAAGTAGGGGGAATCTTTGTGGATATGAGAGAAGTAAGAGAAACTGCAAGGAAACAGATGATTGGCAAATGTCGGGTGTGTCCAGTTTGTAATGGACGGGCTTGTGCAGGAGAAGTTCCCGGTATGGGGGGGACAGGTACAGGTGAGGCCTTTACTGAAAATGTACGGGCTCTTGCCAGTTTGAAATTGAACATGCGGGTCATACATGATGCTTTGCAACCTGACACAACAGTTGAAATGTTTGGTCAGCAGCTCAAAACTCCTATCATGGGAGCACCGATTACCGGTGCGGTAATTAATGCAGGTGAGGCATTGACAGAACTCAATATGGTTTCAGCTCTTGTAGAGGGCAGTCATTTGGCGGGAAGTATCGGATGGATTGGTGATCCGGCTAATCCTAGTATGTATGAAGATGGTTTAACATCCATTCGCAGGGCTGGCCAAGGCATTGCCATCATAAAACCTCGCGTGGATAATCAGGAAATTATTGCGCTTTTCAAATTAGCTGAAAAAGCTGGTGCTATAGCATTAGGAACAGACCTTGACGGGGCAGGTCTGATTACCATGGCTTTAAAAGGTCAGCCGGTTGGTCCGAAGACTACACAACAGCTTATAGAGTTGATACAATCTACTGCCCTGCCCTTTATTATCAAAGGAATTATGACGGTAGATGAGGCTGTTAAATGTGTAGAAGTAGGAGCAAAGGCGATTGTCATCTCGAATCATGGAGGCAGGGTACTGGATCATACTCCTGGCGTGGCAGATGTATTGCCGGAAATTGCTAGGGCAGTAAGGGGGAAAATCACGATATTAGCTGATGGCGGGGTACGTTCTGGAGCCGATGTATTAAAATTGTTGGCATTAGGAGCAGATGGAGTTCTAGTCGGTCGGCCGCTCATTATGGGTGCCTATGGTGGAAGTGCAGAAGGTGTAAAAATGATAATTGATAAGTACACGAGTGAACTAAAGGCTGCTATGATTTTAACGGGCTGTAAGAGCGTTAAGGAGATTCCTCCAGAGGTCTTATGGCATAAATAAATGTAGTATAGTGTAAGGAAATGAGTTGGACGATAAGGTTATGATGTGTATTTTAATAAAGAAGCTGAAATGTAATAGGATGTTGTTTACCGCCCAATATGGGCGGTTTTTTAATTTATAAGTCGCTTAGCTGCTGAAAAACTAGATCGTTAGGAATTGGTAAGTATCAATATTGTAATAGTGTGAAAACAAGGCTGGTATTTTTATATTATCTTTACATTCCTGCGATCTTTCTTGACGGCTTCTTTATAGGAAATGGGGTTACAATAGTCCTGTAAGAGGATTTGGATAGGAGGCTGGTAGTGTGATCGATTTATGGATAGCGGGTTTAACATCACTAGGTCTATTTGTGTATCTAATATATGCATTATTAAAACCGGAGGAGTTTTAGATATGATTACAGATGTATTACTTTTTATTGTATTTTTTGTATTGCTGCTTCTCATGGCTTGGCCCTTGGGAAGGTATATGGCAAAAGTCTATAGTGGTAAGAGAACGATATTTGATACCATCTTTTTGCCAATGGAAAAGACCTTATATCGTTTAGCCGGAATCGATGTCACCCAAGAGATGGATTGGCGGCAGTATGCTGGCAGACTGCTTATTTTCAACATATTAGGCTTGGCTGCTGTGTTGGTTATACAGGAATTACAGTCTATATTGCCATGGAATCCGGAGGGAATGGCTGCAGTGCCTTGGGATTTAGCTTTTAATACAGCAGCTAGCTTTATGACAAATACCAATTGGCAGGCTTATAGTGGTGAAACCACAATGAGTTATTTCACACAGATGGCAGCACTGACAGTACAAAATTTTCTTTCTGCAGCAACAGGTATGGCAGTTGCAGTTGCCCTAGTACGAGGTTTAACTCGTAAGAATACAAAACATATCGGTAATTTCTGGTCTGATATGGTGCGAAGTATAATCTGGATTTTGCTGCCCTTATCCATTGTAGTTAGCATGGTGTTTATGCAGCAGGGCGTAATACAAAATCTTTCACCTTACGTAACAGTGGATACCTTAGAAGGGGGACAACAGACAATTGCTATGGGACCTGTAGCTTCCCAGGAAGCTATTAAAGAATTAGGTACTAATGGCGGTGGATTTTTCAATGCTAATTCGGCTCATCCTTTTGAAAATCCGACTCCCTTTACGAATCTAGTTCAGGTATTGAGCATTTTTCTTATTCCTACAGGAATGGTATTTATGTTTGGGAATATGGTCAAGGATCGGCGTCAGGGATATGCAATACTGGCAGCGATGCTCTTGCTATTTTCTGTAAGTCTTGGTGGTCTCTACGCGAGTGAAATCTATGGCAACCCAATGGCGGGGCATATCGGAGTGAGTGAGCCAGCGAATATGGAAGGGAAAGACATGCGCTTTGGCATAAATGGTTCGGCCCTATTTGCTGCCGTGACAACTGCAGCCTCTTGCGGGGCAGTAAATACCATGCATGATAGCCTTACACCTTTAGGCGGTATGATAACGATGCTGCAGATGATGTTAGGGGAAGTCGTAATCGGTGGTGTTGGTGCAGGCCTTTATGGCATGATGATGTTTGTTATGCTGACCGTCTTTGTAGTAGGATTGATGGTTGGTCGTACACCTGAGTATTTAGGTAAAAAAATTGAAGCAAATGAAATGAAGATGGCAATAATCGCTATTTTGATCCCTGCGATAACGGTGTTATTTGGCAGCGCTATTTCTGTGATTACTGATGCAGGTCTTGCTGGTCTTAACAATGCTGGACCTCATGGTTTAAGTGAGATCTTATATGCCTTTGCTTCTGCTGCAGGTAATAATGGAAGTGCTTTTGCCGGTTTAAGTGCCAATACCGTATATTACAATCTGATGACAGCCGCGGGTGTTTTAATAGGACGGTTTGGTGTGATTATACCCGTCTTGGCCATTGCTGGCAGCTTGGCAGAGAAAAGAGTATCACCTCCCGGGCCTGGGACCTTTCCAACAACAGGACCATTGTTTGTTCTATTGTTAGCTGGAATTGTCGTCATGGTAGGAGCATTGACCTTTTTGCCAGCACTATCTTTAGGACCTATTATTGAACATTTATTAATGCTGCAAGGTGTGACTTTTTAAGAGTAGCAGAAGGTATAAGTTTGTCGTGTTTTTCTTATTAGAAATTGGTAAAGATTGATGTAGGAGGAAAAGACTATGAGTACACACTCAAATAGTTTTAATAAAAAAATTCTGATGCAAGCCTGTCGTGAAGCTTTATATAAGTTGAATCCTAAAGTGCAGGTGCGAAATCCAGTCATGTTTATTGTATTGATTGGCTCTTTGTTAACAACTGGATTTGTTTTGCGTGATTTATTTCAGGGAAGTGCGGGGAATACCTCTTTTGCCTTACAAATCACAGTATGGCTTTGGTTTACTGTATTGTTTGCCAATTTTGCCGAGGCGATCGCAGAAGGTCGGGGGAAAGCTCAGGCTCAGGCGTTAAGACAGACTCGTACACAGACACAGGCAAAAAAAATAATCCATGACAAACCCCAGGTGGTTGAGGCTGCCAGCTTAAGAAAAGGCGATATCGTATTGGTGGAGCCTGGTGATCTGATTCCCAGTGACGGAGAGGTTATTGAAGGAATGGCGACAGTGGATGAAAGTGCGGTAACAGGTGAGTCCGCTCCTGTTATTCGTGAGTCAGGGGGAGATAAATCTTCCGTTACTGGCGGCACTCGCGTATTATCCGATTGGATTAAGGTAGAAGTGACTGCAAATCCAGGGGAGACCTTTCTGGATCGTATGATTTCCTTGGTTGAAGGGGCAAAACGCCAGAAAACCCCTAATGAAATTGCTTTAACTATTTTATTAGTTGGCTTAACCATTGTGTTCTTAGCAGCTGTGGTAACATTATACCCATATGCCAGTTACTCAGGAGTCAGTATTTCCATTACGGTTCTAGTAGCTTTACTGGTATGTTTGATCCCAACGACAATTGGCGGTTTATTAAGTGCCATTGGTATCGCGGGTATGGATCGGCTATTGAAACGTAATGTGCTGGCTATGTCTGGAAGATCGGTAGAAGCGGCTGGAGATGTGGATGTGTTACTGCTGGATAAAACAGGTACAATTACCTTGGGTAACCGTATGGCTACTGAATTTATTCCGGCAGCAGGTATTTCTATGGAGGATTTGGCTGATGCAGCACAGATGGCTTCCTTAGCAGATGAAACACCAGAAGGTCGCAGTATTGTGGTATTAGCCAAGCAAAAATACAATTTACGGGAACGAGATTTAACGAAATTAGAAGCAGAGTTTATTCCTTTTAGCGCTCACACACGTATGAGCGGGGTAAATCTAAAAGATAAGGTAATACGCAAAGGTTCTGTGGATGCGATTCAAAAATATGTCAGAGAAAAGGGAAGTGAATTGCCTGAAAATGTTAAGCTTTCCTGTGAAAGTATTGCTAAAAGCGGTGGTACACCTTTGGTCGTAGCGGAAGATTCTAAGGTGCTTGGAGCGGTTCACCTAAAAGACGTCATTAAAGGCGGCATTAAAGAGCGGTTTAAGGAACTTAGGCAAATGGGTATTAAGACCGTTATGATTACAGGGGATAATCCATTAACGGCTGCTGCTATTGCTGCAGAGGCTGGGGTAGATGATTTTATGGCAGAGGCTACTCCGGAAGGGAAGTTGGCTCTGATTCGAGAGTACCAGGAGAAAGGGATGTTAGTAGCCATGACTGGTGATGGTACCAATGATGCTCCGGCGTTGGCCCAAGCTGATGTAGGAGTTGCGATGAATAGCGGCACACAGGCGGCCAAAGAAGCTGGCAACATGGTAGATCTTGATAGTAACCCCACAAAGTTGATTGAAATCGTAGAAATTGGTAAACAACTATTGATGACTAGAGGGTCCTTGACGACATTTAGTATTGCGAATGATGTTGCTAAGTATTTTGCCATCATTCCAGCACTGTTTTCCGCGGCCTATCCAGCATTTGGTGTGCTTAATATTATGGGCTTATCCACCCCGGAAAGTGCTATCTTAAGTGCTGTAATCTTTAATGCTCTGATTATTATCGCTCTGGTACCTTTAGCGCTGGGAGGCGTAGCGTATCGACCATTAGGTGCTGATGTAATCCTGCGGCGGAACCTGACTATTTATGGTATTGGTGGTTTGGTAGCGCCTTTTCTGGGTATCAAGTTGATTGATATACTGCTAGTTGCTTTGCATTTAGTATAACAATGATCGAGTCAAATGCACGAAAGGAAGTTGAAATATAATGTGGAAACAAACAATAAGCGCTTTGCGTTTACTAATCCTATTGACGGTTGTTACTGGTATCGCGTATCCTTTGGCTATGACAGGGGTAGCACAGACGCTTTTTTCTGAGCAAGCCAATGGTTCATTGGTTTATATAAATGACAAACCAGTTGGCTCTAGCTTGTTGGGGCAGAATTTTACAGCAGCAATGTATTTTCATGGTCGTCCATCTTCAGCGGGTGCAGATGGATATGACGCTGCGGGATCATCAGGATCAAACTTGGGACCGACAAGTAAAAAGTTAGAGGATACACTAAAGATTAATATTGAGAAAATTCGCAATGAAAATCAGATTGATGAAAGTTTTCCAATACCCTCTGATTTTGTCACGGCATCCGCTAGTGGTCTTGATCCTGATATATCACCAGAATCAGCCTATTTGCAGATCAAGCGTATTGCTAGTGAGCGGGGAATAACGGAAAATGAGATAAGAGAACTTGTGACCAGTCATATACAGAACAGACAATTTGGTCTCTTAGGTACAGAACGGGTGAACGTGCTGGCGCTTAATATGGCACTGGATCGGTTGGCAGGTAAATAAAAAAATCAATTCATTTAATATAATGGAGGCAATGATATGCCTGACGAAAGCAAAGAAAAAAAACGTCCAGATCCGGATGTGTTGCTGGCAAAGTTAAATAAAGCAACCAGAGGCAAATTGACAGTATTTCTAGGTGCAGCTGCCGGTGTTGGTAAAACTTACACCATGCTTAAGACTGCCCATGAGATGCTGGCTTCTGGTGTGGATGTTGTGATTGGCTGGGTAGAAACCCATAAACGCCAAGAGACAGAAAAAATGGCAGAGGGCTTACCTCGTTTGCCAGCAAAGGTAATTGAGTATCGAGGCAGAAAATTACATGAAATGGATCTTGATGGGATTTTGGAGCGTAAACCGAGAGTTGTACTAGTTGATGAACTGGCCCATACCAATGTGGCTGGTTCTCGCCATGTCCGAAGATTTCAGGATGTTGAAGAAATATTAAATGCTGGTATTGATGTATCTACAACAATCAATATTCAACATATTGAAAGCCTAAATGATATTGTAGCTCAGATTACAGGGGTAACAGTACGGGAAACGGTACCTGATAGTATTGTGGAACAGGCTGATCAAGTACAGTTGATTGATATTCCACCCAATGAACTCATTAAAAGGTTGAAAGAAGGAAAAATTTATATGCCGCGTCAGGCGAAATTGGCGCTAAATAAATTTTTCCGTCCAGGGAATATTAATGCCCTGCGAGAATTATCTCTTCGTTTTACAGCCTACCGGGTGGATCAGGAATTAAATGAATACATGCAGGAACATGATATTCCCGGGCCTTGGCCAGCAGGTGAACGGGTAATGGTTTGTGTGAGCGCCAGCCCTTTTTCAGCCCAATTGATTCGAGCCGCTAGGCGGCTAGCTCGTGGTTTGCAGGCCGAACTGCTGGCTGTGCATGTTGATACACCAAGGCGGTCAGGTTCTAGTGAAAGGGAACGGGATCGAATTTTTCGTAATATGCGTTTAGCCGAAGAATTAGGGGCAAAGACCATCAGTATTGTGGGTAAAGATCTGACAGAGGAAATTCTAAGGATGACAAAGGAACATAATGTTACCCATTTGGTGGTTGGCAAGCCGTTACGAGGGCGCCTGTGGGAATGGTTAAATGGTGGTGCGGTGGTTGATAAACTCATTCGCTATAGCGGGGGTATTAACATTCATGTTATCCAGGGGAATACCGAGGTAAAGGATGAGCCTAAAGTTAAAACCATAGCTCCAGCAAAAGCAATTCATTGGTGGCATTATATAGCGGGACTATTGATGATTATCTTAATGACGGCAGGGAATTGGTGGTGGCGCCATTATCTTGAACCAGTGCATTTTATGCTGCTGTATTTATTGCCGGTACTCTTATCTGCGGTATGGTGGGGGAAAGGTCCATCCTATGTGACGGCATTATGCAGTGTGCTTTTTTTTGATTTTTTCTTTATTTCGCCAGTCTTTACTTTTAGTATATCGGACCTTCCTTATATGTGGAGTTTACCTCTTTTTCTCTTAGTTTCCTTTATCATTGGAGGACAGACTGAGAAACTGCGTGTGGAAGTAACCTTAGCTAGGCAGCGAGAAAAAACGACGGGAGCATTGTACTCTTTTAGCCGTGAAATTGCAGCCATTGTAGATATTGGCATAATCGTAGGTATTTTGGCAGAGCAGGTGTGGCAAACTTTAGATAAATCAGTAGCCGTATTTTTACCCCAGGACGAAAAATTAGTGCTAGCTGCGGAGGCTGGACCTGGAAAAATCGGCGAGGATGCTGGCGAGAAAGCAGTAGCGGTCTGGGCATTTGAGCATAGTGAAATTGCCGGACATTGTACAGATACATTGCCAGGGGCCAAGTATATGTATTTGCCCTTAACAACAAGTCAAAATACGGTTGGTGTTTTAGGTATTGAAATTCACGAGGAAATACTCACTTCTCCCCAAAAGCGATTAATGGAAGCTTGGGCAGGATTAGCAGCGATTGCCGTTGAAAGAGTAAAATTAGCGGAACAAGCTAGGCAAGCTGCATTGCTGGCTGAATCAGATCAGTTGCGTACTGCGTTGTTTAACTCCATCTCCCATGAATTGCGAACACCCTTGTCCTCTATTATTGGTGCTATATCTGGTTTAATGGATACAGAAGGTGTTTACTCCGAAAATGATAAAAAAGAATTGTTAGAAACGGTGAAAGAAGGAGCCGATCGCATGAACCGTTTGGTCGTCAATCTTTTGGATACTGCCAGATTAGAAAGCGGTATGATGCAGCTTAAAAAAGATTGGTGTGATATCGAAGATATTATTGGAACTGCTCTTAGGCGAGTCGGAGAATGCATTAAGGGAAGAGGGTTACTTGTGAATATAGCACCAGATTTACCCATGATAAAAGCTGATTGTGTGCTTCTTGAACAAGTCGTAGTCAATTTGCTGGATAATGCTTGTAAATATTCTGCACAAGGTAGTGAAATCGTTATTACTGCCAGTCAAGATACAAGCGTCATACAGGTATCAATAGCTGATCGGGGAGTCGGCATTCCAACAGAAAATTTAATGCGAATTTTTGATAAATTTTATCGAGTAGAGCAACTTAAGACCGTTAATGGTACAGGATTAGGTTTGTCAATATGTAAGGGAATTATCGAAGCTCATGGTGGGACAATACAAGCTGAGAATCGACCAGGAGGCGGTACGGTTATGACCTTCATCCTCCCATGGGAAGAGCAGCCTCCAATGTATATGGCATAGTATTTTATAATATGAAATTTTTTCTTACGAGACTAGCAAGTATAATGTATAGCGTTATGAAAAAAGTAATGAACCGCGAAGTCGCGAAGAAATGCAAAGAACGCGAAGGGGTATTATGGATATTTCATATTCGATCTAGTCTTCATGTTTTCGCGGTTCAAAATGTTTTATTTTTTTAGAACGCGTCAGTAATTTTTTAGTTTACATAAGGCGGGTGATAGAAGTGTGGAAAAAGGGGCACGAGTTTTAGTTATTGATGATGAACCTCAGATTAGGAGGCTGCTAAAAGTATCCTTATCTGCTTATGGCTATGAGATTGATGAATGTCATAATGGAAAAGATGGGATCAATCGAACGGCTGTATTTAAACCTGATCTGATTCTTTTGGATTTAGGATTGCCAGATATGGATGGAAAAGCCGTGGTTGAGATCATTCGTGAATGGTCAAAGGTACCTATTATTATCTTGAGTGCTCGGGATCAGGAAAATGAAAAAATTGCCGCCTTGGATGCAGGGGCAGATGATTACGTCACTAAACCTTTCAGCATGGGAGAGTTACTTGCTCGCTTACGCGTCGCTCTGCGCCATGGGGTAACCACTGAAGGATCTTCCGTAATTTTTTGTGGTGACTTAAAAATTGATTTGGTGGCGCGCAGTGTAACTTGTGGTGGTAAAGAAATAAAACTGACACCTACAGAGTATGAAATATTAAAAGTCTTAGCTCAAAATATTGGCAGGGTACTGACACATAAACAATTATTAAAAGCCGTTTGGGGTACAGCCTATCATGAGGATACTCATTATATTAGGGTATATATTGGGCAGCTCAGGCGTAAGGTAGAACCCAATCCGTCCCAGCCTAAATACATTATTACAGAATCAGGTGTTGGCTATCGTTTAATATCTGATAAATAAACTTCCACAAAAAATGTGGGAGTTTTTTATAATTAAAGAAGGCAAAAGGTTTTATTTTTTTAGACTCACGATAGCGGGATAAGTATTTTGTAAATTTATATATTTTCTTATTGCACTTTTGCTGCTGTATGGTACAATCATATAGTTACTTTTCTTGCTGCAACTAGCCAGGAAGGGTTTCAACGAAATAACAAATAGGATGGGAGAGGGATATGAATAGTTATTTTAAATTATCACAAGCAGCTGTTGAAAGTTTGGCACAACAATATGATACCCCGTTGTTATTGGTGTCAACGGAACAAGTAGAACGTAATTATTCTTTTTTGGCGAGTTATTTACCGGGAGTGAAAATGCATTACGCGGTAAAAGCCAATCCTCATGAAGCAATTATCCGGAAATTGGCTGAACTGGGTTCGTATTTTGATGTAGCATCAGATGGAGAAATGCAATTTTTAACGGATATGGGCATTCCAGCAGAACGTATGGTATATGCCAATCCAGTGAAGACGGCAAGCGGACTTAAGGTAGCCAAGCAAATCGGTGTATATAAATTTACCTTTGATAGTGAAAGTGAAATAAGTAAAATGGCCAAGGCAATACCTGGTGGAACTGTACTGCTACGGGTTAGAGTGGACAATCCTAATGCCTTGGTCGATCTAAATAAGAAATTTGGTGCTCATCCTGACGAAGTACTGCCTCTTCTTACCCTGGCTCGTCAGAAAGGTCTTGATGTGGCTGGCTTATGTTTTCATGTGGGCAGTCAATCTTCTAGTGCCGATGCCTATGTAGAGTCATTAGAAATATTCCGTCGTTTGTACGATCAGGCAAAAGAAGCAGGTTTTGATTTGCGCATCCTAGACATCGGAGGCGGCTTCCCTATCCCAGTAATTGATAGTAATACAATTGATGTTGTTGCTATGCTGCAAACGATTAATAAAGCCATTACCCACTACTTTCCTGATACGGAAATTTGGGCTGAACCTGGGCGTTTTATCTGCGGAACAGTAGCGAATTTAATTACTCGCGTGATTGGTACCCAAAAGCGCAATGGGAAACAATGGTATTTCTTGGATGATGGATTATATGGTACTTTTTCAGGAGTCATTTTTGATCATTGGGATTTTGAGTTAGAAACCTTTAAAAGTGGTGAGAAGGTACCTGCTACGTTTGCAGGACCAAGCTGTGATTCCTTGGACATTTTGTTTCAGGATAAATGGATTCCTAGCTTAGAGATGGATGATCTGATATTAGTGCCAACTTGCGGAGCTTATACCTCAGCGTCGGCTACTGAGTTTAATGGTTTTTCTAAAACTCGAATTCTAGTATGGGAAGAAGTAAAGGATCGTCTAAAAATAAATATATGAAACAAAAAAGGCAGAAAACCTAAGGGTTTCCTGTCTTTTTATTCTTTATTTCTTCGTGTCCTCGCGGTTTGGAATGCTTTTTTTTTATCGCGTTAAATAAAAAATGAGAAAAATCCATTTTTTCTCAAATTTGACAAAGTATTATATTCTTAGTAAAATAATATAAATCTATACGTAAAAAAAGGGAGGAATTATATGCCGGGAAAGAAAATTTCAACGAAAGAGTATATTCGAAGGTATGTATT
>Ga0316600_10001047_pt1 | contig 12744 bp, 13 predicted proteins | sample OWC_soil_day5_CT_FD_207652 | JGI IMG/M metagenome (GOLD analysis project Ga0316600, IMG submission 207652) | Wetland soil microbial communities from Old Woman Creek delta, Ohio, United States - OWC_soil_day5_CT | ecosystem: Environmental > Terrestrial > Soil > Wetlands | place: USA: Ohio... | reverse complement strand
GTTCGCCGCCTGCGGCGCCGACAGCACGTCCGACAAGAAGAGCAGTTCCTTGGCCCGAGCCTCGCCCAGCGCGCGCGTCAGCGGCCAGGTGATGCCGAAGTCGCCGGCAAAACCTACCTTGGCGAACGCGGTGGTGAAGGTGGCGCTGTCTGCCGCCAGGCGCAAGTCGCAGGCCAGTGCCAGGCCGAAACCGGCCCCGGCACAGGGGCCGTTGACCGCGGCAATGCTGACCTTGGGGCTGTCGTGCAGCAGCGCCGACATGCGGTGGATGCGCCGCTGCCGGTCGACCTGCTGCTCCAGGCTCAGCCCGTGCAGCGCGGCGCCGCCCATGGCCTTGACGTCGCCGCCGGCGCAGAAGCCCCGGCCGGCGCCGGTGAGCACGATGCAGCCCACGGCCGGGTCGGTGGCGACGCGCTCCAGGGTGTCGATGGCGCGGTCGATCATGTCCTGCGACAGCGCGTTCAGTCGTTCCGGGCGGTTCATCGTGAGCAGCGCGATGCCGTCGCGGATTTCGACGAGCAGGTGGACGTCGGTGGTCATGGTGCAGGCCTCCTCGAAGATGGGATGGTCAGCCGCCCGACAGGCTGCGCGCGTCGTCGCGCTCGGCGTCGTCGAGATGGCGGGTGCAGTTGAGCAGCTGCAGCGCATGCGGCGGTGCGGCGTCGAAGATGCTGAGCGAGGTGTTGCCCAGATGCAGTTCGACCTGCGTGCCGGCGCCGTGCAGCAACGGCCCGGCCAGCAGCGTGCGGATCAGCAGCCCGTGCGTCACCACCACCAGGTCTCCGTCCAGGCCCTGATGCTGCTGCAGCATGTCGTCGAAGGCTCGTCGCACGCGTTGCACGAAGCCTGCTGCCGACTCGCCGCCCAGCGGCGCCTCCTGCATGACCAGCGGGTCGAAGCCCAGCGTGTCGTAGGGCCGCCCGCGCAGCTCGCCGAAGTTGCGCTCCTGCAGCAGTGCACTGGACTGGATGGGCAGCGCCAGCGCAGCGGCGATCGCCTCGGCGGTGAGCCAGGCACGCGGCAGGTCGCTGCTGAGGATGGCGCCGATGCCGCCGCGCCGCGCCAGCCGTTGCGCCACCGCCAAGGCCTGGGCCCGGCCGCGCTCGCTCAGCGGCGTGTCGGCCGGCTGCATGACACGCGCGGCATTCAGCGCGGTCTCGCCATGGCGCACCAGGATGACGGCCACTTCTCAATCCGTCACGCGGCTGACTTGCACGTTGGCGCTCAGGCCGAGGTAGGCGTCGGCTGGGCCGAACCAGCTGCCGCTGATCGGCGCAGCCTGCCTCGGGTCGCGCGCCACGCCCACGCGGATCAGCTGCGCGGTGCCGGCACGCAGGTTGTTGGTCGGGTCGAAAGGCACCCAGCCGGCGCCGGGCAGGTACACCTGTAGCCAGGCATGGGTGCTGCCCGCGCCGAGCGTCGCCGCCTTGCCGGCGGCCTGGGTCGCGGGGTCGAGCGCCTGGTCATAGAGATAGCCGGAGACGAAACGCGCCGCCATGCCCAGGCGACGCACGGCTTCCATCATCAGCAGCGCAAAGTCGCGGCAGCTGCCGGTGCCCAGCTGCAAGGTCTGCAACGGCGGCTGAGTGCCTTCCTCGTCGCGCGCGGCGTAGCCGAAATGCTGGCGGATGAAACTGTTCATCTGCAGCAGCAGGTCGCGTGTGCCGGTGGGCCCGTCGGTACGCATGAACTGCCGCGCCCAGTGGGTGAGCACGCCGTCCGGGTCGTCGTGCAGCGGTCGCATGTAGTGCTCCAGGTCGAATCGCTCCTCCACCGAATAGGCAAAGGGGAAGATCAGCGCGCTGGGCGACACCGCCAGCTCGGTGCCGTCACCGGGCGCGTGTTCGATGCGGAAGGTGCAGACGATCTTCAGCTCGGTGGCGCTGCGCAGCGGGGAGACCAGCGCGACCGAGTTGGAGTGCGGATCCTGGATCATGCGCACCTGCGCCTCGGGGCTGCACACCAAGTCGGTGGCCAGCACGCGCAGGTCGTGGCTGTCGCGCGGACGGAACATCACGCGGTGTTCGCCGAAACTCACTGGCTTGCTGTAGCGGTACAGCGTCGTGTGGGTGATGTCGTAGCGGATGGTCATGGGCGGCTGCGCGGCGTCCCATTGTCCGGCACAACCGCCTGCAGCGTCGCCGGCAAGTTCAGGCGGCGGCGCGGGTGCCGTTGTCGTGCACCAGCACGCGGTTGCGGCCCCGACGCTTGGCCTGCAGCAGCATGTCGTCGGCGGCCTTCAGCAGCTCGGGCAGCGGACCGGGCACCAGCGAGGAATCGGCAATGCCGGCCGAGAAGCTGCTCGCGCCCGGCAGTTTCCGAGCATCGCCCTCGCACTGCGCCGACCATTGCTTCAGCAGGGCCAGCGTCTTGCGCCGCGCCGCCGCAGCCGCGGTGCGCGGCATCAGCAGGCAGAACTCCTCGCCGCCATAGCGGCAGGCCACGTCGCTCTTGCGGTTGTGCGCGCCCAGCAGCTCACCGAAGGCGGCCAGCAGCCGGTCACCCGCGGCATGGCCGAGTTGGTCGTTCACGGTCTTGAAGTGGTCCAGGTCGATGATCACCACCGACAGCGGCTGCCGGTCGCGCTGCGCCATGGCCAGCATCGCAGGCAGCACGTCGTCGAGGTGGCGGCGGTTGAACAGCCCGGTGAGGAAATCGCGCGTGGCCTGTTGCTTGAGCGCCTGCTGCAGCGCCTCGACCTCGGCGATCTTGCCCTTGAGCTGCTGGTTGGCGGCTTCCAGCTCGGCGCGTGCGCGCTCGGTGCTGCGCCGCCGCGCGTCGATGCTCTGCAGCTCCTGCTTCATGCGCAGCAGCTCGGTCTGCAGCGCCGCCGCCTGGTAGCGCGCGCCCGAGGCCTGCAGCGCCCGCTCGGTGTGCAGTTTCTGCCACAGGCGCAGCGCCTGCAGCGCCTGCGCCGGCTGGCCCAGGCGCTCCTGCGCCGCGGCCAGCGCGTGGAAATGCATGCAGCGCACGCGCAGGCTCTCGCCGGGCTGCGGCGGCGCCTGCAGCAGCGCGGCGGCCTCGGCCCAGCGCCCGCGCGCCATCAGAAGCTCGGCCTGGGCGACGCGCAGCGTGGCGCGCTCGTCGGGCACGGTGGTGCCTTCGAGCATGCAGCAGGCGCGGTCGACCATGTCGGTACCCAGCGCCACGTCGCCGGCCTGCAGCGCGGCCAGAGCGAGCGTCTCGAAGTGGGCGTTCATCGGCCCGCGCCCGTCCTTGTCGGCCGGCAAGGCGAGCAGCCGGCGCACGTCGGGCAAGGCCTCGGCTGGGCGGTCCAGGTTGGTCAGGCAGATCACGCGGTTGATGCTCAGCACGCTGAACAGGCGCGCATTGTTCAGGTGCGCACAGCGCGCCAAGCCTTCCTCCAGGTAGCTCAGCGCCTGGTGGTAGTCGCCCAGCTGGATCAGCTCGTGGGCCAGGTTGCAGTACAGCACCACGTCGAAACCCTGGCTCCTGCCGGCGGCGGACTCGCGCAAGGCCTGGTACATGTAGGCGAAGGCCTGCTGCGATTCGCCCAGCTCCGAGTAGCAGCCGGCGATGGTGGCCAGCAGCATGCCCAGGCCGTCGTGCTGCAGGATGCGCAGTCCCTCGTCGCGCAGGGGCAGCACGCGCTCGAGCGAGGCGCGGAACTGGCCGTCGCGCCAGCCGCAGCGCGCCAGGCCGACTTCGGCTAGCAGCTGGCCGGCGCGGTCGCCCACCGCCTCGAAGCAGCGCTGCGCTTCGCTGAGCTCGTCCATCGCCTCGTGCGGGGTGGCATACCAGATGAGGTGAAAGCCGCGGGTCAGCCGGGCCCAGCCCATCGCGGCCAGGTCGCCGCGCCGACTGGCGCGCTCGAAGGCCTGCCCGGCCAGGGCGATGCAGGCCTGTGAATCGCTGTACAGAAGGCGCCAGGACCGACGCGCCAGTTGCAGGGCCGCGGAAGACGCGGCACGGACCTTGACCGGACTCATATGTCGCATTGTCGATCAGCCCGCCGTTGGCAGGCATCACACCTTCGGGGGAAGCCCGTCGCCTCGCTAAGATGGCTGCCTGACCGCCCTTCGGAGCCAAGCCATGTCGCTGACGATGCATGAAGACCCGCGCCTGGGCGAGCCCATTGCCATGACCGACGCCGAATGGCAGGCGCGAGTGCAGCTGGCGGCCTGCTACCGGGTGTTCGACCTGCTGGGCTGGACCGAGATGATCTTCAACCACATCACGCTGCGCGTGCCCGGGCCGGAGCGGGTGTTCCTGATCAACCCCTTCGGCCTGATGTACCACGAGGTCACCGCCTCGAACCTGGTGGCGGTGGACATCCAGGGTCGGCCGGTACGGCCCACCGACCATGCGGTCAACCGTGCCGGCTTCGTCACCCACAGCGCGATCCACGGCCATGTGGACCATGCGCACTGCGTGATGCACACCCATACCACCACCGGCATGGCGGTGGCCTGCCTGGAGCAGGGGCTGTCGCACGACTCGTTCTACGGCGCGCAGCTGCACGGCCGGGTGGCGTACCACGAGTTCGAGGGCATCACCGTCAACCCCGACGAGCGCACCCGCATGCTGGCCAGCATCGGCGACAAGAAGTGCGTGATCCTGCGCAACCATGGCCTGCTGAGCTGGGGCCACGACATCCCCGAGGCCTTCATGTGGCTGTGGACGCTGCAGCGTGCCTGCGACGTGCAGGTGGCCGCCGGCAGTGCCGGCGCAATGCACCCTGCGACGAGCGAGGCACGCGCGCAATGCGTGCGCGAGGCCGGCCCGCTGGAGCCGGCGGTGTGCGCGGCGGTGTATGCGGCGCTGTTGCGCAAGCTAGACCAGGCCGGCGCGCGCTACGCAGACTGAAGACCGGGCAGCCTGCGCGGAGCCAGCCCTCTGGCATGGCCGGTGCGTTGGTCGTCGCGGCTGGCAGTGCCGAAGGCGCCGGCGGCGCAGGCCAAGGGTCAATCGCTGCCGAGACCGGCCAGACGGCGCCGATCCTGCGCCGCCAGCGCAGCGACGAACTCGCGGATGAACTGGTCCTGGCGCGCAAAGGCATGGTCGGTGCTCGGATCGATGGACGACACCCGGAATAGCAGGCCGTCGGGGATCAGGCCGCGGGAGGTGTAGCGCAGGCTCGCCAGCTTGCGATCCGTGCCGGTCACGACAGCATATTCACCGATCGTGACCCAATAGGTCACGGGCTCGGGCCGCGCCGCGCCCAGCCGCGTGATCAGGCGGCGCGCCGACACATCGCCGTAGGTGGTGGCGACCTGTGCGTCCGCCTGGCTCAGGATGTTGAAGCCCGAGGCGGGGTAGCAGATTTCCGGCCGATGGAACGAATCGCGGTTGTCGCTGTGGTCGCGGCTGTAGGCGATCGACAGCATGACGCGGTAGCCGTCGTCCGCCACGTAGACGCGGGCCAGCGTGCGCGTGTAGATGCTGTCGATGAAGGCCTTGGTCTGAGGGTCGACCACGCCCGCAGCGTTCGACGCATCACGCCGCCACACGCCGAACTGGTCGGGGACGACGGCTTCCAGGTCGACGTCGCCCAGCCGTTGCGCCAGCAGCTCCGTGGGCTGGAAGGCATGGCTGGCCACGGCCACGACCACGGCCGCGGCACAGATGATCCAGGCATGCATGCGCTTCATCGGCAGACCTGCTCGTGGGCTAACGGCGCGTACCGCGCAGGCACAGCCCCAGCAGGCTGTCGATGGCGATCATCAATACCGTGGCCACGGCGATCAACACCAACCCGGCCAGGCTGTGGACGAAACCTTGGCCGGCGGCATCGCCCAGGTAGTAGGTGACCAGCACGAGGATGATGACGCGCACCACGTTGGCCACGAAAGCCACCGGCACCAGCAACAGCGCGAGGATCGAATTGCGCAGCACCGAGACATGACCGACCAGCTTCATGTAGACGATGCCCACCGCCTCGAGCGTGAGGATGGACGAAAGGCCGGCACAGGCATCGGCCACGAGCAGCTGGTATTGCCCCACCGTCATCACCACACCCGAGCGCGCAACGGGGTAGCCGGCGGCGTGCAGCAGGTGCGTCGCGACCGCGGACACGGCGATCTTCAAGGGCCCGGTCACCAGTGCGACGACCAGGTCGGGCAACGGCACCAGGAACACCATCAGTAGCAGCGGCACCCACAGCAGGCGGACCGCAGCCCAGCCCTTGTAGATCAGCAGGATTGCGGCCACCACCGCGATCTGCGACCCCACCTCGAACATCATGATGCTCTGCGACACTCCCACTGCGTACAGCAGGAGCCCGAAGGCAAGCAAGCCGTAACCCGTGCGCACCGCTGGACGGGGCGCCAGTTGGGTCAGTGCATGGCGCTCGCGGTAGAAGAGCCACAGGCTGACGGCCAGGATGAGCGGGCCGTAGTTGAGCTCTTCCGAGGTCCAGTTCGACCGCGCGAGTTCGGCATAGGTGCCCCCATAGAGTGCGAGGAAAGCCAGCGCCAGCAGCAGCAACGAGCCGACGTCGGTTCCCGGTGCGAGCCAGCGTCCCACAAGCGCCGAGACACGACTGGTCGCGCCGATTTCCGAGCCTTCTCGAACGGCGCTCACTTCGTGTCAGGCGCCTTGCGCGATTCGTCAGCCGGCACAACAGCACTTGCCGCCAGCGACGCCGCGGCGGCTCCCGATGCGGCGGCCGACGCCGCCATGATTGGAACGAAGCGCCCGAAGTACTCCAGCTTTGCGGCGGCTCGCATCGTTTCCAGATCGTTTTCGACCGCCTTGCGACTCTTGTCATTGAGCAGGTATCGCTTGATTGCTGGCGTCGCCTCGCTCAGCGTGACCGGCGCGGGCTGCGCGGATACCAGCAGCAGCACCCTCAAGCCCCCGGGGCGCGTGAGGTAGATGCTCTGGCCTTCCTTCATCGGGGCCAAGCGACCGATGAGGTCCATCGACAGGTTCTCGGAGGGCTCGTTCAGCAGCCGCGACTTGTAGCGCAGACCGCTGCCGCGCAGGTATTCGGCAAAGGCAGGCATCGGCACCTCGGCAAGCCGCTTCGTCAGCGCCTCGAGCTGCGCGCCCGAGGCCTCGATGTCGATTTCCTGGATCGTGAAGTTGCGCCGCTGCGCGAACAGCTCTGGCCGCTTGTCGTAAAAGGCCGACACCTCGGCGGGGTCAGGCTGCGTCAGGCCTGCCGCCAACCGATCGAAGTAGGCGCGAGTCAGGACATTGCGCCGCGCCTCCTGTAGGGCCTGCTGCACCTCGGGCACCAGGTCCAGCTTCAGCTCCACGGCGCGATCGACGGCAAGCTGCTGCGAGACGAGCCGGTCCACGACCTGCCGAGTCGCGGCATCACTGGCGTTGGCAGCGCCTCCGGGGACACCTTGCAGCGCGTAGTTGACCTGATGAACTGAGATTTCAGACTTGTTGACCCTCGCTGCGACCTGCGTGGCCGACGGCGCCTTGGACTCTCCACAGGCCGTCAACGCGATGGCACTAGCCAGGACGGCGAACCTTCCCCATGCAAGCCGGCGGCGATGTGCAACTTGAGTACTCATGGTTGTGCGGTCGAGAACCACAACCGTGCATCGCGGCACGATTGGGTTGCCCGGGTTCCCCCAAAGCTTGAGATGTTACGACGGGGATCCGTCAGGGACAGTGAACCCGGTCACGCCACACACGGCCGCGAGCGTCGTTACGCCTCACGCCAATCGCACCCCGCAGCCAGGGGGTAGGCCGCCCCGCGACCGCGGGGTGCAAAACCGTGATGTGTCAACGCATCAGCCAGCCACAAGTTGCCCTCATTACTGTCCGGTTAAAAGTCGAACAAATTCAACTGCTTAGCGGCGTCGGGCAGGTTGATCTGGGATGCATCGGTCTGCACGGCGCATGAAACCTGGGTTTTCTCGAACACCGAGGCCAACAAGATCTGTAGGCATGTGTAGAGCGAGGCATCGAGGTGAAGCTCCTTCTTGACGATGGCGATGAGCACGTAGGTGGCCACGGCGCACCACACCTGCGTCTTCACGGCGTTCTCGCTGTTGCCGAGGAACTTCTTGGTGCGCAGGTGCTGCTTGATCCACTTGAACAACTGGGCGACATTCTGCCCGTCAACACCTCTCGCGTGACGTCGTAGTCCGCTACCGCTTTCACCCTCTTGTGGGTGAATGCCTTGCGGTCGTGCGGCTGCATCACGTTCATGACGAGCCCTGCTACGTCGTGCGACGCGCCGACGGGTCAACCGTATCGGTTCCCGCTTGGATGACCGAGATCGCCGCCGGCAACGTGCTGGTCGTCGCCGCGCCGCGCCTGCCGCTTGCGGCGTTGCTGGAGCTGCATCGCTGGGTATCGACGTTTCTATCCTCACGGGCTTGTACAGGCCGTATAGGAGAGCGCGATGCCACCACGCCCGATGGCTCAAACAGAGCTATTCGAAGACGCCGAGTCGACACCGCTGCCGCCATTGCAGCAGGACGTGCAGATCCAGTTGCAGCAGCAAATGGTGCAGTGGATGCAGGCCGTGGCTCTGGCGATCAACGAGGAGGAGCGCGATGAGCAAGATCACGGCTGAGCATCTGTCGCGCCGGGCCTGCGTGTACGTTCGCCAATCGACGCCCGACCAGGTGCAGAACAACCTCGAGAGCCAGCGCCGGCAGTACGCGCTGGTCGATCGGGCCCGACAACTGGGATGGCAGCAGGTCGAGGTCATTGACATGATCTCGGGCGCTCCGGTTTAGGGACGTCGCGCCCGGGCTTCGACCGATTGCTACGCATGCTGTGCGATGGAGAGGTCGGCGCGGTGCTGAGCATCGAAGCATCGCGCCTGGCACGCAACGGCCGCGACTGGCACACGCTGCTGGAATTTTGCAGCGTCGTGGGTGCATTGCTTATCGATGCGGATGGCATCTATGATTCCGCGCAGATGAACGACCGGTTGCTGCTGGGCATGAAGGGCACGATCAGCGAGATGGAGCTGGCCAGCTTCAGGCAGCGGGCGCAAGAAGCGATGAAGCAGAAGGCCAAGCGCGGCGAGCTGTTCATGCGCGTGCCGATCGGCTACGTGCGGACCTTCGACGATCGCATCGAGAAGGATCCCGACGAGCGCGTGCGCACAGTCATCGATTTGGTGTTCGCCAAGTTTGCCGAGTTCGGCAGCGCTAGGCGCGTGTTCTTTTGGCTGGGCGAGCAAGGCATCGATATGCCGGCCGTAGCCAGCGCCGACAGCAGCGAACGCGTCGTTTGGAAGGCACCGCGCTACCACAGCCTGTTGAGCCTGCTGCAGAACCCGGTCTATGCCGGTGTCTACGCATACGGCCGCAGCAAGACCAGCGTGCGAATCGAACACGGCCGCAAGCGCGTCGTGCGCACCCGTCATCGCATGGCCGATGACTGGGCGGTGATGCTGCCCGAGCACCACGAGGGCTACATCGACTGGGACGCGTATCGAGGCAACCAGGAGCTGATGGCGCACAACACCAACGGGCGTGGCGGCGCCGTGCGCGGATCGATCAAGAGCGGCAGCGCATTGTTGACAGGGCTGCTGCGTTGCGGCCATTGCGGGGCCAAGCTGTGCGTGGCGTACCCAGGGGCCACCAACATTCGCTATCAATGCACTACGCGCATTCTCAGCCGCGGGCACGCCTGCTGCGTCATGTTCGGTGGCCTTGGCGCGGATCGATTGGTGGCCGAGCAAGTGCTGCGCTGCCTTGAACCCTTGGGGCTCGAAGCCGCGATGCAAGCCATCGAGAACCTGCAAGGCGCGGAGCATGAGCGGGTCATGCAAAAGCGTCTGGCGCTGCAGCGGGCCCGCTACGAGGTAAGTCGCGCGCAACGACAGTACGATGCCGTGGATCCGGCGAACCGACTTGTCGCCGGCTCGCTCGAGAAGCGTTGGAACGATGCGTTGGCGGTGCAGTCGCGGCTTGAAGAGGAGGTCGCGGATTTGATGCGACAACGTCCCGATGCGCTGAGCGAGGAGACAAAGCAAACCATTCTTGCATTGGCCGAAGATTTGCCGCGCCTGTGGGATCATCCCGAGACCTCCTATGAGGTCAAGAAGCGCATCCTGCGTACCATGCTCCAGGAGATCGTCGTTACTTCCGAGGGCGACTCGGTGCGCTTCATCGTGCACTGACTTGGCGGCGATCACACCGAGATGCGGCTGAAGAAGACGCCCACAGGTCGACATGGCCAGGTCACGAGCACCGAGACAATCGAGTTGATCGAATCGCTGGCCCGCCTACAGCCGGACGAGCGCATCGCGGCGACGATCAATCGGCTGGGGCACCGCACTGCGCACGCACAGACGTGGACTGCGGCCAGAGTGTGCTCAATCCGCAATGCACACGGCATCGCACCGTACCGTGAAGGCGAGCGCCAAGCACGCGGTGAGTTGACCGTGGATGAAGTCGCCGCAGCACTGCAGCTGACGCACACTACCGTGCTGCGGCTGATCAGGCAGAAGAACCTCGTGGCCAAGCAGGTCTGCCGCAATGCGCCATGGACCATTCTCCAGGACGATCTCGACGACTTCCTTGCCACCCGGGCTGAGCAAAGCCCGTCAACTCGCGTCTCGGGCCAGATGGTCCTTGATATTCAATGACATACGAAGGAGTGCAGTATGAAAGGCAGTCGAAGAACAGCTCGACCTGCCAGCGGCTCTTGTGCAGCGCGGCGATCGTTGGCGCCGGCAAGGTCGTATTGTTGGTCAGGAAGATCAGCGTCTTGCCAGACTCGGGATCCTTGAACCTGACACGGCGCAGGTGTTCGGGATACATCGTTGCCGAGTAGTGCCCGTTGAGCATGACCCGCTGGTCGCTGATGACGCCAGTGCTGCGGTCGGTGGCTGCCGAGTACACACGCCGGGCATCCAACGGGAACTTCGCGCGCGTGACGAAGAACGCGCCGGCCTGATGCAATGCGTGCAGCCTGGCGAAGTCCACGTAGCCTCGATTCCATCACGTAGAACGCACCGGCCTCGAAGGCCAGCAGGTCCAGCACGTTCACGTCGTGCAGCTTGCCGTCGCTGATGTGGATGAAGGCGGGGATGGCCCCGCGCAGGTCCAGCAGCGTGTGCAGCTTGATGGCTGCCTTGGTCGAGCGAAATGGCGCCCACTCGAACAGGCTCAGGCAGAGATCGATGGTGCCGGAGTCCAGCGCATACACCGTGCTGTCCAGATCGACGCCCAGCGCATCGTTCGCGTACAGCTTGCGCGCGCGGCGGATCAGCAACGCAGCCAGGTCCGACCTGATGCGCCAGTCGCGCGACTCGTTGGCATCGGCCAGCGTAGAGCGCTTGACCGCCGAGTGAAAGCCCATCGCGTACAGCTTGTGCGCATTGGCGGACAAGCTGGCCACAATGTCGCGCAGGCTCTCGCGCCAGGTCAGCTGCGCGAAGGCCAGCGCGCGGAACTGCTCGGCACACGACAGCGCCCGCACGCCCGAGTGCCGCCACGGCGTTGCACGATGCGCGCGAAGCTGGTCCACGGCACGATCTCCATGACCTGTGCGAACAAGGTCTTGCCGACGTACATGCGTGCTCCCCGAAGCAATCAAGCCACGGAAAGTACGCGGTTCTCGGCGATCAAAGCTCAAGTCGGCACCAAACGAAATCGGCCTACGACCCGCACCAGCGCTTGATCTCAGACTGTAGGCAAGTCATTTAACCGGACAGTAGTGCGTCTAGATGATGCGCAGTTGCAGGCGCTGGGCCGCACGCTGCTGCAAAGCCCGACCGAGCATGGCTTCGGCACCGAGTTGTGGACGCTCAAGCGCGTGGGCGTACTCATCGAGCGGCAGTACGGCGTCAAGTTCAGCCAGACGCACATCTGGCGCATCCTCGGCGGCCTGGGTTTCTCGGTCCAGAAGCCCGAGCGCCGCGCCATCGAGCGCGACGAGGACGCCGTGCAGGTCTGGAAGCGCAAGACCTGGCCTGCGCTCAAAAAAAGCCAAGCGCCAAGGGCGACTGATCGTCTTCATCGACGAGTCCGGCCTGAGCGAGCGGCCCACGCGCGTGCGCACCTGGGCGCCCAAGGGCCAGACACCGATCATCCAGTTCCACTTCAACTGGACCCACATCTCAGTGATTGCCGGCCTGACCGGCACGAACTGCATGTTCCGGCTGCACGAGGGCAGCATCAAGAAGGAGTAGCACGTCGAATTCCTCAAGGCGCTGCGGGCGCACCTGAAGCGGCCGCTGCTGGTCATCTGGGACGGCTTGAAGGCGCACCGCAGCAGGCTCGTGCGCGAGTACCTCGACTCGACCGACGGAGAAATCCATATGGCGTTCCTGCCGCCGTACGCGCCGGACTTGAACCCGGTGGAGTACCTGTGGGCCTGGCTCACGCGCCATGCGCTGGCCAACTTCTGCCCGAACAACCTCGATGAACTCAACACGACCGCCCGCGCCAAGCTCAAGAGTGCTCAGCGACGGCCGTCGATCATTGCCGCGTGCTGGGTACAGGCCGGTCTGTGGTGATGTCACCATTTACGGAAAGCTCAATAATCAGGACTCACTTACTCCCGACACTCCCTCTTGGAGAGGATGGCATGACCTCGCCGGTGGACTACGATTCGTCAACTGGTCGCGAAGGCGATACGAAGCAAAAGGGGGCGGCGAAAGCCATGCGCTACGTCGCGATGCAAGTGCTGACCTGGGGCACGATTGCCGGTGCCATTGGCAGCGCGCTGCTGTTGGCCGGGCTGGAAAACCCGGCGCCGCGCTACCGTGTCGAAATGCCCATGGCACCACCGTTGCCCATCGAGCCCACCCAGGCCGGTCGCGGCCGGTCCGCAACACCACCGACTGCGGCG
>Ga0316600_10001046_pt1 | contig 12746 bp, 21 predicted proteins | sample OWC_soil_day5_CT_FD_207652 | JGI IMG/M metagenome (GOLD analysis project Ga0316600, IMG submission 207652) | Wetland soil microbial communities from Old Woman Creek delta, Ohio, United States - OWC_soil_day5_CT | ecosystem: Environmental > Terrestrial > Soil > Wetlands | place: USA: Ohio... | reverse complement strand
GAACCCAAATAAAAGGAATATTCATCGATCAAAAGATAGGCAGATCAGCAAATTGATAAGCATCAGCCTCAAGAATCAAGATACAAGGACAAGAAACAAAATCAGAAAGGTTCCCATGAAAATCGTAATAATTAACGGATCTCCCCGCGGCAAAAACAGCAACAGCCGTTTGCTGACAGATAAATTTGTGGCAGGCTTTAAAAACGCAAACCAGGCCATGGAATACAAAACCTTTTTCCTGGTGAACCGTCATCAGACACAGGATGCAATCGATTGCTGCCGGCAGAGTGAGGTGATCCTGATGGCCTTCCCGCTTTATACCGATGCCATGCCCGGTATCGTAAAGCTTTTTTTTGAAAAGATGCCGATCCTGGAGGGAAAAAAAATCGGGTATATGATTCAATCGGGTTTCCCTGAAGCCATCCATTGTCACTACCTGAAGAAGTACCTTGAGGTGTTTACCCGGAAACTAGGGGCGACCTATCTGGGTACGGTGACCCGGGGAAATGTCGAGGGTATACAAGACAGATCTGCCTGGATGAATAAGGGATTGTATCGAAAATATTATAAGCTGGGGCAGATTTTCGGTGCTAAGGGAGAATTTGACCCAAAAATCATGGGCGATCTGAAAAAGCCTTTTGTAATGTCGCCGGTGGCGAGAGTGGCATGCAGCCTTGTGCTGAAGACAGGGCTTTCGGATTACGGCTGGAACCGGCACCTGAAATCAAACAACGCCTTTGCGCTGCGGAATGCAAAACCTTACGAACCGAAAATCAGCAGGACACCCTGACAGGGTGTCAATACTCATTGGCATTTCAGGTTCGTCCGTTGTGCTTTGGAGGCTTCAAGGAACGGACCGAACATTGAGTTTTTAAAAGAAGCGCAGGCATTGCCTGTCTCGCCTTTTCCTGCCTGGGCCGAGCCCAGTTCATAATAGAATTTGGCTTTGTCTTCAGCAGAACCCGTTTCCAGGTCAAGGCCCTTTTTTGCATTTTCTGCAGCCAGGGAATATTTCTTTTGCTTATTATAAATGTTGGCTAATTGATAATACACGCTTTTATCCTCACCGTATTTCGAAGCCTTATTTAAAAGGGTAATGGCGTCTGCAAGTTTGTTGGCCTGGTTTGCCTTGCTCCCGGCGATACGGAAATAATCGCGTGCAATTTTGCTGGCTTGTTCTGTTTTTACCGTATCACCCATTGTTTTCAGTTTCCCGATATACAGGTCAATTGCTTCTTCGAATTTCAACCCGTTATCCGTGCCTCTGTAGATCAAGGCTTTATTGTACAAGGCATTCAGGTGGTCAGGATTGATCATTAAAATACTGTCATAGGCCTGGATGGCCTTTTCATTCTCCTTTTTTTCCACAAAGGCCGAAGCCATATTGGAATAGGCCTGTATCATGATTCTCCGGGCATTATCAGCCACCTTTGGATTATCGTATTTTTCGGCCACCTTAATCGTTTTCTTTGCAGCGGCGAGGGCTTCCTCTGATTTCTTGTCGACGGTAAGCAGGTTTGAGGCCTTCTGCAAGTAAAGACCCGGCAAAACCTGTTCTGCTTTTAATTGTATTTCAAAGGCCGAATCGCCAACCTGTTCACAGATTTTTATGCACTCCTCGAACGACAGGATGGCCGAGTCATTATTGGTTTTCATTAATTCTATGGACGCATTGAATGCCTTAATGGCATCATTTTTCTCCTGCGCAAGCAGGCCCGAACTCATCCATACCGTAATTGCAATAAGTCCTGCTATTTTTCCTGTATCAATCTTGTTCATAATCTGCTGAATTAATTTGTAATTTTATTTTTGGTAATCCAAGGGCGCAAATATAGAAATTTTATTAATGCGAAATACTATGTCCTGACACAGTATAAGGTATTACAGGAACAGGGACTCCTGTCTGTCCCCTTGTGTTTTCGTATTGCTTCAACCTGTTTTCCGGGATCACTCCCCGTACAGTTTTTTGTTTCAGTGCTTCTTTCAAAGCAAATGTCATTCTTAAAAACCGGTTGCCCCATCCTTAAAAAATGAAAACGATTTTTTCATCCTCAATTGTAATATTTTTTACGACTATTATTGTTTATATGAAAAAAACCACTACTTTTGCGAACCCAATTTTAAAAGAATTATAAATAAAACGGAATGCCAACAATACAACAATTAGTCCGGAAAGGCAGGTCGAAAATTGAAGACAAAAGCAAGGCGCCGGCCCTGAACTCATGTCCGCAGAAGCGGGGCGTATGCACACGCGTGTATACCACCACCCCGAAAAAGCCCAATTCTGCTATGCGCAAGGTGGCCAGGGTAAGGTTAACCCATGGCGTGGAAGTTACGGCATATATTCCCGGTGAAGGACATAATCTGCAGGAACACTCGATCGTATTGTTGCGCGGAGGCAGGGTTAAAGACCTTCCCGGCGTGAGGTACCATCTGATTCGCGGCACCCTTGACGCTTCGGGTGTTGAAGGCCGCAACCAGCGCCGTTCAAAGTATGGAACCAAGAGGCCAAAAAAATAAAAGTACAGCAGAGGAGAAACAGCGATGAGAAAATCAAAACCAAAGAGAAGGATACTGGTACCCGATCCGAAGTTCAATGATCAGCTTGTTACCCGGTTTATCAACAACCTTATGACCAGGGGCAAGAAGAGTGTTGCGTATCAGGTATTTTACGATGCCCTTGATCTCGTTGAAAAAAGAGCCAAGGACACTGAAAGTACTCCATTGGATATTTGGAAGAAAGCGCTTGAAAATATTACCCCGCAGGTGGAAGTGAAAAGTCGTCGCGTAGGGGGTGCCACATTTCAGGTTCCCACCGAGATCAGGCCCGACCGGAAGATTTCCATCAGCATGAAGAACCTCATTTTATATGCCAAAAAAAGAACCGGCACATCGATGAGTGACAAACTGGCATCCGAAATAATAGCAGCATTTAAAGAAGAAGGAGGAGCTTTCAAAAAGAAAGAAGATACCCACAAGATGGCAGAAGCCAACAAGGCATTTGCCCACTTCAGGTTTTAACGGTTTTTCGCAACCGTACTTTTTGAATATAGTTCACACTAGCTGATAAGTAGTGCATCATGGGTTTAGACTTAAAAAATACAAGGAACATTGGCATTATGGCTCATATAGACGCCGGTAAGACAACCACTACCGAGCGGATTCTATTCTATACGGGCACATTGCACAGAATGGGAGAGGTGCACGACGGAACGGCCACCATGGACTGGATGGTGCAGGAACAGGAAAGAGGAATTACCATAACCGCTGCCGCTACCACCACTTACTGGGATTACCACGATCAGAATTACAAAATCAATATCATTGACACACCGGGGCATGTCGATTTCACCGTTGAGGTGGAACGGTCCTTGCGTGTTCTCGATGGTGCGATTGCTGTATTTTGCGCCGTAGGTGGCGTAGAGCCGCAGTCGGAAACCGTTTGGAGGCAGGCGGACAAGTACAATGTACCCCGCATCGCTTTTGTGAACAAAATGGACCGGCCGGGAGCCGATTTCTTCGGTGTCGTCCATCAGATCAAGGAAAGACTTGGATCCAACCCTGTTCCGATGCAAATCCCCATCGGTTCGGAAGAAAATTTTATTGGTCTTGTCGACCTTATCGAACGCAGGGCCATTGTATGGAAACCCGATGAAAAACTGGGAATGCGGTATGAGTACGTCGATATCCCAGCATCAATGGTGGACGAAGTCGAAGAATGGCGTGAGAAACTGATCGAATCGGTATGTGAACAAGACGATGATCTGCTGGAGCGCTTTCTTGAAGACCGCACCTCGATCACGGTCGAAGAGTTCATGGACCATACGCGGAAAGCCGTTATCGGGCATCGCATTGTTCCGGTTTTATGCGGTGCCGCGTTCAAAAACAAAGGCATTCAGCGACTGCTGGATGCTATCTGCAGCCTGTTGCCCAGTCCCCTCGATATTGGCGCCATACAAGGTATCAATCCCTATACCGAAAAGGAAGAAGAACGGAAAGCGGATGAAAACGAACCTCTGGCCGCACTGGCTTTCAAAATAGCGACGGATCCGTTTGTAGGCCGTCTGGTCTACCTGCGTGTATATTCGGGTACCATAAAAGCCGGCATGACGGTGCTGAATCCCCGGACCGGCAAGAAAGACCGCATAAACCGGCTCTATCAGATGCATGCCAACAAACAGATTCCCAAGGAATTTATTGAAGCAGGGGATATTTGTGGTGCCGTCGGGCTTAAAGAGGTCGCCACCGGGGATACCCTATGCGATATGAAACATCCGATCTCGCTCGAGTCGATGATTTTTCCCGAACCGGTGATCGGTGTTGCCATTGAACCCAAAACACAGGCCGATATGGATCGCCTGGGCCTTGCGCTGAATAAGCTGGCCGAAGAAGACCCTACTTTCCGTGTAAAAACCGACGCGGATTCGGGGCAGACCATCATCAGCGGAATGGGCGAACTGCATCTTGAGATTCTGATGGACCGGCTGAAACGTGAATTCAACGTGGAATGCAACCAGGGTGCCCCGCAGGTTGCTTATAAAGAAGCGCTGGCTGAAACGGTGAAACACCGCGAAGTGTTCAAGAAACAGACGGGAGGAAGGGGTAAATTTGCCGATATTGAAGTGGAGATGGCTCCCGGGGACAGTGGTGTATCGGGCCTTCAGTTTATTGATCAGGTAAAAGGCGGAAATGTGCCCCGTGAATTCATTCCCGCGGTTGAAAAAGGATTTAAAGAAGCCATCCGCAATGGCGTGCTGGCCAGCTTTCCTATGGAAAGCCTGAAGGTTACGCTGAAGGACGGTTCTTACCACCCGGTGGATTCCGATTCACTGGCTTTTGAGATTGCTGCAAAGCAGGCCTTCAAGCATGCGCTAAGAAAGTCCAAAGTAAAGTTGCTGGAACCTATCATGTCGGTTGAAGTGGTCACACCCGAAGAATACATGGGTGACGTGATCGCTGATTTTAACCGCCGCAGGGGGCAGATCACCGGTATGGAGTCAAAGGCCTCGGGAAGGATCATCAAAGTGCATGTACCGCTGGCGGAGATGTTCGGGTATGTAACCGTTTTGCGTTCCCTGTCATCCGGACGCGCCACCTCCACCATGGAATTTTCCCATTTTGCCGAAGTTCCGTCTGAACTTGCCAGCCAGGTCATTGAAAAAACAACCGGTATAAAAACATTGGTATAATCGTTTTAAAAATCCATACATGAGCCAGAAAATAAGAATAAAATTAAAATCCTACGACCATAATCTGGTGGATAAATCGGCCGAGAAAATCGTCAAGACGGTAAAATCCACCGGTGCCGTGGTAAGCGGTCCCATTCCATTGCCAACCCACAAGAGGATTTTTACCGTGCTGCGTTCCCCCTTTGTAAATAAAAAATCGAGGGAGCAATTTCAGTTATCTTCACACAAAAGGCTTCTGGAAATATACAGTTCGACCCCCAAGACCATTGATGCCCTCATGAAACTTGAGCTGCCCAGTGGTGTTGAAGTTGAGATCAAGGTTTGATAATTTTAACAGTGTAAGCAATGCCAGGATTAATTGGTAAAAAGGTCGGAATGACCTCTGTATTTGATGAAAACGGTAACAATGTGCCCTGTACCGTTTTGGAAGTCGGTCCTTGCGTAGTTACGCAGGTAAAGACCAAGGATACGGATGGCTATAAAGCCATTCAGTTGGCTTTCGACGAAAAAAAGGAAAAAAGCACGACAAAGGCTATGATGGGTCACTTTAAAAAAGCCAATACCACACCCAAGCGCAAGGTGGTTGAACTGAAAGAATTTATCCTTGACTGGAAGGTGGGTGACGTTATCACCGTGGATTATTTTAAGGACGACCCCTGGGTAGACGTTTCCGCTGTTTCGAAAGGGAAAGGATTTCAGGGAGTGGTTACGCGTCATCATTTTAGCGGCGTAGGCGATAAAACACACGGACAACATGACCGTCAGAGGGCTCCCGGATCGCTGGGCGGATCGTCTTATCCATCCCGGGTTTTCAAAGGACTTCGCATGGCGGGACACACCGGTGACAGAAAAATAAAAGTGATCAACCTGAGAGTGGTGAAGATCATACCCGAGAATAACCTGTTGTTGCTCAAAGGATCGGTTCCGGGCTCAAAAGGATCCTATGTCATTGTAGAAAGCCCCAAAGGAACTTAAAATGTTTTGAACTATGGAAATTGCAGTATTCAACATTGCAGGAAAAGAAACCGGCCGGAAAGCTGAGCTGAAGGATACGGTTTTTGCGATTGAACCGAACGACCATGCCATTTATCTCGATGTCAAGCAATACCTGGCCAATCAGCGCCAAGGTACGAGCAAGACAAAAGAAAGAAACGAGGTATCCGGCAGTACGCGCAAAATCAAACGTCAGAAAGGAACGGGGACGGCCCGTGCAGGCAGCGTGAAAAATCCCCTTTTTGTAGGCGGAGGCCGTATTTTCGGACCCCAGCCCCGGGATTATCGTTTTAAACTGAACAAAAAGGTGAAACAGCTTGCCCGTAAATCAGCCCTTACTTATAAAGCGAAGGATAACGGGATCCTGGTCGTGGAAGATTTCTCCCTTGAAGCTCCGAAGACACGCGAATATGCTTCGATCATCAGCAACCTGAAGATCGACGGCAAAAAGTCCCTGCTGGTCCTTAACGAGCCTGATAAAAATATATATTTGTCGTCCCGGAATTTGCCCAACACAAAGGTTGTATTATATTCTGAGTTAACAACTTACGATATACTAAACAGTACCTCCCTTGTATTTGTGGAAAGTTCGCTCGAAAATATCCAGAAGAGTTTATAACCTTATAACCGGAAAACAATGGATATCATAGTGAAGCCCATCGTAACTGAGAAAATGAACCTCAAGGGGGAATCCCTGAAGCAGTATGGTTTTGTCGTCGATAAAAGGGCTAATAAAGTCCAGATTAAGAAAGCCGTTGAAGAGTTGTATGGTGTTACGGTTGAATCGGTGAACACGATGCGGTACGCCGGCAAACAAAAATCACGGTTTACAAAAACCGGTCTGATCACAGGGAAGAAAAATACCCTGAAAAAGGCTTTGGTTACTTTAAAAGAAGGTGAAACAATTGACTTTTATAGCAACATCTAATTTAAACGTATGGCTGTAAGAAAACTAAAACCCGTTACACCGGGTCAGAGGCACAGAGTTGTTGCAACATTCGATGAGATTACAAAATCATCCCCTGAAAAATCGTTGTTGCAGCCGTTGCAAAAAACCGGTGGCCGGAACAGCGATGGTAGGATGACCATGCGCTACATCGGTGGCGGTCACAAGCGGATGTTCCGTATGATTGATTTTTTAAGGAATAAAGACGGTGTCCCCGCCGTGGTGAAATCAATTGAATATGATCCGAACCGGTCCGCAAGAATAGCACTGCTGGTATATGAAGACGGTGAAAAACGGTACATTATTGCCCCCAATGGCCTAAAGCCGGGACAGAAAGTGCAGTCGGGTACAGGTGTAGCCCCCGAAGTCGGGAACTGCCTTACCCTGGCTGAAATACCGCTGGGAACATTGATTCACAGCATCGAACTTCGGCCGGGCAAAGGCGGTATGCTTGCGCGCAGTGCGGGTTCTTATGCCCAGCTGCTTTCGAGGGACGGCAAGTATGCGATCATTAAGCTTCCTTCAGGGGAATCGCGCATGATACTTACTACCTGCAGGGCTACGATCGGCACCGTTTCCAATCCTGATCACAGCCTTGAAAGATCAGGCAAAGCCGGTCGTCACAGATGGCTCGGCATAAGGCCCAGGACAAGGGCTGTAGTTATGAATCCGGTTGACCATCCTATGGGTGGTGGCGAAGGCAGGGCTTCCGGCGGGCATCCCCGGTCAAGGAAAGGCTTGTACGCGAAAGGATTCAAAACCCGCAGGAAAAAGAATCCAACCAGTAGGTTTATTGTTGAAAAAAGGAAAAAATAATTGACGGTATATGAGCAGGTCACTAAAAAAAGGTCCCTTCATTGAATATAAGCTGGAAAAGCGAGTATTGGATATGAACAAGTCCGGCAAAAAATCGGTGGTGAAAACCTGGTCGAGAAGATCCATCATTTCACCTGAATTTGTCGGTCATACAATAGCAGTGCATAACGGGAACAAATTCATCCCTGTGTATGTAACGGAGAATATGGTAGGCCATAGGCTGGGTGAGTTTTCACCTACGCGGATTTTCAGGGGCCATGCCGGTAAACAAAAAGTATAACGGGTAAATAAATGAAATCATGGGTGCACGCAAACGCATAACTTCAGAAAAGCATAAAGAAGAAAAGAAGCAGGTAGCTTTCGCACGGCTTAACAACTGTCCGACTTCTACACGGAAGATGAGGCTTGTGGCCGATCTTATCCGCGGTGTGGAAGTCAACAAAGCCCTTGATGTATTGCATTACAATACCAAAGAGCCTTCGAAGAAGCTGGAGAAACTTCTGATGTCAGCCATTGCTAACTGGCAGAAGAAGAACGAGGAAGCCCGAATCGAAAAAAGCAATCTGTTTGTAAAAGAAGTATATGTGAACGGCGGACGTACGCTGAAAAGGCTTCGTCCTGCTCCCCAGGGAAGAGGATACAGGGTGCGCAAACGCTCGAACCACGTGACGATCATTCTCGACAGCATGAATACCAGTCAACAGGAAGTTGTAAGTCAAACAAATAAACAGTAATGGGACAAAAAGTAAATCCGATAAGCAATCGTTTGGGAATCATCAAAGGGTGGGATTCCAATTGGTACGGAGGAAGGAATTATTCCGAAAAACTAGTGGAAGATTACAAAATCCGTGAATACCTGACCGCCAGGCTGAGTAAAGCCAGTATCTCGAAGATAGTGATTGAGCGCACGCTGAAGCTGATCACGGTGACGGTCAACACGGCCCGGCCCGGTATCATCATTGGCAAGGGAGGACAGGAAGTAGACAAGCTGAAGGAAGAGCTCCGGAAGATTACCAACAAGGAAGTCCAGATCAATATTTTTGAAGTCAAACGGCCCGAGCTGGATGCCACCATCGTGTCAAATAACCTGGCCCGGCAGATCGAAGGCAAGATTTCCTATCGCAGGGCCATCAAAATGACCATCGCTTCTACCATGAGGATGGGAGCCGAGGGCATTAAGGTTCAGATCTCCGGACGTCTGGGAGGTGCTGAAATGGCCCGTACCGAGATTCTGAAAGAAGGAAGGATCCCCCTGCACACGTTCAGGGCCGATATTGACTATGCCCTTGGGGAAGCCCTTACGAAAGTGGGATTGCTGGGAATCAAGGTATGGATCTTTAAAGGCGAGATCTACGGTCACCGTGACCTGGCACCCAATATTGGTGCCAAAAACGCCAAGCCAAAGGGAAGTTTTAAAAAACGCAAAAAATAAAAACCCGCATATTTTAACAAGGATACACCATGTTACAGCCGAAAAAAACCAAGTACAGAAGGCAGCAGAAAGGACGCATGAAAGGCAATGCCCAGCGCGGACATGAGTTAGCATTTGGAGCATTCGGTATCAAGGCCCTTGATAAAGCCTGGATAACCGGACGACAAATAGAAGCTGCCCGACAGGCCGTTGCACGCCATATGAAACGTGAAGGCCAGATATGGATACGCATATTCCCCGACAAGCCCATCACAAAGAAGCCGGCTGAAGTTCGTATGGGGAAAGGGAAAGGTGCCCCCGAAGGATTTGTCGCACCGGTAACACCCGGAAGGATTCTTATCGAAGCGGACGGAGTTCCCTTTGAAGTAGCAAAGGAGGCTTTGTTGCTCGCGGCACAGAAATTTCCCATTGCTACCAAATTTGTTGTACGCAGGGATTATGTCGGTAATTAAACCAGAAAGAAAATGAAAACTTCTGAAATCAGGGAATTGTCCATCAAGGAAATTGAAGAACGGATTGAAAACGAAAAGAATTTCTTATTCCGTCAGCATCTGAATCACGCCATTACACCCCTTGACAATCCTTTAAAATTAAGGGAATCAAGGAGAAACATAGCCCGGTTGAATACCCTCCTCAACCAGAAAAAAAGCGATTTAAAACAAGGAAAAAAGTAAGCCATGGAAAAAAGGAATATACGCAAAGAAAGGATTGGGGTTGTGGTCAGTAACAAAATGGCAAAGACCATCGTGGTTGCTGAAAAGCGGAAGGTAAAACATCCTATATACGGCAAGTTTATCAACCGCACCACCAAACTCATGGCCCATGATGAGAAAAACGAATGCAATGTAGGCGATCTCGTCAGGATTATGGAAACCCGGCCGCTTAGCAAAAACAAAACATGGAGAATGGTCGAAATTATTGAAAGAGCTAAATAATTATGATACAGCAGGAAAGCAGACTATCGGTTGCAGATAACAGCGGTGCAAAAGAAGTTCTTTGCATCCGGGTTCTTGGCGGAACCGCAAAACGGTATGCAACAGTAGGCGACAAAATCGTGGTCACCGTAAAAAGTTCCTTGCCCGCGAGCGAAGTGAAAAAAGGAACCGTAAGCAAAGCCGTTGTGGTGAGAACCAAAAAGGAAATCCGTCGTGCCGACGGTTCCTATATCCGTTTTGACGACAATGCCTGTGTATTGCTGAACAACCAGGACGAAATACGGGGAACACGCATATTCGGGCCCGTTGCCCGCGAGCTTCGTGACAAATACATGAAGATCGTTTCGCTTGCACCTGAAGTACTTTAACACGTAAACCTTGAACGCAATGCAGAAGAAAATACATATCAAAAAAGGAGACACCGTATTTGTCAATACCGGTGAATATAAAGGCCAGCAAGGAAGGGTGCTTGAAGTGATCCGGAAAAAAGACCGGGCCCTTGTCGAAGGAATTAACCTGGTCAGCAAACATACCAAACCGAATGCCAAAAGTCCGCAGGGTGGTATACTCAAGAAAGAGGCGCCGGTGCATATTTCCAACCTTATGCTGGTGGATCCTTCCACCGGTAAACCTACCCGGTCCCGCATTATAGTCAGTAAAGAACCACGTGTCAGAAACTCAAAAAAAACCAGGGAGGAAACTAAATAATGACCTACGTTCCGAATCTTAGAAAGAAGTACAAAGAAGAGATTGTACCGGCCCTGACCAAGGAGTTCGGCTACCGGACAATCATGCAGGTTCCAAAACTCGAAAAAATCATCGTAAATCAGGGTGTGGGACAAGCTGTTGCCGACAAAAAAATTGTCGACATAGCCCAGGAGGAACTGACCACCATTACTGGTCAGAAAGCCATTCAGACCATGTCGAAGAAAGATATATCCAACTTTAAGCTGAGGCGCAAAATGCCCATCGGGGTGAAAGTGACCCTCCGCAGAGACCGGATGTATGAGTTCCTGGAACGGCTTATATCCGTTGCCCTGCCCCGTATCAGGGATTTCAAGGGCATCAGTAACAAGTTCGACGGCAGGGGCAATTATACCCTCGGAATTACCGAACAGATCATTTTCCCTGAAATCGATATCGACAAGATCACGAAAATCCTCGGCATGGAGATTACTTTTGTAACCTCGGCCAAAAACGATGAAGAAGCATTTGCTTTATTGCGTGAATTTGGTTTACCCTTTAAGAATATCAAAAAGAATTAATTTCTATGGCAAAAGAATCAATGGTAGCCCGCGAGGTAAAGCGGAAAAGAATGGTGGAAAAATATGCCGCCAAAAGGGCTCAGCTTAAAACGGAAGGTGATTTCCAGGCACTGAGCAGGCTTCCGCGTAATTCCAGTCCGGTTCGCCTGCACAACCGCTGTAAACTGACGGGCAGACCAAAGGGATACATCCGGCAGTTCGGCATCAGCAGGATTTCATTCCGTGAATTGGCTTCGAAAGGGCTTATCCCCGGTATTAAGAAAGCAAGTTGGTAAAAAATGGAGTATTAAAAAGTCTTAAAAAATGACAGATCCTATAGCAGATTATTTGAACAGGTTGCGCAATGCCATCCTTGCGGGTCATAAGGTGGTTGAGATACCTGCGTCCAGTCTTAAAAAGAATATGACCAAAATACTGTTTGAGAAAGGGTATATTCTCAATTATAAGTTCATGGATGAAGGACCCCAGGGAAAAATAAAAATTGCCCTGAAGTACCATCCGGAAACAAAACAACCCGCCATCCGGTCGCTGGAAAGAGTCAGCACACCCGGGCTAAGGAAGTATGTGAATGCGGAAGAACTGCCCAGGGTACTGAACGGTCTTGGCATCTCCATCATTTCCACATCCAAAGGAGTGATGACCGACAAGGAGGCAAAAACGATGAAGATTGGTGGTGAAGTATTGTGTTATGTTTATTAATACGGAGGAAAACTCATGTCACGTATAGGAAAATTACCGATCAGCATACCTTCAGGAGTAACGGTTACCGTCAATCCTGATAATCTGGTTACCGTAAAAGGGCCGAAAGGCGAATTGCACCAGAAAGTTGATCCGGATATTAAAATTGAAACCCTGGAGGGCAAAGTAGTGCTGTCGCGTCCAACCGATCAGAAAAGACACCGGTCACTGCATGGGCTTTACAGGTCTTTGATACACAATATGATCACGGGCGTAAGCCAAGGTTTTACCATCCAGCAGGAGGTGGTCGGCGTAGGTTTCAAAGCGGACAGCAAAGGGCAGCTTCTGGATCTGAGCCTGGGCTATTCCCATGACATTGATTTTCAATTACCCCCCGAGGTAAAAGTGGAAACCCGCACGGAAAGAAGGAGCAATCCCATCATCACCCTTACCAGCACGGATAAGCAACTGATCGGACAGGTAGCAGCTAAA
>Ga0316600_10001044_pt1 | contig 12756 bp, 12 predicted proteins | sample OWC_soil_day5_CT_FD_207652 | JGI IMG/M metagenome (GOLD analysis project Ga0316600, IMG submission 207652) | Wetland soil microbial communities from Old Woman Creek delta, Ohio, United States - OWC_soil_day5_CT | ecosystem: Environmental > Terrestrial > Soil > Wetlands | place: USA: Ohio... | reverse complement strand
AAAGTCCACCGAATCATTGCATCTGAATTCATAAAACTAATGAAATCATCCGTTAACGGTTTTTGTTAACAGATGATTTTATAATTGTTATTTGCCAGATTCCATTGTCAATTTCTTCCACGATAACCTTATTCTTTTGACGCATATCCTCCTTAATCGTATTCGCTGTACAACTATGGTCGGTTATTAGTATTATTCTGTCGCCTGGATTCATTTGTTTCATCACAGCCTGCACCTTTAAGCTAGGAATGGGGCAAAAATCACCAAGGGCATCAATGAAATGCTCTTTCATAGGTTACCTCCATATATGCAGAATAGTTCTTCATATCCTTTCTAGTTTGTGTCTAATTTATTACCTCTTTTGTATACGAGTTAAAAGTAATTTCTTTCTATTATACCACCTTATTTTCTATCCTTACTTGATAAATGTAGAGCCAGTACCATAAGTACTGACTCTACATTTATCAATTTTAAAACTCATCTTCCCAACTAATAAAGGGACTCGGTACATCCACCATAGCATTGACCATTAGCTCCACTAATCCACTATAAATGATATTATATTTATCCCGAAATCCATAATGCTCCATCAGTCCATCCCGAGCCGCACCTTTGCAATTTGAACAGGGGACACAATAATACTTAGGAATGGTGGGATCAAGGCAATCATCAAAGGCCTCCAATACTTGACGGGCCTTCATGCGACAAGCAACACTATCTCGCCATTCAGGAAAGTTGTTTGTGTTCATAATCGCAAAGCCACTACCACCACCACAGCAATAGTTATTGACACCAGCATTCGGCATTTCTCTAAACTGACCAGGGGCTATAATATGCCGTAAAATATTACGTTGTGGTGATACAACACCCATAAGGCGTACAAGATTACAAGGATCATGCAGGGTTACTGGGAAGTTATTTTTAGATGGATCAAATTTAATAATACCCTCAGTAACAAAGGATTCTAATAGTGGCAAACAAGATTCCCGAGGAATAGCCAGATCGCCAACACATAGCCGATCAGCGATGCTTACTAAGGCTTTCGTAGCATGACCACATTCTCCGACAACAATCTTCTTTACCCCTAAGCGTTTGGCCGCTTGCACCTGTGCGATAGCAACCTTGCTAAACTGTACGTCGTCATACCATACGCCATAATTAACACCTTCATAACCCATAGATTCACTGGACAATGTCCAATTTAGCCCTGCTGCCTCAAATAAAATAGCGAACGCAGCTGGATTTTCAGGCCAAGCCATATACTCACCAGCGTTATGAATCAGTAAAATATCGGCACCTTGTTTATCTACAGGAATGGTAATGCGCCTTCCGATTTTTTCTTCTATTATATCCTCAATAAATTCAATATTATCAAGAAATACAGCCGGCGTCATACCAGTGGAAGAACCTGTTTTTAAATGTTTTACCGATCCTGATTTATGTACACCCTCGGGAGCAATGCCCATCTCTTGACTGAATAACTTACGTAATTCTCGAGTAAGTAATGCATTATCCACACCAATGGGGCAAACAGATGCACAACGGCGACACAGAGTACAACGATATGACAGTTCTGCCAAATGATACACCACACGCCAGTTTAATTCTAAATCAGCTCCTGACCATTTTCCTAGCAGCTTACCTGCTGTTGTAAAATAACGATGATAAATCCGACGTAACGCCTCTGGTCGATAATTAGGACGATAAATATCCTGGCGACCGGTTTCCGTATAAATAGGGCATGATTCGTTACAGGTATTGCACTGCATGCAATACTCCGTACTTAACGTCGTAGGTTGCAAAAATCCCCAATTATTTTCTTTCGTAAATAATTTTTCCAAGCCTTTTAAGAAAGCATTAACAATTTTCTCCTCTTCTTCTTTGCTTTTTGGAATCGGCAAACTGAGTGCAGAAAATCCATCCAAAGAGAAATCATATTTTTCCTTTGTTTCCGCCTTAATTGTTTTAAATTTTTCACCATCATACCCTAGCAAGGGCTGCAAGTCCTCTGGGGTAAGGGGGGATAGTACCGCATCATCCAGTCCTAAATCCTTAATGCGAATTCTCTTTTTCATCTTGCTTCCCTCCCTCTGTAGACTTAGTTTCAGCAACTTGGTCAATCCAAGAACCACCAGATGAAATATGGGATGCCTCCCATTTCAGCTGATACTGCAAATAAGAGCTAATATTCTGCTCCAATTTACTGCCAGGCTTCATTGCTTCATCATCCCACATAATATTATGATAAAAAAAGTATTTAGCGGCAAAATGCATCATCCTGCTAAATGGCAAGTAACAAAGAAATAAACCAAACGCCATCATTTCAAAAACAATCGGCAGCGAACTGACACTCGCACCACTAAAAGTCAATAATGCCTTAGTCTGCAAACGAATCATATCGAAAGTAGTATCTACTGTAACCCAAGCCATAAAACCTGTTCCGAAAACCAGCAACATCAGGAAAAGATTAATATACGTCACAAAGTCCGCCATATAACGAAGTTCTTCATCTGTATAACGCAGCCAAAGAAGAATTATCGTACCTAACAGTCCTGCACCAAAAGACGCTATACCGACAAAAATTGTCATCCATTTAACGGCCCAGCCTAGACTTAAAGTAGCAGCCCCATTAATTTGGATTCCATTTATTTCTATAATAGCACCAAGCATCAATAGCACCAACCAAAATGCTCCTAAATAAATCCCCATATGGAGAGGCCATGAACCTAACCATAAACGAAAGTTATTGACAAAAGCTTTTTTAATAAATACCATCTCCAGCCCCAGATATTTCCCTTCATCAGCTTTAGAAAAAAATGGGACTTTGTTATGAAAATCAAGTTTTTGATATTTGGAACCTTCCGCTCCTAGGTGAGGTATCGGATACAAATCCCAACGGAGATGCCGTGGCATCTCTTGATAGGATCTAATCTTATAGACAGTAACTGATAAAAATACGACGATAGAGATATAAATAAATGGTACTGTAAAAAAATGATTTAACAAATTCACGGGCACCTCCTATAATTTAAATAGGTTCTCTATATTCTCCGCTCCAGTTGGGACAAAAGTTTCCTTAAGAGAAGAATTTATAAGACAACCACAGCACTAACCCTGACTGCACCAGCCAAGCGATTAATCCTGTTACCATTGCTTTCATTCCCGCTACGCGAATCGTCTTATGCGTCACACGACAGCAGATTCCGATTATGGCCATACTCAGCAACAAAGATGCAAAAGTAAAGGGCATAACCGTCGCTGGATACGTAGCTAATGGACCAGCAATAGATGCTGGGATCTTCACCATTGTATTGAGTAAAACCACCCCAAAAAAGGCAATTACAAATCCTGGTATAGCCTTGAATGCTACAGATAAAACACTTGATGAATTATCACCACTTTCTCTGCGTTCATTAATAGCAAAATACACATTCAAGCCTAATACCACCACAAGAATGAACGCCATACGAATCATTTTAATCATCAGTGCCGCTTTTAAACCTTCATTTCCTCCACCTTGCTGAGCAGTGGCAACAATTTGAGGCAAATCATGAATCGTTGCACCAGCCCAAGTACCATATACAACTGGAGGCATACCCATGAGTGAGCCAATAATAGGATATATAAAGAGAGCCAAAGTACCCCAGAACAATATAACGCCAATCGAAACACCTGTATCCTCTTCACTGGACTTTATACCAGGAGCCGTCGCCATAATGGCCGCAATACCACAAATAGCCGTTCCTGCACCAATGAGGGATGCAGTTTTATCGCTCAAACCCATCATTCTGCCTATAAGCATGGATAGGAAAATGGCTGCTGCTACAGCAGTGACAACGACGATAAGACCATTCATCCCTACAACCAACAGATAAGCAAAGCTAAACTTTAATCCATAAAAAATGATGCCCGCTCGTAAGAACCATTTTTGAGCAAAGGCCGGTCCAGCTTTGAGTCGCTCAGGTATTTCAAATGTATTTGCAACAACTAGTGCGAGTACAGCGGCGATGAAAATATCCACAAACCAAGTGTGTTGACTTCGGATTTCAAACCACCATAAGAGTTCTGCCACTATCGCAATCGGGAAAACTATTGAAAATAGACCAGGTAAGGCCGCGGAAATCTCCGACGTAGACGGAAACATATTTTCAAAAAATCCTACGGTTTTTTTTGAATTTTGCACATTTGTTTGGGCCATTATAAAAACCTCCTCATTCTTAAATAGACTCTCGGTATTCGCTAGCCTGTATATAGTAAGGTTTCATGTCGACGTTAGAATGCACTCCCAGATATTTACATAAAATTACCGTACACACCATAGTACTTACTGTCATTCTTATCTGAATTTATAGTTAATTCAGATAAGAATGATAGTAGGAGTTCTTATGAAACTCCTACCTTATCCCTGTCACTTGCTCACACACACCCAGTTGGTTTTGGCAATCCCGCCAATTTGCAAGCGCCTTTTGCCGGACCAGTTGGAAATAGCTCATAAATTTCTTTAAGGCTAAAGCCTGTTTCTTTACAAAGTTTCCGCACCATAGGCGCAACTTCGAACTTCTTAAAATAATCTCGCAAATAGTTAATGACTTTCCAGTGTTTCTCTGTCAATTCACTAACGTCTTCTTGCTTAGCAAAATATTCTACTAAATTTTCCGCCCAATCTGCGGGATCCACCAAAAATCCATCCTCATCAAGCTCAATTTCTTTGCCATCAATAATCATTAAATAACATCCTCCTATTTTAGTGTTTAATTTTTTCCTAATATCATTGCTTTTCCCACCAAGTCCATTACACCACCCATGGATAAGTTATCAATACCATAGTGTTTCATGACTGCTGGAATTTGAGCTTTACAGATAGAACAAGGCATTGCCAAATAATCTAACTTCCCTAATGCACTAACCTGCTCGGCTTTCTTTTTACCCAGCTTCATGCGAATTTCCATCATTTCATCCATCAAGATCCCTGAACCACCACCACAACAAAAATTATTTTCTCGGTTAGGGGTCATTTCCACAAACTCTGTTACACAAGCCCGTATAATGGCACGAGGCTGTTCAATAATTTCCCCTGCCCGCGCATAATTGCAGGGATCATGGAGCGTAACCCGCATTGGTAACTTCTTAAGTGGCAATTTCTCAAGATGTTGAGCACAATACTCTAAAATGTGAATGATTTCAAAGTCAACTGGACCATTACTGCCCTCTGTATACATTTTCGCCGCTCGCCAGCCATGGCCACATTCTCCCTGAATAACAAGCTTAGCCCCCACTGCACCAGCAGCCGTTTTCAAACGTTCATTATGTTCACGCATCACATTTAGATTAAATAATAACCCAAAGTTTGCCGCTTCTAGTATATTTGATGATATAGTCCAATTCACGCCTAAATAATGAAATAATTTAGCTGCACCAATCATAGTATCAATATTGGTAAAAAAATCCGCAGAAGACGGGATATATAATATATCCGAATTAGGTTTATCAATAGGAATCTTAATAGATAACCCCGTTTCTTCTAGCATTTCATCTTCCATAAACTCAGCGCAATCAAGTATCGCTGGGATAGGAATCCCCATATTGTTACCTGTCTTTTCCATATTCGCTGCAATTCCTTGCATAAACTTTGGCATGAGACCTAATTCAGATAAAATATGCCGCGCTGCAATAGTTACTTCAGCCGTATCAATACCAAATGGACAAAACTGTGCACAACGTCGGCATTCATTACACTGATAAAAATAAGTCAACCATTTATTTAAGGTCTCATCATCAAAATCTTCAGCACCAGCAAATCTTCCAAAGGTGCGGCCTACCCAAGTAAAATAACGTTTATAAATACGCCGCATTAGTTCAGCACGTGCTGCTGGGAAGTTAAAATAATCTTCTGTCCCTAAATAACTGTGACATTGTTTAGCGCAATTACCGCACTTCGTGCAGTTGTCGAGCATCACCATCAGCGAACGCATAGAAGATTGAAGATCTTTCATTTTGCTCAAGGTAACAGCTTGCTGGTCATTTTCTGGTACTAACGGAAACCCGATAGCTGCCGTATCTTTTTCTTTCGCTATATGCATAGGAGGTTTCACTGTGAATTACCTCCTTCCCATAAGCGTACCTTTGCTGAAACATTGGCTGAATTAGTCTTAATTGGTGAAGGATACACGGGCGCTGGTGCTACAAGCATGCTCTGATTCACGATCGAACCAGCAAAATGTACTAACTTAGAAAATGGAATATAAATCAGTAGCACATTCACCAAAAAGAAATGACTGACAAAAATCCATTCTTTAGGTATCGGTATCGGGTGAAAAGAAATAATTCCACCTAGGTATGCCCGAATTGCCATTAAATCAACATTTAAAGAAGTCATTCGCATATGCAGTCCACTGACTACAATGGCCAAAATTAACAGTAAATCAAAATAATCCGCTGGGTCACTCAAACGCTTGATTTCTGGAACAGCAGTACGTCTATACAGCAGTATAATTAATGCCACAAGCATCACCACACCACTACTAGTACCCATCAACGCAGAAAGTGCTAAGCTTTGCCCAGCTGTAAATCCTATATCCATAAATTGAAGACCAATAGAAGAAATTCCTACAATATGACCACCAATCACCATTGCCAAGCTTACATGCATGAGCCACGCCCACAACCATAATCCACGATCTCCGCACCAGAGGCTCGGAAATAGTAGTAGTTCCCCACATACCTTGCCAAACCGACTACTTATAGTTACTGGCGCAGGAGATAGCGTTAATTGAAAAGGAACTGGTACCCTAAGCCATTTTCCCACTCGCCAAATCATACCTACTATAAAAACACCAACTGCAAGATATGGGAATACTTGCCCAATAAAGAACAGCATCATTCCCCTCCCCCTCACTAATTTATCCGCAGACGAGGATGATCTACTCTTCAAAAGATCACCCTCGCCTGTAGCATTTTAGAATTTAAATTGAGTTGTTGACCTAAATGTAGTGGTAGCATGGGTAAAGTCATCAATATGTTTGTCGGTAAATGGTAAATCCGTCAATTTAAAGAATCGTTCCCAACCAATCCGTCCAATCCATTCACCCATTCGTTCCTCATCTCTAGCATTCGCAGCCCAAACTTCCACAAGATGTCTAACCGCATCAGTCACTTCTGGCCAACGAGGCGGATTATTAGGAATAAACGGAATGGCTAACCTGGAGAACATAGGGGCCGTTCGCGCATTAGAGACCTTACCACCTACCCAAATGGATACACCATCATTAACCGGATCCATGATCTTAATTGCTGGGCAGACGGCTGTACAGTTACCGCACATCATACATTTTTCCCCGTTAATCAAAATACTCTTTTCTTTAGGATTGGGGCGTATAGCACCTGTCGGGCAAGAAGCCACCGTAGTCGGAACCTCACAAATTTTGCTAGCTAATTCATGATTGATAACTGGAATGCTCCGATGTATACCAACAATACTAATATCAGAGCAGTGACAAGCACCACACATATTAACACAACAAGCAACGGCAATCCGTAGACGAGATGGCACTTTAATTTTACCAGTAAAATAATCCGCCAAGTCATCCATAATGCTCTTAGTAATACCTGACGCATCAGTTACGGCACTCTTACAATGAATCCAACCTTGGGTGTGAACCACGTTACTAATGGAAAGACCTACACCACCAATTAGGTAATCCTTCGCATCCAGTTCATCAATCAATGGTTGCAGTTTACTCTCATCAGATACTAAGAATTCCACATTATTTCGCGTAGTAAACCGTAAAAATCCATCGCAATACGTTTCAGCAATATCACTAATATTGCGGATAAATTGACTGCTGACCAAGCGTGGGGAAGCAATGCGCACAGAATGCATAACTGCACCAGTATGGCTGACATGTTTTAGTACTCCTGGGCGAGGCACTGTATGGTATTTCCAATTACCGTAATTTTCCTTTATTACAGGTGGAATCAATTCCCGAAAATCCGGTGGCCCGAAATCTGTTTTAGCCATTTTTTTCAACCTCCTCGGCAGTCCAAGATATATAAGGATTGCTACGCGGTGCATTTACCATTTGCGGCAATGGTTTAAGTCCGACAGCCGCCAAGAAATTCGCAAGTCCCATTCTACCAATCAATTCGCTAATCCGCTCCCGATTTTTCGCATGGTCGGCCCACCAATCAGTAAGTTTTTCAATAATATCTTTTAATTCAGTATAAGGTGCTTCCATTTTAATGAACGGCACCAATACCCAACCAATCATCGCACCTTTTACCACTGGTGCTTTACCACCAACTAGCAATGTTGCTCCTCTTTCCGAGCCAATACTGATAGCCTTCGGCATCATATTGATACAGTGCATACACCGGGTACAATCTTCGCCACAAACATTAAGTTCTTGTTTCTCTTGATCCCACACCAATGCTTCTGTCGGGCATTTTCTGATTAACTGGTCTATTTTAAAGCCGTTAGCCACATATTCCCTTACTGCGTCCATATCAATTTTCAAGGTATCACGCCAAGTTCCAATAACTGCCAAATCCGAGCGCGCTGAAGCCGCACAACAGTCATTTGCACAAGCTGAAACTTTTATTTTAAATTTATAAGGCCATGCTGGACGATGAATTTCGTTCTGATAGTGAATGGTAAGGTCACGGATGATATCCATACTATCAATACAGGCTTTTTCACAGCGTGCTTGCCCAACACAACAACTCAGTGTGCGCATAGCACCACCAGAACCACCCAAATCAAAGCCAATCTCACTCAATTCATCAACACAAGGTTGGAGGTTTTCTGTCGTTGTACCGAGCAAAATGGCATCGCCAGTTGAACCATGCATATTGTATAAACCACTACCATATTTATCCCAAACATCAGCCAATTGACGCAACTTATCCGCAGTATAGAAAAATCCAGCTGGTTGATTGAGCCTAACAGTATGAAATTCCTTAATATTAGGAAAATCCTCTGGTAAATCACAATAACGTCCAACAACACCGCCACCGTAACCTTTTACCCCAACAATTCCGCCATGTTTCCAATGACCAATCTTTTCTTCATAGGACTTTTCCAGCATATGTAGCAAATCCTTGGCCCCTGCATTGGTTTCTGCCGCTTTTTTGATTTCAGTTATAAAACTAGGCCACGGACCTTTTTCTAATTCATCAAGAAGCGGAGTCTTTTTTTCATCCACAATTGCTCACCCCCATATTTTTTTAAAACTCTTCCACTTTAATTGCAGTTACTGGACAAACTATCTCACAACTTTGACAACCAAGGCAATCATCGCCGACTACTTTAGCTTTGCTATCTTCCATTCCCAAAAACTGGGCAGGACAAGCTTTTGTACATTCTCCACAACCTATGCAAACTTTTTGATCCACTGTTACAACAAACATACGTCCCCTCCATCCTCATCATTTTTTGTGGTTAAGCCTTTCCATGTAACAATCTCACACTAAACAAAACCACCGACAAGTTAAAATCTTCACCTACTAAGATAACGCTACCCCTTTAAATATAAAAACACTTCATTCCCAATTAATAGAATTATCTTAATCTTCTTTTGTAGTATAATATTTCCTGTAATTTCTGTAAAATTAAGAATTCTGATAATTCGTATCGTAATTTGTAATAGTATTATTTCCCAAAGCGGAACAGCGAAAAAAAGAGAGCCTATCAAAAGGCTCGCCAACAATACTCTCCATTTTTCGTCTTATGGGAAAAATCAATGTCTCCTTATGGGTTTTTTTCCATAACATATGAGATGAACTTTTCTACCGCACAAGTCTGAAATCGTTCCTTGCAATATATCATGGTAAATTTTCTCTCAATGACGCCTTCCTCCAATGGAATGACGCTAAGTTCTCCGTATTTTATGGCATTTTCCACCGTTAATCGGGAAATAGCCGCAATACCCATACCCGCCTTTACTGCTTCTTTTACTGCCTGAGTACTACCCATTTCGAGTACCACGTTTAGTTTCTGCGGATCTAGTCCTCGGGTAGAAAGATACTCTTCAAAAATTATCCGTGTTCCCGAATCCTTTTCCCGCATAACCCAACGTGCATTCATTAACTCTGCTAAAGACATGGGTTGTAATGACAATTTAGAATCAATCGGCGCAATCACAATCAACTGGTCTCCTGCAAATTGCCTGTCAACAAGCATATCGATTGGTTCATAATGACCTTCAATAAATCCCAAACTAATACTTCCACCAACTACCATAGAAGTTATCTGTTCTGTATTTCCAACATCCATGGATGTTACCACTAGAGGATGCATTCGACTAAATGAAACCAGAATGCCTGGCATAAAATATTCACCAACCGTCATACTGCAACCAATCCGCAATTGCCCTACAATATCTGCTTTTAAAGCTTGCATCGTTTTATCAGTTTCCTGATAAAGCCGTTCCAACTCAATAGCATACGGATAAAGCGCTGCCCCTGCCTGCGTAACTATTATTTTGCGATACATCCGATCAAAGAGCTTCACACCGTAATAGGCTTCCAGAGTATGAATCTGTTGACTAACTGACGATTGTGTCATGTGTAGTTCTTGTGCTGCCAGGGAGAATCCCCCTTTTTCTACCACTGTTTTAAAAACTTTAATTTGAATATCTAACATAAAACACCGCCTGCAATATCATTTTTTGAGTAAATATAAAATAAAGGCACCTGTATCCTCAATCACTTAAATTCTTCAACCTCTTATAATCAATAAATATATAAAGCAGGAGACATATCTTTATTCAAATGGACAATAAAAAACTGCCTTTAAAATACATCTCTTCAATCACAACAGACAAAAAGAGGTATATATGACAGATAGTAGCATACTTAATAACATGTTACCAGATATTTTTATCGTTGCAGTTAAATACAATCATTTTCATCGGCGTAGGCACAGCGATCAACGACCAAAACTGATCATGACTCCTCGAAGAAAAGAAATCTGTATTGGATACCTAGATTTAGCCAAATCAAGATACCCAATACAGATTTTTAACACTTTCAAATCATGGTCTTATATAGCAAAAGCCCTCAGTTTGTTTGATAATCATCCTTGTTATTCCCGCAGGCACGACTGCTACTTCCCTACGTAAATGTTTTATAGTTAATCCCTCAAACTTCACATACAAGAAAAATGATTATCTTGTGCTGATTACGACCGACATGAATCTTAGTGAAGAAGAAATTATTCAGATATATGGCAAACGTTGATCTTACTTTTCACACTCATAGGGCCAGGAAGCAATACCGCCTTCGAGGACTTTAATATTTGTGAACCCTGCACCTTCTAAAATCCCTTCTGCTTCATACCCTCGAAGACTTATTTTACAAAAAGCAACGACTTCATCATCCTTATTGATTTCATTACATCGGTTACGCAGCTGTCCTAATGGGATGAACTGCATAGTAGGACACTTGGCCAGTCTTATTTGCTTACATTCTTCTGGAGTACGCACATCGAGAAAAATAGTTTTTCCATTTTCCATCATTTCTTTGGCTTCAAGACTTGTGATTCCTTTAAAATTACCTGCTAACTTATTCATCACTGAATTGGCCGCTACAGCTACATTGTCAATGGGTGAATTGTAAGGCGGAGCATACGATAAATCAATGTCAAATAAATCATCGATCGTGCCACCGAACAGCAGGGTTGTCGCTACAACATCCACTCGTTTCGATACATCACCTTCGCCTACAGCCTGCATGCCTAGTACTTTACGAGTCTTTACATCCACAATCAGCTTTACACTCATCAGTTTTGCACCAGGCATATAATGAGGTTTATCATGACCTGCAGTCATCGTCGTTATATAATCATAACCGAGTCGTTTCGCATCAGCTTCTGTAAGGCCTGTTTTACCCACATTAAGGTTCAAAACTTTCACTGCCACAGTATTTAAAACACCGCGAAACTTTGCAGTTCCCCCGCATAGATTCTCACCGATGATTCGTCCATGTTTATTGGCGGTGGAACCCATTGGTGCGAAAATTTTTTCTCCTGTAAGTATGTTCACATTTTCCACACAATCGCCACCAGCGTATATATCTGGGTCATTGGTCTGAAGATATTCGTCCACCGAAATGGCACCAGTCGCGCCGATATTTAGTCCAGCTGCACGTGCCAGTTCAACATTCGGCCGGGCACCAATCGCCAAAATTACCAGATCGGCAACAATGCTACGCTGATCTGTCTCAACAGTTGTAACCTTGCCATCTCCTAAAAATCCCATTACTTTCTCACCTGTTAAAATGGTTATGCCTTTTTCACGAGCATATTTTGCCGTTATCCCTGCAATTTCGGAATCAAGAAAGGCTGGAAAAATCTGATCCTTCATTTCAATAACGGTAATATTCAATTCCCATTCCGCCAATGCTTCTGCCATTTCCATTCCTACAAGTCCTGCACCAATAATGACAGCATTTTCGAATTGCTGCTTTTCCAAGCCCTGCCGTACAGCTTTAGCATCATCTGGATGCCATAGTTGACGGATATTTGCAAGTTCAATCCCAGGTAGCGGCGGTTTAACTGGAAAAGCACCCGTCGCAATGACTAATTTATCATAGTTTAATATGGATTCTTCACTAGTTTTAAGATTTTTTACGGTGACTATTTTGCCTTTTCTATCAATACCAGTCGCCAAGGTATTGACCATTACTGTAACATCTTTTACCTTTTTGAAAAAATCCAGATTACGCATCGCGCCTGCTGGTGTCTTCATCAAATCAGTTACG
>Ga0316600_10001043_pt1 | contig 12760 bp, 14 predicted proteins | sample OWC_soil_day5_CT_FD_207652 | JGI IMG/M metagenome (GOLD analysis project Ga0316600, IMG submission 207652) | Wetland soil microbial communities from Old Woman Creek delta, Ohio, United States - OWC_soil_day5_CT | ecosystem: Environmental > Terrestrial > Soil > Wetlands | place: USA: Ohio... | reverse complement strand
CGCGACCTGACCCGGACCTCCCGGTCCAGTCAACGGGGGACACTCCACCCACAGGGAAGTGTTCACGGCGTCCCGCGGGCAGGCCGGCCGTCCCCCGACCCCCGACCCGACCAACGCGCACAAGCGCGAGCGTCCGCGCGCAACGCGACGCTAGAGCCCGAGCACGTCGAGCATCGAATACAGCCCTGGCGGCCGCCCGACGACCCAGCGAGCCGCGACAAGCGCGCCACGGGCGAAACCCGAGCGGTCCTGGGCATGGTGCGCAAGCTCGACCTGCTCGCCCGGCCCCGCAAAGATCACGCGATGGTCGCCGACGATGTCACCACCCCGAACGACGCTGAAACCGATCGCGCCGGTCGGCCGGGGACCAGTGGCACCCTGCCGCGCAAACACTGCCGCCGCGTCGAGCGACGTGCCCCGCCCCTGCGCCACCGCCCGGCCGAGACCAAGCGCGGTGCCGCTGGGCGCGTCCACCTTGTGGCGGTGGTGCGCCTCGACGATCTCGGCGTCGTAGCTCGCATCGAGCGCTCGCGCCGCGAGCTCGGCCAGCTTGAACAGCAGGTTCACGCCGAGGCTCATGTTCGGCGCCATCACGATGGGCAGGCGTTCGGCGACCTTGCGCAGTTCGCCCAGCGCCAGGTCGTCGTGCCCCGTCGTGCCGATCACCATCGGCACGGAATGCGCCAGGCACCGGCGCGCGTGATCGGGCGTCGCCGCTGGCAACGTGAAGTCGATGACGACCTGCGCGCCGTCGAGCGCACGCTCGGGATCGCTCGTGATGCTGACCGCCAGAGGCGCCACGCCGGCGACGACGCCGGCATCGTGGCCGATCGAGGGATCGGCAGCAGCGGCCAGCGCGCCACTGAGCCGCAGGTCGCTGCTCTCGGCAACGAGCGGCACGATGGTGCGACCCATGCGCCCGGAGGCGCCGAACATGGCGACGTTGAGCATCGGCCGATCAATCCCCGAGGCTGGTGAAGAAGCGCTTGACCCCGTCGAGCCACGATTCCTCGCGCGGATGGTGGCGCGACGCGTCTTCCTGCAGCGAGTCCTCGAATTTCTGCAGCAGGTCCTTCTGCTCGCGCGTCAGCTTGACCGGCGTTTCGGCGACCACGCGACAGAACAAGTCGCCCGTCGGCCCACCGCGGACCGGCTTGATGCCCTTCTCGCGCAAGCGGAAGACCCGTCCCGATTGCGTCTCGGGCGGGACCTTGATGGTCGCGCTGCCGTCGAGCGTCGGCACCTCGAGACTGCCGCCCAGCGCGAGCCGCGCGAAACTGACCGGAACCTCGCACGACAGGTGGCTGCCGTCGCGTTCGAAGATCGGGTGTTCGCGAACGCGCACTTCGACGTACAGGTCGCCGGTCGGGCCGCCGTTGCGACCCGCTTCGCCCTCGCCCGACAGGCGAATGCGATCCCCGGTATCCACCCCCGGCGGTACCTTGACCGACAGCGTCTTCTGCTTGCGCAGGCGTCCCTGCCCGCGACACTCGCCGCAGGGATCGGTCACGACCTGGCCGCGCCCCTGACAGCGCGGGCAGGTCTGCTGGACGGTGAAGAAACCCTGCTGCATGCGCACCTGGCCGGCACCTCGGCAGGTCTCACAGCTGGTCGGCTTGGAACCCTTTGCGGCGCCGCTGCCGGAGCACGCCTCGCACTCGGCCAGTGTCGTGAACTCGATGTTCGCGGTGTCGCCGAACACTGCCTGCTCGAGATCGAGCTCGAGCTCGTAACGCAGGTCCGCGCCGCGGTAGACCGGCGAGCGCCCGCGCCGGCCAGCACCGAAGATGTCGCCGAACACGTCGCCGAAGATGTCGCCGAACGCATCGCGCGGATCGAATCCCTGCCCGCCTCCACCACCGCCCCGCATGCCGTCGACACCGGCGTGGCCGAACTGGTCGTAGGCCGCCCGCTTCTGCGCGTCGCTCAGGACCTCGTAGGCTTCCTTCGCTTCCTTGAACTTGCCCTCCGCCTCGTGGTCCCCCGGGTTGCGGTCCGGGTGGAACTTCATCGCGAGGCGCCGGTATGCCTTCTTGATGTCCGCCTCGCTTGCGGTTCGCGGCAGGTCGAGGACTTGGTAGTAGTCGCGCTTCGCCATGCGGGTCAGGCCAGCTCTGGAATGAGAAAACGCCGCGGGGGATCAGCCCGCGGCGGTGTGAGTCATCGACTGCGCAAGGATAACCTCTTGCGGCCGGTTATGACGCCTTGCCGTCCTTGTCCTTCACTTCCTCGAACTCGGCGTCGAGCACGTCGTCCTTGCCGCCGCCAGCCTGGCCGCCCGTGGCGCCGGCCTCGGGGCCCGCCCCGCCGCCGGCCTGCTGGCTCGCATAGGCTTGCTGCGCGACCGCCGCCGACGCCTCGGCCAGCGCGCGCGCCTTGGTCTCGATCACGTCCTTGTCGTCGCCGCGGATCACGCCCTTCAGGTCGGAGATCGCCGACTCGGTGCGCGCGCGGTCCTCCGGGGAAACCTTGTCGCCCAGGTCCTTCAAGGACTTCTCGGTCGCGTGCAGCAGCGCGTCGGCGCGGTTGCGCGTTTCGGCCAGCTCGCGGAACTTCTTGTCCTCCTCGGCGTGCGCCTCGGCGTCGCGCACCATGCGCTTGATCTCCTCCTCGTTGAGGCCGCTCGAGGCCTTGATGACGATGCGCTGCTCCTTGTTGGTCGCCTTGTCCTTCGCCGACACGTTCAGGATGCCGTTCGCATCGATGTCGAACGTGACCTCGACCTGCGGCATGCCGCGAGGGGCCGGGGGAATGTCCGAGAGATCGAAGCGGCCGAGCGACTTGTTGTCGCTCGCGCGGTCGCGCTCGCCCTGCAGCACGTGAATCGTCACGGCCGTCTGGTTGTCGTCGGCCGTCGAGAACACCTGCGTCGCCTTGGTCGGGATCGTCGTGTTCTTCTCGATCAGCTTGGTCATCACGCCGCCGAGCGTCTCGATGCCGAGCGACAGCGGGGTGACGTCGAGCAGCAGCACGTCCTTGACCTCGCCGGTCAGCACGCCCGCCTGCACGGCCGCACCCACGGCGACGGCTTCGTCCGGGTTGACGTCCTTGCGCGGCTCCTTGCCGAAGAAGTCCTTGACGAACTTCTGCACCAGCGGCATCCGCGTCTGGCCGCCGACCAGGATCACCTCGGCCACGTCGTTGATCGACAGCCCGGCGTCCTTGAGTGCGATCCGGCAGGGCTCGATGGTCTTCTGCACGAGATCCTCGACCAGCGACTCGAGCTTGGCACGCGTCAGCTTCATCGCCAGGTGCTTCGGACCCGAGGCATCCGCGGTGATGTACGGCAGGTTCACCTCGGTCTGCTGGCTCGACGACAGCTCGATCTTGGCCTTCTCGGCCGCTTCCTTGAGGCGCTGCACGGCCAGCGGATCGCGACGCACGTCGACGCCCGACTCCTTCTGGAACTCTGCGGCCAGGTAGTCGATCACGCGCTTGTCGAAGTCCTCGCCGCCGAGGAACGTGTCGCCGTTGGTGGCGAGCACCTCGAACTGCCGCTCGCCGTCCACGTCGGCGAACTCGATGATCGAGATGTCGAACGTGCCGCCGCCGAGGTCGTACACCGCGACCTTGCGGTCGCCGCCCGACTTGTCGAGGCCGTAGGCCAGCGCGGCCGCGGTCGGCTCGTTGATGATGCGCTTGACCGTGAGGCCGGCGATGCGGCCGGCGTCCTTGGTCGCCTGCCGCTGCGAGTCGTTGAAGTACGCGGGCACCGTGATCACCGCCTCGGTGACCGGCTCGCCGAGATAATCCTCGGCGGTCTTCTTCATCTTCATCAACACGCGCGCCGAGATCTCGGGCGGGGCCATCTTCTTGCCGTGCACTTCGACCCACGCGTCGCCGTTTTCGGCCTTGACGATGTGGTAGCCGACCATGCCGACGTCCTTCTGCACGACCGGATCCTCATACCGACGGCCGATCAGGCGCTTGATCGCGTAAAGAGTGTTCTGCGGGTTGGTGACCGCCTGCCGCTTGGCGGACTGGCCGACCAGCACCTCGTCGTCCTTGGTGAAGGCGACGATGGACGGGGTCGTGCGGTCCCCCTCGCTGTTCTCGATCACGCGCGGCTTGCCGCCCTCCATGATCGCAACGCAGGAATTGGTAGTACCGAGGTCGATGCCGATGACTTTTGCCATGGAACAGGCTCCGTGGAATCAGGAATTCGATGGCCGCTTAGTTGGGGGCCGGCTGGGCAGGATTCAAGGCCACGAGCACGCGGGCCGGCCGCAGCAGGCGGCCGTTCAGCAGATAGCCTTTCTGGACCACCGCGAGGACCGTGCCGTCGGGCCGGTCGGCGGCCGGCTGGGTCGCCATCGCCTCGTGAAACTCGGGATTGAACGGCTCGCCAAGTGGATCCACGACCGTCAGGCCCGACTTCTCGAATGCCCGGTTCAGGAGCCGCAGCGTCGCCTCCATGCCCTCGACGATCCGTGCCGGGTCGCCGTCGGCGCCCGCGGCCACTCCGAGTTCCAGGCTGTCGCGGACATCGAGCAGCTCGGCTGCAAAGCGCTCGATGGCGTAGCGGCTCGCGGACTCCACGTCGCGCTGGCCGCGCTTGCGGACATTCTCGGTCTCGGCCACGGCCCGCAGATAACTGTTCCAGTTCTCGTCGGCACGGGCGTTCGCCGCGGCGAGTTCCGCCTCGAGGCCGCCGGAGTCTTGTATCGCCTCACCCTCGACGGGATCGGCCGCTGTGGATTCGGGATTCGTCGTCATGTCACCTTGCCTGCAGTCAAGACGCTCGGGAGCCGCCCGAACTGGCCGGGCGCCTCGCAACCTTTCGGGGATATCGGGACTAACGGCGGGAATTCAAGGCGGAACCGAGCAGCCGCGCCGTGACGTCCACGATCGGGATCACCCGCTCGTAGGCCATCCGGGTCGGACCGATCACGCCGAGCACGCCCACCGTCTCGTTGTCGAGCGCATAAGGGGCCGTGACCAGGCTGCAGTCGTCGAGGATCTGGTAGCCGGACTCCTGCCCGATGAAGATCTGCACGCCCTCGGCCCGCAGACTGAGGTCGAGCAGGTTGAGGATGTCGCGCCGTGCCGTGAAGGCCTCGAACAGGCGGCGCAACTTGTCGACGTTCGACAGTTCAGCGAATTCCATCAGGTTCGTCTCGCCGGCGATCACGTACTCAGGCGTCTCGCGGGTGCCTTCGCCGAGCATCTGCTGCGCCACGCGGATCGCGTCCAGCATCAGCTGGTTGAGGCGCTCGCCGGTCTGCTGGAGCTCCGCGACCAGGTCCTCGCGCACCCGGCTCAGTTCCTTGCCCGCGAACTGGTGGTTGAGAAAATTCGCCGCGCGACGCAGCTCCTCGGCCGAGTAGTACCGATCGAGCTGCACGATCCGGTTCTGCACGTCGCGGCCGTTGACGACCATCACGGCGAGCACCCGGTTGTCTGATAACGGCAGGAACTCGATCTGGCTCAGGGCCTGGTGGGGCTGGCGCGGGATCGTGACCACGCCGGCGAGATGCGTGATCGACGACAACACCTGAGACGCCACGGCGACGATGGCCTTGGGATCGCGACCGTGCTCGTCGTCGAGCCGGCGGCGCAGCTCGTCGATCACGTCTTCCGCGGCACTTTCCTGGCGGCGGCGCAACAGCGTGTCGACGAAGAATCGGTAGCCTTTGTCTGTCGGCACGCGCCCGGCCGACGTGTGCGGCGACGTGACGAAGCCGTACTCCTCGAGGTCCGCCATCACGTTGCGCACCGTCGCTGCGCTCAGGTTCAGGCCGGAGTCGCGCGACAGCGTGCGCGAGCCGACCGGCTGCCCCTCGCGGATGTAGCTCTCCACCAGGACCTTGAGCAGGTGCTGTGCGCGCTCGTTGAGCTGGTCTTCGGCGGTGTCCCGCGCCATGCTGTAAACCCCTGTCCGGACGAATGTTTTCCGGTGGATCGTCGGCAAAACTAGCGCCGCCGTTTTGCGGAAGTCAAGCGCGGCAAAAGCGACGCTTCGCGCACGATTGCGCGCTGGCCCGGCGCGAGGCCAGCGTGCTAAAAGACCATACACCGATGGAGACCGGCAACGTGGCCTATTCGACCGTCGCCCTCACGGGCCGCGCATCCGATCCTCGAGTCGGCGAGGCGATGCTTGCGCTCGCAGCGCACCTGCTGGAGCGCGGCCGGCACGTGCGGGCCGTCACCGGCATCGAGATCGATTTCGGACTGCTGCCCGTGACGCTTGTGCCCGAGGGCGAACTTGCGCGCGGCTCCGACCTGCTCGTCGCCGTGGGTGGCGACGGCACGATGCTGCACGCCTCGCGGATGGCAGCCGCCTGTTCGGTGCCGGTTCTCGGCATCAACCGCGGCCGCCTCGGGTTCCTTGCCGACGTCGGGCCCGATCGCATGCTGGAGAGCGTCGATGACGCGCTCGAAGGACGTTGCCTCCCCGAAACACGCATGCTGCTCGAAGCGCGGCTCGATTCGACCGACGGAACGGCGACGGCCCTCGCGCTGAACGACGTCGTCGTGGCCAAGCGCGAGAGCGGCCGCATGCTCGACTTGCGCACCTGGGTGGACGGCGCGTACGTGAACACGCACGGGGGCGACGGCTTCATCGTCTCGACCTCGACGGGCTCGACCGCCTACGCACTCTCGTGCGGCGGGCCCATCGTGCATCCCAGCCTCGCGGCCATCGTCCTCGTGCCAATCTGCCCGCATACGCTGTCCGATCGCCCGATCGTCGTGGGCGCCGACAGCGTCGTCGAGATCGAGCTGGCGGACCGTGTCGAGGCCAGGGCCCAGGTCGTCTGCGACGGCATGGTGCTGTGCGACCTCGCACCCGGGGAACGGCTGCGCGTCGCCTGCGCGGCAATCAGCGCGACGCTGCTGCATCCGCCAGGCCACGACTACTACCGCATCCTGCGCTCGAAGCTGCACTGGGGCCGCGGCGGTCGCAACGGCCCGCCGGGCGCCTGAGGCTGTCCGATGCTGTGCCAGCTGCAGATTCGCGATTTCGCGATCGTCGAGGCCGTGGAACTGGAACTGCGGCCAGGCTTCACGGCGCTCACCGGCGAGACCGGCGCGGGAAAATCGATCCTCGTCGACGCGCTGCTGCTTGCCGTGGGCGGTCGCGCAGACAGCGGCGCAGTGCGCCACGGTGCAGAACGCGCCGAGGTGACCGCAGTGTTCGACCTCGCGCGCAACCCCGGCGCAGTGGCGTGGCTCCTGGAGCAGGAAATCGCGCACGAGGGGGAAGTCGTGCTGCGACGGAGCGTCGTCGCCGACGGACGCAGTCGCGCTTACGTCAACGGGCAGGCCATGCCGGTGCAGGCGCTGCGCGCGCTCGGCGAGCACCTGCTCGACATCCACGGCCAGCTCGAATTCCAGTCGCTGGCACGCCGCGGCTACCAGCGCGACCTGCTCGACGAGAGCGGACGCCTCGGCGCCGAAGTGGCGGCGATGCGCGACGCCTTTCGTCGCTGGCGCGAACTCGACCTCGAGCGCGAAGCCTTCGCGCAGCGGCTGCGGGACCGCGAGAACCGCATCGACCTGCTGTCCCACTACGTGGCGGAACTCGACGCGCTCAGTCCACAGGCCGACGAGCCGCGACTGCTCGCAGAAGAACGCCGCCGCATCTCCTCGGTCGGGCGTCTCGCCGAGGGCACCGCACAGGCGGAAAGCCTGCTTGCGGGCGACGCCGGCGACGTCGCTGGCGCGTTGGGACGAGCCCAGTCGCTGCTGCGCAGCCTGTCGGGCCTCGATCCGGAGCTCGCCGCCACCGAACGACTGCTCGAGGAAGCGGCCATCGCCTGCCGGGAGGCGATCGCGAACCTGCGTCGGTACGCGGATACGCTCGAAGCCGACCCGGCGCGGCAGGAATGGGTCGAGGCGCGCCTCGCCGCGCTCGAGGAGGCGGCCCGCAAGCATCGCGTCGAGGCCGCGCGCCTGCCGGACCTGCGCAGCGAATTGACCGCGGAACTGGCGGACCTGCGCGATGGTTCCGCCAGTCTCGCTGACCTCGAGCGCCGACTCGCGGCTGCGCTCGCCGAGCGGGATCGCAGCGCGCGCCGACTCTCGGACGCGCGCCGGACCGCCGGTGCCGCGCTGGACGAGCGCGTGAGCTCGCTGATGCAGGGTCTCGGCATGCCCGGCGGCGTTTTCGCGACCCGCATCGAGCTGCGCGAGCCGCCTCAGTGCACCGAGCACGGCGGCGACGACATCGAGTTCCTCGTCAGCGCCAATCCGGGACAGCCGCCGCGTCCACTGGCCAGGGTGGCGTCCGGCGGCGAGCTGTCGCGCATCAGTCTCGCGTTGCAGGTGGCGACGCTGCACGCGACGCACCTGCCCTGCCTGGTGTTCGACGAGGTCGACGCCGGCGTCGGCGGCGCCGTGGCGGAAATGGTAGGGCGCCAGCTCAAAGCCCTCGCCGAGTCCGGCCAGGTGCTGTGCGTCACTCACCTGCCGCAGGTCGCCGCGCAGGCAGACCACCAGGTACGAGTCAGCAAGCGCACCGCGGGCGGGACGACGCGCACGGCGCTCGAAGTGCTGGAAGACGACGCGCGGGTCGAGGAACTGGCCCGGATGCTCGGCGGCACGAAGATCACGGCCCGAACGCGCGAGCACGCGCGCGAGATGCTCGAAGGCTCGCGGGCTAAGGCTGCTTCCGCCGGTGCGGGCAGTTCTCGCGCACGCAGTGGCCGTGCAAAGTCAGCGAGTGGTCGCTGATCTCGAAGCCCAGGCGTGAGGCGATCTCGCGCTGCCGGTCCTCGATGCTGTCGTCGGTGAATTCCTCGACGCGTCCGCAATCGACGCAGACGATGTGGTCGTGGTGCTCGCCTTCGTTCAGCTCGAAGACGGCCGTGCCGCCCTCGAAGTGATGGCGGGTCACGAGCCCCGCCGACTCGAACTGCGTGAGCACCCGGTAGACCGTCGCCAGGCCGATATCCTCGTTCGAATCGAGCAGGCGGCGGTAGACGTCCTCCGCACTCATGTGGCGCGGCTGGCTGACCTCGAGGATCTCGAGGATTTTCAGGCGCGGCACGGTGATCTTCAGACCGGCGCGACGAAGCTGCGAGGGTTCCAAGTTTTTCGCGTCCTGAAGCAGCCGCGCGGAAAGCGCGGTTCCTGTATCATCCGCGGCCATTATGTCCGGCACGGGCCGGCAACTCCAGACATATGAACACGCCGGATTTTCGCATCCCATCACCCATCGTCCTGACGCTCGCGCTGCTTGCGTCGGCCGTCGTGCTGGGCGGATGCATCTACCGGCCGAACATCCAGCAAGGCAACCTGCTCAGCGCCGAGGAGGTGGACAAGGTGACGGTCGGCATGACGCGCAGCCAGGTGCGTTACCTGCTCGGCACGCCGATGGTGTCCGACCCGTTCGCGCCGCAACGCTGGGACTACGTGTATCGCCTGACCCACGGTCGCCCGCGCCGGACGGACTCTGCGCATTTCATCGTGCGGTTCGAGGGCGACACGGTCGTGGCCGTCGAGAAGGTCGACGCACCCGAACCACGGGTCGAAGACGAATCCCTGCCGGCGACACCGGCCATCAGCCAGCCGCAGCCCGACGCCGCGCGTCGCGCGGATCCACCTTGAGGGGTCGGTAGATCTCGACCCGGTCCCCGGCTCGGAGGACGTGCGTGCCGTCGACCCGGCGGCCGTAGATGCCGAGCGCGAGCGCCTGGCCGGCGAGCTCCGGGAATTCCTCGAGCAGCCCCGACGCACGCACCGCCTCCTCCGCGGTCATTGGCCGCTCGAGCTCGAGGTGCACGACGCGTTGCCGACCAGGCAGCGCATACGCGACCTCGATCTCCGGGAGCTCAGGCACTGCCGTGCAACTGGCGCGCCCGGACGATGAACGCGTCGATCAGCGAATTGCAGCTCTGCTCGAACGCCTTGCCGAACAGCAGCGAGACCACCGGGTTCGCGAACTCGAAGCGCATCTCGAGCTCGATGCGCGTTCCGGCGTCGGCGATCCGCGTGAAGCTCCAGCGACCCTCGAGCAGCCGGAACGGTCCGCGCACCAGCCGCAGCGTCATCACTGCAGGTCGCTCGAACGTGTTGCGGGTCGTGAAGCGCTCGCTGACTCCGGCACGCTGCATTTCCATGCTGGCAAGCAGGTCCCGGTCTGATTTTTCGTGCAACTCGGCGCTGGTCACCCAGGGCAGGAACTGCGGATAGCGCTCGACGTCGATGACGAGGTCGAACATCTGCTCGGGGCTGAAAGTGACGAGCGCGCTGCGCCGGACTTCGTGGATGGCCATGAACGGTGGTCTGCCGATTCGACCGCAAGTGTATGCGGGACGGCTAGAATGCGCGACCGACACCGATGCACCGCCATGGCCGCTCCCAGTAAGGTCAAAGACTCGCCGAATCCCGTGATCGCCCTCAACAAGCGGGCGCGGCACGAGTATTTCATCGAGCAGAATTTCGAGGCCGGGCTGGCGCTGCAGGGCTGGGAGGTCAAGAGCCTGCGGGCGGGCAAGGCGCAGATCACCGAAGGCTACGTGCTGGTCAAGAACGGCGAGGCGTGGCTGATCGGTGCCCACATCGCCCCGCTCAAGACGACGTCGACGCACGTCGTCGCGGACCCGACCCGCACGCGCAAGCTGTTGCTGCATCGTCGTGAACTCGACAGCCTCGTAGGCGCCGTGGAGCGCAAGGGCCATACCGTGGTGCCCCTCAAGCTCTACTGGAGCAAAGGCAAGGTGAAGCTCGAGATCGGGCTCGCCAAGGGCAAGCAGGCGCACGACAAGCGCGCCACCGAGAAGGACCGGGACTGGGAGCGGGAGAAAGGACGGCTCCTGCGTCGCAGGGGATAGGGGGAGGAAGCGGATAGCGGATAGACAAGAGGCCGAGACTCACCTTTGGGCGCCACTTCCGACTATCCGGTATCCGCTATGCACTTCCCTCCCCTTGCTTTCCTGACCCCCGCCCCTACACTAGGGTCGACTGGGGGCGACCGGTTTCGACGTGGGTCGCGAAACTCCAGGTGCATGCCGAGGTGCAAGGTTCCTCGTTAAACCGCTTGCAAACAACTAGTTGCCAACGAAGACAACTACGCTCTGGCGGCTTAATCCCGCCTAACCCTCGACTGGCATGTGCTTGTGCATCCAGACCCGGGGGACGCGCTCACAAGCTCGCGGGTCCAGTGTGCTGAGGGCTGGCTCGTTAAAATGCGCCTGAGCTGGTCGGTCATCTTCCCTGCTGCTTGGGTAGTGCCCGACGAGAATCAAAAAGACAGCTAAGCATGTAGGTCCTGGAATGTAGGGCTTGCGGACGCGGGTTCGATTCCCGCCGCCTCCACCAAGTCCCCAGCAGCCCCGGCCGGCAACGGCCGGGGCTTTTCATTGCCCGGATCAAGCGCTCCGCACGATCGACCACTGCGCGAGCTTCTGTTGGAAGCGCATCGCGGCATGAGCTGGACTCGTGGACGGCAACACCTCGCAGGGAAGGGCCTGCAAGGGCTCTGGCAATCCGGGCAGCACGAATCGCCGATACAGGTCCGCGGCCTTGCGGCCGTTGAAGCAGATCAGACCGACCTGCGGATGCGTCCGGAAAAACGTAGCAAAATCGTTCGCCACGACGCTTGCGTGGCGGATCGACGCATCGAGGCTGCCTGGGCGCTGGGCCGAGGCGCAAACATCCCACAGCGCGATGCGATGTGCCTTGAGTGCCTCCAGACGATCAGGATAGGGGCGCTCCGGCGAGGCGCCGGTCAGCACACCCATGATCTTCCAGAAGTCGTTGCGCGGCTGGGCGTAGTACTGCCGCTCGCGAAGCGAGACCTGCCCCGGCAAGCTGCCCAGCACCAGCACGCGGGCGTCGGGCCGAGCCACGGGGGCGAAACCGTGTGACGACACGTCGTGACTGCCTTGAGACCAGCGCAGAACGGCATCGTATCCCGAGCGGCCCGCGAGTGTGACTCTGCTGCCGCGACACGCGGGTGCACTGCGTGATGGCATGATTCCGGCGATCGCCCGATGTCTTTGCGCTAAGGAAGGACAGTCATGATGGCCGAGCGATCGCAGGACCGGCGGTGATCCTGGGGCCCGGCGGGCTCCCCTTCGGTGATTACTGGCTCCTCGGGCTGCCCGTCGAGATCCTGGTGGTCGCGGTCAGCATCCCGATGCTGCTGGTGTGGCCGCTCTAGCAGGCCGGCACACACGCAGCAGAGTCGCCGCGCCAGCGATTACTTGCGCTTGCGAGCCGCAGTCTTCCGGGCCGGCGCCTTGCGGGCAGGCGCCTTCTTGCCCGCGACCTTGCGCTTGACCTTGCTCGCGGTCTTCCGCGCCTTCCGGGCGACGGCCTTCACCTCCCGCTTGACCGTCTTCTTCGCCTTGGCGGTCTTGCTGCGAGCCGTCTTGCCAGCCTTGGTTGCCTGGCTGCGAGTGCTCTTCTCGGCACGGGCGACCTTGCGCTTCACTGCCGCCGTCTTGCGTCGCAGCTTCGTGCGCGCGGACTTGAGCGCCGAAGAGGCACTCGACGCCGCGTCGTCCGCCTGATGCTTGACCACATCACCGATCTCGTGCGCGGCCGCGGCCACGCTGTCGGCGACCTTGGCGAGGGCCGATTTCACTTTCTTGCCATTGCTCATCTTGCCGTGTCCTCTTGAATGTTCAGGCGGCCGATCTGACGCGCCGTCACGGCCACACCGGACCGCAACTTGACATATTAGCCGAGGAGCGTTGCCTCGGCGCGCTCGACGTCGCCTGCGGATCCGAACAACACCACGACGTCACCAGCCTCGAGGCGCAAGTCGGCAGGTGGCTCGAGCCGACGTTCTCCGTTGCGGGCGAGTGCCGTG
>Ga0316600_10001029_pt1 | contig 12867 bp, 9 predicted proteins | sample OWC_soil_day5_CT_FD_207652 | JGI IMG/M metagenome (GOLD analysis project Ga0316600, IMG submission 207652) | Wetland soil microbial communities from Old Woman Creek delta, Ohio, United States - OWC_soil_day5_CT | ecosystem: Environmental > Terrestrial > Soil > Wetlands | place: USA: Ohio... | reverse complement strand
GGCTGCGTCATAGGCGCGCTCCAGGTACTTGAGCGTCGGCGCGACGACGGTCGTTCCGTCCGGCAGCCCATGCTTGCCGTCCGTGAGGACCACGACCTTGGCGACTGACCCGCGCATGCGGATCGATTGCGTGTGCCAGACGAACTCCGGCGGCAGTTCCGGCGCGCCGACGAGGCCGAGCAACGTGTGGCGTGGATCTGCAGCGGACACGACGATCGGCGCCTTGATCTCCTCGCCGTTGGCGAGCCGCACGCCGACCACGCGCTGCTTGTCGACGAGGATCTGCTGCACAGCCGACGTCGTACGAAGTTCTCCGCCGTACGCCCGCAACGCATTGATCAGCGTCTCTGCCAGGACCTGCGGATCGGCAGACGCCGTGCGGTGTGCAAGGCCCCCGCGGTTCAGCCAGTTGTGGATCAGCGTGTAACCGCCGCCGGCAGACATGGAACCGATGGTCACGCCATGGATCGCGAGGCCGCCGATCGCTGCCTTGAGCGGCTCGCATTCGAACCACTCCTCGGTGAATTCGACCGCCGACATCGACAGGCTGCGAATCACGCGGAACATGTCCTTGCCGCCGAGCCTGCGCAGCTTCAACGCCAGTGCTGCGAGCGGCAGCCCGTCGGAGCGCCAGTCGATCTTCGGCAGCCTCGGCATCGTCGTCGCATAGGCCGCGTCGAGGAACCCGGCCGCGGAGTTCATGAACGCGACGAACTCCGGCCACCGCCCGGCGTCGCGGGCGGACAGGCGCCGGATCGATGCAACCGTCGCAGCGTCAGCAGCGTTCGCGGTGAGTCGCAGCATGCCGCCGTCGGAAAGTGGCGCGTTGTAAGCGGGCGCAGCCACAGCGCTGCCTGCGTTGAGCCCGTGCCGCGCGAGATCGAGCTGGCGCACGATGTCGGGCCGCAACTGTGCGGCAGGATGCAGCCCGGTCGCAGCGAACGCTGGATTCGGGGAGCAGGCGACCAGTTGACCGCCGGCTGCCGCGCGACGCTCGAGCACGAGCACCTTGCGGCCAGCCTTCGCCAGGTACGCGGCGGCGACGAGGCCGTTGTGGCCGGCGCCGACGATGATGATGATGTCCGGGTTCGTCATCGCGTTCACCGCCAGTCCTTCAACACTTCAGTCGCCGCGAGCTTGCCGGCGGCGCCCATCACCCCACCGCCGGGATGCGCGCCGGAGGCGCCGAAGTAATAGCCGGGCAGGGGCGTGCGGAAATCGGCCCACTGCGGGGCGGGTCGCAGGAAGAACAGCTGATGCAGCAGCAGTTCACCGTGGAAGATGTTGCCGCCCGTGATGCCGGCGATGCGCTCGATGTCCCTGGGCGTGATCACCTGCTTGCCCACGATCGCGCGGCGGATGTTCGGGGCGTACTTCTCGATCGTGGAGATGACCGCCTCGCCGAACGCGTCGCGCCTGGCGTCGTCCCAGCCGCCCTCGATGTCATACGGTGCGTACTGCACGAAGCAGGACATCACATGGTGTCCGGGCGGGGCCATGTCCCGGTCGATCATCGACGGAATGATGATGTCCATGTACGGATTGCGCGAGAACTCGCCGTACTTGGCATCGTCGTATGCGCGTTCGACGTAATCGATGCTCGGGCTGATCGAGATCGCGCCGCGGTGCAGCGGGCCTTCGCCAGGCATGCACGTGAACTGCGGCAGTTCCGACAATGCGATGTTCACCTTGCCGGAGGAGCCGCGCACGCGGAAGTCGCGGATCGCCTGCGTGAACTCGTCCGGGAAATGCTGCGGATCGACGAACTGCAGGAAGCTGCGCTTGGGGTCGGCGGCAGACAGCACGATGGTCGCCTGCAACTCATCGCCGTTCTCGAGTGCCACGCCGGCTGCGCGCCCACCGCGCACGATGACTTTCTGCACCGCCGCGCCCGTGCGGATCTCGACACCGAGGGCGCGTGCGGAGCTGGCGATCGACGCGGTGACGCCACCGTTGCCGTTCTTGGCGAAGCCCCAGGCGCGGAACGCGCCGTCGATTTCGCCCATGTAGTGGTGCAGCAGCACGTAAGCTGTGCCGGGCGAGCGCGGCCCGAGGAACGTGCCGATGATGCCGCTCGCCGCCTTGGTGCCTTTCAGTGGATCGAACTCGAACCACTCCTCCAGCAGGTCCGCCGAGGATTGCGTGATCAGCTTCGAGATCCGGTAGAGCTCCTGCTCGCCCAGGCTCGCGCCGAACTGGCCGAGCCTGAGCAGGCCCTTGATGTCGCGCCAGCTGAGCGACGAGGGGTCGGGCGGCACGAGGCCCAGGATCGGCTTGATCGCCTTGGCCGCCCGGGCCATCTGCCTCGAATATTCGTCGGCTGCTTCGGCGTCGCGCGGCGAGTGGCGATAGATCTCCTGCCGGGTCAGGTCGTGGTCGTCCCAGCCGGCAAGGTAATCACCGTTGTCGAGCGGTGTGACCGTGCTGGGCAGCGGCAGGATCTTGAGGCCGTGCTTCGGCAGTTCGAGGTCGCGGATGATCTCGGGACGCAGCAGGCTCACGACGTAGGAGAACTCGCTGAAGCGATAGCCGGGGAAGATCTCCTCCGTGACTGCCGCGCCGCCGACCACGTCGCGCCGCTCGAGCACGACGACCTTCCTGCCGGCCCGCGCCAGGTACGCCGCCGCGATCAGGCCGTTGTGGCCTGCGCCGATGACGACGGCGTCGTAGGTGTTGCTGGCCACTACTTCCTCTTCCACTCGGGGTCGTAGAACGGCAGCGCGACCACCCGGGCGGGTGCCTGGCGGCGATGGTGTTCCACGGTGATTTCGATCGTGACGTTGGTGCCCGGCTCGTAATGCGGGCGCTGCAGGTGCACGAGCGCGATGTATTTCTTGAGCACCGGCGACCACGTGCTCGTCGAGGCGTAGCCAACCTGCTGGCCGGCACGGTACACGGGCATGCTGCCGCGGATTGCCATCGCCGGAACCTGTGGCGGCAGGCCCACGGCGGCGAACGCACGCTCGAGGCCTTCCCAGTCCACTTCGAGGCCGACCATCTTCCAGGCCGAGCCCTCGCTGTGTTCGCGCTCCAGCGCGCGGCGGCCGACGAAATAGCCGGGCTTGTCGAGGCTGACGGTCCAGCCCAGCCCCATTTCATAGGGGGACGATTTCTGGCCCGGGATCCACGCGTGCGTTGCCGACGTGTAGTCGACGTCGAGCATGAACAGGCCCGCCTCGACGCGCGCCATGTCCATCGCGAGGATGCCGCACGGCGTGATGCCGTAATCGCTGCCGCCCTCGATCAGCGCGTCCCAGACCGGGAGTGCGTCACCCGCGTCCATCCAGATCTCGAAGCCGAGATCACCCGTGTAGCCGGTGCGCGAGATCGTCACTGCCCTGCCGGCGATCCGGTTCGCGGCCATGCGGAAGTACTTGAGCCCGTCCACTGGCGACTCGCAGCAACGATTGAGGATTGCGCGGGATTTCGGTCCCTGCAGGCTCAACGTCGCAACCCGGTCGGTCACTTCGGTGATCGCGACCTGCATGCCGACGGCGTTCATCGCCAGCCAGCGCAGCGTCGGCTCGGCTGACGTCAGCCGGAAGCTCTGCTCGCCGAGACGCGTGACCGTGCCGTCGTCGAGCATCTTGCCGTCGTCGTCGCACCAGCCCGTGTAATAGACCTGCCCGACGGCCAGCCTGGCGATGTTCCGCGGCGTGACCTTGTCCAGCAGGCGCGCTGCATCGGGGCCCTCGATCACGTACTTCATCAACGGCGAGACGTCGATGAGCGCCGCGTGGTTGCGGATCGCCCAGTACTCCCGGTCGACGCCAAGGTCGTAAGAGCCGACGGCAATGTAGCCCGCCCAGCGCCGCCAGTTCTGCGGCATGCACAGCGCGGCCGTGCGGTCGTGGAACGGCGTCCGTTTCAGCAGCGGTTGATGGAATGCGTCAGCCATGAGCGGCCCCCGCCTTGAGGTCGGCGTGCAGCAGTTGATGGAAGAGTTGTTCGCCGGCCTCGCGCCGCACGGAGAGGCGTCCCGTGTCGTACGCGCGCGAGTGCAGGCCGCGCTGCACCGACCTGCAGATGCCCTCGTCCTCGTCCTGCACCCGGTTGGCGATTTCGATGGAGGAGCGGTTGAAACCGCGAGCCTCCTCGGACACGTCGGCAAACCAGAAGTCGAAAATCACCTCGGTCTGGTTCACGCCGCGGGGGTACACGAGGTTCGTGTCCATCACGCCCTCGTACCAGTTGAACATGAAGTTCGGGTAGAACCAGTAGTACAGCGCGCGGTCGCCCTTGCGCACTGCGCCGGTGGCTTCTTCCGCGCCGCGCGTCACCATCGGGCTCGACTGCAGGCAGTGCCTGCGGCCGTTCTCGATCGTGTACTTGTTGTAGTCGAGGACGCTGCCGAGGCCCTTGTGCAGGTAAGGCACGTGGTAACCGCCGTCGAGGTAATTGTCGACGAACACCTTCCAGTTGCAGTCGAAGAGGTAGTGCTTGCGGTCGAACCAGTGCAGCCGCGAGAGCTCGAGCCGCGCGACTTCGGCGACGACGTCGGTCCCCAGGGACTCGACGAGCGACGGGCCGTCGGCCGCGATGCGCACGAAGACCCAGTTCTCCCAGGTCTCGGTGGCGACCGGCACGAGACTGTTGGCGGCCGGGTCGAAGTTGCGCACGCCCTCGAAGGCCGGGGCCGCCTTGAGCGTGCCTTCCAGCGTGTAAGTCCAGCCGTGGTAGGGGCAGGTCAGGCGCTTCACGCACCCGGACGGCTCGGTCATCACCGCCGCTGCATGGTGACGGCAGACGTTGAAGAAGCCGCGCAGCACGCCGTCGTTGCCGCGGATGACCAGGATGGGCTCACCGGCGATCTCGGCGGTGAGGTACTGCCCCGGCTCGCGAACCTGGTCGGCGCGCCCGATGAGTTGCCAGCTGTTCGCGAACGTCGTCCGGCTCTCGAGCTCGAGGATGCGAGGGTCGATGTACCACGCAGCCGGGATCGTGCGGCACTCGGCGAGCGGCAGGTTCGGGTCGTACCGATCGATGATGTCGGTCACGTTGCTGTTCATGGACTGGGCCGCCCGGCTTGGTTGGTTTGATCGTACCCGGCCGCCCGGGTCGCAGCGGGTGCGCGGCCGGGTGCGGGGAAGCCGGCAATATGCCGCACGAGCGCGCGGCGGGCCAGTCTTGCGCAGGATTCAATGCGGTGCCGTCGCCGGCGCAGCACCGCGGAGCCGGTGGGGGTCCCTGGTTCCGTCGTCGGCTCAGCGCCGGTCGCGGATGTCGATGAACGTCAGGAACTCGTTGCGGGTCCTGGCATCGGTCCGGAACGAGCCGAGCATCTTGGAAGTGATCATAGAGACGCCGCGCTTGTGAATGCCGCGGGTGGTCATGCACTCGTGCGCGGCCTCGATCACCACGCCGACGCCCCGGGGCTGCAGCACCTCATTGATGCAGCGGGCGATCTCGGCTGTCATTTTCTCCTGCACCTGGAAGCGGCGTGCAAACACGTCGACGACGCGCGCGAGCTTGCTGATCCCGACGACCTTGCCGGTCGGCAGGTAGCCGACGTGGGCGCGGCCGATGATCGGCGCCATGTGGTGCTCGCAGTGCGACTCGAACTCGATGTCGCGCAACACGACCATCTCGTCGTAGCCCGCGGTTTCCTCGAATGTCCGGCGCAGGTACTCGCGCGGGTCGATCGCATACCCCGAAAACCAGTCCGTGTAGGCCTCGACGACCCGCTTCGGCGTGTCGAGCAGGCCCTCGCGCGTCGGGTCTTCGCCGGCCCAGCGCAGCAGGGTGCGCACAGCGTCCTCGGCGTCCGTGCGACTCACCCGGTTACGTTCCGTCGCAGGGGTGGCATCCCTGTTGGCGGTGTTCATATCGGCCTTCCTGCGGCGCCGCGTAATCTTCGGATGCATAGCCATCGGTTTCCCCTCACCGGTACCGGCGTGCCTGGCTGCGCCAGTAGACGAGCAGGGCATAGCCTGCCGCCATGCCGCCCAGGTGCGCAAAATGCGCTACGCCCTGGCCCGAGCCCGTGACGCCCAGGTACAGCTCGAGCAGGCCGTACAGCGTGACGAAGACCCAGGCGGGCATCGGAATCGGTGGGAACAGCAGCATGATCCGCCGCTGCGGGAACGCCATGCCGAAAGCGAGCAGCAAGCCGAACACACCGCCAGAGGCGCCCACCGTCGGGACGGGCGGCATGTCCATGTTGCTGACCACCACGAGCTGGGCGACGGCCGCGCCCACGACGCAGGCCAGGTAATAGATGACGAAATGCCGCGTTCCAAGCAGCCGCTCGATCTCGGCCCCGAACATCCATAACGCGAACATGTTGAAGAACAGGTGCGTGAGGCTGCCGTGCAGGAAGCCATACGTCAGGAGCTGCCAGATCTCGAACGTCGGCGCGCCCGGGTACATCGGGGAGGCAGGCGGCCAGAGGGCGAACGGGCGCACGAGCATCTGCCCGGTCAGCGCCTGCGCTGCGAAGAGGGCGATGTTGAGCAGCAGGAGCGCGCGCGTCGCCGGGGGAAGCGGAGAAGGCATGGCTGCATCGTAGCGGAAACCCGTGTCGAAGACTCCTCGGTGGACGTGCTAGGGTGACTGGGATTGCAGGCCTGCCGACCGATCCTGCCGACTGATTGCCGCATGAAATTCCGAGCGAACTTTCTCGCCGTCTCCGCCCTGGCGGCCGCGATTTCCTGGCCGGCTGCGACCACGGCGGCGTCGCTGGTCGTCCCCTTCGGGAACCTGGGCTTCGAGCCCTGCACGCTGGCACCTGCTGGCCAGTCTTTCACCGTCGCAGCCCGGTGCACGACGCTCCGCGTCCCGGAGGACCGTGCCCACCCCGCGGGCCGGCAGATCGACCTTGCCATAGCGTGGGTGCCGAGCAAGTCCAAGCAGCCCCTGGCGGACCCCGTGCTGATGCTGGCCGGCGGGCCTGGCCAGTCCGCCCTGGAAGCCTTCCCGATGGTTGCCGGCACGTTCGGGGACGTGCTGCGCCGTCGTCACGTCATCCTGGTGGACCAGCGGGGCACGGGCGGGTCGAACGCGCTCGAGTGTCCCGAGGCTTTCGGCGACGAGACGACGAGCGCGATGGACTTCGATGCGGCCGCGGCCAAGGCCCTGGCGCAGTCGTGCCTGGAGGAGCTTGCGGACGCCGACCCGCGTTTCTACACCACGAGCGACTACATCGCAGACCTCGAAGCCGTGCGCGAGGCGCTCCAGGTCGCGCAATTGAACCTGGTCGGCGTCTCCTACGGCACCCGCGTCGCGCTCGAATACCTGCGGCGCCACCCCGGCCACGTCCGGACTGTAATGCTCGATTCAGTCGTGCCGCCCAGCCTGATCCTCGGATCGGAGCACGCGCGCAATCTCGAAGACGCCATCGATGCACAGTTCGCGCGTTGCGACGCAGATGCAACCTGCCGCGCGCGCTTCGGGTCGCCGCGCGACAAGCTCGACGCCTTGCTCGCGCGCCTGCGACAGAAGCCGGAGCAAGTCGCTTATCACGATCCGGTGACGAACGACATGCGCGAGGGCCAGCTGACCGCGGAGGCCGTGGCCGGCGTCGTGCGGCTGCACGCGTACGCGCCGCAGATGTTCGCAATGCTGCCGATGCTGCTCGCCGCGGCGGAGGAAGGCCGTTACGAGACGCTCATGGCGCAGGCACGCATGGTGGAGCAGCTCGTCGGCGAGCAGATCTCGATCCCGCTGCAGCTTTCGGTGAGCTGCGCCGAAGATGAGCCCTGGTTGCAGGCCAGGCCCGCCGACCGCGATACGCTGATCGGCACGGCGTTCGTCGACATGACGCATGCACAATGTTCCGTCTGGCCGCGAGGCAGTGCCCCGGCCGACTTCCACGCCCCCGTCAAGGCAGCGCAGCCCGTGCTGATGCTTTCGGGCGAGCTCGACCCGGTCACGCCGCCGCGCTATGGGGCGGAGGTCGGCAAGACGCTGCCGCAATCACGGCATCTCGTGCTGCGAGGCCAGGGGCACAGCGTGATGGGGATCGGCTGCACGCCGAAGCTGATCGGACAGTTCATCGAGCGCGCCGACGCGAAGCAACTCGATGCGAGTTGCCTGGACCAGCTGATGTACGTGCCGCCGTTCGCCGGGTCGTACGGGTGGGATCCCTGATGCGAGGGTGGGCCGCATGATCCGGGTCGAGGGACTGCGCAAGTCGTTCAGGACACGCACGGGGGTCGTGCAGGCCGTCGACGATGTCAGCTTCGAGGCGGCGGACGGGCAGATCACCGGCCTGCTGGGGCCGAACGGCGCCGGCAAGACGACCACGCTGCGCATGCTCTACACGCTGATGACGCCGGAGGCGGGGCGCGTGCTCGTCGACGGCATTGATCCGGCCATCGAGCCGGCGCGCGTGCGGACCAGGCTCGGGGTGCTGCCGGACGCGCGTGGCATCTACAAGCGGCTCTCGGCGCGCGAGAACATCGAATACTTCGGTGCGCTGCAGGGGCTCGATGCCGCGTTGATTGCTGAACGCACGCAGCGGCTCGTCGCAGCGCTCGACATGCACGAGTTCATCGATCGCCGGACCGAAGGCTTTTCGCAGGGCCAGCGCACCAAGACCGCGATCGCGCGGGCCCTGGTGCACGACCCGCGCAACGTCGTGCTCGACGAGCCCACCAATGGCCTGGACGTCATGACGACGCGATCGCTGCGCAACTTCCTGCTCGACCTGCGCGCCGAGGGGCGTTGCGTCCTGTTCTCGAGCCACATCATGCAGGAGGTCGCGCGGCTCTGCGATCGCATCGTCGTGATCGCGCACGGCCGGGTCGTGGCTGACGGCACCTCCGACGACCTGCGTGCGGCCACCGGTTGCGCCAACCTGGAAGATGCGTTCGTCAAGGTCATCGGGTCCGAGGAGGGGCTGTTCGAGTGAGGCAGCTCTGGATCATCCTGCGCAAGGAGTTGCTCGACGCGTTCCGCGACAGGCGCATGGTCGTGGTCGCGTTCCTGATCCTGCCGCTCGCCGTGCCGCTGATACTGGCCGGCACGGCCACGCTCAGTGCGCGCAAGCAGTCGCAGCAGCTCGAGCAGACGCTCGAGTTGCCGGTCATCGGCGCGGAGCGAGCGCCGAATTTCGTCACCTGGCTCGAATCGAACAATGTGCGCGTCGTCGCCGGGCCGCAGGATCCGGACGGAGAAGTCCGTGCGCAGCACCGCGACGTGATCCTGCGTATCGATGCGAAATTTGCCGAAGACTGGCGCGCTGGCGAGCCGGCGCGGATCGAGATCATTTTCGACAGTTCGCGTGCGGTGGCCTCGGGCACCACGGTCGCGCGGGTGCGCGGACTGCTCGATGGTTACGCCGGCACGGTCGGCACGCTGCGACTCATTGCGCGAGGCGTGCACCCGTCCGTCGCCCAGCCGCTGCAGGTCGGGATCCGCGACGTCGCAACGCCGGAGTCGCGCTTCGACCTCTCGCAGCAATTGCTGCCGTACCTGCTGCTGCTGCTCGCGTTCATCGGCGGCATGCAGCTGGCGGTGGATGCGACGGCCGGGGAACGCGAGCGGCAGTCGCTCGAGCCATTGCTGGCCACGCCCGTGTCGCGCGAAGTGATCATCAGCGCAAAGATCCTCGCCACCGCGGCATTCACCTTGTTGTCACTGATCGCCACGCTCACTGCCTATCGCATTGCCTTCGAGCTGATGCCTGCCGGCGATTTCGAAACGTCGTTCGCGGTCGGACCCGGCGGGCTCGCGCAGCTGTTCCTCGTGATCGTGCCCATCGTCCTGCTCGGGGCAACGGTGCTCACGGCGCTGGCGGCGTTTGCGCGCAGCTACCGCGAAGCGCAGTCGTACCTGCCGCTGCTGATGTTCCTGCCGATGATCCCGACCATCGTGCTGATGGTCGCGCCGGTCAAGACGCAGGCCTGGATGCTGGCCGTGCCGTTCCTGAGCCAGAACCAGCTCATCCTGCGGGTGTTGCGGTCCGAGCAGATCACTCCGCTGGAGTGGGTGATCAGCTTCGGGTCGGCGATGCTGCTGGTCGCGATCGTCTGGATTGTCGCGGCACGCCTGTATCACCGCGAGCAACTCGCAACGTCCGTCTAGGGCCCTCCGCCGAGGTGTTTGGTTTCCATGCGCTTTCGCTGGGGCGCCGTGAATCCTTCCGTGGCGGCCCGCACACGGCGTCCGTGCCGCGTGCTGCCCCAGCGAAAGCTACATGGAAGCCGAACACCTCGTTGTTGCCTGTTGCGATCGCTGGCGTTGCAGTGGGCCAGAGGTCGAGCAGGCCCGCTGCCCAGCGTTCGCACGCGCGTTCCGCGGGATGGAAGCCGTCGCGGGCGAAATGTTCTGCAGGCGTCGACGGTGGAAACTGGAAACACAGGGCCCGTTCGTGGCGCGCTGCGATGTCGACTGCCGCCCGCTGCAATTCGCGCGCTCGAGCGGCAAGCACCGTCTTCAATGGCCTGGGCAGCGCGGGAAAACTGTCGAGCGGGGGCAGTCCACCGAAGATGATGACCGAGTGCGGCGCCTTGCGCCGCAGCAGCGTGAAGGAGCGGTGCAGGTTCTTTGCAAACCTGTGGGCGTCGACCCCGTGAGTCGCGTCGTTGACACCGACGGAGACGAGATAAACGTGCGCGCCGGGCACGGCCGGAGCAAGCTTGTGCAACACGGTCGCGGACGTCGCGCCGTTGCGACCGTGCACCTGCCACTCCACGTCGCGCTGCAGCCGTTCGTGCAGTATCCGGGCGTAGGTCGCTGTCAGCGAATGGTGCTGCTTGCTGACGCCGGTGCCGGCCATGATCGAATCGCCGACGCCCACGACACGCAATGGCAGTCCTGTTCCCGGTCCGTACCGGCCAGAACTGCCGGCGGGGGCGGGTAGCCGGGGAGTGCGCTGCAGGAGCCAGAGGCCCTGCAGGACGGCGATCGGCATGAGCAGTGGCGCCTTCATTGCGGGCCAGAATAGCGGCCCACGCGGACGCGGCCGCAGGCGAGGCGGGCCGAAGCACCAGCACTTCCGCCGCATCGGCGGGCGGGATTCGGTCGACTGGGCCTGTCAGGCCAGGCCTACACGGCACGACTACCAGCCGATGCCGTAGTCCTCCCCGTGGTTGCTCGAGCCGCCCCAGAAACTACCGTTCTCGGGATCGATGAGGATGGCGTTGATCGGGCCGGAAGTGCGGGTTTCGAACGACGGCAGGTAGCCGCGGCCGATCAGTTCCCTGGTGACCCACTGCGGCACCGAAGAGTTCAGCGTGATGCGGCCGGGCTGCGTCTGGTGCTGCCCGAACGACGCCTTCATCTGCAGGCTCTCGAAGTTTGCGGCTTCCGCGGCTTCCTGCGGAGTCATGCCGAACTCGAGCACGTTCAGGAAGAACTGCAGCAGGTTCTGGTCCTGCGAATCGCCGCCCTGCACAGCGAACGCGAGCCACGGCTTGCCATCGCGAAGCGCAATGCTCGGCGTGAGTGTCACGCGCGGGCGCTTGCCGGGTTCGACGACGTTGTAGGGATTCTCGGCCGGGTCGAGCACGAACGACTGCATGCGCTGGCTGAGGCCGATGCCGGTGCGACCAGCGATAGTCGCCGGAACCCAGCCCCCGCTCGGCGTGACGGAGACCAGCCAGCCTTGCGCGTCTGCCGCGATGACGCTGGTCGTGCCGCTGCGGAAGTCTTCCCGCAGTTGCTCCTGCTGCCGTGCCGTCAGCTCCGGTGCCGGGGTAATGGCTGCGCTCGCGGCGCGCTGGTGCTTCTGCAGCAGGTCGAGGTAAGGATTGCGGCCGCCCTGGAAGGGATAGGGATCACCGGGCGCGGCGTAAGCATCGTTGCGATCCCCGCGGATCGTCGCGGCGCGTTGCTTCGCGTATTCCTTGGAGAGCAGGCCCTGCCTGGGCTCGGCCGGCGGGAAATAAGGGTCGCCGTAATAAAAGTCGCGATCGGCGAAGGCGAGGTTCATCGCCTGGTAGACCGTGTGGATGTAGTTCGCGCTGTTGTAACCCATCGCGCGCACGTCGAAGTTCTCGAGGATGTTCAGCGACTGCAGCAGTGCCGGACCCTGTGTCCAGGTGTCGAGCTTGTACACGTCGACGCCACGGTAGTTCGTGCGCAGCGGCGCCTCGACGAGCGGCTGCCACTGCGCGAGGTCCGCCAGGGTGATCAGGCCGCCCTGTTCCTGCACGCCGCGCACGAATTCCCGTGCGATGTCGCCGCGGTAAAAGCGGTCGTAAGCGGCCTGGATTGCGTCCTTGCGCGACTTGCCGCCCGCCAGCGCCTGCTTCTCCGCTTCGACCAGCTTGCGCAACGTCGCGGCGAGGTCGGCCTGCCTGAAGATTTCGCCGGCCCGCGGTGCTTCCCGTGCGCTGCCGGGGTGAGGCAGCATGACCTGCCTGGAATACGGCCATTCCTTGAGCTTGTCCTTCCAGCGCTCGATGTTGTCCGCGGTCTCCGCGTCGATCGGATAGCCGTCCGCCAGGTCGATTGCAGGCTGCAGCACCTCGGCGAGTGACAGCGTGCCGTACTCCTGCAGCATGAGCATGATGCCGCCGGGCGTGCCTGGGGTTACGGCCGCAAGCGGTCCGCGCTCCGGCGGATACTTGAGCCCCTTGCCGCGGAAGAACTCCGGTGTCGCGCCTGCCGGCGCCACGCCGAGGCCATTGATCGCAATGACTTTCTTCGATCGCGGGTCGTAGATCAGGGCCTGGGTCTCGCCCCCCCAGCTCAGCACGTCCCACATCGTCGAAGTCGCGGCGATCATTGCGCACGCGGCATCGACCGCGTTCCCGCCGCGCTGGAACATCATCGCGCCGGCCGTCGCGGCGAGTGGCTTGCCGGTGATCGCCATCCAGTGCCGGCCGTGCAGTGGCGGCTTCTGTGTCTTCGCAATTGAACGCGCGAGCGCCGGGTTGATGGCCGGGCCGAGTCCCTGCGGCGCAGCCTGGCCAGGATTCG
>Ga0316600_10001028_pt1 | contig 12876 bp, 10 predicted proteins | sample OWC_soil_day5_CT_FD_207652 | JGI IMG/M metagenome (GOLD analysis project Ga0316600, IMG submission 207652) | Wetland soil microbial communities from Old Woman Creek delta, Ohio, United States - OWC_soil_day5_CT | ecosystem: Environmental > Terrestrial > Soil > Wetlands | place: USA: Ohio... | reverse complement strand
GGGGCCGGACGGCATTTTCACCCTCGAGGGGGGCTGCTACGCCAAGGTGCTGCGCCTGTCGAGGGAGGAGGAGCCGGAGATTTACCGGTGCACCCGGGCTTTCGGGACGATCCTGGAGAACGTGGCGATCCACCCGGTGACGCGAAGGGTGGACCTGACCGACGCCTCCCTGACGGAGAACACGCGGGCCGCGTTCCCTCTCTCCCATTTCGAACGGGTCAACCGCCGTGGGATCGCGGGACACCCGCGGGCGATCTTCCTTCTCTCCGCGGACCCGTTCGGGGTCCTGCCGCCGATCGCGCGGCTCACCCCCGAGCAGGCGGTCCACTTTTTCCTTCTGGGCTACACGGCGAAAGTGCCCGGCACTGAGCATGGCATCCGGGAGCCGCAGGCCACCTTTTCCCCGTGCCTGGCCGCGCCGTTCCTCGCCCTCTCCCCGTCGGTGTACGCCTCGATGCTCTGGGAGCGTATCCGCGAGCGAGCGCCGGAGCTGTGGCTTCTGAACACCGGGTGGATCGGCGGGCCCCACATGTTCGGCGATCGGGTCGGCCTCCCCCGCACCCGCGCGATGGTGCGCGCCGCGCTGGAAGGGGGGATCCCCGAGGCCTCCCTCTCCCCGGACCCGGTTTTCGGTTTTCGCGTTCCGTCCGAGGTCCCCGGCGTGCCGCCGGATCTCCTCTCGCCGAGGAGCCTGTGGAAAGGGCGGGAGGGGTACGACCGGGCAGCGCACGAACTCGCCCGGCGCTTCGCCGAGGCGTTCGAGCAGTTCGACGCCGACGTGCCCCCCGCCATCCGCGGGGCGGTGCCGGGGGGGACCCCCTGAGCGATCCCCAAGGGAGCCTCAGCACCGGCCTCCCCGGCCTCGACCGGGTATTCACGGGCCTGCTGCCGGGGGACAACATCGTCTGGCAGGTGGACGGGGTCGACGACTACGTCCCCTTCGTGGACCCCTTCGTCCGCGAGGCCCTCGCCAGGGGGAAGCGCCTGGTCTACTTCCGTTTCGCCCGCCACGCGGAACTCGTTCCCGCGGGGATCGGGGCGGAGGTCCACTCCCTGCGCCCCGAGGTGGGGTTCGAGACGTTCACCGCGCAGATCCACAAGGTGATCGAGGAGGCGGGCCGGGGGACCTACTACGTCTTCGACTGCCTCTCCGACCTGGCCGCGGACTGGTACAGCGACCTGATGCTCGGGAACTTCTTCATGGTCACCTGCCCGTACCTGTACGACCTGGAGACGGTGACCTTCTTCGCCCTGTTCCGCGACTGCCACTCCTTCGACGCCGTGTCCGCCATCCGCGGCACGACGCAGATCCTGATCGACGTCTTCCGCCACGGCGACCGGCTCTTCGTCCACCCGCTGAAGGTGGACAACCGCCACTCGCCCACCATGTACCTTCCCCACGTCTGGGACGAGGGGGAGTTCCGGCCCCTCACGGAGAGCGCGGTGCTCTCCGAGCTGCTGGTGGAGCTCACGGAACGGCGGGTGGACGCCGTATCGCGCACGCTGGACATGTGGGACCGCAAGCTCCTCCAGGCCCGGGAGGTGCTCGAGGAGGTGGAGCTCGGGGTGCGCCCCGAGGGAGAGGCGGCGGAGATCTTCCGCCGGCTCCTCCGGATGATGGTGACCCGCGACGAGCGGCTCGTGGCCCTCGCCTCGCGGTGGCTCGACCTGAACGACCTCCTCGCGATCCGGAAGCGGATGATCGGCACGGGGCTCATCGGCGGGAAGTCGGTGGGGATGCTCCTCGCCCGGGCGATCCTGTGCAAGGCGTACCCGCGCTGGGGGGAGCGGCTGGAGACGCACGACTCCTACTACATCGGGTCGGACGTCTTCTACACCTTCCTGGTGCGCAACGGGTGCTGGCGGGCGCGGCGCGGCCAGCGCAACGTCGCCACCTTCCTGGACGGGGCGGAGGAGGCGCAGGAGCGGATCCTGTCGGGGGATTTCCCCGGTTTCATCCGGGAGCAGTTCGTGGCGATGCTGGAGTATTTCGGCCAATCCCCGATCATCGTCCGGTCGAGCTCGCTCCTCGAGGACAGCTTCGGGAACGCCTTCACGGGGAAGTACGACAGCGTGTTCTGCCCGAACCAGGGGTCCCCCCAGCAACGGCTCGACGCGTTCCTCACGGCGGTGCGCACCGTGTACGCCAGCACGATGAGCGCCGAGGCGTTGCTGTACCGGTCCCACCGGGGGCTGATCGACCGCGACGAGCAGATGGCGATCCTCGTCCAGCGGGTGTCGGGGGCGGTTCACGGCCACCTCTTCTACCCGCAGCTGGCGGGGGTGGGGCTCTCGTACAATCCGTACGTCTGGAGCGACCAGATCGACCCGGAGGCGGGGGTGGTCCGGCTGGTGTTCGGCCTGGGGACGCGGGCGGTGGACCGGTCCGACGACGATTACACACGGATGGTGTCCCTGAACGCCCCCCTGCGAAGGCCCGAAACGGGCCGGTCGGCCGGTACGGCCTACGCCCAGCGACGGGTGGACGTGCTGGATCTTTCGGCGAACCGGTTCGCCACGGAGACGATCGACGACGTCGTCGCCGTCTCCCCGGACCTTCCCGTGGAGCTGTACGCCGCGAGGCGAAGCGTCCAGTTCCTTGGCGCCGGGGAGTCCCGTCCCGCCCCCGCCGGGTGGGTCCTCACCTTCGACCGCCTCCTGACGGAGACCTCCTTCGTCTCCGACCTCCGGGAGATGCTGGGGATCCTGCGGGACGCCTACGAGTATCCCGTGGACACGGAGTTCACCGCGAATTTCCTCCCCGGCGGCCGTTGCCGCATCAACCTGGTCCAGTGCCGGCCCCTCCAGGTGAAGGAGGGGGGGAACATCGTCGAGCCTCCGAAACGGATCGCCCGGGACGCCCTGGTGCTGGCGTCCCGGGGGCCGGTCATCGGGCAGAGCTCCCTCTCCCTGATCGACCGCGTCATCTACGTGGACCCCGACGCGTACTCGGCCCTTCCGGTCCGGGAGCGGGGGTCCGTGGCGCGCCTGATCGGCCGGATCAACCGCCTGCCGCGGGAACAGGGGAGCCCGAACGTCCTCCTCGTGGGCCCCGGGCGGTGGGGGACGAGCACCCCGTCCCTGGGCGTGCCGGTTTCGTTCGCGGAGATCAGCACGGTGTCGGTGATCTGCGAGGTCGTGGGGGTGGGGATGGACGTGGTCCCCGACGTATCCCTCGGGACCCATTTCTTCAACGACCTGGTGGAGGCCAGCATGCTCTACATGGCGGTCAACCCGAAGCAGCGCGGGGACGCCCTGAACCGGAAGTTCCTGCTTGGGGCGGGGAACCGGCTCGCGGAACTGCTTCCGGACGACGCGGAGTGGGACGGGGTGGTCCGCGTGATCGACCTGCCCGACCCGCGGGACGGCCGTCTGCTGTTCCTGAACGCCAACTCCTTCCGGCAGCGCGTGGTGTGCTACCTGGCGCCTCCGGGAACGGGGCGTTGACTGCCTCCTTCATGGCAGGCGGTACCGCGTCGCCCGGCCGGCCCCCAGCCTTCGCAGGGCCCCCAGCGCCACCAGCCGGCCGAGGGTCTGCTTCGCCGTCTCGCGGGGCAGGGAAAGATCCGAGGCCGCCCGGCGGTTCGTCACCTCCCCGTCCCGCGCCGCGATCGCCAGCACCGCCAGCTGGTTCCCCGACAGCCTCCTCTCGTGGGGGAGGCGGCGGAGCGCATCCCGCACCTCCCGCTGCTGTGCCGCGACGGCGTCGAGGAAGGCGAGGAGCCACGGCGAGATGTCCGGCCGCGGCAGGTTCCGGCTGGCCTGGCTCCTCCGCAGGGCGAGGTAATACTCCTCCCACCGTGCCGCGATCGCGCCCTCCAGCGAACCGTACGGGATGTAGGCGTGCCCTTCCCGCAGGAGGAGGAGGTTCGTCACCAGGCGGCTCACCCGGCCGTTTCCCTCCGCGAACGGACGGATCGCGAGGAACTCGAGCAGGTACGCCGCGGCGACGAGCAGGGGGTGGAACTCCGGCCCCCCGATGCGCGAGGCAAGCCACGCGGTCAGCGCCTGCATCTGGGCGGGGACGAGCAAGGGGCCCGGCGGGCGGAGCGCGACGGGCTCCGTCACCCAGCGGCGTTCGATCCCGGCGGGGGCGGCCGCCGTCTTGTACCGCCCCGCCGGGTGCCGGGCGGAGGCGACGCCCCGGAAGACCGACGCGTGGAGCGCGAGGACCTGCCTCTCGCCCGGCGCCATCGCCGCGTGCCCCTCGAAGACGGTGCGCAACGCCTCCGCGTATCCCGCTTCCGCGGCGGCCGGGCCGCCCCCCGCGATCCGCGCGGAGGCGGCGGAGGAAGCAGCGGTCACGTCCTCCCGGATCCGGCGCAGTACCTGGTCGGGCGGCTTCTGCGTCCCGTCCCACCATCCCCGGAACGATTCGATCCCTGCGAGGCGGCGGAGAAGGGCGTGGAGCGCGGCGGGGGGGATCGCCCGGAGGCGGGCGTCGAAGCGGTCTTCCACCGGGGGTTTCTCCTGAAATCGAATAGACGCCCGATTATACCCGATTCACAACTCTTTTGTTGACCCTCCCGCGCACCCGGCTACATTGTACTGTGCGCCGGCAACGCCGGCGCGAAATCCGGTCACGACGCAAGGAGGGAAAGATGGCGCTGCTGGAACGCGTGGAAGCGATCTACCAGGACGTGGTGAAGCGGAACCCGGGAGAGGCGGAGTTCCACCAGGCGGTCAAGGAGGTGCTGGAGTGCCTCGGGCCCGTGCTGGTCAAGTACCCCGACTTCGCCGAGTCGAAAATCATCGAGCGGATCTGCGAGCCCGAACGGCAGACGATCTTCCGGGTGCCCTGGCAGGACGACCGCGGCCAGGTGCAGATCAACCGCGGCTTCCGGGTGCAGTTCAACAGCGCCCTGGGGCCCTACAAGGGGGGATTGCGGTTCCACCCCTCGGTCTACCTCGGGATCATCAAGTTCCTCGGCTTCGAGCAGATCTTCAAGAACTCCCTGACGGGACTTCCGATCGGCGGCGCGAAGGGCGGCTCGGACTTCGACCCGAAGGGGAAGTCCGACAACGAGGTGATGCGGTTCTGCCAGAGCTTCATGACGGAGCTGTGGCGGATCATCGGCGAGCACACCGACGTCCCCGCGGGCGACATCGGGGTGGGCGGCCGGGAGGTCGGGTACCTCTTCGGGCAGTACAAGCGGCTCACGAACAAGTTCGAGGCGGGCGTCCTCACCGGGAAGGGGCTGGTCTACGGCGGCAGCCAGGTGCGCACCGAGGCGACCGGGTACGGCTGCACCTACTTCGTCGAGGAGATGCTGAAAGGGAAGAAGAACAGCTTCAAGGGGAAGAAGGCCGTCGTCTCCGGGTCGGGGAACGTGGCGATCTACACGCTGGAGAAGATCCACCAGCTCGGCGGGAAGGTCATCGCCATGAGCGACAGCAACGGCGTGGTGGTCGACGAGAAGGGCTTCAACCTCGAGACGATCAAGCAGCTCAAGGAAGTGGAGCGCCGCCGGATCAAGGATTACTGCGACTACCACAAGCACGCCAAGTACATCCACGGCGGCAACATCTGGGACGTGCCGTGCGACGTGGCGATGCCCTCGGCCACCCAGAACGAGATCACCGGGAAGGACGCCAAGAAGCTGGTGAAGAACGGCTGCATCGCGGTCGGCGAGGGGGCGAACATGCCCACCACGCCGGAAGGGGTGCAGGTGTTCCTCTCCGCGGGGGTGCTCTTCGGCCCCGGCAAGGCGGCCAACGCGGGCGGCGTTGCCACCTCGGCCCTCGAAATGCAGCAGAACGCGGGGCGCGAGGCGTGGGGGTTCGAGGAAACGGACGCCAAGCTGCACCAGATCATGCGGAACGTCTACCAGCTCTGCTTCGAGGCGGCGGAGGAGTTCGGGTCGCCCGGGAATTTCGTGGTGGGCGCCAACATCGCCGGGTTCATCAAGGTCGCCCGGGCGATGACCGCGCACGGCCTGGTGTAGGGCCGGCCGCTTCCCCGGTCGTTCCGCGGGGGGAGGGGGAACGGCCCTCCCCCCGCGTTCATTTCCGGTCCCCTCTCCTCCCCTTGAACCGTTTCATCCGGAAGATGTCCTCCCTCTCCCGCTCCTCGAGGGAAAGGAGGATGGCTCGCATCCGTGCGCGAAGGTCCGGGAGGATGACCTCGTTCAGCACGTTGATCCGGCGCGTGGCCTTCGCGATCTCCGCGCCGATCTTCCGGAAACGGGTCTCCACCGCGACGACCCGCAGCACCGCCTCCAGCGCCTTCTCGAATTCCCGGGCCGCGGCGTGGGTCGAGCCCGGGACGCCCGGGAAGAAGTAGCCGCGCGAATCGGCGGAGCGGACGATCCCGTGCCACCGCGCCTCCTGGTACCGGACGCCCCAGAAGCTCTGCTCGGAGAAGGAAACGGGAATCTCGCGCCGGGACGCGAACGCCGCCGACTCCACGTCGGAGCGCCCTTCGAGGCCCAGGGAGACGGCGAGGGCCCACGTCGCACGCCGGATCGTTCCCTCGAGCGCGTCCCGGGTGACGAGCGCCTGGTCCGCGATGGCGAAGAGCTCCCGGGCCAGGGCCTCCCGCCTGCTCCGGAGGAGCCCCAGGGCGCCGCGGGCGGCCTCGTCCTGCGCCTTCAGGAGGAGGTAGCTCATCCTGCTGGGATTTGTCGATCCCCCGTTCATTCCGCGGCCCTTCCCGCCGCCCCGTCTCCGTAATGCCGGACGACGTGCTCCGCCCGGATCCGCGTGAGCTGGCCCTTCGGAAGCGTCCGGAGCAGCTTCCACCCCGCTTCGAAGGTCTCCTCGAGGGTTCGCCCCTGCTCGCCCTGCCCGACGAACTCGCGCTCGAAGGCGTCGGCGAACCGGCGGAGGCGCCGGTCGGACTCCAGCAGCCCCTCCTCCCCCACGATGGCCTCGAGCCGGCGGAGTTCCCTCCCCTGGGCGTAGCAGGCGTACAGCTGGTCCGCCACCCCGCGGTGGTCCTCCCGCGTCTTCCCGGGCCCGATGCCCAGATTCATCAGCCGCGACAGGCTCGGGAGCACGTCGACGGGGGGGTAGATGCCGTTCCGGTGAAGGTCCCGGGACAGGACGATCTGCCCCTCGGTGATGTACCCCGTGAGGTCCGGGACCGGGTGCGTGATGTCGTCGTCGGGCATCGTCAGGATGGGGAGCTGGGTCACGGAGCCCGGCCGCCCCTGGATGCACCCCGCGCGCTCGTACAGGGAGGCGAGGTCGGTGTACATGTACCCGGGGTAGCTCCTGCGGCCGGGGATCTCCTCCCGGGCCGTGGCGATCTCCCGAAGGGCGTCGCAGTAGCTGGTCATGTCCGTGAGGATGACGAGGACGTCGAACCCGTGTTCGAACGCCAGGTACTCGGCCGCCGTCAGGGCGAACCGGGGGGTGAGAAGCCGCTCGATCGTGGGGTCGTCGGCAAGGTTCAGGAAGACGACGGCGTGCCCGGCGGCCCCGCTCCGTTCGAACTCCCGGAGGAAGAAGGAGGCCTCCCGGAACGTGATCCCCATCGCGGCGAAGACGACGGCGAACTTCCTCCGGGCAGTGGGCGGTTCCGGATCCCCGTCGCCGGTCCCGGCCTGCCGCAGGATCTGGGCCGCGATCTCCCGGGCGGGGAGCCCCGCGGCCGAGAAGATGGGGAGTTTCTGCCCGCGGACCAGGGTGTTCAGGCCGTCGATCGCAGAGATGCCCGTCACGATCGGGCGGGAAGGCTTCTCACGGGCGACGGGATTCATCGGCGTGCCGGCGATGGTCTTCCACCTCTCCGGCAACACCGGCGGGAGGAGGTCGACGGGATTGCCCGCCCCGTCGAAACGCCGGCCGAGGATGTCGAGGGAGAGAGGCATCCGGGCGGGGGAGCCGGCGAACCGGACGCGCGTTTCGCGGACGTCGATCCCGGTGGGCTCCTCCAGTACCTGGACCACGGCGAAACGGTCCGAGAACTCGATCACCTGCCCCCGCCGGCGGGCGCCGTCCGGGAGGAGGACCTCCACCATCTCCCCCATGGAGACCCGGCGCACCCCTTCCACGAAGATCAGGGGCCCCGCGACGGAACGGATGGTCCGGTATTCACGCGTAACGAGGTCTATCGGTTTCCCCCTCCCTGGGCGATCCGGGCGATCAGCCCATCCGCCGCTTCCCGGAATCCCTCCCCGGGGAGTTCCTTCATCCGCTCCAGTTCCTCCCGGACGGGGAGGGCCAGGATACTCTCGACGGGAACCTTCCTGGCGAGGAGGTCCCTGCAAAGGGCGTGGAACGAGAGGAACGCCTTGAGCATCCGGTACCCCTTCTCCGGCGTACAGGTTGCGTCCGCCTCCGAATAGGCGCTCTGCCGGAGGAAATGCTCCCGCACCATCCGGCTTACCGTCAGGACGATCCTCTCCTGCTCCTGGAGTGCGTCGATCCCCACCATCTGTACGACCTCCTGGAGTTCCTCCTCCCTCTGGAGGAGGGCCATCAACTCCTGCCGGAGGTCCGTCCAATCGGCCGACACGGTCTCCCGGAACCAGTCGTCGACGGCCCCGATGTAGAGGGAGTAGCTCTTTTTCCAGTCCACCGCCGGGAAATGGCGGCGGTGCGCCAGGCCGGGGTCGAGGGCCCAGAAGACCCCCGCAGTCCGCTGGGAACTCTGCGTGACGGGCTCCGAGAAGTCCCCCCCGGGCGGGGAGACGGCCGCGACGACCGTGACGGTTCCCTCCCGCTCCTCCCCTCCCAGGCAGGATACCCGCCCGCCGCGCTCGTAGAAACCTGCCAGCCGGCTGGCGAGGTAGGTGGGGTACCCCTCTTCCCCGGGCATCTCCTCCAGTCGCGAGGAGATCTCCCGGAGGGCCTCCGCCCACCGGGAGATGGAATCGGCCAGGAGGGCGACCCGATACCCCATGTCCCGGTAATATTCCGCGATCGTGATCCCCGTGTAGACCGACGCTTCGCGGGCGGCCACCGGCATGTTCGAGGTGTTCACGACGAGGACGGTCCTCTCCATGAGGGGTCTCCCCGTGGAAGGGTCCGTGAGGGCCGGGAATTCCGTCAACACCTCCGTCATCTCGTTTCCGCGCTCCCCGCAGCCCACGAAGACGATCACGTCGGCCCCGGCGTACTTGGCGAGATTCTGCTCCACGACGGTCTTCCCGGTCCCGAATCCCCCGGGGATGATCGCCGCCCCGCCCGCAGCGAGGGGAAACAGCACATCGAACACCCGCTGGCCGGTGATGAACGGCAGCGCGGGGGGGAGGCGGCTCCGGCAAGGGCGGGCCATCCGGACCGGCCACCGCTGGACCATTGGGATGGCGGTCCCGTCCGCGAGGAGCGCCACGGGCTCGAGGACGGAGAATGTCCCCGCCCGGATTTCGCGGATCGTGCCGCGGCTCCCCGGCGGGACCATCACCCGGTGGTCGATGCGGGGAGTCTCCGCTACCGTGCCCAGGACGTCGCCCGGTCCGACCGCGTCGCCTTCCCGGACCGCGGGCCGGAACTCCCAGCGCCTTTCCCGGTCGATAGGGGGGGCCGCGAGCCCCCGCCCGATGAAGTCGCCGCTCTTCGCCCGTATCGCGTGCAGGGGACGCTGGACGCCGTCGTAGACGGAGCCCAGAAGACCGGGGCCCAGCTCCGCGAGAAGGGGCACCCCGATGTCTTCCACCCTCTCCCCCAGGCAGAGTCCGGTCGTATCCTCGTAGACCTGGATCGTCGCCCGGTCCGCTTCCAGCCGGATCACCTCGCCGGGGAGATGGTCCTCCCCCACCAGGACGCGATTGTGGATCCGGGCACCGGCCATGCTCCTTGCGACCACCGTGGGCCCGGAGACGCGGATGATGACCCCTTCGGACGTCATGCCGGTCACCGCCGGATCCTGACCTGGTATCCCACCGCCCGGCGCATGAGGCGGGCCACGTACTCCTCGGGCCGCAGCGCACCTTTCCTCAGCTGCAGCGACGGGACGGGCACGAACACGGGCGACCGGCTCTCCTCCAGTTTGTGCCGGAGCGCCCGGGGCAGGCCGTGGAAGAGCTCCTCGTCCAGGATGACGAGGCGGACCCCCGGGTCCGCGGCAAGGGCCTCGGCCTGACGCCCCATCTCCTCCGGGGTCGCCGTCTCGCGGACGTCGACCCCCGCGAGCCGATACCCCGGACCGGCCTCCCTGTCCACGAGGGCGATCACGTGGCCCATCGTCTCCTCCCCGGCGGGATCAGTACTCGAGGATCAGGAGGCCGTCCAGACCGGCCTCCGGAAGATCCACGAGCCTCGCCCGGACGATCGTCCGGAGGTTGCGCACCTCGCGGAGCTTGTCGAGCAGGTAGCTCACCAGCGCCCCCCAGCCGAGGGGATCGACGCGGAAGAGCGCCCGAAACGCCCGGAGCGGGACGCGGTCCACCTGCCGCTCGACGACGGCCAGGAACGGGATCCCCGCGGGGGGGGACGGCAGGGCCGCGAGGGGACCCCGGAAGAGGGACACCGACGCCTCCTCCAGGGCTTCCTCGAGGGTCGGCGACGCGAGGATCCGGTCGATGGCGTTCCGGTCGAAGACCCGGCCCCCGGGGAGAAAGTGCCTGCCCCGGTCCGCCAGCACGATCCGCTCCTCGACCGCCTTCAGGGCCGTCAGGAGATTCGTCGTGTCCACGGAAAGGGAGACGAACAGGGAAAGGGCATCTTCGCCGTCCGGCCCCGGCCCTGGAGGCCGGATCGACCGGAGCCGGTCTTCCGCCTGCTGAAACCAGGATCGGTCCAGGGCCGATTCGAGGATGTGCAGCTCCCGGGGCTCCCGGTACTCGTTCAACGCCCGGAGAAGGGGGCGTCCCCACGGCTCCCGCCAGGTGACCAGCAGGTCCGCGAGGGCGCGCAGATCCGGCTGCCGGCACATCTCCTCCAGCGCCGCCTCGTCGTGAAGACCCGTGGGGACGAGGGCGGACAGGATTTCTCCCGCGGAAGCCCCGACGGCCTTCCCCCGCACGACGGTCTTCACGGCCTGAAGATCCCACCGGCCGAGCACGAGGCGGACCGCCTCCGCGCAATCGCCGGAGGATATGGCGGACAGCCGGGAAAGGGTCTCGGAGAAATCCCTGCGGAGGGCCTCCTCGATCCGGGCGATTTCCGGGGTTCCCCCTCCAACGGAGTCGATGGACCGGCCGTAGGGGCCCTCGCGAAGAGCAGAGACGATCCCGGGAAGGTCGGGCAGGGCGAGCAATCTATCGTAGTCGCGCCGGGAGAGAAGCTTCGCCCGCATCGCCCGCAGCCGGGTATTGAGGAAGAAGATGTCACTCATCGGGGCAGGGGAGCCTCCTCGCCACTTCGGCCAGCAGCTCGGGGCGGGCCTTGACGAACCTTGACCGGAGCGTGTTCCGCAGCAGGAACGCGCCGCCTTCGCCCGATGCCTCCACCCCCCCGATCTCCCCTTCGCGAAGCGGCTCGAAGCGGAATCGCGGGTCGGATGCCGCGGGCATGAGCGCTTCCCGGGCACGCTCGTCCGCGCGCAGGACGACGTTTCCCTCCGGGATTTCCGGGAGGATCTCCCGGTACAGCCGCTCCGCCACGATGGCGTAGCGCGCTTCGACCGCGAGGCGGGACAGGCGTTCCTCCAGCCGGGTCAGCACCGCTTCCGCCAGCGAGGCCCGTGCGTGCAGACGCACCGCCCTCGCTTCCATCCGGGCGCGGTTCATGCGGACGAGCCGCTCCCGCTCCGCCTCCCGCCCCGCGACGTCGCGCGCCTCGCGTTCCATGACCTCCGCCTTCCGATGGGCATCTTCGGCGAGCCGTCCGGCCTCCTCCCGGGCCCGGGCCAGGATCCCGTCCCGTTTCCCCTCCGCGGTCCGGATCAGGTGCCGGACCAGCTCTTCATGCCCCACGGCGTCCTCCTCCTCACTTCAGCGTCGTCAGGATGAGTATGGCGATGGTGAACCCGAAGATGACGAGGGTCTCGGGGATCACCAGCAGGATGATCACCGTCCCGAGCGATTCGGGTTTTTCGAGGATGGCGCCCACCGCGGCCGCGCCGATCCTTGCCTGGGCCCAGCCGGTTGCCAGAGCGGCCAGTCCGATTGCCAGGCCCGCCCCCAGCGCGATCAACCCTGCCGTCATGACGCCACCTCCCTTTCCGGCCTTCCGGCCCTTACGCGACCGTTCGAAACGGTTTGTAGGCGCGACCGCCGCCGACGAAGAAGTTTTCGAAGAACTCCACGTAGTGCAGGCGAAGGGACTGGATGGTGGGGGAGAGGACGCAGAACGCGAGGTTGATGGCGTGCAGCGTCAGGCCGGCGAGGATCCCCAGCACGGGGATCCCGGAGAGCGAAACGAACCGGTTGGCGGTGTATGCCAGGGCCGCGGAGGCCACACCGATCCCCGTGATGCGCAGGTAGGAGAGGACGTTCACCAGGTTGTGGGCTTCCATCGCGGCCGCGGCGCCCCCGCTCCGGATCATCACGATCAGACTGACGAGGGCCCCCGCCAGGCCGGACCAAAAGAGGTGACGCGGGGCCCCCCCGGCGAGCCCGGCGATCATCGCGGCGAAGGCGACCAGGAGACCCAGCCCCGAGGTCTTGGAAACCATCTCCCGTTTCTTCCCGCGGCGGAAGGCCGTGCGGATGCCGAGTCCGACCCCAAGGAGGACGTGGGCCGCCCCGATGCCCAGGGCGAAGAGGAGAATGGACCGGAAGTCTCCCATCCGTCGGAGGAGGAGGGGGCGAAGGCCCAGCCGCTCCCCGAGGTCGCCGAACAGTTCGCCGTAGGCGAACCCCCAGGCGACGGCGGACAAGGCCGCCCAGGCAAAGACGGACGTCGCATCCGCGACGAGGGGGTCCTTCCCGTATCGCCGTTTCACGATCCGGGCGATCGCCAGGAGAAGGAGGCCGTACCCGATGTCCCCGATGATGATTCCGTAGAAGAGGGGGAAGAAGACCGCCACCAGGGGGGTGGGGTCGA
>Ga0316600_10001024_pt1 | contig 12890 bp, 5 predicted proteins | sample OWC_soil_day5_CT_FD_207652 | JGI IMG/M metagenome (GOLD analysis project Ga0316600, IMG submission 207652) | Wetland soil microbial communities from Old Woman Creek delta, Ohio, United States - OWC_soil_day5_CT | ecosystem: Environmental > Terrestrial > Soil > Wetlands | place: USA: Ohio... | reverse complement strand
ATAGGGTGAACATGCCGTCGTACTGCTGCAGCGACATGCGCCGACAGATCCCGAGCGCCTCTTCGGCCATGGCGCGCATGCGCAGCGGTTCGCGGGCCAGGATGCAGGTGACACAGGCAGTGAACCAACCGACGATCCGGCTTGGCGGATGCGTATGGGCGCGGATCAACGGCTGCAGCGCGTCGAGTTGCAAATATGCCTGCTCGGGCTGCCCGAGTACCAGCAGCGCGGTTGCGCGCGTGCCCAGCGAGCAAACGCCCGGATCGTGGCCCACGAAAGTGCTTTGGTGGAACAGCCCGTCCGCAGGACGGTAGCGCCTGTAAGTCTCCTCGGTGTCGACCAGCGTCTGCACCCAGTTCCCCTGCGTGCTCGATGTGGTGTACGCGGCATGGTGAGCTTGCAGGATGAAGCGCTCGTCACTAGTCTCGAGGGCCAGCTGCCTCGACTCGGCAATACGTAGCTCGGCTTCGTCGAATCGCAGCTGCGACTCGGCGATGAACCAAAGGTTGAAGGTGACGATGAATCTATCGGACGCGGTGCCGACCTCGCGGCACAACGTGAGTGCCTCGCCATACAGGCGCTCGGCGGCTTCAGAGCCGAGGCCTTTGGTCATGATCACTAAGGGTCCCAAGCGCAGCCGCAGCGCCAGTTCTCTGCGCTGTATATCTGTCGGGTCGGATACCTGTGCCGCCAGCACGCGCGTCAATTCGATCGCTTTGTTCAAGTGCAGCGCGGCCTCGACGTGGGCCGAGCGCGCGAGCGCTTGGTTGGCTGCACGTTCCCACTCGGTCACGGCCTCGGACAAGCGGTCGCCATCGGTCAGGTGGCGTGCTAAGGTTTGCGGCTCCGCCTCGGCCAGCGTGGGAAAGTGCTGGCGCAGTACCCGCGCCGCACGTTCGTTCATCGTGCGGCGCTCGCCGCTCTCATCGAGCTTGGCTAAGGCGTACTCGCGCGCGCTTTCCAGCAACCGGTAGCGGCCATCCGACTTCGGGTCCAACATCACCAGCGAGCGATCAACCAACGCACCCAGTGCTTCGACGACAGCCCATTCATCAAGCGTGTCGTCACAGGCGGTTTTGGCCGCCAGATCGAGTTCGATGCTGGCCGGGAACACGCCCAGCCGCCTGAACACCGTCTGCTCATCTGGGGAAAGCAGAGCGTGGCTCCAGTCGAGTGCGGCCCGCAGCGTCTGCTGCCGCGAAGGCGCGCTGCGCGGGCCTTGCCCGAGCAGCCGGAAACGCTCCGACAGCCGGGCTTGAAGCCCCTTCAGCCCGAACAGCGGCAGTCGCGCGGCCGCCAGCTTGATCGCGAGCGCCACACCGTCTAGACGAACACACAGGTCCACCACGGCCGGCAGGTTCTCCGGCGTGAGCTGGAAATGCCGATCCGCCGCCTGGGCCTGGTCGACGAACAGTGCGACGGCGCCGTAGCTGAGCGCTTCTTCAACCGATACACCCTGGTCCGGCGCGGCCAGTGCGCCCAGACGGAACAGCCGTTCGCCGCCGATATTCAGTGCCGCCTGCGAGGTGACCAGCACTCGCACTCCAGGCGCACCTTCCAGCAAGGCCTGCACCAGGGCTGCGACCGCTTCCAAAAGGTGCTCAGCGTTGTCCAGCATGAGCAGCATGCGTCGTTCTGCCAATGCCTTGACGAGTGCTGCCTGCGGGTTGCTTCCGGGCACCGGTATGCCAAGCTCACGCGCGACGACACTGACCAGCATGGCCGGGTCGGCGAGGGGTGCCAACTCTACCCAGGCCGCGCCGTTCGGCACGTCGCTTTGCGCGCCGTGTGCGCCGGCCAGGGCCAAGGTCGTCTTGCCGATGCCGCCAGCACCGACCACGGTGACCAGCCGGTGCTGCTGAAGCAAGCGCTCCAACGCCGCGAGGTCGTCGTCGCGGCCCAACATCGCCGCTGGCGCCGGTGGCAGGGCTTTGGCCATAGGCGCCGGGGCATTCGGCCCGATCGGTGCATTCGACTTAACAGCCGTCACTGGCGTGACTGCCCCGGATGGCTCACCACTATGCTCCAGGGTGAACCGATAGCCTCGCCCCGGAAATGTGGCGATGACTTTATTGCCCAGCAGCTTGCGCAGGGCCGAGATCTGGGTTTGCAGGTTGCTGTCGTTGACCTCCATGCGCTGCCAGACATGCTCGAGCAACTGGTTCTTCGGCACGACCTGGTGGCGGTGCTCGACAAGGTGCAACAACACATCGAAGGCCCTGCCGCCGATGTGGGCCTCTCGCCCTTCGATCCACAGTTGCCGCTGCGCGGGCCGGATCTCGATGGATCCGAATTGAAGGTTGTGTGGCGCTGCGTTGGAGCGGGCTTGATTGGGCGCAGCAGACACGGCATTCATGCCCGCACTGAGCCTGAAGGCACGTACCGGTTGTGCGATGTTCTTGACGGCTTGCTCGCCAATGTCCACGAATCCGATCTCGACACGACCTGCGACGATGCCTTGGACGGCGTGCGACACCGCGACGCCACCAGCATCGGCGAGTCCCTCCAGTCGCGCGGCGATGTTCACACCGTCGCCGTAGACCGTGCCGTCGGTCTTCTCGATCACGTCACCGACGTGAATGCCAACGCGGAAGCGCATGCGCCCGTCATCCGCAACGTCGCGTCTTGCGGATGCGGCCAATTGACGTTGGATGGCCAGCGCGGCTTTCACGGCTGCAGTGGCGGTTTCAAAGACCGCCAGCACAGAGTCGCCTGCCATGTCGATCACGCGCCCGTCATGTCCGGCAATCTCAGCGCTGAACACCGCGCGTGCGGCATCCAGAGCCGCAACCGTGCCAAGATCGTCTAGCGACATCAGCCGCGAGTAGCCTACCGCGTCCGCCGCCAAGACCGCGAGCAAGCGCGTCCGGAGTGGAAGGTCCGTGTTGCTCGAGTTGTCCATCGATGGGGCTATGCCTCCCGCCGCACAGAGTGACCTTCCTAGTGCCAAGAGCTCGCAGGTGACACTGGAGTGCACGCAGCTGGCAAACCAAGGCCTAGCGCTGTGCATGCGCCTCATTCAGTATGCGGATGGTTGGACTATTCTGCAACCGTGACTCCGTAGACAGCACGAATTGCGACAGTGGGCCTCGGCGTGCGATCTGCCGTGCGGTCCTGTTCTTGGACTGCCGGGTAGCTGCCGCCGGTGAGCGACAGGTGATGGCCGGGACTGCCAGTTCACCGCCAAGCCCGGCAGCAGTCCTTCGGCTCGACGTCGGTTAGCTCAACGGCAGCTGTCGGCGGACTCCGCGGACGGGTAGTCCCGGCCAGAAGCAGGCACCTGCAATCGCCCGCTCGCGAGCAGCCTTTTGGGTCCTACGAGTCAGTGGGCGAGCGATGCGGTCCCCGCCTTACTTCGTTCTCTGCGGGTGGATCGTCTCCCCGCGTTTGAGCATGTCGACCAAGACCTGGATCTTTTTCTGGCGTCCCGCCGCTGTCTTCATGCTGTGGACGCGAAAGGCGAGCGCAAAGCGGTTTGCTCGTTGAGGCTCGTCAGCATCTTCCTGGCCTGGTCTCGGCGTCGATGGCCGCCATAGGATGTTCGAAGGCGCCCCACAAGGCGCAGAAGAGGCAGGGCCAAAACAGGGCGGAGGCCGGCCCGAAGTGTCTTGAGGTGGGCGCCCGCATCATGAACTCCAACGTCGAACCACTGGGAGCACGAGTGCAGCACTGCCAAGGCCGATCACTGCAACGCCAAGGCCGAGCCTAGCCGCACCTGATCGGCTCGGTTGCGGATGCGGATGCGGTCCGATGACCAAGACGCTAGCATGCGCCTTCAGATGGAAGGCGCACAACTCGCATTGCTTGGCAGCTTCTGCCTGCGCGACCCGGCCGGGTGCGACATCGCGGTCGGCTCGCGCAAGGCGCAGGCGCTGCTAGCGGTGCTCGGCGTGGCCTTTCCTGGCTCGGTCAGCCGCGAACGCCTGATCGGCATTCTCTGGGGTGAACAGTCGCAGGAGCGTGCGCGCCACAGCCTGCGCCAGGCGATCTCGGATCTGCGGCGGGATGTGCCCTCACTCATCGTCGTGCGCGGCGAAACGCTGGCGCTGGAGCCGGGGGCTTGCACGGTGGATGTCGCCGCGTTTCAGCAGTTTGCGTCGGCTTCCGATGCCGCGTCCTTCGAACGCGCGTCGCAGCTGTACGGCGGAGCGCTGGTAGATGGCCTCGTCGTCCGGGAAGAGAGCTTCGAGGACTGGCTGCGCACCGAAAGGACTCGACTGGCCGGTTTGGCGTGGGACACGATGGCCCGGCTGGCGGGCATGCATGCCGAGACCGGCGATCACCAGTCCGCCGTGGCGGTGCTGCAGCGCTGGCTCGCACTGGACCCGGTTTGCGAGGATGCGCACCGCAGGTTGATCGAAACACTGGCCGCTCTCGGCCGCCACAGCGCGGCGCAGCAGCAGTACCAGGTGTGCCGCGACGCCTTGACGCGCCATCTGGGCATCGAGCCATCGGCGCAGACCGTGGCTGTGTTCGAAGCCATCCGAAAGCAGCATGCCGACGCGCCAGCGCCTGCATCCGGCGCCACCCGCAGTGCCAGGCACCCGGCCCTGGCCGTGTTGCCCTTCGGTGTGTCGCCGGGGCATGACGATCTTGGGCCGACGGCGCATTCGGTGTCGGCCGATCTCACGGCGCTGCTGGCCCGTGCGTCGGGATGGGAAGTCGCGGCCTGGCAGTCGGAGCTGGCGGGCGCTGCGGCGTCGCCCGACCCGCGCGCAGTGGGGCGGGCGCTGGGTGTGCGCTATCTCGTCACCGGGCACCTGCGGCGCGTGCGCGAGGGCAAGCTGCGACTGAAGGTCGAGCTGGTGGAGTGCGAGGACGCGCGCCACCTGTGGAGCGCGCTGGATGAGTTTCCCGACGCGCAGTTGTCCGACGATGTGGATGTGCTGGCGGCGTCGCTCGCCGCCCGCCTGGAACCCCAGCTCAACATGGCCGAACTCAACCGCTGCAACAGGCAGCCGGGCCTGCCACTGGACGCATGGGCGATGCTGCGACATGCCACCGGCGCACTCTTTGCCCGCGGGTGGTCGGAAGCTGCCGTGGCTGACGCCGTGGACGCCTGCCGCAGGTCTGCCACCGCCGACCCCGATTTCGCCCTGGCGCACGCCTACAAGGCACTGTTGCTCGCCGTCGGGGCCAGGATGGGGCTGGTGCAGGGAATGGCGCTGCTCGATGAGGCCCGGCGCGGCGCCGAGCTGGCACTCGCGCTGGAACCGCGCAACTCGGAAGTTCTGGGCTATGCGGGCTGCGCGCTGGCCGACCTCGGCGATGCCGAACGGGCGGAGCCGCTGCTGGAGCGTGCGGTCGAGGAAAACCCCGACAACCCCCAGGCCTGGGCCGCGCTCGGAGCGTGCCGGTTGATGCGCTCACGCATGGACAGCGGTATCGAATGCCTGCGGCGCGGCCTGCGTGTCAGCCCGAGCGACTACCGCCGCTCGTTCTGGTTGACGTTGCTGGCCAGCGGCCTGCTGCGGCAGCGGCATGGCGATGAGGCGATCGCCAGCGCACGCGCCGCCTGCCGCAGCGATGCCAACTTCTATCCGGCCCGGCTCGTGCTCGCGGGCGCGCTGCTTCGCGCCGGGCAGAAATCGGAAGCCGGCAAGGCCTTGCTCGACGCCCGTCGCATCCGCCCGCAGATGCAGCTGGACGAGTTGCGCATGTGGGTCGGCGGCCGCGGGCAACGCGAGCTGGCCGCCTTCTGGCGCGATTGACGCTGCAATTGACGCCTCAATTGACGCAACGCTGACGCCGGCTTGACGCCTGCTGGCGAGAATCGAAGCGTCGAGGCCCCTGGGAGGCATGATGGAAGCGCAGTTGCAGCGACGCGTGCAGCGATATGGCTGGGACAGGGCGGCCACGCACTACCAGGCGCACTGGTCGACCCCGCTGCGCCGCAGTCACCTGCGGCTGCTGGAGCTCGCGCAGCTGGTCCCCGGCGAAAGGGTGATGGATGTCGCCTGCGGCACGGGCATCGTCGCGCTGGCGGCGGCGCGCGCGGTCGGCCCATCGGGCAGCGTGCTCGGCACCGATCTGTCGGGCGAGATGGTCGAGCAGGCCCGCGCGGCGGCGGCATCGTGCGGCCTGGCGAACACCACCTTCAGCCGCATGGATGCCGAAGCGCTGGATGCCGGCGCCGATGCCTTCGACGCCTGTCTGTGTGCGCTGGGCCTGATGTACGTGCCCGACCCCGAAACTGCCGCGCGCGAAATGTGGCGCGTGGCCCGGCCGGGCGGGCGAACGGTAGTGTCGGTGTGGGGCCAGCGCAGCCGCTGCGGCTGGGCCGAGGTGTTCCCGATTGTCGATGCGCGGGTCGCTTCGGATGTCTGCCCGCTGTTCTTCCGTCTCGGCACCGGCGATGCGTTGCAGTCGGCCCTGCGCGAGGCCGGCTTCGTCGATATCGTGGTCGAACGCATGGTCACCCATTTGAGCTTCGCCGACGATGACGATGTCTGCCGCGCTGCCTTCCTGGGCGGGCCGGTGGCGCTGGCCTACGCGCGCTTCGATGCAGCCACGCGCAGCGCGGTGCATGCCGAGTACCTGGCGTCGATATCGCGCTATCGGGACGGCACGGGTTACGCCGTGCCGGGGGAGTTCGTCATTGCCGCAGGTCGCAAGCCGCGCTAACGAGGCGCGGGTCGGAGTCAGACATCTCAACTTCTTCCTCGGGAGGCACGGCATGTCCGCAGCAACTATTCGTGAAGCACTGGATAAGGCCGAGCGCGTCTTCACCGTCAAGCCGGAACTTGCAGTCGTACAGACTCCCGCAACCACGGCGCGCATGCTGGACGGCTTGCGCTGCGACATTACCGGGCCGGATGGCGAGCGCGCCAGCGCCGACGTGAAAAAGGCCATCGGCGGCACCGAGAGCGCGCCCTCGCCGGGTTGGTACCTGCGCGCGGCCATGGCCTCCTGTACGGCCATAAGCATCGCGATGCGCGCTGCGCAGCTCGGCATCGTCCTGCGGCAACTTGAAGTGTCCGTGAGTGGGCGATTGGATTTCCGCGGCTGGTTCTGCCTGGCCGATGTGTCGTGCGCACTTTCGGACCTGTGCATGCAGGTCAGCATCGGCGCCGAAGGCGTGAGCGCGCAGCAACTGCGTGAGCTGGTCGAATGGGGCGAGGCGCATTCGGCGGTGGGTTGCACGGTGCGCGCCGGCCCGAAGATTGATCTCGAGGTCGAGATTGTCTGAGTGCCCGGCCCCTCGAACCACCGTCATTCGAAAGTCAGGACAAGGCACGCGCGCTGTTGCGCCGCAAGGCGCCTTTTATCGGGAACGCTACGCACCTTTCGGCTCAGATGCGTGTCAAGACGCTGGCCTTGTTGCGGCGCCTCGGCGCTGCGTCGGATGACTGCTTCAAGGCTGTTCAACGCGCTGACCCCTATACCCGCTTCACGCCCTGAGTCGTTCCGCAAGGCCTGTTACGTCTGAGTGACGAGCTTGCTGAGCAGAGGCGAGCCGCGCTTCTTCAGGGCATTGAGGTAGGTCGATTCGTCGTAGGGCGTTCGCGTCTGCCAGCAGCGGTACAAGATGCGCAGCCACTTGAAGGCCAAGGCGCGCACCGCCGCCTGGTGCGAGCTGCCCTTGTCGCGTTGCTGGCGATAGAACGCGCCGGCCCAGAAGGACTTGTTGATCGTCTGTGCCGCCCATTCGACAAAGGTTTGCCGCAGGAAGGTCGGGCATTGCCAGCGCCAATGGATCCAGCACTTGTTCCCACTGCGCTCGGTCACCGGCGCCACGCCAGAGTATTTCTGGATCTCGGCCGCGGTGGCAAAGCGCTCGCGCTGCTCTCCGAAGGCGGCCAACAGGCGAGGCGTCAGATGCGTGCCTGCGCCAGGCAATGATTTGAACAGCGCATAGTCCGGCAAGGTCGGCGCAGTCTCGGCGATCTGCGCATCGAATCGATCGATCGCCTGCAGCGTGACCCGCAGCTGGTCCACCAATACCAGGGCCTGCAACCGGTAGGCCGTGATGACGGCGACGTCCTGGGTTAGCGGCCTGGCGACTTTGATCGCCTGGATACGCTCATCGATGACATGCACGTAGCGCACGTTGTGCGACCAGAAGAACGCCCTGACGCTGGTGGCACGTGCGCGCTTGACCTGTAGGAGCGTCGGCCAGCGGGTCAGGAAGTCGCAAAACACGATCGTATCCGTGTGTTCGAACCAGTCGAGCGCCTGCGGGAAGTATTGCTTGAGGGCGTAGCCCAGGCGATTGGTGAAGCGGGTCTTGTCGTCGACCACACGCCGGCGCTGTTCGACCAGGTGAAGCAGCGTGCGCATCGGCACGCTTTGCGGATTGAGCGCAGTCAGTCGTTCGCGGTGGTGCATCAGCAGTTCAAGCGCGTGCTCGGCGTCGGTCGGATCGTCCTTGGCTCGGCTGGGCTTGAATGCTTCGCGGTACTTGGCCAAGGTCGCCGGATTGATCGGAAAGAGCACGAAGAAGTCGTACTTCTGCAGTGCGTAGACCAGTGGCCCTTTGGTCAACTCCAGCGCGACGGCAATGGGGCAGCCGAATCGCTGCCGCATCGAGATCGCCCATTGGTCGATGGCATCGACCTTGTGTTCGATGCGCGCGAACTCGCGTCGCTCGCCGTATGCGCCCTGCAAACAGATGTCGTGCTTCCTGTCGGCCCAATCGATGCCGATGAAGGCGGTGAACTCGTCGGAAAGAGGCTTCATGGCGTACCTCCTGCAGTGTCAAGTTGATGGTCGGGGACCCGCGGTGCTTGAGCTCTGCGAAGGCAATATAGGAGGCCGGCAAGACGGCATGCCCTGAGTGTTCGTTGACGAACCCAAGCGCACCCGCGGGCTCGAAAGTAAAGCCGTGAACATCGAATGTTGGGGTCGGGATGTTCGTAGCCCGCGGGTGCAAGTCCCACGCTCGCCCGGCAGCTACCTGCCGGTCGTGCTCAGTGTCACTGAGCGCAGGACCAAACTCAAACCGTTGAAGCGCGATGGTTGGCACCGAGCGAGGGTTACCCACCGCGGCACCCGCCCTTGCTTCATCGGGAGCAGCGGGCGCCGCCGTGGATAACCCGGAACCATCGAGCCAACTCATACGGAGTATCTATAGAGGGTCGACGGCGGTTCTACACCAACTTAATTTCGATGCGGTAGACCAGACGGTCATAGCAAATCGCCGGCCACCTGACGTCCGGAGGGAGGAGGTCCCGGCCATCGGCTGCCACTCGCGAGGGTCGGCTTGGCAGCATTTGCCATCACTATCTGGCAACATGCGCTTTCTGGTGCTGGGACGGCACCTATTGCACTGCTTACGTCGCCAGCCCGCAGCGATTGCAGCGATGAACGGACAGCAAGAGGTCCAGAGTGCGCTTCTGGCTGCTCCGTCTGCCGAACGACTGAGGCGATCCGAGCAGCATTGGCTAAGAGATCGCTGCCCACGCGTGCGCGATGGCACGGTGGTGCGGCACGTTGCCGACGAAGCTCTCGCGCAGCGTGGCATCGCTGATCGTCGCCGCCCGCGCCTGCAACTCGGCGTGAGCACTGGCCAGCATTTCGGCGGCGCGCGGGTCGCCTGCGCGGGCCAGGACCCGATGGCAGGTCCAGAGCACGAGGCGGGCATCAGCGCCGTGCCAGGTCTCGCCGCTGGCGCGCCGTGCGAGCAGTACCTCGACGTGGCCCATCGCCTGCGCAAAATCGCCCTGCGCCAGCGCCACCCGGGCCCGCCCGGCCAGCGCCTGGTGGCGGCGTCCATGGCCGATCGCGGCGGCCAGTGACTCGGCACGCTCGAAGGCCGCCGCAGCGGACTCATGGTGCCCGAGCACGAGTTCGGCATCGCCACATGTGCACCAGGCGTCTGCCTCAAACTCGCGTGCTTGCGTTGCGCCGGCCACTTCAATGGCTTCGGTCGCGACCGCCAGCGCGCGCGGCGCGTCGTCCTGCCACAGCGCCAGCAGCGCCAAATCGACGAGCGGACCGTTCTCGAGCTGGCGCGCGCCGATGGCTCGGCACAGCCGCAGCGCCTCCTCCAGATGCTGGCGCGCCTCGTCAAGCCGACCGAACCACAGCCAATCGGCGCCGACGTTGGCGAGTGCGACGATCTCGCCCTGCTTGTCGCCGAGCTCGCGCCAGATCGGCAGGTCCTGCAGGTCGAGCTGCAGTCCCGTAACTTGGTCGTCCTGAAGGCCGGCCATGTTGGACAGGGCATTCAGGAAGACGCCCTCGACGCGCCGCAAGCCGAGCGCGCGAGCCTCGTCCAGGCCGGCCCGGGCCAGTGCCTGGCCCTCGGCGAAGCGGCCCTGCGAGCCCAGCGCGTCGGCCAGCAGGCGCTGCGCCTCCAGTCGCGACTCGTCGGCCCCGGCGCGCGCGGCGAACGCCATCGCTTCTCTTGCTGCCGCCTCCTGCATCGCGAAATCACCGGTCCGCAGCCCGAACTGACTGCGCCGCCTTGCCGCCAGCGCTCGTGCGCGGTCGTCGTCGAGCGAGTCGGCCACCTGCCGCATCGCGTCCAGCGCCGGGCGCTGTTCGTCCCGCCGACCGAGCAGGGCGAAAGTGAACTCGCGAACGACCAGCAGCCGCCAGCGTAGTGTGAGCTGCTCAGGTGCTGGTGTCGCGGTGTCGGCGCCATCGAGCAGCGCCAGCGCGCGCGCCGCGTGGGCAAGTGCCGCTTCGTGGGCATGGCGCGATCGCGCGTGCTCGGCGGCCCGGGCGAAGAACTCGGCTGCCTGCGGCAGCTGGCCTGCCCGCGCGTAGTGTTCAGCGGCCGCGGCCAGCCACTCACCGGCCCGGGTGCCACTGTGGCTTGCCAGCCAGTCGGCGGCGCGCGCGTGCAGGTCGCGACGCCGGCGTTTGAGCACCGTGTCGTAGGTGACATCGTGCAGGATCTTGTGGCTGAACGCGAACTCGCGCACGTCGTCCGCCGCGGCCGCGTCGTTGCGCGGCAACGCGAGTTCGCGGCGCTGCAGCGCCGGCAGCGCCGCGGGCGCCCGGGCATCGAGCGCAGCGAGCGTCTGGTCCCAGAAGACGTGGCCGATCACGCTCGCCCCCTGCAATGCCTGCCGTTCACGCTCCGGTAGGCTGTCGAGCCGCGCCTGCAGCACGCCAACCAGCGTCGCCGGGATCTCGGTCTGCAGCCAGCGCTGAGGATCCAGCGTCCAGGTCGAACCGGCGGCGGCGATCGCGCCGCGGTCGATCAGCATCTTGACCAGCTCCTCCATGTAGAACGGGTTGCCTTCGGCGCGCCTGGCGACGAGTTTGACCAGCGCCGGTGGTACTTCGGCCAGCCGCTGGAGCAGCTCGTCGGCGAGCTCGCGGCTGTGGCCCTCGTCGAGCTCGCGAAGGATGATGCGGCGATGCGGCAGCCCGACAGGCCCGATGTCGCTGCGCCGCTCGAACAGCGTCGGGCGCGCCAGTCCAACGATGAGCAACGCCATGTCGGTATTGACTTCGAGCAGGAACTTCAGGAACTCGAGCGAACCTTCGTCCGCCCAGTGCAGGTCCTCGAGCAGCAGCACCACCGCTGCGCATTCCGTACCGCGGCTGCGGCGCAACAGCTGCGCTGCCGAGTGGAAGGCGCGGTTGCGGATCTGGCGAGGATCGTCGCGGATGGCGGCGACATGCGGGCTGTCGCCGAAGTCGAGCCCGATCAGGTGGCCGAGCAGGTGAGCGTGGGCCTGTGCGAGTTCGGCGCCGTCGTCGACCACGAAGAAGGGCACGATGCCGGCCACGGCCTTGCGCTTCGCATCGTCCATGCGGTCGCCGTCGGCGATGCCCAGCTGCCAGGCGAGCGCGTCGCGCAGCAGGCCGAAGGGCTGGCCGGGGGTCTGCGGGGTCGCACGGCCGCGCAGGATGCGCACGCCGCCGCCCGCGGTCGGCAGCCGCCGCTCGAACTCGCGCAGCAATCGGCTCTTGCCGAGGCCAGCCTCGGCGACCACCGTGACCATCGCCAGGCGCCGTTCGGTAGTCACGTGCGCAAGCGCATCCTGCAGCGTGGCAAGCTCAGCGTCGCGGCCGACCATGCGCGTGTCCACGCCCTCGATACCGCGCGCGGTTGCGTGGAAGGTGCGGGGCCGGGCGCGCTGCACGAGATAGGTGACGACCGGCGCATCGACGCCCTTGACCGCGATCGGCGCCTGCGGTTCGACATCGAAGGCGCTGCGCACCTGGAGCCAGGTGTCGTGGCTGATGCGCAGACCGCCGGGTGGGGCAGTCTGCTCCATGCGCGCGGCGATATTGACGGCAATGCCGCGGATGCTGGCGTCGCCGTCGACGCCGCCACCGAGCAGCACACGGCCGGTGTGGATGCCTACGCGCACGCCGAAGCCCGGATGGCGATGACGCTGCAGCACCTCCTCGCCGAGCACGCGGCCCTCGGCCACCAGGGCCAGTCCACAGCGCACGGCGCGCACGGCATCGTCCTCGCGCACCTCGTCGGCGCCAAAGACGGCGAGCAGGTTGTCGCCCGCGTACTGCAACACCTCGCCGCGGTGCGCGTCGACGACGGCGGTGCAGCGCGCAAGTGCACCATCCATCACCGCATGAATGTCCTCCGGATCCAGCTGCTGGCTGAGCTGCGTCGAGCCAACGACGTCGAGGAACAAGATCGTCACCAGCTTGAGGGTCTGTTCCGGAGCGACGTCGGCAGCCCCTTCGTCCATGAGGGCGGACAGGCGGGCGCGAAGCGGCGCAAGACCGGCATCCACGAATGCGTCGCCGAGCAGACCGCGCTGCGCCTCAAGCCCGCGGATTACCGATTCAAGCTGTTCCCGTTCCGAGGCCATGGCTGTCAAGCTTAGGGCAACGCTGAACAAGTAGTCGCCGCACGCCATCCAGTAGCCACCTCGCGCGGGACGTTGGATTTCATGGCATTTCGGGTGCTGCGGTGCTGTTTCGGCGCGCATTGCGCCACTTGCCAAGACCATTTCGGCCTC
>Ga0316600_10001021_pt1 | contig 12912 bp, 13 predicted proteins | sample OWC_soil_day5_CT_FD_207652 | JGI IMG/M metagenome (GOLD analysis project Ga0316600, IMG submission 207652) | Wetland soil microbial communities from Old Woman Creek delta, Ohio, United States - OWC_soil_day5_CT | ecosystem: Environmental > Terrestrial > Soil > Wetlands | place: USA: Ohio... | reverse complement strand
CGCGCCGCGCCACCACCTGACCGATACGGCCCAGGCCGAGGACTCCCAGCGTCGCGTGGTGGACATCAAGCCCCAGAAACTGCTTCAACTTCCAGCCATCCCACTCGCCTTTGCGTAGGGAAGACTCTGCTTCCGTCAATCGCCGCGCGGTGGCGAGAATCAGTGCCCAGGTAAAATCCCCGGTAGTATCATCCAGCACCCCCGGCGTGTTGGTCGCCATGACCCTGGCTTTGGTGCATGCTTCAAGATCGATGTTGTTGTAGCCTACGGCGATGTTACAGACTGCCTTCAGGTTGGGGCAGTGCGACAGAAGAACTGCATCGATTCGGTCTGTCAGCGTGGTCATGGCACCCTTTTTGTCAGAGAGCCTCTTGGCCAGGGTTTCAGGATTAAAGGGAACGTCCGATTGATTGGAGGTCACCTCAAAATACTGAGATAAATATTCCAACACCTCATCAAATACTTCCCGTGTCACCAGCACTTTCGCTTTCATGCTCTCATTCACCGTATCCCCCTTCTCCGTACCCGTCATCGACAGAGTATCCCAATTTTTTCAAATAGAAAGTTATTTTAGAAAAATGGCCACCCTCTCCATGTTATGAACAAAAGGTTGCATCCCTTCACTCTTTCACCCTTCGGAGTTCCATCACCACGGGATTGAAGGCATCCGGGCAGGCAACGGTGGTCTTGTCTCGATCCTCTTCCCAAGGATATTCTCCCCCATGCCGGAGCATCCGCCACGAGGGAAAGAGGGCGTGAAACGCAGAGGGACAAATCGCTTTGGGGTCGCCCGACATCCCTAAGACAAAATCCTTACTCAGGTCGAATTCCTGCCCTACAAAATGTTTGGCCGCGCAGGTCCCTTTCACCGAAACAATTCTTAAGATTACCTTCTCCGGGTTTGCCATGGACAAATCTCCTTTCCATCCTATATTTTTAATGGATTATTAATAGAAATTGATCCAATGTCAACCGAATTTTGGATTTTGAGAGCAAAAAATTCCGACCCCTTTACAAAGAAGAGGCTATGAATTTAAAATAATTTTTCGTAGTGAAGACATCGCTCCCGCTTCGCCAGGCAGGGAGAGTGGGGAGGAAGGAACATGCCAATCTATGAGTTTCGTTGTGACGATTGTGGGAAGATTTCTGAATTTCTCTTGATCAAAAGTGACGGGACGTTTATCCCTCAATGCAAAAGATGTAAAAGCAAAAAGATGTCTCGCGTCCTCTCGAGGGTAAGAGTGATCCGTTCGGAGGAGAGCAGAATGGAGACCTTGGCTGACCCAACGAAATGGGGCGGCCTGGACGAGAAGGATCCGAAGAGCATGGCAAAATGGATGAAAAAGATGGGTAAAGAGATGGGAGAGGATACGGGGGAAGACGTAGACCAGATGGTGGACGAGGCCATGGAAGAGGAAAAGACTTCGAAATCCGAGGAGGGAGGAGAGGACTAAATCCAAATTTCAAAGCTCAAATGTCAAATGAATGCCAAATGACTCAAAGTCAAATGTTTGAAAGCTGGAAACTGAACTTCATTTGTATGTTTCCCTCAGTCAATCACTGCGTGCGAGCCTTAACATTTTACAGTTTTGGGTTGGTTATCCGTTTAAAAATTCCAGGGCACTGGCGGCATAGATTCTTGCCGTAAGCTCAAGCTCCTCGACAGAAACCCATTCGTCCTTTTGGTGGGGAATCATCCATTTCCCTGCGCCGATCGTCACAATCGGAATGCCCGCCCATGCGGAGAGAAAGGTACCATCCGTCGCCCCCAGGACACCCCCGTAAGCCGGCTCCTTTCCGGTGACGGATTGAATGGCTTTCGAAGCAGCCTGGACAATCCGTTCCTCTCGAGAGGTCTTCGTCCACGGCCGATCTTCAAACACATGGAGTTTTGACTGAAACGATATTCCTTTGGAGAGACCCGCCTCGAGTGTCTCCCTGATCTCTCTGAAAGGACCGGAACCGAGGCTGGCGTTGACCGATTTCTCTTCCTCTCTGACAATGTCTTCCAGCTGCTTCTTGAGGGCCTCATGAGGCTGACCTGGAACGGTCCGGATGTCAAGGAGTGCCCTGCACTGGTAAGGAATGACATTGAGCTGTGGCTCTCCTTTCACAGGTGCTTGAAGCACCGTCGGTGTGATGCTGGGGTATCCTAAAAAGACATCCTTCCCCAGCCTTTCAATCTCCTCTTCCTCTAATTGCCTCATTTTTTCCAAGATCGATATCATCGGAGGAATGGGATTGAGCCCCGCTAAAGGCATGGCCCCGTGGCTCATCTTTCCAATCGTCATCAATTCAGCCCGGAGTGCCCCTTTCTGCGTGATGCAGAGATGATTGTCCACGGGTTCACAGACGATGGCCGCATGAACGCCGTTGGCCCATCCCTGACGAATAAAATGCTTTACTCCGCTCATCATCCCTTCCTCGTCAACCAGAATTCCCAGGAGGATCCGGCCTTTGAAGGGGGTGCCGGTTTGACTGATTGCCTGGACTGCTTTTATGGCAGCGGCTAGATTTCCTTTGGTGTCACAAGCCCCTCTCCCGTAGATTCGATTCCCCACCCACCTCCCTTCAAAGGGGCCATATTTCCATTCGGAGGCATCGCCTTCGGTGACCACATCGGTATGACATTCAAACATCAGACAGGGTCCATCACCTTCGCCCTGAAGGACGGCGATGACGTTTGGAGATCCCGGCTCCACTTCTTCCACCACCACATCGAGCCCCATCTCTTCCAGGAGATGGGAGAGGAAAATGGCAACCTTCTCCTCATTGCTCCCTTGCTTCTGGCTTCTCACGCTCGGAATTCGGATCAAATCCTGCGTGAGCCTGATCAACTCCTCTCTCTTAATCTCTCTCAACAATCTCTCAATCTTCAATGCTCTTCTCTTTCTCAATAATAAGAGGATTCAAGGATTCCAGGGTTCGTGCCTGCCTGCCGGCGGGCAGGGGTTCAAGTATTGATCTTCCCGAATTCCACTTGGCCACTAGAATCCTAGATCCCTTAAATCCTATGGCGTTAAACTGTACGGGAAGCTGGAATCTTTTCAAACGCTCGATCCATGATTTGAACAGCCTGATCAATATCTCCCCTCCCAATCGTTAACGGAGGGGTGATCCGGATAACATTTCCGTAGAGACCGCCTTTTCCAATGAGGAGCCCTTGCTCCTTCGTACTTTCGAAGATCTCCGCGACGAAATCCGGGGCGGGCTCCTTCTTCGCCTTCACAATTTCCATCCCTTGAATCAACCCCATTCCACGAACCTCGCCGATGATCCGATGTTTTTCCTTCAAGCCGTTTAGCTGGTCTCTTAGATACATTCCCATCTTCTCAGCATTCTGGACAAGTTTTCTCGTTTCGATGGCCTCGATGGTAGCAAGGATGGCCGTCGCCGTGACCGGGTTTCCGCCAAACGTTGAGAGATGGGAGCCTTTGAGAGAGTCCCCTACTTCAGGTGTAGCAATCGTGATACCCACCGGGGCGCCATTGGCCGCTCCCTTGGCCATCACCATAATGTCGGGCTCCACTCCCCAGTGTTCGATCCCGAACATCTTTTTTCCCGTCCTTCCCCAACCTGTCTGGACCTCATCGCAGATAAAGAGTCCCGCATATTTCTTTACGATGGAAACGACTTCTTTGAAGTATTCCTTCGGCGGGGTGATAACCCCCCCCACTCCCTGAATCGGCTCCGCGATAAAGGCTGCGGGATGCCCGGAAGTGGTGGTCTCAATCAATTCTTTCACATCTTTCGCGCAATCGAGTTCGCAGTTTGGGTATTCTTTTCCGAAAGCGCACCGAAAACAGTAGGCGTTATGGGCGTGTTTGATGCCGGGGACGAGGCTTTCGACCAGACGATAATTGCCATGAGCCGTGATATTCATCGTCAGGAGGGTTGCTCCACTGTAGCCATGACGAAGAGCGATGATCTCATGGCTTTCCGTATGCAGCTGTGCCAGGAGCACAGCTGTCTCCACGGCCTCTGATCCGCTATTCGTAAAGAAAGATTTCTGTAACTTGCCGGGAGTGATCCAAGCCAGCTTTTCAGCAAGGGAAACGATTGGAACACTGGGATAGAGGGTGGAGGTGTGCTGGAGTTTTTTCATCTGCTCACATGTTTTGTCTGTGATCTCATCGTCACAATGCCCCACGCTGATGGTTACAATGCCTCCAAAAAAATCAAGGTACTGCTTTCCCTCCGTATCGAAGACGTAATTTCCCTTTCCACGATCGAGAATCAGAGGGTCTTTATAATAAGTGGCCACACAGGGCACCAAATATTTCTTATGCTTCTCATAGATTTCCTTTTTGTCCATCGAAACTTCCTCCGATCATTATTGGTTCGCCCTGATTTATCGGGCGCGATATGAGAATCGTCCCGGTCATCATCGAAACGCTATTCTAATAGGAAAAGTAATGGAAATTATATCCGATACCTTGTGATTAATAAAGGGTAGGCTCTTTTCCCTCCCCCTTGACGGGGGAGGGTGCGGGTGGGGGTGAATTCGATCAGAGGACAGCTAGTTCTTCATTGAGGAGATCCGAGATAAACATATGGCCGGGGACATGGGTAATACAGAGATCAGGCCTGGTCTTCATCACAACGGCTTGTGGCGTCACACCGCAAGCCCAGAACACCGGGACTTCCCCCTTCTTCATCGTTACCGGATCTCCGAAATCGGGTTTTCTGAGGTCTTTAATTCCAATCGTCAAGGGATCACCGATGTGGATGGGTGCACCGTGCACCGAAGCATAGCGCGACGTGATTTGAACGGCCTGAGTCACCTTGTTTGAGGGAATGGGCCTCATCGTAACGACCAGCGGCCCATGGAAGGCTCCGGCAGATTTGCAGGCAATCGAGCTGATGAACATCGGGACATTCTTGTTTTCTTCGATATGGCGAACCGGAATATTTGCCCGAAGCAGGGCTTCTTCAAAAGAAAAACTGCAACCTAAAAGAAAGCTGACAAAGTCGGGTTTCCAAAGACTTTTGATCTCTTTAACAGTCTTTTGGAGTTGCCCTTTACGGTAAAGGTGATAACGAGGAATGTCTGTTCTGATATCGGCATCCGAAGACAGAAACCTCGTTTCGAATTCTCCCGGCTCTAAGACTTCGAGCAGGGGGCAGGGCTTCGGATTTCTCTGACAGAAGAGAAGGAAGTCAAAGGCATACTGCTGCGGGAGGATGACCAGGTTCGCCTGGGCATACCCCATGGCTATGCCGGCTGTGGGTTGATCCCATCTTCCTTTTCGAATAAGATGGCGTATTTGCCCGGGAGTGAGTTGTTGGATGTTTTTCATGATCGTTCGGTTTTTTTCTGGGTTGTCTCCCTTTACCTCTCTCTATTCCCCCCTTAAGTTAAGGGGGGGATGAAGGGGGGGTTAGGGGGACGCCACCCACATGAATGCCGGAAGAGGCTTTTCGCAGAATCACGAGAGGATAAGCTCGAACTTCTGCTCCGTGACGGCTCTTCCCCATTGCTCGCCTTCGTGTTCCTCGCAGAGTTTGAATCCAAATTTCTCATAAAGATGACGCGCTGGATGGAGACCTGCGAAGGTCCAAAGAAAGATTCGGCCATGCTCTTTCTTTCGGCAAAATTCGACAGCTTCGTTAAGCAACCTGTTTCCAATGCCCTGGCCCTGGTTCTCAGGCGCTATGATGAACCATCTCAAATGGGCGCCTTGGCTATCGTGATGGACTCCATCGATGGCAATGGAGCCTACCATTTTTTCTTCGATCCTTGCAACCCAAAACCCATCATGGGCTTCATTAAAACGCCGCAGAAACTCTGAAAGCTCAATGGCCACTTTGGATTCGAAGAAAAGATGGAACCCCCAGTGTTGATGGTAATACGTGCCATGGAGTTCGGCCACTCGACCGATGGCACCAGGAATATAACCGGTGAATCTCACACCCTTTAAAGCCATAAAGAAAAAACCCTCATTTGAATTCGGAATGGGAGAGTTGATACCTATCATAAAATGAACGATTTTCAAAAACAATCTCATCCTAACAAAGACCCAAGGAATTCTGGGGAATCAGAGCATCGGTTACCATTTTGGATAACTCTCCGCCCTCAAACTCATGAAGCCAAACTCTGAAGCGGTTGGGCCGATGAAGCCTCTTCAGGAACTCACCCGATCGCGGGGAGGGCAAGCCGCAAGTTCTGATTGAATAAATTCCGTAAATTGTGTATATTTCGATCGGTCATTGAGGCCGTGAGGAGGCGAATCTCAACTCGGGCGTTAGCCTGAACTATACGAGACTCAAATAATCTAAAATTGCAAAGGAGGGCATCTGAATGAAGGAAGTCGTCATCACTGCAGCCGTACGAACACCCATTGGGGCCTACTGCGGGGCAATGCGCGAAGTACCGGTAGAGAAACTGGCGGCCACTGTCTTGAATGAGGTAGTGAAGCGTTCTAACATCAAGCCGATAGAAGTCGATGATGTCGTGTTGTCACAGGCTTACGCCGGAGGTGAGTCGCCCAACCTTGCACGTTTGGCTTTACTGAAGGCAGGCTGGCCGGTTGAGGTTCCAGGTATTACTGTTGACAGGCGTTGTTGCGGTGGCGTCGCATCCTTGTGGACCGCGGCAATGGAAATACAGGCGGAATACGCAGAGATCGTCGTCTCCGCCGGAGCGGATAGCAGGAGCCGTGTGGAGTTCTACATTCCGGGCGAATTCCTCAAGTGGGGGGTGGGGGGCAAAACAGATCCCAAGTGGGGATTTTTCCCAAGGCAGCACGGGAGTCTGAATCTGTGGGGTATTCCCTTGTATGATCGAATCCAGCGCGGCCGGCCGATGCACCAACCGATCGAGCGTTTCGGCGAGCTCAACTCCATGATGACCTGGGCGGAGACAGCTGCAAAAAACGAAAACATCAGCCGTTCGGAAGCAGATCACTGGTCGATTCGTTCCCATCAAAAAGCGATTGCCGCCATGGATTCGGGGAAATTCAAGGGGGAGATCGTCCCTGTGGCCGTTCCCGGGAAAGGCGGGGAAGTTTCATTTGATACGGATGAGACACCGCGTCGCGAGACAACGTTGGAACAGCTTGCCAAACTTAAACCTGTCTATCCGGGTGGCGTGTGTACAGCGGGTAACTCATCGAGCGAGAACGACGGGGCGGCAGCGATGACTCTTATGACGCCAGAAAAGGCAAGCCAGCACGGGGTCAAACCGTTGGTCTATATCAAATCATTCGGCATTGGCGGGGCGGACCCCACGCTCACCTATCCGGCCGTACCGATTGCCGTAAGCAAAGCTCTCAAGAAAGCTGGTCTCACCATTGACCAGATTGACCTGATCGAGATTCAAGAAGCCTTTGCTGTCCAAACCCTGGCCGATGCGAAACTCATGGGTCTGAAGAGTCAAGACCTTGAAACAAGGGTGAATGTGAATGGTTCAGGGATCTCTCTCGGCCATCCAATCGGGGCAACGGGTGTCATGAGATTGGTGACTCTGGTACATGAGATGGTGAGAAGACAGGTGAAATATGGCCTGCTGACCATCTGTGGCGGTGGCGGGCTTGGCATATGCACCATTGTGGAGCGAAGATAGCACGAAGGTTATTTTTGATACCCGAGGTTCCCACCCTTCCGATCTCTCTCCCCTGCGAGACCGCGTCGTAATATAAGAATACGGCTTGTCGGAAAAGGGGAGAGGGGAGGGGGAGGGGTCGTGACTGCGGGTACTCAAGCAATTACAATCCCAAAAAGGCTTTTTGGATAACTTCGGCGTGGAGGAGTTCTTTTCCTGTCCCCTGGTGGATGGTCCGGCCTGTTTGAAGCACGTAGCCACGGTCGGACAATTCGAGGGATTCTCGAACATTCTGCTCAACCAGGAGGATGGTCTTCCCTGACTCTTTCAGTTTGGCCACAGCCTCCAGCATCTCATCCACCAGTTTTGGCATCAGGCCTAAGGAGGGCTCGTCGAGCATGAGAACTTTTGGATTGGACATCAGTCCCCTTCCAATGGCGAGCATCTGTTGCTCTCCGCCGCTGAGGGTTCCACCTTGCTGGTGACGTCTTTCAGCCAGCCGGGGAAAGAGCTGGTAAACATACTCCAGATTCTTTTGGACGGCCTCATCCTCCTCGAGGATGTAAGCTCCTAATTCCAGATTTTCCTTGACCGTGAGGGGACCAAAGATCAAACGCGCCTCAGGAACATAAGTGATTCCCCTCCGAACGATGTCCGCGGTAGAAAGGCGAGAGATCTCTTGATTCTCAAACTGGATCGAACCCTTGGAAGGACGGAGGGCGCCCGCGATGGCTTTGAGAAGCGTTGATTTCCCCGCGCCGTTTGCACCGACCACGGAGACCAGTTCCCCCCGGTTCACTTCAAGGGAGACATCGTGAATGACGGGGACGCCGCTGTACCGGACTTCAATCTCAGTGACCTTTAGCATACTTCTCTCCCAGATAGGCCTTGATCACCCGCTCACTTTTCACAATATCCTTCGGCAATCCCTCTGCAATCTTTTCACCGCCATCGAGAACGATGACCCGCTGGGAGATGGGCATGACCACCTCCATCACATGTTCGATGAGAAAGAGGGTGATCTCCTTCTCCTGGCGGATCTTTTTCAAAAGATCCACCATCTCTTCAGTCTCTTTAGGGTTGAGACCGGAGGCGACTTCATCGAGCATCAGGAGCTCCGGTTGGGTCGCGATGGCCCTTGCCAGTCCTATCTTCTTCTGGCTGGCGATGGGCAATTCATTGAGATGGTAATTCTTCAGCCCCTCCAATCCCATAAAGCCTAAGAGGGCAGCAGCTTCCACCTTCGCAAGATTGCGGTCATTGGTCCTGCAAAAAGCACCGACCATCACATTTTCAAGAACGGTCATTCCTGTGGTGACCTTTGTGAGCTGAAAGGTCCTGCCGATTCCCTCCCGATTGGTCATAAAGGGTTTGAATCCTGTGATTTCCTTCCCTCTGAAGATCACTTTTCCGGAATTAGGCTTATGAAAGCCGACGATGCAGTTGAAAAGCGTGGTTTTACCCGCCCCGTTCGGACCGATCAAACCAATGATTTCCCCCTGCTCGATCCGGAAGGAGACATGGTTGTTCGCCACCACGCCACCAAAGTCTTTGACCAGGTCGTTGACTTCAAGAAAGGCCAAGTTATCTACCTCTCTTTCGAAACTGTTCAATGATGCCCCAGATGCCTCGAGGTTGATAGGCAGAGACGATCATGATCAGCGCCGAGTAAATCATAAAGTCCACTCCGATCAAACCTTTATGGGCACCCAGCCAGCTTCCCAGAAAACGGTCCAGTGGGACTAAGAAACCTGAACCGATGATGGGTCCCCACATGGAACCCGCCCCTCCCAGCATCGACATCAGCGCAATCTTGATCGAAAGGTCTAGATCCATCACCGAATAGGGATCGATGTAAAGATTGTAAACCGCCTGGAATCCCCCTCCCACAGCCACAAAAGCGGAGGCAATGGAGTAGGCCTTGATCTTGCACCACCGGGCATCAATCCCCAGGCTCTCGGCCGCCTCTTCATCCTCTTTGATCATCCGGAGTTGATAACCCAACTTCGATTTTCGAAACCAGTTCATATAGAAGATGCCGACATAAAAGAGGCCCATGATGAAATAAAAATAATACGTATCCGACTTAAACTGCATGTAGAGGAAATCAGGGTGCTCACGGATGGGAAGCTCTATTCCCTTGGCCGCTCCGACCAGTTTCCAGTTAATAAAAATGTCCTGGAGCACCAATGAGGTACAAATGGTAGCAATGGCAAAGTAATGGCCCTTCAGTCTGAAAAGAGGATATCCAATGATAAAAGAGTATCCGATGGCAATGAGGACGCCGATCGGCATAGAAACCCAGAAAGGAATCTTCCACCAGACCATTGTGAGCGCAACGGTATAGGCTCCGATCCCTACATATTGAGCTTTCCCCAGCTCCACTTGCCCCCCGTAGCCACCAATGGTATTCCATCCCATTCCGAACAGGGCGAAAAGCAGGAACTGAATCGCCACCGCCTTGACAAAGGATCCAGCCCCGAGCCAGGGGAAGGCCAGAAGGAAAAGGGTGAAAATGGCAAAGCCCACCCTCTCTGGTTTTGAGAAGTCTCTGAAGTCGAAGGCGTCCCTTAGTGTTTCCATCCGAACAACCCCTGAGGTCTCAGAACGACGATGACAAAATAGGCAAAATAGACGACCGTGAATTTAAAATGGGGGCCAAAAAAATCCCAACCCGTCAGATGACCGACCATCGGGAATAACATCTCAAGGATACCGATCAGGATTCCTGCAAAGAAGGCTCCCTTAATACTTCCGAATCCACCCATGGCCACCGAAGCGAAGGCGATCATCACAAAGAGAATTCCCACGGTAGGATAGACATACCAGAAATTGACGAGGAGACCCCCTGCAATTCCAACGGTTCCTCCGCCGATCATCCAGGCCAGGGCATTCATTCGTTCGGTCTTAATCCCCATGTAATTGGCCGCTTCCCTGTTCAAGGCAGTGGCACGGAGCGCCTTTCCCAGTTTCGTTCGATGAAGAAGAAAGTAGACGAAAAGAAATGCAATCAGACTGAGAATGGCTGCCGAGAGCTTCGTCCAATCAAATCGGAGAAGGCCTATGGAGAGGGTCTTTCCAACGAGCAGCCCCTTTTGAACGATCCGGTAATCGATGCCAAAAAGAAATTGGGCAAGGTATCTTAGAAAGAGCATTAACCCAAAGGTCCCGAAAAGTTGAGCAATCACCGGGCCCCGAAGCAAGTATTTTACCAAACAGTAGTAGGATACCAATCCAAGAAGCATTCCGACGATCGCAGAGGCAGGGAGGGTGATCAGGGGATCCACATGGAGAAGGAGGCTTGTCCAGTAAGCGGTATACATCCCAATCATGAGAAACTCACCGTGGGCAAAGTTGACGATGTCCATCATGCCAAAAATAATGGTGAGGCCGAGGGCCACCAGAGCAAAAAGAAGGCCCATCAGGATTCCCTGAAGGAGTGCATCGAGAACAATCATAAAAAGTTACCTTAAGTAATAAAGATTTCGTAATCAGTGATCAGTAATCAGTTTTCAGATTTTTTTCTTACTCACTGACTACCGACCACTGGCAACTGATGACTGATGTTCTATTTCCATCCCGGGAAGGGATAGATCATATTGGCTGTGGCAAGATCAAAGGGATAGATGATTTCGAGTTCCGCTTTCCCCTCTTTCCACTGATATTGTCCGATCAAGCCCCTGCCTTTGATATTCTGGCCCGTCGCATCAAATTTGATCCCATCCCAGGGCATGACCAACTCGTAACCCCGAATGTCAATCTCATTGCATGCCTTCTGAATGGCCTTGGGGTCGGTTGAACCGGCTCGGTTCAGCACATAGGCCCAGGTTTGAACCCCCACCACCGATCGAGCGGTGGCCCCTGTTAAATCATCACCGTATTTCTTCTTATAGAGATCATTAATCTGCCCTGCGACTCGCTTTACCTTTGCTATTTTTGCGATGAAGACAGTCCGCGTCAGAACTCCGTTCGTATCCGCCCCGAGGGTTTTAGTGAAATCCGCCATTTCAAAACCTGCATCCTGTCCCCAGAAGAAACGGGGAGAAGCTTTCATTCCCTTCAGGGTTCGAATCATTAGGAGCGAATCCGAGAGATAGGAGGCAAAGAGCATACAGTCCGGTTTGGCTGCAATCAGGGCTTGTGCTTCGGAAGTCAGGTCAGGCGAGTTCGCATTGTAAAGGAGCGCCTTTGCAATATTGAACCCATATTCTTTCGCAAACTTCTCAAGGTCTTTAGCGACACTCGACCCCCATTCCGTATTCTCGCAAGCATAGACCAGGTTCTTGAGTTGGTCCTTGGGAACAGCCTTAACCCCTTTGACCTTCCCTTCGGTTAACCCCTTCAAAAGTTCAAAGAGGTCTTTGTCGAAATATTCGTCATGCGGAGTGGTGCGCCAGAACCATTTGAACCCCCTGCGCGTGAGGTCTGGAGAAGTCGACGAATCATTGATCATCGGAACCCCGTAGCGCTCAGCCACGGCGCTGACCGTCTTGGTCACCGAGCTATTGTACGCCCCCATTAACCCAACAACCTTTTCGTCGAGAATGAGACGTTTGGCCAAATCTGCACCACGGTCGGGTTCTCCCCGGTGGTCAGCAAAGATCAGTTTGATCTTGGCATTCCCTAAGCTTGGAATGCCTCCCCATTTCGACATGAGAACATCGACGCTAGGACTTTTATTGTTGACCAGGTTTTCCGCTGTGAATTCCGCAGCCCTCTGCAGGTCTCTTCCAATCGTCGCCAAGGCTCCGGAAAGGGGATAAATCACACCAATCTTGATCTCCTTTTCAGCAGCCCCTAGAGGGGAGCAAACCATGACGGATAAGATCAATACAGAGAAAATAACCAAAAATCTATTATTTGTCTTCATACAGCCCTCCTTGTGACAAAAAAATGGAAATTCCCCAAGTTCTAATAAAAATGGTTGTTTATCTTCACCTCCTTCTCTCTCAGCTCTGTCCTGCTTCCCAATAGGCCGCCATTTTACCCATTCGCATCACGGATGTCAATAATTCAATTTAAACCTGCCCACCCCCCGTTTTTCGTCTTTACTGAGGACTTGGCTCATGAATCTCAGGCCCTTTTCAGGTTGAACTTCCATGTCGACGAGGCTCTCCAAACCTTCCAAAATGGTCGTATCCTAAAGCTTTGAAGACCTGCCCTTCTGTGTCCTGATCGATGAGAGAGCCTTTATTCAGGAATCGGGTGACTTTGATCAACCAATTTCAAAACATAACCCCCCTCTATTCCCCCCTTAGTTTAAGGGGGGATGAAGGGGGGTTATAGCTTCATCGGCCCTTCCGCTTCAGGTTTGGCCGCACGAGCTTGAAGGGGGAAGACGTGGGCTTTATGAAGTCTCGGAGGGGACT
>Ga0316600_10001019_pt1 | contig 12918 bp, 10 predicted proteins | sample OWC_soil_day5_CT_FD_207652 | JGI IMG/M metagenome (GOLD analysis project Ga0316600, IMG submission 207652) | Wetland soil microbial communities from Old Woman Creek delta, Ohio, United States - OWC_soil_day5_CT | ecosystem: Environmental > Terrestrial > Soil > Wetlands | place: USA: Ohio... | reverse complement strand
CGAAAGGTTGAAGCCGCGCAGGTCCGGGGCTACGGCATGCCATCCGTCGGCGAAGTACGGCAGTACGTCTTCCCATGCCCCCCAGTATTCCGGGAATCCGTGCAGGAACAGGATCGGGCGCGCACCCGGCGCACCAACACTCGCGTAGTGCAGGCGAATGCCGTTGGCGAGGTCGGCGTACTGGCCCGTCCGGATCATGCCGGCGATGAGGGCCGCGTCGTCGGCCGGGTCGCGTAGGGGTCTGCCGGTGGATCGCCCTTCAGCACCGCGTCGAAGCGCGCCTCGACCGTCGGCATGATCTGCGGATGCGTGAACACGTAGAAGCGGTTCGCGCGCACCGCGTCGAAGGTCATCGCCGCGACATCGGTCGCACCGATGCGCCCTCCGGACACGGCTTTCTCGGAGTTCGCCTGTGCGATCTGTTGCGAGCGCGTCGGACCGCCGGCATTGGCAAGCTCGGAGGGACGGACGCGATGCGAGTGAGCGATGCCGGTCGGCACGAATGCCGGATTCAGCACGGTGACGCCGATCGTCGACTGCGCGAGCCTGAGATCGTGGTGCAGGGTTTCCGACAGCGCGACGACCGCGTGCTTGGACACGTTGTACACACCCATCAGCGGCGCCGTGAGCCAGCCCGCCATCGACGCCGTGTTGACGATGTGGCCAGGTTCGCCACGAGCGTTCGCATCGAGCATGCGCGGCACGAAGTGCTGCACGCCGTGCACCACTCCCATCAGGTTCACGCCCAGAACCCACTGCCAGTCCTTGTCGCTGTTTTCCCAGAGATACCCGCCACACGCCACGCCGGCGTTGTTCATCAGCAGGTGTACCGCTCCGAATTCGCCAAAGGCACGGTCGGCGAGCTGCGCGACCTGGCGGCTCGACGCGACGTCGACCACTTCGGCGATCACCTGGGCTCCGTGCTGCTGCAACTCGCGCACGGTGTCCTGCAGGGCCTCGTGCCGCACGTCGGCGAGTACGAGTTTCATGCGCGACTGCGCGGCGAGTCGAGCGAACTCGCGGCCGAGGCCGCTGCCGGCACCGGTGATGACCGCAACCTTGTCGTCCAGGGATTCCATCTGTCTCGGAGGCAAACTTGTGGAGGCGCAGGATAGCCGACCGTGAAGGGAGCGGTCGGACGTGACCGATGCCATGGACGGGCACACCACTTGACAGCGCGAATGCGTCAACGGAAAGCCCCGCCTGCATGCCTCGCACCTGCATTTCGTTCAGCGAACGACTGAACTTTTGCGATCCGCGGTGTCTGTCAACCAGCAGCACTCATTATCGGATGGACTACAGATGAATCGACCTACATTGATCATCCTCGCGGGCGTGCTGCTCGCGGGGGCCGCTGCGTTCTATCTGTGGGAACGCCAGGGCGCACAGCCGCCTCCCGCGCCAGCGGCGAGCAAGTCCGAGCCGCCCGCCCCGTCAGTCACGACCAGGCCGGAGGCCCCGCCCGTCCGCTATCCCGTGGAAAACCTGCCGGCCGAGGCGCCGCCCCAGACTGCACTACCGCCGCTTGCGCGGTCCGACGAGCCGGTGCGGCTTGCGCTGGTGGACTGGCTCGGCAAGGACAAGGTCGCGTCGTTCCTGCAACTCGACGACGTCGTGCGCCACACCGTCGCGACGGTCGATAACCTCGGGCGCGCGCACGCGGCCCCGCGCCTGTGGCCGGTCAATCCGGCGCCGGGACGCTTCGGCGTTGTACAACGCGGCGATGCGCTGGTCGTTTCCCCTGGGAACGCCGAGCGCTATGCCGCATTCGTCGCGTTCGTCGAGGGTGTCGACACCGGTCGTGCGGTATCGCTCTACAAGCGCTGGTATCCGTGGTTCCAGCAGGCCTACGAAGAACTGGGCTACCCCGGCCGCTACTTCAACGACCGCGCGGTCGAAGTCCTCGACCAGCTGATCGCCGCGCCGGTGCCCGCCGGGCCGGTCGAACTCAAACTCACCGAGGTCAAGGGGCCGATCCCGTCGACCACGCCGTGGCTGCGTTACGAGTTTGCCGACCCATCACTGGAGGCGTTGTCCGCCGGCCAGAAGATGATGATCCGACTTGGACCTGATCAGCAGCAGCGCATGAAACTGAAGCTTGTCGAGCTGCGCAGCAAGCTCACGGCGACGACCGCCGCGCGTTGACCGGCGTTGCTGCCGGATATGTTTGGCATTGCAGCCCGCGCGCGTGGTCAGACCAGCTTCACCAGCTGCTTGCCGAAGTTCGCGCCACGCAGCATGCCGAGGAACGCCTGCGGTGCGTTTTCGAGCCCGTGCGCAATCGATTCGCGGTACTTCACGCCGCCCGTCGCCACCTGCGTGCCGAGTTCCTTCAGCGCCTGGGGCCAGACGTCCATGTGCTCGCTGACGATGAAGCCCTGCAGCTTCAGCCGGCTGATCAGGAACCACGCGGGGTTGGCGATCGGGATCGGCTGGCCGTCATATCCGGCGATGAGTCCACATAACGCGATGCGGCCAAACGCGTTCATGCGCGGCAGCACCGCGTCCATGATGGTGCCACCGACGTTTTCGAAGTAGCCATCGACGCCCTGCGGCGCCGCGTCCTTCAGCGCGCGATTCACATCCTGCACCTTGTAGTCGATGCAGGCGTCGAACCCGAGCTGCACCACGGCATAGCTGCACTTCTCCGCCCCGCCGGCGATGCCGACGGCACGGCAGCCAGCGAGCTTGGCGAGCTGGCCGACGACGCTGCCGACCGCGCCCGTGGCCGCCGAGACCAGGATCGTCTCGCCCTCCTTCGGTTCGATGATCTTCTTCAGTCCGTACCAGGCCGTCACGCCGGGCATGCCCACCGGGCCGAGGTAGGCCGAAAGCGGAATGACGCGCGTATCGACCTTGTAGATTCCGCTGCCATCCGACACTCCGTACTCCTGCCAGCCGAGATAGCCGACGACCTTGTCGCCCACTTTGAACTGCGGATTGCGCGACTCGGCGACCGTGCCGGCGGTCCCGCCGACCATCACTTCGCCGATCGCCTGGGCCGCGGCGTAGGACTTGCCCTCGTTCATGCGGCCGCGCATGTACGGATCGAGCGACAGCCACTCATTGCGAACCAGGAACTGTCCCGGCTGCAGCGTCGGCGTCTGCGCCTCCTCCATGCGGAAGTTCGAGGTACTTGCAGCCGCGGCGGGGCGGTTTGCAAGAACGATGCGTCGGTAGGTAGCCATGTGAACTCCAGTGATGCGGCAATCAGTACGCTGACACGCCGCCGTCGACAGCGAGGATCTGGCCGGTAATGTGCTTGCCGGCGTCCGACGCAAAGAGCAGCGCGGCACCCTTCAGGTCCTCGTCGTCACCAATGCGCTTCAAAGGCGCGAACCGTGCCAGGCTGTCGGCGCCGTATTGAGCGATGACGCCTTTCGTCATTTTCGACGGGAAGAAGCCCGGGGCCAGCGCGTTGACCGTGATGTTGTGCCGGCCCCACTCTGTCGCCAGCGCGCGCGTGAAGTTGACCAGGGCACCCTTGCTGGTGTTGTAGGCGATCGTGCTCATCACATCGGGCGGATTGCCGAACAGCCCCGCGATCGAGGCGACGTTGACGATGCGGCCATAGCGCCGCGGGATCATGCTGGCGCGCCCGATGGCCTGGGTCAGCAGGAACACGCCGCGGATGTTGAGGTTCATCACCTTGTCCCAGGCCTCGAGCGGGTGCTCTTCGGCGGGCGCACCCCAGGTGGCGCCGGCGTTGTTGACGAGGATGTCGACGTGTCCGAGGCGGGTGACGGCCTCCTGCGCGAGTCGGCCAATGTCGGCTTCGCTCGCGGCATCGGCGGCGATCCAGCTCACGTCCACGCCGGCAGCGCGCAGCTTCGTGCAGGCCGCCTCCAGCTCGTCGGGCTTGCGCGCGGAGATCACCACTCGCGCGCCCATTTCGCCATATCCGGCCGCGATCTGCAGGCCGAGTCCGCGCGACCCGCCGGTGATCAGCGCGGTCTTGCCGGTCAGGTCCAGCAATTGTTTGAGCGACATGCTTGCCTCAGGTCTCGTAGTCCATGCACTGCCGCTCGAGCCGCACCGCCCCAATGAACGGCTTGATGGCGGCATGCGTCGGGTGGTCCTGGTAGGCGTCGAGTGCCGCCTTGTCCCGGAATACGCAGTACAGCACGACGTCGTAGGTCGCTTCGAGTCCGGGCTGCGCGAGCACGACTTCGAACTCGACGATACCGGGAAGCCCGGCGCAGGACCCGAGCAGCTCCTTCATGCGGCGCGCGTTGCTCGCCTTGTCCGAGCCGTCGACCTCGTCCTTCAGCTTCCACATGACGATGTGCTTCAGCATGGCGTGCCTCAGAACCAGGCGTCCTCCATGTCGAGGGTGGTTGTGTCCAGCGACTCGACCAGGTCAAGCATCGAATCCACCTTCGGCAGTTCGTAGAGAAAGAAGTAGCGGCAAGCCTGCCATTTGCCGTGATAGAAGTCGCCCTCGCTGCGCTGGTAGTGCGCCGAGGCGGCCAGCGACTGCTCGAGCCAGATCCAGGCGAGCACGACGTGGCCGAAGGCCTCCAGGTAAGGCGTGGCGTTCGCCAGCGTCTTCGCCGCATCGCCGGCCGCCCAGACTCGCTGCGTCGTGCGCGCCACGCGGCGCACGCGATCTCCCAGCATCGCCGCCCAGCGCTGCGTGTCCGGATGGCGCGCCTGCGATGCGCGCCGGATCGTCGCGTCGACGCGTGAGCCCAGCAGCTTGAACGCCGCACCGTCGTTCATCACGACCTTGCGTCCGAGCAAGTCCAGCGCCTGGATGCCGTGCGTGCCTTCGTGGATCGAATTGAGCCGATTGTCGCGATAGAACTGTTCGACGGGATAGTCGCGCGTGTACCCGTAGCCGCCGTGCACCTGGATCGCCAGCGTGTTGCCTTCAAGGCACCACTGCGACGGCCAGCTCTTCGCGACCGGCGTCAGGATGTCGAGCAGCAGCGTGGCTTCCGCACGCTCGGCCTCGCTTTCGGCGGTGCGCTCCTCGTCGATCAGGCGAGCGCAGTACAGGTTCAGCGCCAGCGCTCCTTCCGCGTAGGCCTTTTGCGCCAGCAGCATGCGCTTGACGTCGGCGTGCTGGATGATCGGAACCTGCGGCTGCGCTGGATCCTTGCCGCCGGATCCGATCGGCCGGCCCTGGGGACGCGACCGCGCGTAGTCGAGCGCATGCAGGTACGCGGTGTAGCCCAGCATCGCCGCACCGAGTCCGACGCCAATGCGCGCCTCATTCATCATGTGGAACATGGCGGCCAGCCCGCGGCCGGGTTGGCCCACCAGGTAACCGATGGCGCCGGTGCGACCGCCAGGGCTGAAGCGCCCTTCGCCGAAGTTGAGCAGGCAGTTGGTGGTTCCGCGGTAACCCATCTTGTGATTGAGTCCCGCGAGCGCGATGTCGTTGCGCTCGCCGACAGCGACGCGCGATCCGGATCCACTGCCCGCGACGCTCACGAGGTATTTCGACACGGCGAAGAGCGAGATCCCTTTCGTGCCAGGCACCGGCTTGCCATCCGGACCGGGGATCTTTGCCAGCACGAGGTGGACGATGTTCTCGGAGAGTTCATGCTCGCCCGCCGAAATCCACATCTTGTTGCCACTCAGCCGGTACTGCGGCCCGAGCGGCGAGTCCTGCTCGAACTCCGCGCGCGTCGCCACATCCGACAGCGACGACCCGGCCTGCGGCTCCGACAGGCACATCGTGCCGAAGAAGCGTCCTTCGAGCTGCGGCCGCACGAAGGCGTCGATCTGTGCCGGCGAACCGTGAGCCAGCAGGAGGTTGGCGTTGCCGATGGTCAGCAGTGCGTAGCTCGCCGTCGCAACGTTGGCTCCCTTGAAATAGGCAGACAACGCCTTGGCGACTGCGACGGGCAATTGCATGCCGCCGAACTCCTCGCCCTGCTCGGCGGCCATCAGGCCGGCGCCGACAAAGGCATCAAGCGCCTGCCGGATCTCCGGGATCAGGTGGACCTTGTCGCCGTCGAAGTGCGGCTCGTTGAGGTCGCTCTTGCGGGCATGCGGTGCAAAGAGATCGGTGGCGATCTGCTCGGCCGTATCGAGCGCCGCCTCGAAGGTTTCGCGGGCGTGGGCGGCGTAGCGCGGCCGCTGGGTCAGCCCCTCGACCGCGAGCCACTCATACAGCAGGAAAGCCAGGTCCCGCCGTGAAACGATACGTTCCATGGCTGCCTACTTCGGCCAGCGTCCGTCGGCCGCGGCCTCGACCAGCAGCGGTGCCGGCTGCCAGAACGCGGGGTCCGCGTGCTGGTTCCCGGTGAAACGCTTCATTGCGCCGACAACCTTGTCCAGCCCGACCGCCTGCGCATGGAACATCGGGCCACCCCTGGACACCGGAAAGCCGTAGCCGGCGAGGTAGACGACATCGATGTCGCTGGCGCGCAGCGCAATGCCCTCCTCGAGGATGCGTGCGCCCTCGTTCACCAGTGCATAGACGCAGCGCTGCACGATTTCCTCGTCGCCGATCGAACGCGGCACGATGCCGATCTCGTCGCGGTAGCGCTCGATCAGCGCATCGATCTCGGGATCCGGCAATGGCGTCCGGCCACCGGCCTCGTAGCGGTACCAGCCCTTGCCGGTCTTCTGTCCAAGGCGTCCGAGCTCGACCACGCGATCGCCGATGCGACTGTAGGTGAGGTGCGGCTTTTCGACATAGCGACGCTGGCGGATCGCGTAGCCGATGTCCATGCCGGCCATGTCGTACATCGTAAAAGGGCCCATCGCCATTCCGAACCTGGTCAGCGCGGCATCGACCCGCTGCGGCGAAGCGCCCTCGTCGATCAGGAACAGCGACTGGCGGATGTACTGCTCCAGCATGCGATTGCCGATGAATCCGTCACAGACGCCCGAGACGACGCCGACCTTTTTCAGGCGCTTGGCGAGCTGCATGACGGTGGCGAGCACGTCCTTGCCGGTCTTCTTCCCCCGAACGATTTCGAGCAGGCGCATGACGTTGGCCGGGCTGAAGAAGTGCGTGCCGATGACGTCGTGCGCACGCGTCGTGGCCGCCGCGATCTGGTCGACGTCCAGCGTCGAGGTGTTGGTCGCGAGGATCGCGCCGCGCTTCATCACGGCGTCGAGCCGCGCGAACACGCCCTGCTTCACCACCATGTCCTCGTAGACCGCCTCCACGACGATGTCGGCGCTGCCGACGGCGTTGAAGTCGAGCGTCGGCTTCAGCAGGGCGACCCTTTGCTCGACCTGTTCCGCGGTCATGCGCCCCTTCTTCGCGGTTGCTTCCCAGTTGCGCCGGCAAGTCGCAAGGCCGCGGTCGAGCGCCGCCCGGTCCTTCTCGTAGACCGTCACCGGGATGCCGGCATTGGCGAAGCTCATCGCGATGCCGCCGCCCATCGTGCCGAAGCCGAGCACGGCGGCCGAACGGATCGGCCGCGTCGGCGTGCTGTCCGGCACGTCCGGGACCTTGGCGGCGGCCCGCTCGGCAAAGAATGCGTGGCGCAGGGCGCGCGATTCCGGCGACTGCACGAGCTCGATGAAGTAGCCACGCTCGCGTGCCAGGCCCTCGTCAAACGGCAGCGTGACAGAGGACTCGACGGAATCGACGCACTTCAGCGGCGCCGGCAGGCCCCGCGCCTGCTTCGCGACCTCGGCGCGTGCCGCGCCGAAGAACGCCTCGGCGGATACACCGGCAGGCATGGCAGCGGCACGGTCACGCAGCCGCGGATGCTTGCTGCGCCGGGCCACTTCCGCGGCGAATACCAGCACTCCGTCGAATGAGTCGCGCGGCACGATGCGCTCGACCAGTCCGTGGGTCAGCGCATCACTCGCCGGAATCGGATCGCCGCTGACGATCATCCGCAGGCCTTTTTCCGCGCCGACCGCGCGCGGCAGCCGCTGGGTTCCACCTGCACCGGGAAGCAATCCGATCTTCACTTCGGGAAGCCCGAGCGTCGCATCCGGCGTCGCAATGCGATAGCTGCAGCCGAGTGAGAGTTCGAGACCGCCGCCCATACAGACGCCATTGATGGCCGCGATCACCGGTTTGGGAGACCGCTCGACCGCGTCGATCAGCTGCAGCAGGTTGGGCTCGGCCAGTGCCGCCGGCGTGTTGAACTCGCGGATGTCGGCACCGCCGGAATACACGCGATCAGTCCCGGTAATGACGATGACCTTGACCGCACGGTCGTCCAGCGCGCGTTCGAGGCCGTCGATCATCGCCTTGCGGGTGGCGTGTCCCAGCCCGTTGACGGGCGGATTGTCGATCTGCAGCACGGCGACGTCGCCGCGGCGCTCGTAGTGCGTGGTCATTGCGCTTGCTCCGGATGACGCCGATCGCTCAGACTTCCAGCCACTCCTGGCGGATCAGCTTGTTGGCTTTGAGGTCGTCGGGCGTGCCATGGAACACCATGTGCCCGTGACCCATCACGTATACCCGCTGCGAGATCTGCATCGCAATCGTCAGTTTCTGCTCGATCAACAGGATGGAAACACCGCGGTCGCGCAGCTCGCGCAGGAAGGTGCCCACGAGCTCGACGATCATCGGTGCCAGCCCTTCGGTCGGTTCATCGATGATGACGAGCTGAGGATCACCCATCATGGTACGCGCCAGCGTCAGCATCTGCTGTTCGCCCCCTGACAGGACGCCGGCCTGGGTGCGAGCGCGCTCCTGCAGCCGTGGAAACAGCCGATAGACGTCGGTATAGCTCCAGCCCGAGACGTGTCCACGCTTGACGCCGAGACGGAGGTTCTCCTCCACCGTCAGCGTCGGGAAGATGTCACGATTTTCCGGCACATAGCCGATGCCGAGATGTGCGATCTCGAAGGTCTTGAGTCGTGTCAGGTCGTGCGACTTGAATTCGATCGTGCCAGTAGCATCCACCACGCCCATGATCGCCTTCGCCGTTGTCGACCGCCCCACCCCGTTGCGGCCCAGCAGGCTGACGATCTCGCCGGTACCTACGGTGAGGTCCACGCCGTGCAGTACGTGGCTCTTGCCATAGTAGGCCTGCAGGTTGTCCACCCGCAGCAGCGGCTCGGCACTCACGTTGCCTCCGCATGCTGGCCGAGGTAGGCCTCCTTGACCGCGGCGTTGGCGCGGATCTCGGCCGGCGTCCCCGAGGCGATCAACTGTCCATAGACGACGACCGAGATGCGGTCTGCAAGGCCAAACACGACACCCATGTCGTGCTCAACCATGACGAGCGTGCGGCCCTGGGTCACGTCGCGAATCATGTCGACTGCACGCCTGCTTTCGGCCCGGCTCATGCCGGCCGTCGGTTCGTCGAGCAGGATGACGCTGGCACCCCCGGCGATCGTGATGCCGATCTCGAGCGCCCGCTGCTCGGCGTAGGTTAGAAGCCCGGCCAGCGTGTCACGCCTGCGCCTGAGCCCCACGCGATGCAGCAGCTCCTCGGCACGGTCCTCCGCATCCTTCAGTTTGTTCAGGTTCTTCCAGAACGCATAGCGGTGGCCGAGCGACCACAGCACCGCGCAGCGCAGGTTCTCGAAGACCGACAGGCGATGGAAGATGTTGGTGATCTGGAAGCTGCGTGCGAGCCCGAGTCGGTTGATCTCGAACGGTTTGCGGTTGGTGATCGGCTGTCCGTTCAGCCGGATCGTCCCGGACGAGACGTCAAAGCGGCCGCTGATCAGGTTGAACAACGTCGACTTGCCGGCGCCATTGGGACCGATGATCGCGTGGCGCTCGCCGCTGGGGATTGCGAGATCGATGCCGCGGATGACTTCCGTCCTGCCGAAGCTCTTGCAGACCCCGGTCAGTTCAAGGGCGTTCATGTGGGATTGTCCCGGATCCAGTCCTCGATCTCGATCTGGATCTCGCTCCAGCACTCTGCGAAGTGGCGCCGGTAATACTCGAAGGCGAGCGCGCCGCACAGCAGAACGAAGGCGGCGAGCACCCAGGGCCCGGGTGCGCCGGTATCCATCGGAATGCCGAACAGCCGCGTCACGGGGCCCTGACCGGTGTCCAGCGTGACGTGGTAGGTCAGCTCGATCAGCATCACCGTCCCGAGCGCCGCCGTCAGCGCGGTCAGAAGGACGCCGACGTACGGGTCGCGCAGGCGCTTGAACTTGCCGAACTTCATCACCCGCAGGTTCATCAGCAGCAGGCTGGCCAGGCCGCCCGGCGCGAACATCACGAGCGTCACGAAGAACACGCCGAGGTAGAGCTGCCAGGCCTTGGTGTACTCGGACAGTGCCACCGAGAAGAAGACGAAGACGATCGCACCGAGGATCGGCCCGAAGAAGAAACTGGCGCCCCCGATGAACGCGGCGAGCAGCACGCCGCCCGAGCGCACGGCGCTGACGTTCTCGGCGCTGACGATCTCGAAGTTGATCGCGGTGAGCCCTCCGGCAATGCCGGCGAAGAAACTCGACAGGATCAGCATCAGCCAGCGCACGCGCTGCGTGTTGTAGCCGATGAACTCAGCGCGCTCCGGGTTGTCGCGCACCGCGTTGGCGATGCGCCCAAGCGGTGTATGCGTCAGCGCGAACATCGCCACCATGCAGGCGACGCACCAGACGGCAATCAGGTAGTAGACCTGCAGCTGTGGTCCGAAGGTCAGCGATGAAATGCCGAATAGCGGCGGTCCCGCCGTTCGATTGCCGGTGATGCCCCCTTCGCCGCCGAAGAAGCCCGGGAACATCAGCGAGGCGGCGAATACCATCTCGCCGATGCCCAGAGTGATCATCGCGAACGGCGTGCCGGCCTTGCGCGTCGTCAGGTAGCCGAAAATGACGCCGAAGAACCCGCCGGCGAGCCCGGCGATCAGTGGCAATAGCGAGATCGGCCAGTCGAGGCTGCCGGCAGCGATGCGGTTCATCGCGTGCATCGCGAAGAACGCCCCCAGGCCGGAGTACACCGCGTGACCGAAGGACAGCATGCCGCTCTGCCCGAGCAGCATGTTGTAGCTCAGCGCGAACACGATCATGATGCCCATCTGCGACATCAGGGTCAGCGCGAATCCCTTGCTGAAGAAAGCCGGCAGCAGCGCGAACAGCAAGGCAGTGAAGCCCCAGATCACCCAGCGCCCGAAATTGAGCGGCCTGAACGTGATGACGCGCAGCTCAGCCAAGGCCTAGTCCTCGCGCGTACCGAGCAGACCCTTGGGCCGCACGATCAGGATCAGCACCAGCACCAGGTAGGGCAGTACCGGCGCGACCTGCGACAGCGTCAGCGTCAGAACCGGATAGAGCGTCGAGTCAGGCGCGAGCGGCATCCCGAGCGAGGCGAGCAGCTTCACGACGGAGAGGTCGGACACCTTGCCGAAGCTTTCCAGCAGGCCGATCAGCAGCGCTGCGATGAACGCTCCCGCCAGCGAACCCATGCCGCCGACGACGATGACCACGAAGACGATCGCACCGACGGTGCCGGCCATCGCCGGCTCGGTGACGAAGGCGTTGCCGCCAACGACACCGGCCAGGCCCGCGAGCGCCGATCCGCCGCCGAAGACCAGCATGAACACGCGCGGCACGTTGTGCCCCAGCGCTTCCACCTGCTGCGGGTGCGTCAGCGCCGCCTGGATCACGAGGCCGATGCGCGTGCGCGTCAGCAGCAGCCAGATCGCCACCAGCATGCCGACTGCCACAGCCATCATGAACATGCGGTACTGCGGGAAGGTGATGCCCAGTGCCTGCAACCACGCGACCGGACCGTCGAGTTCGGACGGCACGCGGTACGGCACGGCGGCCCGGCCCCAGATGACCTGCGCCAGCTCCACGATGATGTACGACAGGCCGAAGGTGAAGAGCAGTTCCGGCACGTGTCCCCACTTGTGCACGCGCCGCAGGCCCCAGCGTTCGACCAGCACCCCGAGGATGAAGAGCATCAGCGGCGCCGCTCCCAGAGCGATCCAGAAGCCGAACCACGTCGAGAACTGGTAGGCAATGTAGGCACCGAGCATGTAGAAGCTCGCGTGCGCGAAGTTGAGCACGCCCATCATCGAGAAGATGAGCGTGAGCCCCGCCGCCAGCATGAACAGCAGCAGGCCGTAGCTCACGCCGTACAGTGCCTGACTGAGAGTCGCTTCGAGCATCAGGGCGGGACAAAGAAAACCGGCCCGGGAGTCCGGGCCGGTCTCGGCTCAGGAAGCAGGCCCGCCTACTGCGGGCGCGCCGGCCGCTTCATCTGGCAACTGGTCGGCTGCGACGCGACGTAGGTCGGGTATGCCGCCTCGGTCTTCCAGGTGTAGCCGGTCTTTTCGACGTCATGCTTGTTGGGTCCGCCAACCTTGGTCCACGACGAGATCCACAGCGGCTGCAGCAGCTGGTGGTCGGTCGCGCGCATCTCGATCTCGCCGTGCGGGGCGCTCATCTTCACGCCTTCCATCGCATAGGCGACGCGCAGGGGGTCCGTCGACTTCGCCCGCTTGATGCCTTCGGCCAACGTCATGAGGGAGGTGTAGGTCGAGACCGCGTACCACTCCTCGTTGAACCGCTTCTTGAAGTCCTGCGCGACCTGCTCGTAGGGATAGCTCGGGGCGATGTTCGGATGCCAGTACGACACCTGGCGCATGCGGTTCTCACCCGCGGCGCCAATCGCGGTCGGTGTACCCAGTACGCCAGCGTAGTAGGTGTAGAAGTTGGCGTTCAGGCCCGCGTCGCGGGCGGCGCGCACCAGCAGCGCAAGGTCCGGGCCCCAGTTTCCGGTAATGACCGTGTCCGCGTTGGCGGCGCGCATTTTCGCGATGTACGGCGAGAAGTCACGCACCTGGCCCAGCGGGTGCAGGTCGTCGCCGGCGATCTTCACGTCCGGACGCTTCTTGCCGAGCAGGTCCTTAGCGACGCGCGAGACCTGCTGGCCGTGCGAATAGTTCTGGTTGATCAGGAAGACGTTCTTCACCTCCGGACGATCCTTGATGAAGGTCGTCAGGGCTTCCATCTTCATGTCGGTATTGGCGTCGAAGCGGAAGTGCCAGAAGCTGCACTTGCTGTTGGTGAGATCCG
>Ga0316600_10001018_pt1 | contig 12921 bp, 14 predicted proteins | sample OWC_soil_day5_CT_FD_207652 | JGI IMG/M metagenome (GOLD analysis project Ga0316600, IMG submission 207652) | Wetland soil microbial communities from Old Woman Creek delta, Ohio, United States - OWC_soil_day5_CT | ecosystem: Environmental > Terrestrial > Soil > Wetlands | place: USA: Ohio... | reverse complement strand
TGCGCGAGTTCATCGATCTGCTGCGCAGCTACCAGGTCCCGGTCGGCTACCGCTTCGCCGAACCGCGCGCCAGCATGGAAATGAGCGCCATCGACTTCGTCGCCCCGGATTTCGCCAAGATGCTGGCGCCGATCTCGGTGCGCGAGGAAACCTGGTTCGAGATGTCACGCGAAGTCAACGCCCTTGGCCTGACACGCGAAACCTTCGTGCTCGCGGGCATTGAGCGCGAGGAGCAACTGAAACTCGCCAAGCAGACTGGCTTCGTCCTGGGCCAGGGTCGGGCGCTGAAGAAGCCGTACTTCCCGCCAAGGGTGATGCGGCCACGCTGAAGTTCTGAGCACACCGGCCGCCCGGGCCCAGGAATGGCCGGCAATGGCCTGCCAATTTCACTTTTTGCAGATTGGTAGACCTACGCCGCGGAGCCGTGGACAAAATTGCTCTCCGGCGATGCCCGTATTCGAGCATTCTGCATACCGCGAACTGGCTACGATGCCCACAGCACTTCCCGGCCGCGACCTGTGTGGGCCACTTCAGATACGAGGGATACATGATGAAGAACTTCATTCGCCTGATCGCCGCAGGGGCTCTGCTTGCGGTCGGAATTCCGCTGACCGCGCAGGCCCAGTCGGTCAACGTCAACGTGCAGGTGCAGGTGAACGGAACCTGCAGTGTCAGCGCACCGGTCAACGCCGACTTCGGCGCGCAGGCGCCGACGGCCGTGACTAACCTGACAACGACTGGCACCGTGACGCTGACCTGCAACCGCGGCGCCCTGCCGGTGGTCGCCGTGAACAACGGCAACAACTACAGCGGCACGCGCCGCATGGCAGGCGGTGGCAACTTCGTGGGCTACGCGGTCAAGCGGCCGACGCTTTCCGGCGCGGATTACACGTCGTGTCCGGTATTCGGCGCCGGCTCGGACTGGGGCTCGACCGCAGGCACGAATACTTTGGACGCTTCCGCGACGTTCACGGGGTCGGGTGGGCCGCGTACTGTGAACCTCTGCTTCCAGACCACGGTCGACCAAGACACGGCTGTGGCGACCTACTCCGACACGGTTTCGGTGTCGGTCACGTTCTAGGTTCCCGATGAGCGCGCGGGGCGCTCTAAGGGGCCTGATCTTCTCAAGCATGCTGGCAGCGACCGCCTCGGCGGTCGCTGCCAGTTTTGGGCTCTCGCCCACTGGTCTCACGATCTCCGGCCGGGAAACCTCCGGGTCCGTGGTCGTCACCAACACCGGCGCGGAAGAAGTCGTCATCCAGGCGCGTCCCTATGCCTGGAGCCAGAGCGGTCAGGAGAGCCGCGCCGAAACGCGCGACCTGCTGCTCAATCCGCCGATCTTCAAGCTCGCCGCGGGCGAGCAGCAGCTGGTCCGCATTGCGCCGCGCACGGCACCCCTGCCCGACACCGAGCGCGCCTATCGCGTCGTGTTCAGCGAGGTGCCGCCGCAAGCATCTGCCGGCAAGTCCGGCTTCCGGATCACGCTGGCAATGGACATCCCCGTCTACATCGAGCCGGTGAAAGCAGCCCAGCCGGCCGTCAGCTGGCGCCGCGAGGGCGCGAATCTGGCGGCGCAGAACTCGGGCGGGAAGCACTTCCGCCTGCGCGAGGTGCAGGTACTCGACGGAATGAAGGTTGTCCACACGGTTCCGCGCCTCGTGGTGCTGCCCCGGTCATGGCTGCAGATCGAACTCCCGGACGCGGCCAGGAACGCGGGCGCGCTCCGCCTGGCCGGCCAGGACGATGCGGACCAGCCGGTCTCTATCGACGTGCCGGCCGCGCAGTAGCGCAGCCGCCGCGACGCTAGCCGCCGCAGCCCTGGTCGGCTGCGTGCCGTCCCACGCGGCGGACGACGTTATCGCCCAGCTTTTCGCAGGGAGCACCGTGCGGCAGGTCGTCGTGCTCGAGGCGATCGTCAACGGTCGCGCCATGGGGACGGTGTTTGCCGTTTCGGAGCGCAGCCAAGTCGTCGCGCTCGATGCCGCGGCGCTCCGCGCCTGGCGTGTCACGCCCACGGGCGACACAACGCTGGAGGTCGACGGCCGCACGTTTGTCGCGGTCTCCGAGCTTGCTGGCGCCAAGATCAACGTCGACCAGCGGGCCCAGCGCCTGCTGCTCGAGCTGCCTCCACAGCTATTTGCGGCGTCCGAGCTGCAGTTCCCGGCTGCGTCGCGGCCGGCGCTGTCGCCCGTGGTGCCGGCGGGAGTGTTCAACTACACGCTGTTCGGCTACACCTCGAAGGCCTCGAGCTACGGCTCGGGGTTCTTCGAGGCCGGCATTTCCGGCGCACCGGGATCGCTGATCGCCACCGCCTCGGCCAACACCGCCGCGCCCGCCGACGAGACGACGCACCAGTTCGTGCGCTTCGACACGACCTATCGGCGTGACGACCCGCAGGGCCTGCGCACGCTGCTGGTCGGCGATTCGTTCACGCAGCCGGGCGGTTGGGGACGCAGTATTCGCTTCGGCGGGGTCCAGTACGGCACGAACTTCTCGCTGCAGCCGGACCTCATCACCTATCCGCTGCAGGGATTCTCGGGCACGGCCGTGGTGCCGTCGACCGTCGACGTCTTCGTCAACGGCAGCCGCATCGCGGCGCGGCCGGTCGAGTCCGGTCCCTTCACGCTCAACAACGTGCCACTGGTGAGCGGCGCCGGCGATGTGCAACTCGTTGTGCGCGATGCGTTCGGCCAGCAGCAGGTCATCACGCAGCCGTTCTATGCGAACCGCCGGCTGCTGCGTGCCGGACTGGAGGATTTCCAGTTCAGCGCCGGCGCGATGCGCGAGAACTATGGCCTCGACAGCTTCGACTACGGCGAGGTGATGGCCTGGGGATACTGGCGCGGTGGTCTCAGCGATCACTTCACCCTGGAAGTACGCGGCGAAGGCGATTCCAATGTGCGCGCGGGCGGCGTCACCGGCGATGTCGCCCTCGGCCTCTTCGGAACCGCGACGCTGGGCACGGCCCTCAGCGAAGGGACGGCCGGGTCTGGCTGGCTCGGCCTGGCGGGCTACGAGTACATCGGGCGCCGTTTCAACTTCGCGGCGCGGTCGTACTGGGCCAGCCAGGACTTCCGCAGCATCGGCGACCAGAACCTGCCGGTGGTGCAGCGGCAAACCTTCGTCGCGGCGGGCACCAACTTCGGTGCCGCGGGTTCGGTCGGGCTGGCGTGGGCCTCCCAGCGCTATCGAGCGCTGCCGTCGATCGACACGGTCGCACTCACCTACACGGCGACGGTCGTTCCGAATGTCTTCGTCACGATGTCGGTTTCCCGTTCGTATAGCGTCATCGACCAGACCTCGGCGTTCGCGACAGTCAACTTTGCTCTGGGCGGACGCACCAGCGCGGGACTCGAGGCCTCGAGCACGCGCGGCGGCGGGAACACGTCGTCGTATGCCGGCTGGTCCGTGCAGCAGACGCTGCCAACCGATCAGGGCTTCGGCTATCGCCTGCGCGCCACTACACAGGAGCAGGTCGACGCGGGGCTGGCCTACACCTGGTCCTACGGCACGTACGCGCTGGAAGCCTCCTCATACAGGGGCGACAACGCGGCGCGCGCGACAGCGACCGGGGGCCTGGGCTTCATCAACGGCTATACGTTCGCCAGCCGGCCCGTCACCGAGAGTTTCGGACTGGTGCAGGTCGGAGACATCGAGGGCGTCCGCGTGTTCCATGAAGGCAATCCGATCGGCCGGACGGATAGCGACGGCAAGATCGTCATCAACCGCATGACGCCGTACGTCGCCAACCGCATCACCATCGAGGAGCGCGACCTGCCGATGGAGGTATCGATCCGCAGCCGGGAACAGCGCGCCGCACCGCAGTTCCGGTCGGGCATCCTGATCGACTACGAAGCCCGCCGCCGCATCAGCGTCAGCGTCGAAGTCCTGGGTCCGGACGGCAGGCATCTTCCGGTCGGCACCGAAGTCGCCCTCGCGGACAGTGCGCTTCGCTTCATCGTTGGCGACAATGGCGAGATGTTCGTTCCCGACATGCCATCGTTCGCGCGTTTCGTCGCCCGCTTGCGCGATCGAGATTGCGGCTTCGAGGTCCGGCTCGCCACCGCGCCGACGGAGGCGTTCTCGACCCTCGGTCCTTTCCAGTGCCAATGATCAGGACAGCGCGCACGATCCGCTGGCTGCTGGCGGCCGCGTTGACGGGGCTCGCTGCGCCGTCGTACGCCGCCTACTCGTGCCAGGTGTCCAGCAGCGGGGCAATCAACTTCCTGACCTACGATCCGTTCGGCCCGGCACCGACTGCCAGCGCGACAGTGACACTCACCTGCACTCACCTTGGCGGCGGCAACGAGTTCATCAACTGGGCAATGACGCTGTCCAATGGATCATCAGGATCCTGTGCGAACCGCCAGATGCAGCGCCAGAGCTCACCGCCCGCGACACTCGACTACAACGTGTACCAGGGGGCGACTTCAACGGTCTGGGGCAACGGCTCCTGCGCCAGCTTCCCGAGTGGGCAGCTCCAGATCAACAACGGCAATCCGGTGAGGTCGACCACGCAGACCATGCGGGGCGTTCTGCCTGCCGGGCAGACCGCCCCTGTGGGAAGCTATCTCGACACCCTGGTGCTGACCGTCTCGTTCTGATCGACGCCATCCGGGATTCACCACGGACTCGGTGTCTCCCGCAGGTGCTGCAGGTGCGGTTGCGCCGCCTCGACTGCCCGGCGCTCGGCGACTTCGAGTCTTGCCGTCAATACCCTGATCGCCGGCGCGCCTGAGAATGCGCGCAACACGAGACGCGCGACGGCATCGTCGTTCAATTCGCCAAGCAGATCCTGCAATTCCGCCAGCGCATCGATATAGCGCTCGGCCGCTTCGCGCGGCAGTGCCGCCGACAGCGCGTCGAGCGCATAGCGCAGCCGTTTGGCGAGGATGCGCACGCGATGCCTTTCGTCCTGCGACAGCGATACGAACTCCATTGCCTGATCGAACAGCCGCTTGCGGGCCCTGGTTAGAACGCGCGGCGCCAGCCGTCGCAGCGTGCGGCCTTTCGGCGACACCGACATCGTCCACGCCTGCAGGCGCAGCGCGAGCCGCGCAAAGCGTGCTGTTGCCAGGGCGGCGAGCACGCGGTCGCGCGCGGCCGCACGCTGTGCATTCGCCTGACCGAGCAGTGGCTTCGCATCGCGACGCAGCTTCAGCGGCGCGTCGGCGAGCAGCCGCGGCAGGGTCTGCGTCACCAGCACGTCGGCGTCGCGCGCGGCCCCGAGCAGGCGTGCGGCCCAGCGCAACTCCAGCGCTAGCGCCTCCGGAAAGTCTTTGTGCTTGCGATCCAGAAGGCGCACGGCCGATCGCATGCGGCGCAGCGCGACGCGGGCCTGGTGCACGTACTCCGGCGCGTGCACATCACGCAGGGCTGCGGTGTTGGCAAGCAGTACGTCGAGTCCGTGGGCCACGATCGCGCGCAGAGCTGCGCCGGATGTCATGTCGCCATCCAGCGCTGCGACGAAGCCGCGCGCAGCCGCCTTGGTCGGCGGCACGGGTTTTCCGCTGACGAGGCGATAGCCACGTTCCGCCTTGCCGCTCAGCATCGGCACCAGCGCCAGGCCGGTCTTCCCGCGCCCGGTCAGGCGCAGTGCCGCCGCCGTCAGGTCCTCGGGGCGCCCGTCTTTGAGTTCCAGTTCGATTTCTGCAACGGGCAGCGATACGCGACGCCCGTGGCACTCCGCCTCGATGCGCCCGCGGTCCGTCGCCACTTCGATGCGGCTCCCCCGAAACTCGATCTCCCACAGGGTGCGTCGTACCCGCACGCGGAACCGCGGCTGCAGCTTTGCCTGCGCACGGTGCCGGGCGAGCAGCGCTGGCAAGGGCGTCTCGGCGAGTTTGGTGATGTCAATGCGGGGCGTGCCGCGAACCAGCCTCGCCGGCGACTCCCACTCCGAGCGCGCGCTCAGCCCACCGCGCGCACTCTCGGCCGCCTTCAGCGTCTGCACCCACTGTCGGCCCGCACGACGCAGGCGCAGCGCCATGCCATGTTTCTGCAGCAGCCGGTCGGGCGTGTCGAAATACGTGGCGTCAAGTTGCACGCGTCGCGGCTTCACCTCGCGCAGCAGCGGCGCAGCCGCCAGCGTGTCTTCGGCGTCGTCGGGCAGGAAAAGCTTGAGTTCAATCTCGCGCGGCATGAGCCCTGGCCGCAGCCGGCCTTCGTCGAATTACTTGCTGGCGCGCTCGACCGCACCGTCGATCCGCGCCGCGCCGTCGCCCTTGCGTTCCCACATCAGGCAATACGTGTCGGCCTGCGGTGCCGTGAAGCTGGCATCGGCCGACCGGCTGGCAGTCGCCTTGACCGGGTAGAACACCTCGCTGCCCCGGTGATAGTGGATGTTGAAGTCCACGTCGGCGGACGCCGTATAACGATAGAGGACGCGCTCCCCGGACTCCAGTTTCACGCAGTGTTCCTCGAACCCGCGCGCAGGCACATCGAGACGAAACGGGCCGAGCGCAGACGTCACCGCAACCGCCGCGGCGGGTGCCAGCGCTAGCAGCGACGCACAACGTCGTTTCATGAAGCGATCATCGCACGCGGCCGCGGGCACCCCAGGCCAGCACCGCGGCCACGGCGGCACAGACGCCGGCGGCAACGAAGAAGCACACCGAATAGCTGCCGGTGGCGCGCTGCAGCCAGCCGAACAGGAACGGCAGCACCACCACTCCGACGTAGGTGAAGAACAGGCACCCGCCAGTCGCGCGTCCGGCTTCGCCACGTGGCGCAAGCCGCGCGATCTCGGACAGATAGACGCCATTCCAGCCGATCGCGGTGGCGCCGAGCGCGGCCGATACCGCGAGTATCGCCAGCATCGGCCATGACGCAGTGAAAAGGCCCGCGACCACCGAGGCGCCCGCCATCAGGAAGCCGATCACCGCGAGCGTTGTTCGCGGCGCTCCGGTGCGGTCGGACACCGAGCCCCAGCTGATGCGTGCCACCACGCCGGCGACGTTGGCCGCCGTCAGTGCGGTGCCGGCGGCCACCAGGCCGAGGCCGATCTCGGTCTGCAGGTACGCGACGATGAAGCCCGACACTGACATCTGCATGCCTGCGTACACAAAGGACACCAGCGCCATGGTCCGCAACTCGGGCGAACGTGCCACCAATGCAAGGCTGTTCACCAGCGTCGCGGGGGAGAGCCGAGCGGTGCGGTCGCGGTCATCGTCCAGCGGCGCGCGCAACGGTTGTGCGAGCAGTGCAACGGCGACGCATCCGATGGCGACCAGGACCACGGCCATCTCCCAGCCAAAGGCCACGGTCAGCGGCGGCACGACTAACCCGGCCAACGCCGTCCCGGCCGGCACACCGGTTTGCTTGATCGAGAACATCAGCGCCATGCGTTCGCGCGGCGTGGTCTTCGCCAGCACATGACTGGAGGCCGGAGTGATGGGCCCGTAACCCACCCCGACGACTACTGCAGACACCGCGATGGACACCAGCCCCATCGCTCCCGCATTGACGCCCAGCAGCAGCGTCAGCGCGAGTCCGGCCGCGCACGCGATGAGGCAGGCCTGCGACAGCCGCACCGCGCCGAACCGCAGCACGACACCGCCACCGGCGAGCGCCGCCGTCGACGCACCGACATACAGCAGCGACAGGTAGGTGCCGACCATCGAGGCCGGCACGTCTAGGCGCGCCGCTATCACTGGCGCGATCGACGGCACGGTCAGCGCCGCACAGGCCGCGGCCACCTGGATGGCCGTGGTCGCGACCAGCGCGCGCGTGGCCAGAGTGCTCAAGTGCGATTCCCGCTGCTGCGCCCCGGTTCGGAGGCGCCCTGGCGGTCAGTCACGTTCGGCCAGAGTCTTGAGGTTCCCGAGCCCCGCCTCGAAATCCGGGCCGACCAGTCGGTCCATCACCAGACCGAAGTAGCGGTTGACCGGGTTGTTTCCCATGTCACCTTCATTGGTCCACGTCACCCGGGTGCCGGAACCCTCCGCGGTCAGGCGCAGTTCGCCGCGCGAGCTCATGCCGAGGTCGGGAAACGACAGCGCGTAATCCACGTGTTTGTTCGGCACGGCGGCGGTGAACTCCATGGCGCCGTTGCCTTCGGTCTTGCTCTGCCATTCCCACTTGGCACCCGTCCCGCTCTCCGTGCCGGAATACTGCATCTGCATCGCCGGGTCTCGGCGGTTCCACACCGCCCACTGCTTCCACTGGCGAGGGTCGGCGATCAGCGGATAGACCTTCGATGCCTGCGCATTGATCATCACCGAGCGCTGCACCTTGAAGCCGGACGGGAGCAACAGTCCTATTCCCAGCAACAGGACGATGACCGCCGTCACGGCGAGCACGGCGCGCTTGAGCCATTTCATCACAGCCTCCCTCGACCTAAGATGGCTGCTGGAGCGTAGTCGCGTCCACGGAGGTTGTGCACATGTTGAGTCGGGTTCTGCTGAGTTTCATTGCCGCACTCGCGCTCGTCGCCTGCAGCACTCCGGGGTCGGTCAAACCGGGACAGGACGAGGCAGCGGTCAGTGCCGCGGCGGGCCGGCCAACCGGCATCGTCAAACTCCCGGACGGTGGTACCCGTTGGCAGTACTCCGGCCAGCCCTTCAACCAGTGGGTGTGGAACATCGACTTCGACGCGCAGGGCCGGGTGCGCAGTGTCGAGCAGATGATGACCGACGAGGCGTTTGCAAAGATCAGGAGCGGTCGCGACACGCGCGCCGACGTGCTGCGCGACTACGGGCCGCCGGCCGAATCTTTTTCGTATCCGCTGATGAACGAAACCGCCTGGATGTACCGGTACTTCGTACATGGCGGCTTCTACGCCGCGATGTTCGTCTATTTCGATCCGGCCGGTGTCGTGAAGCGCACTGAAACCGGCATGGACCCCTGGCGCATCCGCGACGGCGGGGACCGGCGTTAGATCAAAGGCAAGCGAAAACACTGCCCCGGGTTTGACCGAATTCCAGGCGCTGTCAGGGACACCCAGAATGGCTGTCCGTCAGGCTGCTTCGCCATGGATCCCGTCGCACCCTCCGCCGCGCCGCTGTCACTGCAGGACAAGCTGGACCTCATCACGCACGATCGCAAGGTCCTCGACGTCTTGCGCGAGCTGATGCGCCACGGCCTGCATGAAGGCGATGCTGTCCAGCACCGCAACGACGGCGCGCGCGGCCGTCTTGTCGTGCTGCGGAACGCAGACGAGCCGACGCCGGTGGTAAAGCTGGACGACGGCACGCAGGTGGCGTTCCGCGCGACCGACTGGCGTCGGTCGGCCCGGTAGTCGCGCTGGGAGGTACGGCCTGCCGCGGCGCGTGGCACAATCTGCGGCATCATGGCTTATGTGCCGGAGTACGTACCGAAGATCCTGATCGTCGACTCCCAGGGACAGCCGGTCCGCTGGGCGTTGATGCAGCGAGCAGCGCGTTACTACGCGTCGGGCAAAGTCGTCACTGAACTTGGCGACAACCTCTTCGGCATGGCCGGCGGTTTGCAGGAAGCCACGGGCCTGCGCTCCGAGCTGATCACCAGCTCGATTCTGATGATCCGGGGCCGCCATCGGATCCCGTTCGGTCACGCCCACGTCGGTCTCACCAAGCACCGCCTGTTTGCACGCGACCGCCACATCTGCGCCTATTGCGGCGGACACTTTCCCGAGCTCGAGCTCACCGTCGAGCACATCCTGCCGGTCTCGCGCGGCGGAAGGCACGAGTGGACGAACGTCGTCACCGCGTGCCGTTCGTGCAACACCCGCAAGGGCAGCCGACGGCCCGAGGAAGCCCGCATGCCGCTGCTTTACGTGCCGTATGCGGTGTGCCGCAACGAAGGCTTCATCCTCAGCAATCGACGTATCCTCGCCGACCAGATGGCCTTCCTGCAAACCTCGCTGCCACGGCATTCACGCTGGGCGCACGACTGAGCGGCTGGGCCCGCCCTCCTGCCCGCAGCGTCGCACTGTCGAATACTCCGCAGTCCGCGCACGGATTGCTCCGTCGTCGCGGCCGCGCCTGCCGCCTACTGTTCATGTCATTCGATGCAATTGCATCGACCCGCTGCGAATGCAGAGCGGACACCGAACGGAGACGGCAATGAACCACGCATCGCGCACCCCCTCGAACGAACGTAAATCCAATCGCGGTGTCGTCGGCGCTCTGTTTGGCGCGGCGGCGACCGTCATCGCGCTGACCGGCGCGGTGGCGATCACGGAAGGCCCGCGTCAGCTGTCGTCCATCACCGAGTCGCTGGTCGCAACTGAAGTGTTCGAGATCATGCCGCCGTCCTGGATTGAAGCCCCGCAGGCCCGGGAACAGGCGGTGGCACCCGCAACCGGCGTCTACGAGGATTCCGGACTGCAGGTCACGTACGACGTGTTTGCGTAGGGCTGCTGCGGCCGGCGCCGGCCGCAAGCCGGCACCCTCCGCCGCCGGGTCCGGCACGGTTCGCTCAGTTTCTTGAGATGCGACCGAAAAGGGCCGGCGCCGCCTGCAGCGGCTCGGTCCTGAGGTAACGATCGTGCGCAAAGGCCACCTGCACGGACGCAGCGCGCAGCAGGCACCCGGCGTCGGGTTCGTCGTCATGTACAGCCCACACGAGCGCGCCTGAGACTCCGTCCAGCTCCGGCGTGTGGATCTGCTGGCCGTCGACGCGCTCGGCGGTGCGCGCGTACGCGAGACGCTCGGCATCAATGGCACTCGTGAACAGCACGACCGGCTTCATGTAGACGGACCCGTCGACCCGGCGCGCCTGCGACACCGGATAGCCGGCCACCACGTAAGTGCGCGGTGAACGCGTGTCCGCGTCGTCGAAGTGAAGGTGCGACCGCGTCACCGGCATCCAGTTGCCGCGCAGCCGGCGTGCGAGCGTCGAGTCGGCAATGGCAATGAGTGCAAGGTCCCGTTCCGGGTGCACGATGACACGCAGGCGTGCCGAGCGCAGGCATGCCCACGCACCTTCGCGCGGCAGCGGCACGGCGAGGTCACCCGCGGCGACGTGCTCGAAGATGTGCGCTGCGGTCAGCAATGCCAGTGTCTCGCCGTCAGCGACCAGGGTCGCGGTGGCGAGCGGTTCGGCGCGGCCGTCCACCAGGCGTACGAGCGGCAGCGCCCGCGTCAGCAGTGCCGCACGCACCGCCTCGGCGCGCTCGACCGTGATCGACGCGCCGACGCGGATCGGAATCGTCTCGACTGATTGCCAGGCCATCACGAACTCCGTGATCTGCAATCAGCATGCCAGCCGGCTTTCGGCGTGTCGATCCTCCGAACCGATGGGGCCCGGCTAGTGCACAAGGCGCAGATGCCGGCGCTGGCGCTCCGGCGTCACCGAACTCGACGAGAGTGTCGCCTCGCAGCGCGCGGCGGGTGCAGCAAAGGACAGCCTGCCGCGGGCGCCGCTGTCGCGATAGTCCTGTGTCAGTGCGCTGCGGGCGACCTCCGGCTCGATTCTCTGCAGCAGGAGCCACGCATGGACCGCGCCATACAGTTCCTCGGCCGCAATCGAATGGGTTTGCCGCGTTTGCCCGTGGAGCCAGTCGGAGAAAGCCATGAATCGATCGAACGGGGCGTCGCCGAGCAGCAGCGGCAGCCCTCGATAGAAACGGCCCGAGTTGGCGACGCGGTCCCAGTAGCGGGCAAAGCGCCTGATCCGTTGCATCGTTTCCGCGTCGATCGCTGCGGTCGCGATGACTTCGTAAGGCGCCGTTTCCGCATAGCGCATCGCGTAGCGTTCCGTGTGGCGCACGATCGGCGTGCCACGCAGGCGCTTCAGGAGGCCGAGCTGGATCTCGTGCGGCGCGAGTGCGACGAGCCGGTCGAAGCCGGCCGCGAACGAAGCCAGGTCTTCGCCGGGAAGTCCAGCGATCAGATCCACATGCAGGTGCGCCCGGGTGTTCGCCCGCAACCAGCGCAAATTGGACTCCGCCACCGCGTTGTCCTGGCGCCGCGAGATCAGCGCCTGCACGGCAGGGTTGAAGGTCTGGATGCCGACTTCCAGCTGCAGCGACCCCGCGGGAAAGCCCGCCAGCAGCGCACGCAGCGCGTCGGGCAATCGATCCGGGATCATCTCGAAGTGCAGGAACGGCCGAGCCTGCGGCGCCTCGCGAAGCCGGCGCAGAAAGTACTCCAGGATCGCCACCGAATTCCCGGCGTGCAGGTTGAAGGTGCGGTCGATGAACTTGAAGCGACGCGCGCCGCGCAGCCAGAGGATGTCGATCTCGCGCAGGAATCGGTCAAGCGGAAACGGCCACGCAGTCCGGTCGAGCGCCGACAGGCAGAACTCGCACTTGAACGGACAGCCGCGCGACGCTTCGACATAGACGTGCCGGTGACGCAGGTCGGTGTCGGTGTATTCGGCGTAGGGCAGCACCAGTTGCCCGAGATCGGGCTGGTCGCCGGCGTGGACCTTCAGCAGTGGTGGCGGCCCCAGGAGCAGCTGCCGCACCAGGCGCGGAAAGGTGACGTCGCCCGGGCCGGTGATCACATGGTCGGCGCGCCGGCAGATCGCCTGCTGCTCCGTCTCGTGGCTGACTTCCGGTCCGCCGAGGACTACCACCACCTGCGGCGCTGCGGCCTTCAGCAGTTCGACGACACGGGCGGTCTGCTCGACGTTCCAGATGTAGACGCCGAAACCGACGATGCGCGGCGCCAGCGCGAGCAATTCGGCAGCGATCTGCGCCGGCGGCGTGGTGATGACGAACTCGCGGATGGCCGTGTCGTCACGTAGGTCATCCATGTTGGCGCGCAGGCAGCGCAGCCCCAGCGAGGCGTGCGCATAGCGGGCATTGAGCGTCGTCAGCACAACCGTTGGCATAACGCAAAGAAGCATAACGTCGGGCCGACGGGCACCCTGTGGTGGCTAGACTTGAAGAACGGTGGACATAACGGGAAAGGGGAGTTTGTGCGCCTGACGTTTTTCGGCGCAGCCGGAGAAGTCACTGGTTCCAACCTCGTCGTCGAGGCGGGTGACGCGCGC
>Ga0316600_10001015_pt1 | contig 12928 bp, 9 predicted proteins | sample OWC_soil_day5_CT_FD_207652 | JGI IMG/M metagenome (GOLD analysis project Ga0316600, IMG submission 207652) | Wetland soil microbial communities from Old Woman Creek delta, Ohio, United States - OWC_soil_day5_CT | ecosystem: Environmental > Terrestrial > Soil > Wetlands | place: USA: Ohio... | reverse complement strand
TCGCCCAGGCCACGGCCCGCATCCTGTGCGCGGCCGGGGTCGACTTCGGCGTGCTCGGCAAGGACGAGAAGGACAGCGGCCACGAGGTGCGGCGCTTCGGCGAGGAGATGCTCTTTCAGAGCCTCAAGGAGCAGAACACCGAGGCCATCCGGGCCGCCGAGGTCAACCGCATCGTGACCGCCGACCCGCACGCCTACAACGCCCTCAAGAAGGACTACAGCGGGCTGCCGCCGGTCCAGCACATCAGCGAGGTCGTCGTGGACGCGGTGCGCAGCGGCAGGCTCAAGCTCGCTCCGGGGGATAACGGGTCCAAAACCTACGTCTATCACGACCCCTGCTATCTCGGCCGCCACAACGCGCTCTACGACACGCCGCGCCAGGCCATCGACGCCATCCCGGGGATCCGCCGCGCCGAGATGGCCGGCGACTGCCGCGACCGCTCGTTTTGCTGCGGCGGGGGGGGGCTGATGCTGTTCTACGAGCCCGAGGAGGAACAGCGCATGGGGGTCGTGCGGGTCCAGATGGCCAGAGCGGCCGGCGCGGACGTCGTGGTCACGGCCTGCCCGTTCTGCCTGGTCAACATCGAGGACGCCATCAAGGTGGCGGGGCTCGAGGGAAAAATGGAAGCCGTCGATCTGTGCGAGTTGATCGACCGGCACATCCAACGGTGATGGTTTCGTAAATAGTCCAACCAAGGGAGGGGCGTGATGGAGATTCTGGTATGCGTCAAGCGAGTCCCCGACTCGGCCGAGAATGAGATCGAGGTCAAGGGCGACGGATCGGACATCAAACGCGACGATCTGGTCTACTCGGTGAACGAGTGGGACAACTATGCCGTCGAGGAGGCGATCCAGATCGTCGACCGCGTCGGCGGCTCGGTGACCGTGGCGACCATCGGCGGCGAGGACTCCGAGGAGGTGGTGCGGCGCGAGATGGCCATGGGCGCCAACAACGGCCTGATGCTGGTGGACCCGGCTTTCGAGGGCTCCGACGGCAGGGGGATCGCCACGATCCTGAAAGCGGCGGTGCAGAAGGGCAACTACGACCTGGTGCTCTGCGGCGCCCAGGCCGACGACGGCGCGGCCCAGGTGGGCGGCATGCTCGCCGCCCTGCTGGACTGGCCCTATGCGTCGCTCGTGAACAAGATCGAGGTCGGGGACGGCAAGACGATCAAGATCGGCCGCGAGATCGAAGGCGGCAACCAGGAGATCAGCGAAATCGAACTGCCCTGCGTGCTCTCGATCCAGACCGGCATCAACGAGCCGCGGTACGTCGGCATCCGCGGCATCCGCAAGGTGGCCTCGGTGGAGATCCCCGTCCTGAACGCGGCGGCCTTGGGGGTGGACGCCGCCGCGGTCGGCCGGGCGGGCGCGCGCGTGAAGCGCCTGGACTACTTCGTGCCGCCGGCCGGGGCCGGGGCCGAGATGCTGCAGGGCGGTACCGGTGAGATGGCCGCCCAGTTGATCGATCTTTTGAAAGCCAAAGGAGGGCTCAAGTGATGGCCGCGCAGGTATTCGCCTTCATACTTCACAAGGACGGCCAAGCGGACGACTCGGCCTTGGAGCTGGTTGCCGCCGCCAGGAAGATATTTCCCGACGCCTCCCCCATCGCCGTCGTGACCGGCGCCGGGGCGGGGCTGGAGGCCGTGTGCCGGGAGGCCGCCGCTTCCTACCAGGAGGTCTGGAAGTTCGCGAACGATGCGCTGGCGTACCCCAACGCCGAGGTCATCCGGCCCCTGCTGCTCAAGGTGCTGCCGAAGGGGTGCGTGCTGCTGCTGCCGCACACCACCTTCGGGATGGACCTGGGGCCGGGTCTGGCGATCAAGATGGACGCGGCCTTCGTGCCGGACGTGGTGGCGTTCGACGGGCTGGACGGCACCACCCTCAAGGCGGTGCGCCAGGAGTTCAACGGACAGGCCAGCACGCACGTGGCCTGCGACCTCTCCAAGGGAGCGGTGCTCAGCCTGCGCTCCGGTTGTTTTGCGCCGGAGGAGTCCAGGTCCGCGGCCGGTCAGGTGGTGGACAAGTCCGCCGAGGCCGGGGGGTTCTCCGCCCGCCGGCGTTTCGTCGAAGTGGTCCAGGCCGAGGTCGGCGACGTCGACATCACCAAGGAAGACGTCCTGGTGTCGGTCGGCCGCGGTTTCGGCGACAAGGAGAACCTGCCGATGGCCGAGGACCTCGCCAAGTCGATGGGCGCGGTGGTCTCCTGCTCGCGGCCGGTCGTGGACGCCAAGTGGCTGGACAAGGGGCGGCAGGTCGGGACCTCGGGCAAGACCGTGAAGCCCAAGGTCTACCTGGCGCTCGGCATCAGCGGGTCCTTCCAGCACATGGGCGGCCTCAAGGGCAACCCCTTCATCGTCGCCGTGAACAAGAACCCCAAGGCGCCCATCTTCCAGGTGGCCAACGTGGGGGTGGTGGCCGACGTGCTGGAGTTCGTGCCCGAGTTGACGGAGAAAATCAAGGAAGCAAAATAAAGCCGTTAGAATCGTTTTCGCGTGTATCGCGTTGATCGCGTTGACAGGGTTTTATATCGGATGCCTGCCTTCAAACGCGTCCACGCGATACACGCAGGGAACGCCGTAATGCCGTCCGGCGTCCTCCCAGCGGCATCCAACCATCAGCGGAGGCATATCCATGAAGAAAAAAATATCAACGGACCAAGCCCCCCAGGCTATCGGGCCTTATTCCCAGGCGATCCAGCTGGGCAGCCTTCTGTTCGTTTCGGGGCAGATACCGATCGATCCCAAGACCGGCAACCTGGTGCAGGGCGACATCGAGGCCCAGACGAGGCAGGTGATGGAGAACCTCAAGGCCATCGTTGCGGCCGCCGGCATGACGCTGGCCGATGCGCTCAAGGCCACCTGCTTTCTCAAGAACATGGGCGATTTCGCGAAGTTCAACGGCATTTACGCCGGGTATTTCGGCGACACCCCCCCGGCGAGGGAAACGGTGGAAGTGGCGCGGCTGCCGCGGGACGTGCTGGTGGAGGTGTCGCTGATCTGCGGGACATAGGTCGCCTTGTCATTCCGCCCTTTTGAGGGTAACATGATGTGAGCGTCAACCGACCTCAGCGGGCCTCATCGGCGGACTTGGAGCTTGAATGCGGATTGTCACGCGACCGGACTTCGACGGGGTCGTCTGCGCCGTCTTGATCTCGGATGCCCTGGAGATCCGGCAGCCGGTCCTCTGGGTTGAGCCGAACGAGTTCAACAGGGGTACGGCCGGCATCCAGCCCGGCGACATCATCGCCAATCTCCCCTACGATCCGCGCTGCGACACCTGGTTCGACCACCACTCCACGAACACGCCGCGCGGGCCTTACAAAGGCTTGTTTCGCGATACCCCATCGGCCGCCCGCAATGTCTTCGACTATTTTCACGGACGCTTTCGACGCGACTACGACGAGCTGGTGTACTGGGCGGATCGCATCGACTCGGCCGATTTCACCCAGGACGAGGTTCGGTGCCCCGAGAAGTACGACTACGTGCTGCTGTCCATGACGGTGTCGGGGGAACACGGCAAGGAAGAAGGCTATTGGAACAAGCTGGTGCGCCTGCTGCGGGAAGTGGACGTCCGGCAGGTCATGGCCGACCCGGACGTGGCGGCACGCTGCCGGCAAGTCATCAAGGAAAACAGCGAGTACGCCGACTGGCTCAGGAAATACACGCGGATCGAGGGGCAGGTGGCCATCACGGACTTCCGGGCTCTGGGCCGCCCGCCTTCCGGGAACCGGTTCCTCTCCTACTGCCTTTTCCCTGAGACCGTCGTAAGTATGCGCATCCGGTTCGAAGACCGCAAGCAGCAGACCGTTGTGGTCAACATCGGCCACAGCATCTTCAACCCCCGCTGCAACGTCCACGTCGGCAAGCTGTTGGCCGAGTTCGAAGGCGGCGGCCACCGCGGCGCCGCCTCCACCCGGTTCCCGGCGGCCAAGGCCGACAGCTATCTGCCTCGGATCATAAGCGCACTGGTGAAGAATCAACCGAACCAGGATCAGGGCGCGCCCGGCTGAATGGGTCCAGTTCTGACGCTTTATGGCAGGTCATGCAACCGATGTCGTCCCGGAAGATCGGTCCGGACGCAGCGGCGGCATCGAAACCGACCTTTCTGCCTCACCTTAACATCCAACCAACCACCGGAAGGATTTTTCTGGCCTACTCACAAACTCCTTTCCCAATACTTGGTTGGCCTCACCCCCGCCAATTTGAATCCATTCTGCAATCTTAACCTGCACCTTTGATCAGCTAAACTCAAACCCCTTTTGCCCGAACCAGGATTCGATAGACGCACGCAAACTATTCCTCAAACCACTTCTGGATTAAGTTGATTTCCGCATTCTATTGTCGGGTTGGCAGGCATTCTGACCGAGAACGGATACATTGCAATTGCGCATCGTACTGCACTGCCGGGCGGATCGTGAGGTCGGTTTCTGCACGGTTCTTGAGTGTCAGACAAATGCCGACAGCAACAAAGCGGCCGCCCTTACATGAATTTCAGACGGAAGCCTATGGCAGGCGCTTGTCTTTCTGGTTATGGTTTGGTCAAAAGCGATGTGAAGCGTCTTCTGACAGGTATTGGGGAAAACCAGAAGCTTTGTTACCCCGTCCCGCCCGGCGAAATTGCGGGCAGCGTTATTCGCATCGCTGGCGAATATCAGGGCCATCAACTTCACATCCGACGCCTACATTAAGGAGGTATCTGTTATGATTACCAGCAAGAGTCGATCAGTGAAAGCGTTGATTGTCGCCGCTGTCTTTCTGCTAACGGGATTTGCCATACCGGGCCTCTCCCTCGCATCCATCGGAGGCTTTCAGATCAGCAAAGCGCAGACTGAGAATTTCGACACGCATCATTTCAATTCCGACTACCAATACTACGCTTTGATGGATGCAGGTAACCCCTATGCCATCGTGGGATTGGAGAAGGGTTATCGGCTCAGTGGTCCTCACTGGAAGGAGGTAAACCCTAACTCGCCCAGACTATCCCTCCTGGTTGATCGTGTGGAGGAATCCCCGATTGAGGGTTCGAGCACGTATGGCGCCTACATACAGGATTCACAAAACAGGAAAATAGGAACTTGGTGTTCCAGTTATACAGCCGGCGAGGTCGTAAACAACCGAACCAAGACGGTTTCGATTACGCTTCACCACAACTGGCTTCTGAACTAGAAACCGTTGCAGAGTCCATCACTGCCTACGGTAACCCGCAACACGCCCGGCGGGCGGGCAGGCTTCTGCCTGCCGAAGTCATACGATTGGGGCTGGACCTGCAGGGCGGCAATCAGCTGATTCTGAAAGTCGACACCCCACATGCCTTGCAGAACCGCCCGCCGCGGCAGTTAGCGACCTGCGGGAGACGCTCCGAAAAAGGCGAATTGCCCCCCTTGCTCCTGAATCGTGCAGGGCCACCGAATGCGGTTGCACCTTGTGGATCCCGCCACAGGCCCAACGGTCAGGCAGGTTCTCAAGGAGGAATTCCCCAACCCCGACCTTTGAGCAGGCGCGAAGGGCGTGATCGAGGCGGGGCCGAACCCCAACGAAATAAAAAACTTTTCGGCACGGTAAAAGGGTGGAAAGGCGAGGCGGCGCCGCAACACACCTTGACCACACTGGAAGCCCTTCCGAGGAGATGATGAATGGAACCACGTTACAAGTTTTCGTTTGGCTACTTCCTGATGCTTTTCATGCTGATGCTGTTTTTGGATTCCCTCTTTTTTTCGGGGCCGGACGTGCATGAAATTCCCTACAACAAGTTTCGAGATATGATCCGGGCGGACAAGGTCCAGAGCGTGATCCTTGAACAGAACCGGATCTACGGCCTGGAAAAAGCCGCTCCAGCGGCGGACATATCCACGTCTGAAATTGCCACCTCCAAGGGCCGGGCCGGTTTTGCACCTCATCAAAAACGCACGCCCTGGTACCTGGATTTGGGGGGGATCAAGCGTGAGCGCGAGCAGGAAGCTCAAAGACAATTCGTGGTCATACCCTTGCAGGACCCGCAGCTGCTGCCGGATCTTCAGGCTCATGGCGTCGACTACCGCGGCAAGATCGAATCGCAATGGTTTTCGAATTTTCTCTCGAACTGGATCATCCCCTTCGGCCTCTTTTTTCTCCTCTGGTCCTTTGTCGTGCGGCGAATGGGCAAGGGGGCCAATTTTCTGAATCTTGGCAAGAACAAAGCCAAAATCTATGAAGTCGATCCGTCAAAAAAAGTCACCTTTGAAGACGTGGCGGGTGTCGACGAGGCGGTGGAGGAGGTTAAGGAAGTCGTTTCTTTTCTGAAAGAGCCTGTCCGCTTTACGCGACTCGGGGCCAAGTTGCCCAAAGGCATCCTTCTGGTGGGCCCCCCAGGGACCGGCAAGACACTTCTGGCGCGGGCCGTGGCCGGGGAAGCCGGTGTACCGTTTTTCAACCTGAGCGGATCCAATTTCGTCGAAATGTTCGTCGGGTTGGGCGCGGCCCGGGTGCGGGATCTCTTCCAAGAGGCCAAGAGCAAAGCGCCCTGCATTATTTTCATCGATGAACTGGACTCTGTGGGTAAGAACCGCTCCCAGGGCATTTACATGGGCGGCAACGACGAGCACGAAAACACTCTCAACCAGCTGCTCACGGAAATGGACGGTTTCGACCCCCAGGTGAGCATCATTATGATGGGGGCTACCAACCGCCCGGATGTTCTAGACCCGGCACTGTTGCGGCCTGGTCGTTTCGACCGTCACATCCTTGTAGATCGTCCGGATTTGAACGGGCGAATCCAGATTTTCAAGGTGCACACCCGTGGCCACCTTCTTGAAAAGAACGTCGACCTGAAACGTTTGGCGGCCGAGACTCCCGGCTTCGCCGGAGCGGAAATTGCCAACGTGTGTAACGAGGCGGCGCTTCTCGCCTCTCGCGAAGGGCTCAACGATATTTCTCAAAAAAACTTTCAAGATGCCATCGAACGCGTGATCGCCGGGCTCGAAAAGAAAAATAAGCTCATCAACCCCCACGAGCGGGAGGTGGTCGCTTTTCACGAATCCGGGCATGCGATCGTCGGCCACTTCACAACCGGGGCGGACCCGGTGCAGAAGGTCTCGATTGTACCGCGCGGTATCGGCGCCCTGGGCTATACGCTGCAGACGCCGTTGGAGGATCGGTTTCTGATGTCACGCTCCGAGCTGCTCGGCAAGATCAAAGGGCTGCTGGGAGGACGGGCAGCGGAGGAGCTGGTGTTCGGCGAGGTTTCCACCGGGGCATCCAACGACCTGGAGAAAGTGGCCGACATCGTCAGGAACATGCTTACCGTCTACGGCATGAGCCGGATTGCGCCGAATTTGTCTCTGGTGGATAAAAACCAGAACCCCTTTCTTGGCCAAGGTTCAATACGGCAACACCGCTCGGAGAAGCTCGAGGAGTCGATCGATGCCGAAATGCAGGAAATTATTGCCGGTTGCTACGAGGAGGCCAAAAACATTCTGCAAAGGGAGCGCGGCAAGCTTCAACAGATGGCCCAGACCCTTTTGCAGAAGGAGAAAATCAATGAGCAGGAAATCCTGACCCTTTTAGGGCCGAGGGAGGGGCCGGAGGCATCGAAAAGGGCGGCGTTTGTTGAATTCAAACAGCCGGTGGTCACAGGGTGAGACCCGGCATCAGGGGCTGTACAATTGAACCTCTTTGCAGTCGGGTGAGAGGATCCCCCCAATACTATATACCGATCAAACACATTGCTTCGATGAATTCGGCCTTGAGATCAATGCCCATGGCAGATGGAAGAAAAATGCAGTCTTATCTGAAGAGTTTTTGGTATTATGGCCCTGCATGGATCTTCACGGTTTCCGTCTTGATGGTTGTCACCGGATGTACGACGGTGGGCCCGGATTATACTAAACCTGAACTTCAGATAATGGAGCAATGGATGCAGGCCGACGGCCATCGGCTGCTGTCCTCACCGGCCGACTACCGCAAGTGGTGGGCGGTATTCCAAGACCCGGTCCTTGACCACCTCGTCCAAGTCGCCTGCGCGCAGAATATCCCGCTGCGCGTGGCTGGAGCCCGGGTGTTCGAGGCCCGAGCCCGCCTGGGGGTCGCCATCGGCGAGCAGTATCCGCAAGCCCAACAGGCCGTCGGCGCCACCGAGTACAACCGGGAAAGCGAACGCGGGGCGTCGGCACCGCAGCGCTCGGCCGGGGTTGATTTCAATTCCAAACAGGCCCAGGTGGGAGCCACGGCCAGCTGGGAGTTCGATTTTTGGGGCAAGTTTCGACGCTCGGTCGAGTCCGAAGACGCCAGCTTCCTCGGGTCCATCGCCGCTTACGACAGTGCCCTGGTGAGCCTTACGGCCGATGTGGCGAGCACCTACGTGCTCATCCGCACTCTCGAGGAGCGCCTGCGGATCGCCCGCGACAACGTGAGCGTCCAGAAAGAAAGCCTGCGAATCGCAGAGGCCCGCTTCAAGGGTGGGGCCACCAGCGACCGCGACGTGCAGCAGGCGCTCACCCAGCTGCGCAGCACTGAAGCCGGCATCCCCCAGCTCGCTGCGCGCCTGCGACAAGTGAAAAACGCGCTCTGCACCCTGCTCGGTGTGCCGCCGCGTAACCTGGACCACCTGCTTGGGGACCGCTCCGCCATCCCGGAAGCCCCTCTGGAAGTCGCTGTCGGCATCCCCGCGGACCTGCTCCGCCGCCGGCCGGACATCCGCATCGCCGAGCTCCAGGCCGCCGCCCAGTGCGCCCTCATCGGCGTAGCTAAGGCGGACCTCTATCCCGCTTTCACACTGAACGGGACCTTCGGGTATCTGGCCAGCGACGTGGGCCGGTTCCATCTCAGCCAGATCGCCTCCTGGGACAGCCGCACCGGCTCCTTCGGCCCGGCGTTCGCCTGGAACATCCTCAATTACGGCCAGATCACCAACGCCGTTCGCGTCCAGGACGCCCTTTTCCAGGAGCTGATTTTCACCTACCAGGACACGGTACTGCGTGCGCAGCAAGAGGTAGAGGATGGGCTGATCGGCTTCCTGCAGTCCGAAAATCGTCTCGTCAGCCTGGAGGAGGCGGCCGCAGCTGCCAAGCGTTCGGCGGACCTCGCCCTTATCCAATACCGTGAGGGCGCTACCGACTACACCACGGTGCTCACCGCCCAAGCGGCCCTCCTGGCCCAGCAGGACAATCTGGCCACCGGCCGGGCTGATGTGCCTCAGGGGTTGATTACGGTCTACCGTGCTCTGGGGGGTGGATGGGAAATACGGGAGGGGCAACGTTTTCTGCCGGCCGACGTCACCCAGACCATGGGTAGCCGCACCGACTGGGGCGGGCTTCTCGACCCGGCGGCCGTCGAACCGCAAACCGAAAGACAACTCCTGACACCCGACTGGTAGGAGGAAGCACGATATGACTCGAGGCGTATTCAGGTGCGCTCCCGCGATGGCGGTGCTGATCGCTATCTTGGTTTCCACGGCCGGGTGCGACCAGAAGGAAAACAAGTTCGTGCCGCCCCCGCCGAAGGTGACCGTGAGCAAACCGGTCAGGCAGGAGGTGACCGACTACCTTGAGGTGACCGGCAAGACCCAAGCGGTCAACACCGTGCAGCTTGTCGCTCGGGTGGAGGGCTACCTGGAAAAAGTTTTATTCCGCGACGGTGAGATAGTGAAAAAGGGGGCGTTGCTGTTTCAAATCCAGCAAGATACCTACAGAGCCATGCTCAAGGAGGCAGAGGGAAATGTCTTGACGCAAAAAGCCCGCATAGATCATGCTCGAATCGAGCTTGCGCGAAACAGCGATCTCTACAAGCAGAAGGCCGCCGCGCAGACTGATGTTGAAAATTGGCGCTTTCAGCTCGACTCGGCGCAAGCCGCTCTTATGGCGGCAGAAGCTCAACGAGCCCTGGCGGCACTCAACTTGGGCTATACTTCGATAACCGCTCCTTTTGACGGGCGGATCGACCGCAGGTTGGTTGACCCCGGCAACCTGGTGGGTCCCGGAAATACAGGAAGTACAACTAGTGCCACCGGAACCTCCGGGGGAACCCTTTTGGCACAGGTTACACAAATTGATCCGATTTACGTTTATTTCAATGTCAGCGAAACCGAAATTTCCGCATTGCCCGGCATATCCGAACGGCCGTGGGGGCATGGAAATGATGCCATTTATCCGATCTACATGGGCCTTGCCAATGAAGACGGATACCCTCACGCCGGGCACCTCGATTTTGCTTCGGCAAGCGTCAGTTCGACAACGGGGACGCTGTTGCTGCGTGGAGTCATCCCAAACCCGGAGGGGAAAATGCTCCCAGGACAATATGCCCGGGTGCGGGTCCCCGTTGGAAAAGAGAAATCCGCAATTCTCGTGCCCCAAGCCGCTGTCGGTTTTGATCAGACAGGATCTTACATTTGGGTGGTGAACGAAAAGAACACGGTTGAACGTCGCAGCGTGAAAACGGGGACTTCGCATGGCGGTCTCTATGTTATCGAGAGCGGCCTCAACGGCGATGAGTGGGTGATTGTCAAGGGTCTTTTGCGCTCCGTTCCCGGCCGCCAGGTAACTCCCGAGCGAGAACCTGTCGAAAGATGAGCCGGGGCTTCAGACGGTCGAAGGTGGACAAATGATTTCCCGGTTTTTTATCGATCACCCAATTTTTGCGAATGTCATTGGCTTCGTTACGATCATTATCGGCTTGGTATGCATCTATCGGTTGCCCGTGGCGCAGTATCCGGACGTCGTCCCGCCGACCATACAAGTGAGTGCGCGTTACCCGGGCGCGAGCGCGGAGGTCGTCGCACAAACGATCGGAATACCCATTGAAGAAGCGGTAAACGGGGTTGAGAACTCAATCTACATGTCCTCCACCAGCGGCAGCGACGGCTCGTACAATTTGACCATCACCTTCAATATCGGGACAGACCTCAATGCCGCAATGGCGCTGGTGCAGAATTTGGTCAACGGTGCTCTGGCTCAGCTTCCTGGCGGCGCGACTCAACAAGGGGTCACCGTCAAAAAAGTGTCACCGAACATTTTGCTGGTGATCAGTCTTTACTCCGACGACGATCGGTTTGAAGACATTTTTCTATCCAATTATGCCACCATCAATCTGCAATACCCGTTAGGCCAGATCCCAGGCATCGGTCAAGTGAGGGTATTTGGTGCCGGACTTTACAGCATGAGGGTCTGGCTGGACCCTCATAAGCTCGAAGCCTACGGGATTACAACCAATGACGTCCTTGCAGCCATCCAGGGCCAGAACCTGCAGGTCGTCTCAGGGCAGCTCGCGGCTCCGCCGGTACCAAAAGATCAGCCCTTCCAATTTACCATCAACGCGCTCGGTCGCTTGTCCCGTTCCAACCAATTCAAGGACATCATCGTCAAATCGACAAGCGGTGAGGCGCCGCAGATCGTGCGCCTCGGCGACATAGCGCAGGTCCAACTGGGGCAGCAAAGCTACAGCAACTTCGCAAGAGTCAGCGGCCACAAATCAGCCCAAATCGTGGTATTTGCCTTGCCAAACGCCAATGCCATCGATCTCGCTGATCGCGTCTATCAAGCCATAGCCGACATGAGCAAGCAATTTCCGGAGGGGCTCAAATATGCCATCCGTTTCGATACGACCACCTTTGTCCGGGAGGCGGTCTCCAAGGTGTATGAAACACTGTTCATCGCAGGTATCCTGGTGCTGGTCGTGATATTCCTTTTCCTGCAAAACTTCCGGGGAATGCTGGTTCCGCTTACAACGGTCCCGGTCACCCTGATCGGCGCTTTCATCGCCATGGCCGCGCTCGGTTTCACCATCAATCTGATGACCTTGTTTGCGCTGGTCCTGGCGATCGGGATCGTGGTGGATGATGCCATAATCATTGTGGAGAACACCTCATATTACATCGAGAAAGGAATGCCGCCCAGGGATGCTACCCTGAAAGCAATGCAGGAGTTAACCGGACCGGTGATGGGGATTACCTTGGCGTTGGTTGCCGTTTTCCTGCCGGCAGCCTTTCTTCCTGGGATTGTCGGGCAGGTCTTTCGGCAGTTTGCACTCGTCATTGCCTCCACTGCTGTCATCAGCGCCATCAATGCACTTACGTTGAAACCGGTCCAGTGTGCCTATTGGCTGAAGCCCCGCCGGGAGAAACGCCCCAACCGGTTTTACCGAGGTTTTAACAGGGCTTTCCAAGCCCTGACTGATATCTATATGGCTATCGTGGTCTGGATGGTAAAAAAACCTGCCTTGATGTTAGTCATCTTTGTTATCGTTATCAGCGCGACTGTATGGGGCTTCCTGCGCCAACCCACGGGTTTCCTTCCGACAGAAGATCAGGGGTATGCCATCTTGCTAACCAGGTTGCCGGCGGGCGCGTCGCTGCCGAGGTCGCAAGAGGTTGCAAACAAGATCGATGGCCTGCTGAGAAAAATTCCCGGGGTTGCGCACTGGGTCACCATCGGGGGCTATTCACTGTTGGATGGAGCCAATGTGGTCTCGATCTCCTCCACGTTTATCATCTTTGAGGACTGGGGAAAACGGGGAAGCTATTTGCCTCAGGATAAAATTGTCGCCAGCATCTACCATGAGCTGGCGGAACTGCAGGAGGCGCAGGCCGTAGTGGTCATCCCGCCGCCGATCAGAGGACTCGGCCAGACGGGGGGCTTCCAAATGATGGTGGAGGATCGGGCCAGCCTCGGCCTCAATGAACTCCAGCAAGCTGCGATGGAAATCACCCAAGCGGGAAACTCTCAACCCAATTTACTGGGCCTGGTCAGCACCTTTAGCATGAACAACCCTCAATTATATCTGGACATCGACAGAACCAAGGCCGAATCCCTGCAGGTCCCCCTGGAAAATGTATTCGGCACTCTCCAGGCTTATCTAGGTTCCTCGTTTGTCAATCTATTCAACAGATTCAACCAGGTGTTTCAGGTCTACATTCAGGCCGGCAGCCAATATCGTTTGGAGCCTCGGGATATAAAAAAT
>Ga0316600_10001014_pt1 | contig 12937 bp, 10 predicted proteins | sample OWC_soil_day5_CT_FD_207652 | JGI IMG/M metagenome (GOLD analysis project Ga0316600, IMG submission 207652) | Wetland soil microbial communities from Old Woman Creek delta, Ohio, United States - OWC_soil_day5_CT | ecosystem: Environmental > Terrestrial > Soil > Wetlands | place: USA: Ohio... | reverse complement strand
GGTCGAGGCGTGGAGCCGGTCGAAGAAGCGGCGCCGGACCGGGCCGAATCCGGCCCGGACGAGGCCCAGGACCTCCTCGCGGCGGGCTTCGGACGACGCCGTCGACGGGGCCGCCGTCTCGGGCTGAAGCGCCAGCCGGCCGACCGTCCGCCAGATGAGGAGGGGGTTCTCGATCCAGGAGGGCTCGGAAAAGTCGCTGCCGTTGGCGCTGAGATAGCCGAAGCGGCCCATGAACGTCTCGAACCGCCGGAGGAGTTCCCGGCCTTCCTCCGAGGCGGACAGCGCGGCGGCCGGGTCGAACCCCTCCTCGCCGGCCATTCGCTCGAGGAGAGCGGGACCCAGGGGGCGGGCCTCCTCGACCAGGCCCTTCAGCTCCTCGAACGGGACGAGGCTCATGCGGCGGCCGTAGCCCTTGATGACGTCGCGCGGGTCCGTCCCGGGCCAGCGCCGCACGATCATCCTCCCGAGGGCGCGGCTGCGGACGAGCATGTTGATGGAAACGAGAATGACGTACCACTGGGAGCGGCTGTGGAGCGCCTGGATGCGCGTGAACTGGTCGAAGAGCGCCTCGGGCGTCTGGGCGGCCCCATCGACGGCGCGGAAGGCGTCGAGCTCCGCGCGCCTGGCCTCGATGAACGGCCCGACGCGCCGGCCGATGCGCGACTCCCGCCGGATGAACCGGACATGGCGCAGGAGCCCGGGGAGCGTACGGAGGCGCGGCCGGAGCTTGCGGCGGTCGGCCCGGTCGCCGCGGGCCAGGATGTAGAAGAAGTTCGGCGGCAGGCCGATCCGCCTGAGGATGTCGCCGAAGGCAGTGACGTTCATGTAGACGCGCGAGTGGAGACGGGCCGACATCTGCGCATAGTCGATCCCGGTCGGGCCGGCGATCTCTTCGAAGACCGGGGCGAAGACGTTGCGGATGACCGGTGCGTACTTGGCCGACCAGACGAGCGGCTTGACGACGCCGGGGGCCATGTCGGAGACCATCCGGCGGGAATAGACGGGTTTGCCGGCGATCGACGAGATCGGGCGGGCCTGGAGGATGTGGAAGCGTTGTCCGTCGAAGGCCCACTCGACGTCCCGGGGCGCTTCGGCGGAATCGGCGACGGCGCGAACGAGCGCGCCGAGCTCCTTCACGCGCGGTCCGCCGAGAAGGGGCGCGCCGGGGCGGTCGGGAACGACGTCGCCGAGCTCGCCGCGGGGGTCGAGACGATAGCGGTCGGGCCGGACGCGGCCCTGGACGAGGTCCTCGCCCGGGCCGGGACAGGCCTCGATGACGGCGCCGGGGCTGGCCGTGACGGGGTCAACGCTGAAGGCGACGCCGGAGACGACGGCCGGGACCAAGCGCTGGACGACGACGGCGAGCGATAGGGCAGACGGCGGGGTGGAGGACGGGATAGGGGCCGGGCTCGGGGTCCCGGTTGCGGCCCGGGCTTGCCTCATGTAGGCCCAGAGGCGGTCGCCGAAAGCCGAGGCCAGGACGCGCCGGACGGCGTCGAGGAGGGCGGACTCGCCGTCGACTCCGAGCACGGTGTCGAGCTGGCCGGCGAAGGAGGCCGTGCCGGAGTCCTCGCCGACGAGCGAAGAGCGAACGGCGACGGGACCCGCGCCGAGGCGGCGGTAGGCGCCGAGGACGGAGCGGCGCAGGCGGTCGGGCACCGTCCAACCGAGGCAGATGCGGCGGGCCGCTTCGAGGGCGGCCGGATCGGGATCGAGATCTTGGGAGCCGACCTGAGCGGCGGCTTCCGATAAGGGCTCGCAGAAGGCCGCCGTCGTGATAACGAACCCAGCCGGGACAGGGAATCCGGACTTCAGGAGGCGGGCGAGGCCGGCGCCCTTCCCCCCGGCGACACGCGCATCGCGAGCCCTGCGGCTCGAGAGGGGGACGACGAACCCCGGCATACGTTACCCTTCCTTATCCCGCTTCAAATTGTGCCCTATCAGTAGCAAAAGGCCCAGGGGATGTCAATGACGATCAGGGAAGGTAGTTGGCGTCGTCGGCGGCGATCGAGGAATCCAGGTAGTAAGCGGTGGCCCGGGCCACAGTGAAGACGACGAAGACCGTGAGCAGGATGGCCAGCGCGATGAGGGCGAAGGCTTTGACGCTCGAGACCTTCTTGGCCAATCCCTGGGGTGAGAGCACGTCCCAGAGCGTCTTCCCGATGAAGCCGAGCATGATCATCAATCCGAGGAAAAGCCGATAGCTCGTGATCTTGCCGGCGCCCGCGTCCCTGGCATTGATCTGGAAGTAAGGCGATACGAGCCATAGGGCGAAGAGGAGGACCAGGGCGGTCACGGCGGCGGCCAAAACTTTCTTGGGATCGAGTTCGAGTTTCACCGTCGGATCCTCCTCAGCTGATTAGACGGGGGGAAGTCGAAAACCTTCCCATTTAAAAGGGGATTGCGTCCTCTATTCACAGGCCCGCGTACTTCTCCAGCCTCTCCGCGTACTTGTGCTCCTCGCGCCGCAGGATCTCGGCGAAGCGGGGCTCTCCCCTCAACTTGTCGTAGAAATGGTCGCGCCTGTTGTTGAGGTATGGGAAGAAATAGGCGTAGTCGTGGACCTCGTCGAAGGCGTGGCCTATCGCATACTCGATGTCGTCGATAGCCTCGCCCTTCATGCCCAGCACCGCGTAGACGCGCGAGACGTAATAGGTCTGCTGGACCGCGAGGCCCTTGGCCCTGGCCGGGGCGATGGCCTTCAGGGCGGCCTTCCGGTCCCCTTTTCCCGCCGCGAGCAGGGCCCGAACGGCTCCGACATAGGCGTTCCCCGGGGCGAAGGTCTCGGCCATGGCCAACTCGGCCGCGGCGGCGTCGTTCCGCCGCATCAGCGTGAGGACGCGGGCCCGGTGACAGCGCGAGAGAAAGTCGGCCGGCTCGAGCTCGATCATCTTGTCGTAGTCGGCCAGCGCCGATTCGTAGAAGCCCATCTGCTCGTAGGACCAGGCCCGGAACCAGAACACAACGGCCGTCGCCCCACCCGCCTTGATCACCCGGGTGAAATACTCGACGCTCCGCTCCAGGACGCCGATGCTTTGCAGGAACGACCCGATATCGGTCAGGACGTAGAGGCTGGCCGGATCGAGTTCGAGGGCCTTCCTGAGGTAGGCGTAGGCCTGGTCGTTGTCCTGCTTGAAGAACTGGGCCCAGGCGACGCCGACGTTGGTCTCGGCCCGGTCCGGGGCGATCTCGTAGGCACGCCTGTAGCTCTCGTTCATCAGCCGCAGTGCCTCCGGGTCCCGTCCCTCGTAGACGAACCGCATCTGGTAGGCGTCGCCGAGCCCGAGATAAGCCAGGGCGCAGCCGGGATCGGCCTCGCGGGCCTGGTCGAACAGGCCGATGACCTTCTCGAGGTCGGCCGGCACCAGGCTCAGGGTGTATTTTCTCTCGATGGCCCGGGCCGATTCGTAGAAGCGCGTCGCTTGGACCGAGCAGGCCATGAGCGCATCGGGCCCGGACGAGGTCGGAACGCCGAAAGCACGGCGGACGCCGTCGGCCAGCCGGTCCTCCATCACGGGCAACTCGGCCTCCGTCCCCGGGATATGGTCCGTCCGAAGGGCGGCGGCGGAGGCGGCGCCGGCCTTGGCCTCGCGCAGCTCATAATCGAGGCGGAGCTTCGAGCCGGACCGGGTGAGGTAGCCGATCAGGAGCCAGCCCGCGCCCGTCCGCGCGGAGACGGAGGCCAGGTCGCCGGGCGTGAGCGGCGCCCCCGGCTCGAGTCCGAGCTTGCGCACGGCGTCGGCGACGACGTCGAAGCTGAACACGGTCAGGTTCTCGTGGCTTTGCTGGAGATCGCGGATGAGGTGGTCGGGGATGGCCTCGCGGAGATAGTTCAGGCCGTCGTCGCCCGTCCCGTTGACGAAGGGCAGGACCGCGACGGAGGGAAGGGCGCCGGTCGGGACATAATGGGGGCGGCCGTTACTGAGCGTGCGCCAACCCAGGACGCCGATGGTGAGGAGGGCGACCAGGGTCGCGGCGACGTACCAGCGGCGAAGGAACTCGAGCGAGGGCGGGAGGCGGAGGGAGCGAAGAGTGTCGAGAAGACCGGGGCGCGGGCCTGATGAGGAGGAGGCGGAGCGGGCGGAGGAAGCGACGGGGGAAACGGGATCATGGGCGGGCGCCTTTTCGCCGTCCTGCTCGTGGAGCTTCATCACCAGCCAACGGTCGATCTCGTCCTTGTAGGCCATGACGCGGGCCTTGGGGGAACCGTTGAGGCGATGGACCGGGAGGCCGAGGCGCTCCTCCCAACGGCGGCAGGTGCGCACGTCCCGTCCAAGGTAGGCAGAGATGTCCTTCCATGATTGCAGGACTTCTCGCGCAGTCATCGACTTTCCCCTGTGGGGGATATGCGGCTTTTGCTGTGACCTAACTATAACTTAGTCATAAGAAAGGGGTTTGTCAATAGGGATCTTATGAGGTCTGATCCCCTTCGGTTCGTGTTGCGCATCTCCCATTATTGATTACAATATGCCCCATGCCCTCACGCCGCCCCAAAGCCTCCTGGTTCCTGCCGGGACGCGTTTACGATCTGGCATTCGGTCATATGCTCCGAAAGCTGAGGAAGCGTGTTGCGAAGGCGGTCGAGACGGAGGGACTCTACCCCTGGCTGGATGTGTGCTGCGGGACCGGCGATCAGCTGAGGGGACATGTCCCTAAGGTACGTTTCTCCGATCTTGGCTCTCAGGGCAGCAGCGAGATCGTGGGGCGATCGGGGGGGACCGTTTGCGGTCTGGACATGAGCCTCGGTTTCCTCCGATATGCGGCAGCCCGGGCACCCGGAGTGCCATTCGTCTGCGGCGACGCCGGGCGGCTGCCGTTCAAGGACGGTTCCCTGCGTGCTATCAGCCTGTCTTTCGGGCTCCACGATAAGATCTCGGATCTTCGGACGCTGATGATGTCGGAGGCGCGGCGCACCCTGGCTCCGGACGGCCGGCTCATCGTTGTCGACTTCGAGACCCCCTGGAACGCCCAATCGAGGGCGGGTGCGCTATTCGCCCATGCCGTCGAGAGGATGGCCGGCGGAGAGCATTACCGGAACGGGAGGGAGTTCCTGAAGAGAGGCGGTTTGCGGGCGTTCCTGCGGGAAAGCGGGTTCGTCGAGGTCAGCCGGCGCGACATCGCGACGGGGTCGCTCGGCGTCGTTGTGGCCCGGGCCGATTCGAATAGGTCTTAGGTTCCCAATCCACCCTGGAGGTGTTCGATGGCTCTCATCCCGACAAGAGATCTCCCGAGAAAGCGCGCGCTCTCCGCCATCAAGACCGTCGTGGCTGCAGGGCTGATCCTCGCGCTGGCCGGACCGGTCGCGGCGGCGGCCGACGAGAAGACCGACAGGGTCGACAAGCTGTTCGCGGCGTGGGACAAGACGACGAGCCCGGGCGCGGCGCTGGCGGTCATCAAGGACGGCCGGATCGTCTACGAGCGCGGCTACGGCATGGCCAAGATCGAAGGCGGCATCGTCAACACGCCGGACAAGGTCTTCGATATCGGCTCGGTCTCGAAGCAGTTCACGGCGGCGTGCGTGGCTTTACTCGTGCGCGAAGGCAAGATCGGGCTCGACAACGACATTCGCAAGTACCTGCCGGAGCTGCCCGCTTATGGGAAACCGGTGACGGTGCGCCACCTGCTTCACCATACGAGCGGGCTCCGCGACTACAACGCCCTCCTGAGCCTGGCCGGGTTCAGGCCCGAGTCGGACTCCCCCACCGTCGAGGAAGCCCTCGAGATTGTGCGGCGGCAGAAAAAACTCAACTATACTCCCGGCGAGGAGTACTCGTACACGAACACGGGTTACTTCCTGTTGAGCCAGATCGTCGAGAGGGTCAGCGGAAAGTCGCTCAACGCCTTCGCCCGGGAGAGGATCTTCGAGCCGCTGGGGATGTCGCAGACGCTCATCCAGGACGACCACACCCAGATCATCAGGGACCGGGCGACGGGATACACGAGAGGCGAGAAGGGCTTCGCCATCTCCATGAGCAACTGGGACGAGACGGGCGACGGCAACGTCTATACGACCGTGCGGGACATGGCCAAATGGGACCAGGCCTTCTATACGGGGGCAGCGCTGGGGAAGGACCTGGTGGAGATGATGCAGACGACGGGCACGCTCAACTCGGGAAAAAAGATCGACTATGCCTGGGGCCTGGTCGTCACCGAGTACAAGGGGCTCAAGGTCGTCGAGCACGGCGGCGCGTGGGTGGGGTTCAGAGCGGCGCTGGTGAGGTTCCCGGAGCAGAGGTTTTCGGCGATCGTGCTGGCCAACCTGGATGCGATGGACCCGGCCGGGCTGGCTTTCAAAGTGGCGGACATCTATTTGGCGGGGCAGCTGAAGGAGCCGGCGAAGGAGGAGGCGGGGAAGACGGGAGTTGGCGCGGCGCAGGGCGGGGCGGCGCAAGGGGGAGTAGTGCAGGTGGGGCAGAACGCGGCCGGGCCCGGGACGACTGTGACGCCAACCGTCACAAAGGCGGAGATGGAGGCTCTCGTCGGCAATTGGCAGGACGACCGGTTCGGCCTGTGGCTGACGGTGACGCTCAAGGACGAAAAGCTCTATGCGGGGCTGAACGGCAGAACATACATCCTGGCGCCGGTCGGACCGGAGAAATATGTGGTGCCGGGGAACGCGGCGGGCATCGCGATTGAATTCGCGGCGGGGCAGAAGGGCAAGCCGGCGACGGCACATATGACAGTGGGCAAAAGCCAGGAGTTCCGTTTCGAGAAGGCGGCCGAGGTCAAGGCGCTGTGGGCGGCCGATCTGGCGGCCTGCGCGGGGACCTATGTCAGCGAGGAACTGCTCGATGCCAAGTACAAGCTGAGCGTTGAGGAGGGCGGCCTCGTGCTCAAGACCCGCGCCGTCGCCCGGGCCGAGCTCAAACCGATGGCCCCGGACAAGTTCGTGGTCCCAGGTTACGGACTGACCGTTGAATTCGTGCGCGGGAGGAGCGGAGCTGTGACCGGCTTCACGGTCAGCGTGGGCCGGGCGGCAGGGATCGCCTTCGCCAGGGCCGGCTCTTTATAACGGCTGAGGCGGGTCTCGGAGGGGCGCTTTCCGGCGAGATTAGAAAGCTCTCTTAAGCCGGTTGGACACCCTGTTACAGGGTTCCCTCGAACTCCCTGCGAAGGACCTTACTTGGTCGGATCCTGAGATCTTGCGCTCAACAACAGACGGATCTGATGCAGTTGCATGGCGATCGAGAAAAGAAGGCCGATAGCGGCGAATTCGAGGAGACGGAGCGGCGTGAATACTCCCCTTAATAAAGTGAAGGAGAAGAGATTAGAGGCCTTTTCGCATAATGCCAGGGCCGCGAGAACGAACGCCCCATAGAAGAAGCCGCGCCGAAGCCATATTTCGATCTGTTTCATGATGGTCTCTCTCAATCGCGACGGATCACCCGGGCCTGGCTCGAGAGATAGTTCGCGCTCACGTTGTAGGGCACGATCCTGATGGTGCCCTCGTCATCTTGAAGCCAGATCTGGGCCCAGTCCGCAAGTCCGGTGACGCTGCCTACAGAAACGACCTTGCCCCACTCCGCCGGAATGGAATCTGGCTGGTTCAGCTTTTCCAGAATCAGTTTCTGCTCTCCGGCTCCGGGTTCTCCCAGCTTGGCGCATGACAGGCCGGCGATCAAAAGCAACGATAGGACGAAAAACACCGCGGATCGACGGATCATGGATCCCTCCTTTCTGCCGTTGCGAATAGCATTGGCATTCCCTACTTTTTATCTTTTAAAGAAGTCCTTCCGGCAGGGAAGGGTCTTCTTTGAACCCAGATGCCGCCCGCTTGAGCACATAATAGGCGCCGGGCTCCCGGTTGTCCAGGGTATGTTGATGGATTTGCGCGGCCCAGGCAACGAGGCGGGCTCGATAGGGGGGTAACCAGAGGAGGATCCGGGGTAAAAAGAACGGGGCCGGTCCCGTTCTTCCCGTGAAAAACGGAGCCGGCCCCGGGATTCGATTCAGAACGAGTCTCTAGTCGCGATGCGGAGCGCAGAGCAGGCCGTTGTTGTAGTTGTCGAGCATAAGGTAGAGAGGCTCGCCAACGCCCCAAGGAGAGCGTTTTCCGGCGATCACGTTGCTGCCTACGGGATACAACGCCATCCAGGCATCCGCTGCCGTGATCGTGCCGCTGATACAAGTGGCATCGTTGCCGATCAGGACATTGAGTTTCGCGGCCACCAGCGCGGGGAACATCGTCAAGGTCTTGTCTCCGACGACAGACGCCCTCATGAAGGCGATCGCCTCCTCCATCAGATAGGTCCTGCCTCCGATGGTGATCGCAGGAACGGGCCATGCTTCGGGGTGGTTCATCCAATAACCGGGCGTTCCCGTTCCCGGGCCGGTGGGGATGACGTCGAAGTGGAAACGAATGAGGCTGAACTTCTCATACCCATTGATATTGCCGGTGATGAGCGTCGGATCCGTCCCGTTGTTCATGCCGGGGTAAAGTTGGGTGATCCAGGTGTCGGCGACGCCGTCGGCGACGGAACCGGGCCGCTGAATGACGATCGCATGGACGGCGCCGGCAGGGGTCGTATACGTGATCTCCAGCTTCGGCCTCAATGAGGGATCGATGGCTTCGCTGCTAAGGTAGGCGATAGCCAGGGTGTTGGGATCCTGCATCATCACTATCCCGTAGTTGGGATAGCCGCCGCTAACCCAAGTTTGAACCAAAGGCGTCAGATCCACCGAACGCCAGCCCAAGCTATCCGTCACGAACGAACCGGCGATCGTGGCATCGTAGTGGTCGGCGAAATTCGTCCAATTGACGGAGAGCTCGCCCCAATCCGCTGTGATGCGGTGCAGGTACACCGTCTGGTTGGTGATGTAGGGCGTGTAAACAGAGAACAAGGCCGTGTTGACCGTCGAGCCCTGGGGGATCGTCACCTGGGCGGCGAGTGGCTGCGCGGCGAGGCCCAGCGCGCAGGCAGCGGCGAACAGGAAGGCGACCAGCTTAAGCCCTGATTTGAGCCCTTTATTCATCACTTCCTCCTTGTGGAATATCTAAACATCGACTCGATTTGTTCCTTCGAAACCTGGCTAATCAATAATCCATTACTATCCCCTTTGTCAAGAGGCGGACTTCATCCCAGTTGGCTAATCTGTATACTTTCTGAACACTTTTCCCTTGGAAAAAATAATTTTTCAAAACGGCGAAAAAACTGATATTTTGGGGTCTCTGAAATGATCCGCGACATGAAAGGAAAGCCATGGCGAAGTTGACCATGCTCGGAACGGGACTCATCGGCGCGTTCTACACGCAAACGGTCCACGGGTTCAGGAGCCGCGACCGGATCGTGAATGTTTATTCAAGGTCCGGCGAACGGGCGCGCGCGTTCGCGGTCGAAAACGGGATCGGACGATGGGGAGCGGACCTGCGAAAGGCCGTGCGCGACCCGGAATCCGAGATCGTCGTCGTCGGCCTGCCCAACGATATGCATAAGCGAGCGGTCACACTTGCCGCTGAGGCGGGTAAGTCCGTGCTCTGCACCAAGCCCCTCGGCCGGACGGCCGCCGAAGCGCTCGAGATGGTCCGGGCCGTTGAGAAAGCGGGGGTTTTCGCCGGCTACCTCGAGGACCTCGTCTACACGCCCAAGACCCTCAAAGCCCTCGCTTCGGCCAAGAATGGCGCAATGGGGCGGATCTTGTGGACGCGGTCGCGCGAGACCCATCCCGGACCGCACAGCGACTGGTTTTGGGATCCGGCGCGATCGGGCGGTGGCGCGATGATCGATATGGGTTGCCACTGCATCGAGATCGGCCGATCATTCATCGGCAAAGACAAAAAGCCCCTCCGGGCTTTTTGCTGGGGCGCGACCCAGGTCCACCCGATCGAAGCCGAGGATACCGCTATCGGACTTGTCGCATACGAGGGCGGTGCAGTCAGTCAGTTCGAGGTCAGCTGGACGTTCCGCGGCGGAATGGATTTGAGGGACGAGGTCAGCGGGACCGAGGGGACGATCCGCCTCGATCATTTCCTGCGCACGGGTTTCGAGATGTTCACCGCCGTGGGCGACGGCGGTTATGTCGCGGAAAAAGCGGAGGGACAGACCGGCTGGCTCTTTCCGGTCGGTGACGAAGTCCATGAGCTCGGCTATGTCTGCATGTTCCAGGATATGTTGGACGCCAGGGAGGGCGGGCGTGCGCCTGCGGAAACCTTCTACGACGGCTATATCGTCAATGCCATCATCGACGCATGCTATAAGTCGATGGGATCGGGCCGTTGGGAAGCTGTTACCCTGGATCGGCGGATCGGCAATTCCTCAATTCCGAAGAAGGGAAGCCGAGAGGAGGCGGGGAAGATCTCCCGCAAGGCCTGTGGCCGGGCCCGGGAGGCCGGCTCAAAGGCCAATCAGGCGAAGAGGCGGACGGAAGATCCCGATCCGGGTTTCAGCGTGATAAAAACGGAACGCCTTCCCGACGGGCGCGTCAAGCGGATCTTGAAAGACAGGTCCACAGGCCGCATCATCGAGAGGATGGAATGAACCCGCATCACCGGCTATGCCGGAGGAAAGAAGCCACATCCCTGACCGGCGCGACCCAGAACCGTTGATCAGCCAGATAGCCCAGCAGCTCCCGATGGACGGAGCGCCGCGTTCTCATCCTGCGACCCCCGATGCTGTGGAACATCAGGACGGCCCATCCCCCCGTGCGGATCGCTCCCTCGCAATAGGCGATCAACTCTCTGATATCGGGATGATCACAGAGATGGCTTCGAATGCGCATCAAATCGACCGAGCGTGGATCGTTCGGCTCACCGACGCCAGCGCGCGCCGCAAAGTGGTGGCGGCGGATCGCCGCGTCATACGAAACATCGTCCGGCGGGCTCCCGATGGATGTCGCGCCACAGGGATGGGCGAAAGTGCGCCCGGGATCTGGGCCGATCTCCTCGTTCAGCCATCCCGCCGCCTCCGAGATCTCCCGCGCGATATCCTCGGGCGACCAATTTTCGAGCCGAAGCGCGCGAGGTAGCCAGAGGGGAGGATAGGGGTAAGCATCGGCCCGGCAAGGGTGCCGGACCGTGTGATTGCCGATCTCGTGGCCTCCTTCGAAAGCCCGCCGCCAGTCTTCCGACCTTTTACGGACTTTCCTGTCTCCGACCGTCAGGTAGAATGTGCCGCGGATCCCGCGTTGGTTCAGATCGGGGATCGCGCGGTCGAGGCCGTCCGGGAGCCCATCGTCATAGGTCAGGCTGATGGCGGCGATGGCGTTGCCCGGCCAGGCGGCCGGACCCCTCGATCCGGAACGTACCCTGGAATTGTTCGTGTCAGCCGTCAAGATGTGACTCGCACTGCCGGCGCGCTCTCATTAACTTGCCGTTCTTACCGCGCGGGCGCAATGGAGATTAACGCCCGGAGCGTGCGGAACCCCTCAATGTAATCCGGAGCCGTGAAGCCCAACGTCCTCGCATCGGGCCTTTTCATGCCGGGGATCATCGCGCCCATGTCGGCTTGTGCCGAGACGTGGTAGACGATCTCGAAATTGTAAGGCGCTATCAGCTTGAACGGTTTGATCAGGCCGAGTCTGCCTAACGCTTCTTTTACGCCACCCTTGATCCTCTGCCGGGCTTCTTCCATAGGCACCAGCTTGGCCGCCAGCCGCCCGAAGGCCTCCTTGACAGCCACCGTCACGACGTCCTTCCCCAGGATCTCGCCGGCTTGCCGGCACACGGCCGTGTCGCCGCTGACGAGTACGACCGGCACACCGTAATAGCCCGCGATCGCGGCGTTGAGGCCGAGCTCGGGCATCTCGATGCCGTTGACCCGGATCGACCTGACGACCGAGCTAGAGATGGTGTGGTCGAGGATAGCGTTCTCCGTGCCTGCCTTGGCGTGATAGCCGATGAACAGGCAAGCCGTGAACGAGGCGTCGATCCCCTGCATCATCGACAAAGGCTTGGGAGTGCCGCTGATGAGGATGGCGCGCGGGTGGAGGTCGTCGGGATCGACATTGCGCATGGAACCGTGAGAATCGTTGACGACGACCTCGGTGGCGCCGGCCGCAAGGGCCCCCTCGATAGCGGCGTTGACGTCTTGGGCCATCCATTTCCGGGCCACGGCGTAATCGGCAGTTCCGGCCGAGACCTGATCGCCGTGGACGACCCCCGATATCCCCTCCATGTCGACGGAAATGAAGACCTTGAAGGGGACTTTGGGTTGTTGCTGGGCGGGTGTGGGCCCGGCCAAACCGACCAGCGATGCCGCGATCGCCGAAATGACAAAGAATTTGCTTAATGGATTTTTCATAATATCTCCTATTCCTGCTTTTTTGGGGCTAAAAATGCTTATCTCCAAACTGTACGAGCTCAAAAAAGCGAAATTATCTACTTTGTAATGTATGACTTAACGTGGTCCGACCCCGCTTTGGGGGGCTTTGCGGCCAGGACAGCGCTCACGGTCGCAAAGCTGACAGGCGACGAATCCTTCCTCCGATGGAAAGAAGATCCCCGAGATCGACTTTCTCGGGACCATGAGCAGGCTGTCGCTCAGCCGCACGCCGACGAGGCTTTCCGTATCGCCGAAGACCGAGAAGAGCTTGGCCTGCTCGGTGATGGGCCAATCCTGGAGCGAGCCGGGACTCATGTTCGAGAGCGGCCCGAGGCCGAACCTCTCCCCGATCCGTCCCGCCAACCACCCGGCCGCCTGTTCCAGGGCCAGATTCGCCAACTCTTCAAGGTAGTATTGCTCGAGGAGGTCGCCCCGGACGCCGGCCTCGCGTTCGAGATCGGGTCCGGCCGTGATGATGTAGGGAAAAACCTTGTTGGTCTTCTCGAGGTTCCGGAGCAGGATCGGACTTTCGAAAGTCACTCCGGCGACCTCGACCGAGCTCTCCCCTTTCGCTCCGATGTAAGCGACATCGTAAATGGCCCTGAGTCCGATCAGCTCTTTGGCGAGGCCGATGAGCTCGTCCAAGCTGACCAGACCGGCCCGAGCGGTGTCGAATCTCA
>Ga0316600_10001013_pt1 | contig 12968 bp, 10 predicted proteins | sample OWC_soil_day5_CT_FD_207652 | JGI IMG/M metagenome (GOLD analysis project Ga0316600, IMG submission 207652) | Wetland soil microbial communities from Old Woman Creek delta, Ohio, United States - OWC_soil_day5_CT | ecosystem: Environmental > Terrestrial > Soil > Wetlands | place: USA: Ohio... | reverse complement strand
AAAAATTAATAGATAGACGATGAATAATAAAAGGCAAACGCCTGCTGGATTTTGTATAAATTTAGCAGGCGTTTGCCTTTTATGAGGATTGGTAAATATTTATTTGAATTTGCGAAAATATTATACGTTATCGAATTTCGTGGTTTTATTGATTTTTACTTTTATAATTAACGCAGGTTAATGTCCAAGGTAAAGAACATAAACGTTGATTATTAGTAGCGGTATAGTATAAAATAAATGTATTATAAAGTTTGTTGTAAGGGGAATTTGTTTATGATTCAAACTGCGAATCGTCAAGTGACAATGCAAGCGTTAAAGGGAAAGCTTTTAGCTGCTTATGAATATTTAATAGAACATAATGATCAAGAGAATGCCGGAAAAGTTAAGGAATTAGCAGGTAAAGTAGTAAATGGGGAATTTACCATTGCTTTTTGCGGACATTTTTCCGCGGGGAAATCGAAGATGATCAATCGCTTGGTGGGGGAAGAATTACTGCCGTCAAGTCCGATTCCAACGAGTGCCAATCTTGTAAAAGTTAAAGCGGGAGAAGAGTATGCAAAGGTGGTTTTTAAAAGTGGAAAACCTCGTTTATATCTCGCTCCTTATGATTATAAAATGGTAAAAAACTATTGCAAGGATGGGGATCAAATCAAGGAAATTGAGCTTAGCCATGCAGAGTCTCAGCTTCCAAGTAAGACGGTGATTATGGATACGCCCGGTATTGATTCTGCCGATGATGCGCATCGTATTGCCACGGAATCTGCGATTCATCTAGCTGATTTGATTTTTTATGTGATGGATTATAATCATGTGCAATCAGAACTCAATTTTATGTTTACAAAAGAGTTAACAGAGGCGGGCAAAGAGGTTTATCTTGTGATTAACCAAATTGATAAGCACTCTGAGCAGGAGCTTTCTTTTGCGAACTTTAAAACAAGCGTGGTGGAATCTTTCTCCTCATGGGGCGTAAAACCAGCGAATATTTTTTATACTTCCTTAAAAGAAGATGACCATGTGTATAATCAATTTCCAGAACTACAGGAGTTTTTGGCAGAAAGGTTAAAGGAAAAAGATAGTTTACTCCTGCAATCTATTTTTCATTCTCTGCAAAAAATCATCAAAGACCATTTGGATATAACAAAGAAAAAAAGTGAACTTGAACTGGAACCTTGCACGGATATCTTGAATGAATTATCGATGAAGGAACAGGAAGCGCTAGCAGATACTTATAGTAGTCTGCGTGAAGAGAAAAATGCTTTAGGCGAGGGGAGCGAAAAGGCAGAAAGCATTTTTGATTCCGAAGTCAATAAGATTATGGCGAATGCCTATTTAATGCCTTTTGAAATCAGAGCGTTAGCGGAGTCTTATCTTGAAGCTTGTCAGCCTAAATTTAAGGTTGGACTCTTGTTTACAAAACAAAAAACTTTAGCAGAGAGACAGGATAGACTGAACCTTTTTTATCAGGCTATACTCGAAAAAACGAAATCACAGCTAGAGTGGCATCTTCGTGATTTTCTGTTGAAATTTTCAAAAGAAAAACGGATCGAAAATGAAGAACTGCTTGCCAAAATTCAGAGTTTTAATGTGCATTTTTCAAGCGAATTATTAGAAGGCGCTGTAAAAGCGGGAGCACATTTATCGGGTGAGTATGTTTTAAATTATACTGCGGATGTGGCGAATGAAATTAAACGTCTTGCGCAAAGTAGTTTAGCTGCGCTTAAAATCGAAATACTACATGCTGTACATGATAAATGTGCAGCCATCCAAGCGCGAATAACACAAAAATCAGAAGGATTAAAACGCTATATCACCGCACTTGATCAGGTGAAAAAATATGAATTGGAAGCTAGTCTTGCGCAAACGAAGCTTGAAACGATGCTTAAAGCAGTAGATAATGTGGGAGAGGATCAGTTTCATTTATTTGAGCTAGAAGAAGAGGATGTTGAGATCATTGTTGGAGAGGCTGGCCATACCCAAGCGTTGCAGAAAAAAACGAGTCTCCCGCTAGACAAGCCGAGCCTAAAAGAAAAAGTTCCATTAGTTGTAGAAGCTTCAGATCGCATGAAGCATACGGCTGAAAAATTGAAGAAGACTGCACAGCTTGTTCATGATTTACCAGGCTTTAAAAAGCTTGCAAGAGAACTGAACGAAAAGGCGGAAAGATTAGAGCATAAAGGTTTTTCTGTTGCATTATTTGGGGCATTTAGTGCCGGTAAATCTTCTTTTGCCAATGCGTTACTTGGAGAAAGAGTTTTACCTGTTTCACCGAATCCAATGACAGCGGCAATTAACAAAATTAAGCCGATCAATGCATCTTATCAGCATGGGACTGTTATCATTAAGGTTAAAAAGGAACGGGCAATGCTCGAAGATGTAAATCAGGCCTTAAAAATATTTGATTTTCATGCGGACAGCTTAGCTGATGCAATCACAAAAGTAGAAAAATTAAGTGGTGATTTGGGGCAACAAGGTGCAATTGAAAAGACAAATTATACTTTTTTGCAGGCGTTTACACGTGGTTTTGTTACGTTTAGCCAGCAGTTAGGTAAAGTACTCCAAACAACGATCGCTGAGTTTAGTGATTATGTTGCACTGGAAGAAAAGTCTTGTTTTGTTGAATGGATTGATCTTTATTATGATTGTCCGTTAACCCGTAAAGGAATTACGCTAGTCGATACCCCGGGAGCGGATTCAATTAATGCCCGTCACACCGGAGTCGCGTTTGATTTTATTAAAAATTCCGATGCTATTTTGTTTGTGACCTACTATAATCATGCATTTTCCAAAGCAGATCGGGAGTTTTTAATACAACTGGGGCGTGTAAAAGATTCTTTTCAATTGGATAAAATGTTTTTTATTATCAATGCGATTGATTTGGCCGATAACGAGGAAGAAAAGGAAACCGTTGCTTCCTATGTCCATGAGCATCTAATCAAATACGGAGTTAAAAATCCGCATTTATATCCACTGTCAAGCTTACATGCACTGAAAGAAAAAGAGGAAAATATAGCAGTTCCCGTTTCAGGAATGCCAGTTTTTGAAGAATCTTTTTATCATTTTATCACCAATGATTTGGCGAATATGGCGGTGCAAGCCTCCGAAAATGAACTAAACCGTGTCTCGCATTTGGTCAACAAGCTCATTGATAGTAGTAGAGAAGATGCCACAGTTAAGCAGCAAAAACGGGTAAATATTGAGGCAGAGAAAGCAAGTATAAACGCAATTGTTGTGCAGCAGACAGCACAAAATTTAAAAAATCACTTAAATCAAGAAATAGAAGAATTGATTTATTATATAAAGCAGCGGGTTTTTCTACGGTTTAATGATTTCTTTAAAGAAGCATTCAATCCTACGGTGCTACGCGATGATGGTCGTAACCTAAAAAAAGTTTTACGCAGTTCACTGAGCGAATTACTCGAACAAATCGGATTTGACTTTGCGCAGGAAATGAGAGCAACGACGGTAAGACTGGATCGCTTTGCTGAAAAAATAACAGCAGAGTATCAGATAACGCTTGTTGAAATGATTCATGAGATGAATCAGGATTTATCTTTTTCCATTTTTGAATTTACGGATAAAGAACAAATTGATTTTGAAGTAGCTTTTCAAGAGATTGAATATGGTTTGTTTTCGAAAGCAATGGCGTATTTTAAAAATCCCAAAGCATTTTTTGAAAAAAATGAAAGTAAATTTATGCGTGATGAACTTTATCGTGTGCTCAGCGTAGCAGCAGATACGTATTTACAGAATGAGCAAAAACGGATAGAGGCTTTATATGGAACTGTCATGGATGAAGAATTTAGCGAGCTGATCTTGCAAATGACGGAGCAGACGGATGACTTCTATTTAAGTTTACTCTCAGCCTTAGATGGTGGAGTGCCAGCCGAGAAGTTAATGGAGATACAGCAAAGTTTAGCAGAAATGAGATAAAGAATGAAAGCGGGAACAATTGGCACTCGTTAACTAATTTTAGTATAGTGGACTATTTGTAATGATATAGAAAAAGTCTCAACCTTTGTGAAATGTGAGGTTGAGACTTTTTTGCATACTTTAACGATGCCCCCTTTATTGACCTATATGGTAAATGGGTATAATATTAGCCTAATATTATTTATAAAATGTATTCTTTTTAAATACCCCTTAATCGAAAACACATAAAATATTTTTTGGATGTAGGGAATTAAGTAGAATTACAAAGAAAGGATGACTTTCATGGGCTATTACATTCAAAAAGGTAGTAAGGGGTATTGGTCAACAATTGCAGCTCTCTTTCTTGGGAGCTTTGTAACGTTTGCGCTCTTATATTGTTTCCAGCCTCTTATTCCAGTATTTTCTTCTTCTTATGGCATCGCTCCATCAATGGCTAGTCTGTCAATCTCACTTACGACTGCTAGTATGGCTATTGCGATGTTATTTATGTCATCTTTTTCTGATCTAAAAGGTCGCAAATCTCTTATGGTGATTTCCTTGGTCGGATCGACAGGATTGACATTAATTTTACCTTTTGTTGAAAATTTTTACTTGCTGCTATTTTTGCGAGTTCTGCAGGGAATTCTGATTGCTGGATATCCAGCAATTGCGATGACTTATATTCAGGAAGAGTTTGATCCAGCGATTACTGGTACGGTTATGGGAATCTTCGTGAGCGGAAACTCTATTGGCGGATTGCTTGGACGACTTATCGTTAGTACCGTATCTGATTTTTATTCTTGGCAAGTAGCCATTGGTTGTATAGGTATTATCTGTGGGGGGATTAGTCTCTGGTTTTTTATAAAGCTTCCACTTTCTAAAAACTTTAAAACTAAAAATACCTCATGGCGGCAACTTATTGCTAAGTTTCGTGAAAATTTACAATGTGGTGAACTAATTTGCTTTTATCTTATTGCATTCTGTATAATGGGTAGCTTTGTTGCTCTTTATAATTATGTAGAATATCCGTTGATTGCTCCTCCATATTCGCTGAGTCAGACGGTTGTAGGATTTATCTTTGTTATCTATCTATGTGGAACATTTAGCTCTATTTTTTTAGGAAAGATTGCTGATAAACACGGGGCAGAGCGTGTTCTCTTATTTTCGCTTTTTCTCATGCTAGTGGGTGTATTGATTACACTCTTTATGCCATTGATGATGAAAATTTTTGGTATTGCTGTGTTCACCTTTGGATTTTTTGGTAGTCATTCTATTGCTAGCAGTTGTGTTGTAAAGGTTCTTCCTCATGGGAAAGTGCAGTCTTCTGCACTATATCTTCTTTTTTATTATGTAGGATCAAGTTTTTTGGGAGCCTTGGGAGGGGAATTCTTACTCTGGTATGGCTGGAAAGGCGTAGTTTTTCTCATTAGTATAGCGATAAGTATTGCAATGGTAATATCGCTTCTATTGATTTTGCGCAAAACAAAGAATAAGTACAGTTATAAAAGTAATAAGTATACGATTACTTTTGCAAAAAATCCTTGACTTAGAGTTTACTCCAGATGATATGATGCATTTATAAATAGGAATTTTATGCTAGGGCAGGAGATGATTTTATGTTGATTGCAGAAGTAAGTGCAAAATATGACCTTTCTGCGGATACGCTTCGTTATTACGAACGTATTGGTCTCATTCCAGAGGTACATCGCAACAAGAGCGGTATTCGAGATTATACGGAAGATAACTGCAGGTGGGTTGAGTTTATCAAATGTATGCGAGCGGCTGGATTGCCAATCGAAGTATTGATTGATTATGTCGCAATGTTTCAGCAGGGCGATTCGACAATTTCGGAGAGAAAAGAACTGCTCATTGAGCAACGCAAAAAATTGGTTAAAAAACTAGAAGCTATGCAAAAAACGATCGATCATCTGGATTACAAAATCAAGAGATATGACGATGTAGTGATAAAAAAAGAAAATCAAATGAAAGTACCTAAATTTTAGAGTCGAGAAGTTTTTGGGTGATGCAGACGTCAAATTCCCTCATAAAGTCTTGAATCTTAAAAGAGAAAGTATTTTTATAATTTAATAAAGAGTATAAAATGAATTTCATGAAATCTTTTTGGGATGTTGCAAAATCAAAGCAACATCTTATTTGTTTTTATCAAAAAGTCCAGCTAAAATGCTTGACTTAGAGTTAACTCTAGATGATATGATAAGTAGAAGATAGAAATGGAGTGTGCGGGAATGGATACAAAAAATAAAAAGTTTTCTAGGCGAAAGTTTATAAAATTTGCTGGTGGTATTGTTGCAGGTGCTGCCGGTCTGTATGCATTCCTGCCTAGTATGCGGGAATGGCCGCAACAGGCGGCTAATTCAGCAAAAGTGATTGCCGGGCACTATCTGCCAATGGGGGACACGGATGCAGTAGCTGTACGCCAGATTATCACGGGGGATAGTTCTAATTCACGGACGATTATGTGGCAGTCAGAGCTTGCTGAAAAAGACGCTGTCGTAGAATATCGGAGAAAAGGCAAAGAGGATATAAAAGTCAGCATGGCAACCGATGATAAGTTTACCGATGACAAAACAATGACCTATATACATACGACAATGTTGAAGGATCTAGCCGCGGGTACGCAATATCAATATCGTGTTGGCTATGACGATAAACGCAGTGATTGGCACGAGTTGAGTACCGATGATGGGGGCAATTTTAAGGCGCTCCTTTTCCCCGATTCTCAATCTAATGATTACAGTGATTGGAAGAATCTCGCACAGTTGGCCAGAAAAGAAAATCCAGATGCGGCCTTTTTTATCAATATGGGCGATTTGGTTGATAACGGCGAGGATCATACCCAGTGGCGGGCGTGGTTCGATTCCCTGCATGGTATCATCGAGGACATTCCTATAGCGCCAATCATGGGAAATCACGAAACCTATAATTTGGACTGGAAAGTGCGGATGCCAGAGGCTTATCTGCGTCTTTTTTCTTTACCGTCAAATGGTGACATCGAGCGTCAAAACCAGTTTTATTCCTTTGACTACGGATCGGTTCATTTCATTGTGTTAAATACACAGTTTGACGAAATGGAGCAGTTCCAGCCAGGTCTGTTAGAAGTAGAAAAGGAATGGTTTGTAAATGACGTTACGAAAACTCGGAAAAAGTGGAAAATTGTTTTGATGCATAAAGATGTTTTGACCTATGCAAACAGAAAACGGATTGATCGTCAGGCGGGAATTTCTGATGTTGGCAAAGCATGGATGCCGTTATTTGATCAATATGGCATAGATGCTGTACTTACGGGGCATCTTCACACCTATCGCCGCCGTGAGCGTTTATATAATTTTCAGCCAGATACGCGCGGCCCGCTCTATATCGTCACTGGCGTCGCTGGAAATGTCCGTTATCCGAATCTTTGGATAGATCATCCCTTTGATAAGGTAGTAGCTCCGCAACCGGAAACTGATAACTACATGACACTGGAAGCAAGGGCAAATACTTTGAAATTAGCGTCGTTTCTGCCATCAGGGGAACGGATTGATCAAGTGGAAATCGTTAAAAAATAGCGATAGAAAGATACACGTTGATACAGGCGTAGAGGATAAAACTGTATGTAGCTGTGACCTTTTTATTGGTTTACCTAGCAAATAGTACTTGGCTTGGAGCCGACTCCAAGTTGTACAATAGGTTTATCAGTGAATTTTGCTGGGCTTTTATGCGGAAGCTTTTGTAGTTTATTTAGAAATAGCTAAGAAGTGGTTAATTTAAAATTAGTTACGAAGAATAGAATAAAGGCGAATAAAATTATGATATGGAGAATTCGATAATGAAAGTGTTATATTATGATTGCTTTTGTGGCATTAGTGGTGATATGAATCTAGCTGCATTGCTGGATTTGGGAGTGGATGAAGATTACCTAAGACGGGAGCTGTCCAAACTCAATCTAGATGATGAATACGATCTGCAGGTAAAACAAGATACTAAAAATGGAATAAGCGGAACCAGAGTGGATGTAGTCTTAAAAAGCGCAATGCATGTTCAAAACCACGAACACGACCACGAACACGACCATGAACTCCATCATCATCATGAACCGACTGGGATGGAGACTGACAATGGGCATACGCATCATGCGCATAGAAATTTTAAGGATATTGAAAATATAATTGGAAACAGTACGTTAAGTGATCGGGTAAAGAAGTTAAGCTTGGATATTTTTATGAAGGTAGCAGATGCTGAAGCAAAAGTTCATGGCAAGCCTCTATATGAAGTGCATTTCCATGAGGTTGGGGCCGTTGACTCAATTGTTGATATTGTGGGAGCGGCGGTGTGTTTAGCGTATTTAAATGTGGATAAGATTATGGGTTCATCGGTTCAAGTAGGCGGAGGGTTTGTAAAATGTGCGCATGGGATCATTCCTATTCCTGCTCCGGCAACTGTTGAAATTTTAAGGAATATCCCTATGAAATCAGGCATAGTGGAGTTTGAAACGACTACGCCTACCGGGGCGGCGATTTTGGCGGCAAATGTCGGTGTATTTACAGACCATATGGACTTTTCCGTAGAAAAGATTGGCTACGGAATCGGTCATAGAGAGCTTGAGATTCCTAACGTGCTAAGAGTGTATATTGGGTCTGAAGATATAGCCGATAAGAAAGAAGAGCATTATATATTGGAGACCAATATTGATGATATGAACCCAGAACTCTACGGTTATATAGAAGAAAAACTTTTTGAACAAGGGGCTTTGGATGTATTTAAGTCGGCAATTTACATGAAAAAAGGCAGAGCTGCGACAAAACTCAGTGTATTAGTGAATGAGAAACAGCAAGAAAACGTACTTGACGTAATTTTTCGTGAGACGACATCCATCGGTCTTAGAAAATACAAGGTTGAGAAAGTTATGATGCAAAGAGATTTTGAAAAGATCAGTACGCAGTACGGCGATGTAACGGTTAAAAATGCATATTACCAAGGCGAAAAGGTGAAGTATAAACCCGAATATGAGGACTGCAAAAGGATCGCAAGTGAAAAAAATATACCCATCGATAGGGTATATAAAGAAGTTTATAAAAGTATAGGGGACAATGAGTATGATACATAATGAAAAATATCTAAACTTGATTGATTCTTTAAAAAATATGAAAAAATTGATCTTAGCTTTTTCTGGCGGTGTAGACAGTACTTTTTTACTTAAAGCGGCGAAGGAAGCATTAGGTGATAACGTTAAAGTAGTAACCATACAATCTCCCTATATTCCGAAATGGGAAATTGCAGAAGCAAAACAGTTAGTAGCCGCACTTGGGGTAGAGTTTGAACTCTTAGAGGTACCTATTATTGAGGAAATTAGAAACAACCCGGAAAATCGATGTTATTTATGTAAAACGGCAGTATTTAGTCAGATAAAAGCAATTGCAAAAAAGGAAGGGTATCCTTACGTTATTGACGGCACAAATTTTGATGATATCGGTGATTATAGGCCGGGTTTAAAAGCGCTGAGTGAGCTGAATATAAAAAGTCCTTTATTAGAGTGCCAATTGACCAAACAAGAAATAAGAAATTTATCTAAAGAGCTTGGACTTGTTACTTGGGATAAACCGCCCTATGCATGTCTGCTTACAAGAATACCCTACGGCAATGAACTGAAAGAAGAAGACTTTATCAAGATAGAAAAAGCCGAAAGATATATGATGGGTAGAGGGTTTCGGGCAATTCGAGTGCGATGCCATGAGAATCTGGCAAGAATTGAAGTGGATAAAAAGGATAGAAGTAAATTATTTAACGAGGTACTTCTTGATGAGATCTCTGGTAAGTTTAAAGAATTTGGCTTTAAGTATGTAACTTTTGATTTAGAAGGATATAGGGTCGGGAGTTTGAATGAGACAATAGAAATCCGATAGTTTATTAAAGGAGGGGGAATTCGTCATTATGCGATATGAAGGTAATATCTACAGTCCACATATTGCTGGGGATGATTATGTACTGCAGTGTACAATCGGCTGTAGTCATAACCAATGCACTTTTTGTTACATGTATAAAGATAAGGAATATCGTGTGCGTGAACTGCGTGAGATACTAAAGGATATTGATCTTGCGAAAGAATATTATGGCGAGGTGGAAAAGGTATTTCTTGCTGATGGTGATGCTCTCAGTATGCCAACGGCTGATTTGATAAAGATATTAGAATGTCTTTATGATACCTTCCCCAGCCTTTCATATGTTGGACTTTATGCGAGTGCAAGTAGTATATTAGGCAAATCTCTTACTGAGTTGATAGAGCTACAAAAAAACGGACTGGTTGAGGCTCATTTAGGTGTAGAAAGTGGAGATGAGGAAATTCTTTGCGCTATACGAAAGGGCGTAAGCTATGAGAAAATGGTTCTGGCAGGGAAGAAGATAAGACAAGCGGGTATAAATCTGTTTATTACCGTAATATTGGGACTGGCGGGAGAGGCGACTAAAACTTGGCGGCATGCGAAGCATACTGCTCGAATCTGTAATGAGATACAGCCCGATTATATAGGAATATTAACGATTATCGTACAGCCTGGAACCGAGCTTTATGAAAATGCACAAAGAGGAGCATTCGAGGCTCCGGAAGATATGGAAGTATTGGAGGAAATGCGAATGATGATTCGAGAGATGGATCTTTCCCACACTGGTGTTACTTCGATTCATCCATCGAATTGCATTTGTTTGGAAGGCTCGCTGCCTGAGGATAAAGAGGCGCTGCTGCAAACCCTTACCGATGTTATTGATGGTAAAGATACATCGCGGATTCGCTTGCGGGAAACGAAAAATGTGTAAAAATAATTGTAGTTGTTGTAATGATAGAAGGAGCAAATAATGAATAAGGCGGAAATAAGAAAACTCTTGCAAAGAGTAAAAGACAATGAAACAGAAATCGAAACAGCGATGAAAATTATTGAAGATTTACCTTATACGGATTTGGAATTTGCTAAGATTGATAATCATCGCGAAATACGGGTGGGATATCCAGAAGTCATCTATTGTGAAGGAAAAACAGTGGAACAAGTGAAAAGCATTATCGAGTATATGTTGACTAAGGATAATAATATATTAGCAACTCGTGCTAATGAAAAGATGTATGAAGCGGTAAAGACTATTTGCGCAGAAGCTAAGTATAATCCCATGGGAAGAACAATCACCATTCGAAAGCGAGAAGAGGCGCTTACTGACAGTTATATTGCTATTATTTCGGCTGGAACTTCTGATCTACCAGTAGTGGAGGAAGCTGCAGAAACGGCAATTATTCTAGGGAACCGCGTGGAAAAGATTGTGGATGTAGGCGTTGCCGGGATTCATAGACTTTTCTCTAAGATGGAGATTATTCGGGGCGCAAAGGTAGTGATTGTAATTGCAGGTATGGAAGGGGCGCTTGCCAGTGTTATCGGTGGACTTGTAGATAAGCCGGTGATTGCCGTCCCTACAAGTGTTGGCTATGGGGCAAATTTTGGCGGTCTTTCAGCTCTCTTATCCATGCTCAACAGTTGCGCAAGCGGTGTGAGTGTCGTCAATATCGATAATGGTTTTGGTGCAGGATATAATGCCAGTATAATTAATAAATTATAGAATAACTGATATCCATAAGAAATAATTTAGAAATACATGAAAAGTAAAGGGGAAATATAGATATGGAAAAGAAAAAACTAGGATTTGGCTTCATGCGTTTGCCGGTAAAGAGTAAGAATGATCCAAAAAGTATTGATATGGATGTATTAAATCAAATGGTAGATACTTTTTTGGAAAGAGGTTTTACTTATTTTGATACAGCGTATATGTATCATATGAATAAAAGTGAGATAGCAATCCGGGAGGCTTTAGTCAAACGTCATAAAAGAGACAGCTTTACTTTAGCGACAAAATTGCCAACGATGTTTTTAAAAACAAAGGAAGATCAGGAAAGAATTTTTAACGAGCAGCTAGAAAAATGTGGAGTGGAGTACTTCGATTACTATCTTCTTCATAATCTTGGTGTGACAAATTATGAGACAGCTCAAAAGCTTGATAGTTTTGCCTTTATTCAGGAAAAGAGAAAAGAGGGGAAAATCAGACAGATTGGTTTTTCTTTTCATGATACTGCCGAGTTACTAGATGAAATATTGACAGCACATCCAGAAGTGGAGTTTGTCCAATTGCAGATCAATTATCTGGATTGGGACAATGAAAGCATTCAGTCAAGGAAATGTTATGAAGTAGCAAGAAAACATAATAAACCAGTGATTGTTATGGAACCTGTCAAAGGAGGTATGCTTGCAACATTGCCTGAAAAAGCAGAAGAGTTATTAAAAAAACATCATCCAGATATGTCGATACCATCTTGGGCTATACGTTATGTAGCAAGTCATGAGGGCGTCATGATGGTATTAAGTGGAATGTCTGATATGGTACAACTAATGGATAATACAGGTTATATGCAACAATTTAAGCCGTTTGTTCAGGATGAATATGAGCTTGTTAAAAACGCTGTTAAGATTATTAACGAGTCTATTGCGATTCAATGTACGGCTTGTCAATACTGTGTAGATGACTGTCCGAAAAATATAGCGATTCCAAAGTATTTTGCACTATATAATACGGAAAAGCAATCTAAACCGTCCGCCTTTTCCGTACAACGAGTATATTATGATAATTACACCAAAAAACATGGGAAAGCATCAGAGTGCATTGGCTGCAAACAATGTGAAAGAAGTTGCCCACAACATATTGAGATTATAAAACATTTAAAGGATGTAGCTGCTGTTTTTGAAGCATAATTTCCTTTCCGTAGATAGAATTTAAAATTTTTTTAGAAGGAAGGCACATCATTATATGCAGACCGTAAAACTAGGAAGAACAGGACTGAGGGTAAGTAAAAACGGATTTGGTGCATTACCTATTCAACGTGTTGAAAAGAAAGATGCTGTGTATTTATTGCAGAAAGCATTTTATAACGGAATCAATTATTTTGACTCTGCAAGATCGTATTCGGACAGCGAGGAAAAACTTGGTGCTGCCTTTTCTTACACAAGAGATAAGATTATCATCAGTACCAA
>Ga0316600_10001012_pt1 | contig 12969 bp, 9 predicted proteins | sample OWC_soil_day5_CT_FD_207652 | JGI IMG/M metagenome (GOLD analysis project Ga0316600, IMG submission 207652) | Wetland soil microbial communities from Old Woman Creek delta, Ohio, United States - OWC_soil_day5_CT | ecosystem: Environmental > Terrestrial > Soil > Wetlands | place: USA: Ohio... | reverse complement strand
AGTTTATTTTTCATGCTACAAGCAATAATAATAGCTCCTGTAGCGCACAATATAGCATAAAATAAAAAGATTTGGTTATCAGACCAGGTTTTGAATAATACCACTCGCAAAAATGGTCCTACGGTCATCCCTAAGTAAATTGAGGCATTATACACACCAATTGCCTTTCCTTTATTCTCAGGATATCGAAGTGATAACACGGCTGGAGCCAAACTTAGTATTGGTGCCTCACCAATTCCCTGTAATATCCTTCCACAAAATATTAAAGTCACGCTATTAGTAGAGTAGAATAACAATCCAGCAATAACGCTTACTATATATCCCATCAATACAAAAACTTTGAACCCCCACCGGTCTGCAAATACTCCAATAGGAAGTTGTGATGCTACCTGCGCAAAAGCATACGTGGATGCCAGGTATCCAACTAATGAACTGGAGTTAGCCAATGATATAACCGTTTGTGGTAATAGCGCTAGAACCATTCCATCTCCTAGCATAAGCAAAAAGGCAGCAAGACTCAATACTAATAACTGACTATGCTTAAACACTTTTATCTCCCCCTCAAATCTTTATAAATAAATAAAAAAAGCAAGGCATCAGCCTTACTTTATTATAATCACTATGAAAATTGTACATTTAACCGCATACAAGATCATTTTTACTTATTCATGGAATTACTACGATAAACACTGGGAGTGACTCCTTCAACCTGTTTGAAGACCCTTGTTAATGATGCTTGATGCTCATACCCGACTTCTTGGGCAATCTCTAAAATTGTATAACTCGTTTCTCGTAGTAATCGTTTAGCTTCTTCTATCCTCAACTTTTGAAGATATATTTGCACACTAACTCCCATCTTTTTTTGAAACCACTGACTGTAATAACCAACATGATAATGTTCTAATCGAGCTAACGTTTCAAGCGAGATACCAGTATGATAATTCTCATGAAGATAACGAATTGACGGATATTTTGGGTTTTGCTGTATCAACTGAAAAGAATAATAAAGTAACTGATTAATAGCAGTCGTATTTGTTTGTTTATTTTGGCATTCGCTCAGCATCAGAAAACGTAATGCACGCCAGCGTTCATCAAACTCTAAATGTTTCAATTCATCGACTCCATTATGTGAAAACATAGTGTGAGGAATATAAAATACTAAAAATTCATTTCGTTCCTTAGCATAATAGCTATGCTCACATGCAGGGGGCAACAACAGGAGATGCTGCTGGTCAACGATAATTGACCTCTGCCTCGCCTGCAAGTTTAATGTACCTTGCAATGGCAGTATTAAATGCCCAAAAGCATGAACATGAGTATGTTTAATATCAATAAAACATACTTTTTCTGCAAATGAAGAGTAAACTTGCCGCACTAATTCCCCCTCCAATTTAAACCCACTGCAATCGTAATTATTTTATCTTACTAACTATCATGATACTTTTGACTATTATTTTATAGTTTCTATTATCGAAATAAAACTCCTGCACTACTTAGTTCAATGTTCATTTGATGTATTATTCTCCTTTAAAACTTTATAACAGTTTTCTTTTTTCTTTATGCCCGATATAAATACGCCGCACAAAACAAGCATAGCTCCGATATACCCTTGCAGTTGAAGCATTTCCTGTAAAAAGATGAATCCGAACAATACCGCAAAAACAGGTTCCAAAGCAAACAGTACGCCTGTCCGTTCCGGCGTTGTGAATTTCTGTGCGATAGGTTGCACAACAAAACCAAATGCGCTGCACACAAGTGCAAGCCCCAATACAGCAACCCATTCTGTTGTAGTAGATGGCAAAGTTGGCGTTTCAAAGATAAATGAAAAAATCAATCCATACAATGCGGCAAATCCCAACTGAAAAATTCCAAGTTGTAACGCATTGGTTTTACGAATCAAAGAACTTGTAACAATAATATGGACTGCATATAAAAATGCGCCGAGTAAGCACAAAATTGAGTCGCTTTCGATTGCGAACGAATCTTTGATTGTTAAAAGCCCTATCCCTATAAGTATTACTAAAACTCCTGCGATAATCGGAAGTGTAGGCATTTTACGAGTGATTAGGGATTGCAAAATTGGGACAAAAATGACAGTAGTACTCGTTAGAAACCCTGCGGACGAAACTGTTGTTGTTTTCAGCCCATACATTAGTACAGTGAAAACACCAAATAAAATCAGACCAAGCACTGCACTATAACCAATTGTTTTTGAGTCAACTTTGATTACACGCCTGGAAAAGATGATGAATGTTATAAGAAACGCAATTCCAAATCTGAGTGCTATTAAAGAAAAAGGCCCAATTCCATTGAGTCCAAGTTTCATAAGTAGATAGGACGTTCCCCATGCTATAGAAATGGCGGCAATGAGTAAATCAGCTTTTCTTTGTGTCATGCTGTTTCTCCACTTAGCATGCTTTTCCCTAAATTCTCAGCCCTTAATAGTCCCTCTGTCTTTAGAATATCGCCTTTTTCATTGACACCTGGTACAATGAGTATTCCTCTATCTATCCACTTTTGGTAATCAGCAATTAGCTCATAAGACTTCACAATACCCTCGTATTCAGCCTCATCTTCCGCTACTCCACAGACCAGAAGCACGCATTCCTTTATCTTCAATGTCCTTTTCCCGATGAGAAAAGAATAGAACTTGTCAATAGCAGCTTTCAGTTGTACCGGAAATGAAAACCAATACAAGGGTGTTGCAAACACAACCATATCGGCTTGCTCCAGAAATGGCGCAAGCTCATTAAAGTCATCTGGAAAAGAACAGGCGATCCCTTTGCTGAAACAAGTCTTACAGGCTTTACATCCTTTAATGTCTTTTGCGGCAGTTACATATTTTACAGTGGTGTGTCCCGACTGCTGAGCACCTGCAATAAATGCCTCTGCCAGCAGATCACTATTGCCGCCTTTTCTGGGGCTTCCCGTTAAAATAAGAATATTTTTTGACATATAGATTCCCTCCCGTTTCATGTTTTCTCTTTGTATTTTCAATCAGATACCGTCCCTCTTGCGCTTTGCTTGAATTTAGTATACTATGATGACAAGAATTATAAAAGCTCATCTTTTTCATTCTTAACATGACATTTTTTAATAAGGGATGATCTAGTTGAATATTCAAAAATACGAAGCCTTTCTGAAAACAGTGGAATATGGAAGCCTTACGAAAGCGGCGCGGGAGCTTGGCTATACGCAATCCGCTATTAGCCATATGCTCAACGCTCTGGAAAAAGAGTGGGGCGTTACTCTGCTTACGCGTGACCGTTCTGGTGTAGTTATCACCTCCGACGGCTTACAACTTTTGCCCCTTGTGCGAAACATCTGCAATGCAAACCGCGAGATTATCACTAAGATCGGCGAACTACATGGTCTGGAATCCGGTATCATTAGAATAGGCACGTTTACAAGCGTATCTGTGCATTGGCTTCCCAATATGATAAAAACCTTCCAGAGCGAATACCCAAAGATTGATTTTGAACTGCTACATGGCGATTACACCGAGATTGAAAACTGGATCGTGGAAGGGCGGGCAGACTGTGGCTTTCTTCGCCTTCCCACGAGGGCGGGATTGGAGAGTATTTTTTTGGAGCAAGATCGGCTAATGGTGATATTACCGGAGCAGCACCCTCTTGCCGACTGGGAGCACTTCCCGATCAGCAAGCTATCAGACGAACCGTTTATCTTAGAAGTAGGATCGGAAAACGAAATAACAGAGATTTTTAAGGCGAATGGTATACGTCCCAATGTACGCTTTACGGCAAGAGACGAATACGCTATTATCTCAATGGTCGAAAGCGGATTAGGTATTAGCATAATGCCGGAGCTGGTACTGCACCGCACACCTTACAAAATCGTCAAGAAGGAATTAGACACACCAGCCTACCGTAAATTAGGTATCGTGCTAAAAGATACCCGCCATGCTTCGCCTGCCGTTAAACGTTTTTTGGATTATCTACACCATAGAGAATAGTTTGCTTTAAAGTAAAACGGGTGGAGAACGTAAATTCTCTACCCGTTTCTTATCAAGATATTATATTAAGAGCGGATAAAACATTCCTGCCGTGTGCTTGTACTTTAGATTTAACCCGTCAATTTCCTTGATGGTAGCTTGAAGTCAATACCAAATGAGGCTTTCAATTCGGATGTCACTTATTCATCCGCAACTTCTCTTTTCTTTGAGCGCCCCCCCCCTGCCAAAAGGACTATTAGTGAAGCCAGCACCAAAAATACAGTTACACCTGCAATAATAACAAAGAAGGATTGATCAAAAGCAGAACGGCCTGCAGCCTTTAATGCCTGTGCATCTTCACCGCGATCATTTCGAAAATCACAAAGGGGAATCAGATCATCAACGGTAAACGCAAAAGATTGATTCGGGTCTTAGTTCGGATAGCTCAAGGAGCGGAGAATAAAATTGGTTTAATAAGCAGTCCAACCTGCATCTGCTATAACTACTGTACCGTTAACAAAACTAGAATCATCTGAAGCAAGAAATAACGCAACTCTAGCAATTTCTTCCGGTCCGCCCACCCTTGGACTTAAATTCATCCCCGCCATTGCTCTTCCCATACCAAATTCATGTGGATTACTTATAGTAGCGGCAATATTTGTATTTATACTACCAGGAGCAATTGCATTACAACGGACCCCTAATGTTGCATATTGGAACCCTACGTTCTTAGTTAATCCAATAACTGCATGTTTTGCTGCTGTATATGCTGCACCTGCTCTTGAACCCATTAAACCTCCTGCCGAAGCAATATTTACTATAACTCCACTTCCTTGTCCTGTAAATATAGGAAGTGCTTTTCTTATGGCACGCATTGGCCCAGTTGTATTGATTGCAAAAACTCGTTCCCATAACTCATCAGTCAAATCTGCAGCTGGGACAAAGTTATCCATAATACCAGCATTGTTAACTAAAATATCTAATGTTCCATAAGTATTAACGGCGGTATCAATTAAATTCTGAATATCTTCTTCTTTTGCAACGTTTACTAGTAAAGCAGTAGCAATCCCGCCGTTTGATTCAATTTCAGCTACAGTTGTCTTGGCTGCATCTAAGTTTATATCAGACGCAACCACTTTAGCTCCTTCTTTAGCATATAGAATTGCTATTTCTTTACCCATTCCAGAGGCAGCCCCTGTTACTACTGCAACTTTCCCTTTAAGTCTCATTATAATCCCCTTCTTTTTATCGCCTTTTATTTTGCTATTCAAATAAGATACGGGAGCAATACTAGCATCACAGCCACCACCAACAGTAAAGATGGTTGTAGGCTTTTCTTACATGATCAAGTTTTTACATTACTCTAGCTGCTTCATAATTGATTTATATCCAATAATATTATTTTCGATACTATAGTCATCTTCTAGTACTTCAACATAACTTTCAATATCCTTTTCCGACTATCGGGGAATGGGCTTGCAAAAAAGCAAATATTGGATCGTACAGGTTAGCAAAGAGTCTCGTAGGGCTTAGTTTTATTGAAATACATGAAGGGTGTACCCATTTGCGAGGTACACCCTTCATGTATTTTTTCTATTTTATTTGAGTTCCGGCCAGTAATCTTTGTTGGCTTCAATGAGATCATCAAGAATAAGCTTTGCAACATTGGCACTTGGTACTGTCTTGGACATTGTCAGTGCCTGCCAGAGTTTTAGGTATGAACCTTCTGCCCACGCTTCAACAACAAGCTTTTCTACTGATACCTGCTGCTCCATAAGACCTTTCTGAAATTGCGGAATCTTGCCGACTGTCAGAGGTTCCGGTCCTTTGCAGCCTACGATACAAGGGATTTCCACCATAGCTGTCGGGTCAAAGTTAGGAATAGCACCGTTGTTTTCAACAATCAGGAGCATTCTTTCCTTTGTGTTATAGGCAATAGCTCTTGCAAGGTCTACGATGTAAGAAGCATGTTCATCCACTTCAAATCCGCATTCCTTGGCCGTGCCTGCTGCTGCAATGCGGCGACATTCGCCGAATACGGTCTTTTCACGGCCATCCATGACTTCGTTGGCTCTTGTATATTCACGGTTGGAATGTTCCACAACTTCGTCCTGGCAGAGATAATATTTGAGGTATGTATTAGGCAATGTACTAGGATCAAGCTGATAAAATTCTTTGACCGTGTCGTAAGTAACCGTCCAGCTTGTATCTGCCTTGAATTCTGGTATATCAAGATTGTAGCCTTTTTTGCCAACATATTCACGAATTTTCGGCATAAGGTCGTTGCCATGGTGATCCATAATACTAGTCCACCAGCCGAAATGATTCAGCCCATAATATCTGATTTCCATTTCCTTGCGGGATTTGAGTCCAGCAATGGCTGCCATGCGGCGTTCAATGCCAATCGGCATATCACAGATATTCAGAATCTTAGCATTTGGTCTGAGTTTACGGGTTGCTTCGGCTACAATCGCTGCTGGGTTGGAGTAGTTAAGCATCCATGCATTTGGCGAATATTTTTCCATATAATCAATAATTTCAATGATACCGCCGATAGAACGCATGCCATAGGAAATTCCTCCAGGACCGCAGGTTTCCTGACCAAGAACATTATACTTAAGCGGAATCTTTTCATCAAGTTCACGCATTGCATATTTGCCGACACGGATATGTGCCATGATGAAATCGATATCTGTGAACGCTTCCTGCGGATCTGTAGTTGCTTCAAATTCAATATCCGGTGCTTTTTCGCGCAGAATTATTTCGCAAGCCTTTGCTACAACCTCCTGACGCTTTGCATCATTATCATAGAATTTCAATTTACGAATTGGAAATCTATCCAAATTAGCTAAAAGCATCATTACAATTCCCGGCGTAAATGTGCTTCCCCCGCCTGCTACTACCACTGAAAATTTCTTACTCATAGTGATTTTCTCCCCCATCTTTTTAATCTATATTCTTATTTATCATCATTCTTGCCTTGCTCGTTTTTAAATTTAACGTCAACTTGCCATTTTGTACAGAAGCCGTATAACTCTCGTCTAATGCATCTGTAAATACCGTGTCATCAACAAACTGCGGTACATCCAGTGTTATTTCCATCGCATCACCTCTGTTCATGGCAACTACAGCGTCTTCATCGCCCCAAGAACGTCCGTATACATAGATATCGCCTTCTGCCTTAAGTGTAAATACATCGCCGTAGGCAAAGAGCTTCTTGTTATCATTTCTTACCTTGATGACCTTTTTGTAATAAGCAAGCAGCTCCTGGTCTTCATTGCCCCACGGATAGGTTTTGCGGGAGTCAGGGTCCGCACTTCCGTACACGCCGGCTTCGTCGCCATAGTAGATAGTCGGTGCGCCTGGATAGCCCATGAGGAAGGCAGCAGCAAGTTTCAATCTTTCCTTGCCCTGTTCATAGTTAAAGTCCTTCAATGTAGCCTGTGCCACGCTTTCCTTGCCGCCCCCAAGCTTGTAAATTGCTCTTACAGTATCATGGGAGTCTACGATATTCATCAAGGCATACAGAGCTTCCTTCGGATAGTTCTGCATCAATACCTTCAGTTCAACATCAGCGGCTGCCGCATCGCCCTTGTTCAGGAAGAGATCGCCGACAGCAAAGCTGAGCTTGTAATTCATCACAGAGTCAAACTGATCACCCGTGAGAAACTGGGAACCATCCTGCCAGATTTCGCCTAAAAGAAGCGGTTCTTGCCCCTGCAATGTCTTGAAGGATTTTACCTCCTTTCTTACAGCTTCCCAAAATTCCGGAGAAACTTCTTTCGCTACATCAATTCTCCAGCCGGCCAGGCCTTTCTTGAGCCATTTTGTGAGAATTGCGTTATCATCATAGATTAAATAGTTATCCAAATCTATGTTGTTGAGCTGGTTCGGGACGTTCTTGAACGGAACCAAGCTCGTGTAGCCTTGCCAGTCATGATAAGCATATTTTGTACCCATATCATCCTTGGTAATTTCATTTCTGATGTCAAACCAATTCTCCCAATTATACGGGCTGAATTTCTGTCCTTCTGCGATCAAAGAGGCTTTTGCTGCGGCTTCAGCCTTGGCCATGCTCATATGCTTCTTGTTCATCAAATCATAAACTCTGGACCAGTATTCATAAGCGCCAACCCATTCATATTTGCCATAACGGTCAACATAGATAGAGTCATCACCTACATGATTAAATACACCATCCATGATAAGCTGCATGCCACGTTTGTTCATTTCCTGGATAAGCTTGTCAAAGTCTGCCTGCGTGCCAAGGAACGGATCAATGCGTTCATAGTTCACAGTATCATAACGATGATTGGAAGATGCCTCCATGATTGGATTTACATAGATTGCCGTAACACCGAGATCTTTCAGATAGTCTAGCTTCTGCGTAATCCCGGCCAAATCGCCGCCGAAAAAGTCATTGCATTCGTACGCATCGCCGTCGGCTGCTGGCGTCTTGCTTGCATTGGCAGGGAGCTGATTCCAACTTCTATGCTGTATAGGCTGCTTGCCTCTAGCCAGGGATTTTGCATCGTCATTGCTCTTGTCACCATTGAAAAAGCGATCCGGCAAAATCTGATAAATTACAGCTTCCTTTGTCCAGTCCGGCGTCTTGTAGTCCGCACTGTAAACCGTAAGCTGGAAAGGCTTGCCGCCGCGAAGCGTTACCATTCCCGTTTGACCAGGCTTAGCATCTTCGCCATATTCCTTTATGCCATTAAGGAGGAACTTATAACCATAGACACCATTTTCATTCATTTTAATGGTCTTTGTCCAGACATCCTCGTCGCCTTTTGTACCAGAAAAGCTCATGTCATAAACCGTCTTTATGCCAGCGTTGTAATCAATATTATATTCATCACCGCCACCAGCTGTAATCTTTGACTTCAAAAGAATGAGCTGTGCATTCTTGATGTCGCCCTTCTGCCCGCGAATCGAAAGTGTAACTTCACTGTCGGTCTTTATAGCCTCGAAAGGCTTGCGGCAGTCAATATCCCAGGTATTGTGATAGATCTTGTCTTCATGGATGCTGCCATCATCCACAATGAGTTTCTTTTCATTCGGGTCAAGATAAAAATTTACCTTACCGTCTTTCGTGAATATAACCTCCTGCGTAACAGGATTTTTGCCCTTCTGGTCAATGATTATTTTATAAGTACCTGCTTTTACATCAAGACTTGTCGTATAGAATTCATCAAGCATTGTATCACGCATGATAAAATCGCCTTTTGCCGCTTTTGTCAGATTGCCCGCAATTTTGGGCAATTCGTTGTTATTCAGCATCTTGTAGCTGCTACTATCCGTAATTTTATGAGTTGCATCATTATAGTAAAAGGTAATCTGCTGCGGCTTCGGTAAGTTCAGCTGTACATTGGCACCATCGAAATTGCCGTTCAATCCGTAGTTCTCGGTCCAGCTGCCATTTATAGCGATCTTATAGAAATAAGCGCCTGCCGGCAAATTTGCCGTGTAGCTGTAAAAGCCATTACCGAGGTCGGTCATTTGCGTCTTCATATCGGACGGGTCCCAGTCCTTAGTCGCGCCAAGCTGATGCTGTAGATTGCCAACTAGCACAACATTTCTCTGTCGCAGCTCTTTTTCAGCCACAGCCTGTACCGCCTGCACCTCAGTCATTGCCAGCACAGCAAACACCATGAGCACGGCAAATATTCTAGTGAAAATACTCTTTCTTAGCATCTTTCTCCCCCCCTTAAAATTCTTGTAAAATCTCCAAGGCATTCCTTATACATTATTTTCAGAAATGAAAATCAAGCTGTGTACGGAACAGGGTTCTGTCATCGTTTGTACTGTTAACATTTACTTTCTGTTTAGAATAGAGTGTTTCCCATTCTACATTTTCCCAAGGCACATATTTAGCACCTAAAATCCAGCCCTTCATATTGCTTGGTAAAGATCCCCATTCATCATCATGCCCGATATCGCCGACTGCACCATAATTTACATAGCGTGTATAAGCGCCAAATGAGCCTACATTTTTAAGATTAGTTCCTTTATAGTCAAGACGAACTGCTTTATCTGTATTGTATTCATCTGCACCCGTCCAAGCATAAGTACCTGTCAGCTTCACTGTCGGTGTAAGTTGTGTACGTAAATCAACAGAACCGTATTTGTCACCAAACCATTTTTCTTTATTTGATTCACCATAGGCAACATTTAGTTCCAGATTGTTGGCAATCTTGCCGAAGACATTAGCACCATAAAGCGTATAATCCGCCCCGTCCCATGTAGGAGCAAAGCACCAGCCGCTGACCATCAAATCTTTAGAAATTGGATGCCAGAACTGAATACCATCTGTTTCGCCGCCCTGAAGCATATTCTGATACCCGATACCGCTCCACTTCCTACCGATATTGACATACCAATTATTTGCTATTGTCCCATCAACCCAAATACGTGAAATCGTGCCGGAATGATCTTTATCGATTTCATTGGTATCCCTGCCACTGTGATTATGTTTATTCCCTTGCGCATCCGTAGTAAATGCCGACGTATAATGCGCGTTCTTTTCAAGCTGGAACTTCGCTTTCCAATTATTAGAGATTTTCATTTCACCTTCTAAATCCAGATAAAAACGCTTGTTGTCGTTGTTATATCCTTTGCCATCTGTTTTATCGCTGTCCCACTGTGTACGGACGAATCCAGTGATTTTAACATTGTCGATACGTGCATTGACTGCCTCGATTTTCTTATCAAGTGCATCCAGTTCACTGCCGTATTCTTTTTCGAGCTTTTCTACCAGTGCCTGATCGCCGAGCGAACCGGATTTTACTTTGTCCATTGCTTTGGCAACAATGGTCGCCATTTCATAGCGGCTCATCATGCGGTTACCCTGGAATTTACCATCTTCATACCCTTCAATGATGCCGTCCTTAGCCAATTCGTCAAGTGCTGCATAGCTCCAATGATCCTTCGGTACATCGTTAAAGCTGTCTGCAGCTGCCGCAAACGCAGTCGTCGATGCTCCCAATGCCAAAGTGATTGTCAATGCAGATAAACTTTTTTTCACTTTCATTCTATGTCAACTTCCTTTACTTTTTATTTTTTTGTTAAGAATCACAATTTTAATATTTTTAATTTTCTATAAATTTTCTTGCAACATACTTCCAACTGAGACAAAACTTTTCTTTGCTTCCCTTCGGATAACTGCTCTTGCTGACTCTATAGCATAGCCGTCAAACCTGTGTATCATCGGCAAATCATTGATTTCATCGCCAATGACATGCACCTCTGAATTTTGCCATGATTTCAGCGCCAACAGTTTCTCAATACCTTTGCTCTTGTCGATGCCAAGCGGTGTAATATCCACGCTGCCGCGATTCTGGCAGGCATACACCGTATCGCCAAACAGCAGGTTGACTTGCCGGGCAGCTTCCGCCGCCCCGTCCAAGCTCGCAAACCCCAGTGCAATCTGATGCACTCGGCTAAGTTCATTAATCTCCGCCATTTCTATCATCTTCAGCAGAAAATCCCATTGCTTTGCCTCGCGGGCAATCCAGGAACCTTCCCTCTCTCGGTACACACAGCTCCGCTGTGCCTGCGAAAACGCCACATGCAAGCTCTCTACAACACATGGATGTGTTGCTACTACATAAAGCATCTGCTCAGGTATCTCCGCCTGATAGAGTACTCTGCCGTCCTCATCAAAGATGATCGCGCCGTTGTTGCATATTGCAAAATCATAGCCTATGCCGAAATGCTCCAGCTGCGGAACCAGCATGCCGTAGTCACGTCCTGTGACTACGCCAAACTTGTTGCCAGCCCCACGCCACAGTTGAACCCCCTCCGCATTTTCCGGACAAATTCCATTATCGACAAACAGCGTTCCGTCAAAATCACTTGCTGCAACCTTCAATCGTCGTCCTCCCTTCACAGAGATAGACCCTTGCTTCATAGGCACGCAGAACCTGATCTGGCGCATCTGCATAATTGCCGAGCAATAGTTTCCCATTGCCTGAAAGTTTAGGCAGGCTGTATTCTTTCTCTTTTCCAGAAAAATTACAAAGAACTATCACTTTCTTTTCTTTCAATACACGCATATAAGCATATATCTGTTCATCTGCCTCCAGTAGCTCTTCATAGCCGCCCTTGAGCAATATATCATATTCCTGACGAAGCTTTGCCAAACGATGATAATACCGCAGTACGGAATCTTCAGCCTGCATCTGCCATCCTGCATTTACTTCGTTATAATTTTCATTCAGTGACAACCACGGCTTGCCGCTCGTAAACCCGGCGTTTTTCCCATTCGTCCACTGCATCGGCGTCCGCGCATTATCACGGCTGTATTTCCAGACAAATTCCAGCGCCTGCTGTTTTGAGAATCCCTCCTGCAATGCAATTGCATATTGCCCCTTGGAGGCGATATCATCATAGCATTCAATGGAAGGCCACTTTGTATTTGTCATGCCAAGCTCCTGGCCTTCATAGATAAACGGTGTTCCCTTCAAAGTAAACAATACTGTTGCCATTACCTTTGCCGCTAGCTTTTTATCCGCATTCTTCGGGAAAAATTGATTCACCGAACGCGGCTGATCATGATTTTCAAAAAACGCAGGATACCAGCCATTTTCTGCCGTTGCCTTCTGGCTGTCGCTAAGCGCCTTTTTGAGCTGTGTTAACTTCCAGGGAACCGGTCGGCACCATAGGCTTGCCTTTTCCATATCTAGGTTCATATGGTTAAACTCAAGTAACATATCAAATGCACCATTCTTGCCTACCCACCGCGGCAATTCCTCAGCTGATACACCGTTGGCCTCTGCCACTGTGAAAATATCCTTCCCTGCAAAGACTTCCCGCTTAAACTCATGCAGGTATTCCAGTATGCCCGGCTGATTCGCTGTTGCCATATGCACATTGCTCATGCCGTCCGGACCATCAATTGGCAGGTCCTTTAACACTACGGGCTTCTTTATATATGTAATTGCATCAATGCGAAACCCGCCTACACCCTTATCCAGCCAGAAATTTGCTATATCATACAGGACTCTGCGCACCTC
>Ga0316600_10001011_pt1 | contig 12978 bp, 10 predicted proteins | sample OWC_soil_day5_CT_FD_207652 | JGI IMG/M metagenome (GOLD analysis project Ga0316600, IMG submission 207652) | Wetland soil microbial communities from Old Woman Creek delta, Ohio, United States - OWC_soil_day5_CT | ecosystem: Environmental > Terrestrial > Soil > Wetlands | place: USA: Ohio... | reverse complement strand
CACGCGCCGACTGCGCCACGGTGCCCGCCGCCACCCGCGCCGCGGGCATGGCGATGGCAAAGCGCAGCAGGCCCAGCCCATACACCGCATAGAACAGGGCAGCGGCCCACCACATCGGCGAATCGGCCATCAGGTGGCCGAGGCCCTGCAGGTACAACGGTCGGGCGACCCAGCCCAGCCACAGCAGGTCGAGCAGCAGCATCGTTGCCACAGCCGCCAGGTAAGCGGCCAGCCGGTGGTTCATGCGAGGCCGGAGCTCACGGCAGCAGCACCGCCGCGCCGTCGAAGCGGCCGGCGCGCAGGTCGGCCAGCGCCTCGTTCGCCTGCTTCAGCGCATAGGGCGTGGTGTGGGTGCGGATGCCCACCTGCGGTGCCAGGCGCAGGAAGTCGATGCCGTCCTGCCGCGTCAGGTTGGCCACCGACAGCAGCTGCCGCTCCTGCCACAGCAGCCGATAGGGGAACGACGGGATGTCGCTCATGTGGATGCCGGCACACACCACCCGGCCACCCTTGCGCACCGCCTGCAACGCGGCAGGCACCAGTGCGCCCACCGCGGCAAAGATGATCGCGGCATCCAGCGGCCGCGGCGGCAGCTCGTCGGAAGCGCCAGCCCAGGCCGCGCCCAGGCTGCGCGCAAAGGCCTGGCTGGCGGTATCGCCGGGGCGCGTGAACGCATACACCGTGCGGCCCTGCCAGGCCGCCACCTGCGCCAGGATGTGCGCCGCCGCGCCGAAGCCGTACAAGCCCAGGTGCCGCCCCTCGCCGGCCAGCACCAGCGAGCGCCATCCGATCAGGCCGGCACACAGCAGCGGCGCCAGTTCCTCGTCGCTGCCCTGCTCGCCCAGCGGGAAGGCGAAGCGCGCATCGGCAATGGTCGACGTGGCGAAACCACCGTCACGGGTGTAGCCGGTGAACAGCGGCCGGTCGCACAGGTTTTCCTGCTGCCCCACACAGTACGGACACACGCCGCAGGTGTGGCCCAGCCACGGCAGGCCCACACGCTCGCCCAGGCGCAGGCTTTCGACCCCCGCGCCGAGCGCATCGATGCGGCCGACGACCTCATGGCCGGGGATGACCGGCAGCGGGATGTCCGGCAGATCGCCGTCGAGCACGTGCAGGTCGGTGCGGCACACGCCGCAGGCCGCGACGCGCACGCGGATCTCGCCTGCTGCGGGCTGGCGTTCGGGCAGCTCGGTCCATTCCAGCGGCCCGCCGATGTGCCTGAGTTGCATCGCCTGCATGCTGCCGTCCTGACGCGTCAGTAGATGTCCGGCTCGGCCACCGCCGCACCGAAGCCGGTTTCGAGGAAGTCGAAATCGCAGCCCTGGTCGGCCTGCAGCACATGCTGGCCGAAGAGCCAGCCGTAGCCGCGCTCGTAGCGCCGCGGCGGCGGCTGCCAGGCGGCGCGGCGCGCGGCCAACTCCTCGTCGCTGACTTCCAGGTGGATGCGCCGCGCCGGCACGTCCACCGTGATGCGGTCGCCCGTGCGCAGCAGCGCCAGCGGCCCGCCGACCGCCGCCTCGGGCGCGCAATGCAGCAGGCAGCCGCCGTAGCTGGTGCCGCTCATGCGCGCATCGCTCAGGCGCAGCATGTCGGTGACACCGGCCTTCAGCAGCTTGGTCGGGATCGGCAGCATGCCCCACTCCGGCATGCCGGCGCCCAGCGGTCCGGCGTTTCGCAGCACCAGGATGTCGTCGGCCGTGACCTCCAGCGCCGGGTCGTCGACCGCCTTCTTCAGCGCCGGATAGTCGTCGAAGACCAGCGCGCGGCCGCTGTGCTGCAGCAGATGCGGCGCGCAGGCGCTGGGCTTGATGACCACGCCGTCGGGCGCCAGGTTGCCACGCAGCACCGCCAGCGCGCCTTCGGCATAGATCGGGTTGTCCAGCGGCCGGATCACGTCGTCTTCGAAGACTTCGGCGCCTTCGATGTTCTCGCCCAGCGTGCGGCCGTTCACCGTCATCGCACCGGTGTGCAGGTGCGGCCGGATGCGCTGCAGCATGGCCGGCAGGCCGCCGGCGTAGAAGAAGTCCTCCATCAGCCAGCGCTCGCCGCTCGGGCGGATGTTGGCGATCACCGGCACCTTGCGGCTGGCGGCATCGAAGTCGTCCAGCGTGACGGCATGTCCGGCACGGCGCGACATCGCGATCACATGGATGATGGCGTTGGTGCTGCAGCCCATGGCCATGGCGCAGGCGATCGCGTTGTCGAAACTGGCGCGGCTCAGCACGCGCGAAGGCAACAGGTCCTCCCACACCATCTCGACGATGCGCCGGCCGCAGTCGGCACTCATGCGCACATGGCCGGCATCGGCCGCCGGGATGCTGGACGCCCCCGGCAGCGTCAGGCCCAGCGCCTCGGCGATGCCGGTCATCGTGGCCGCGGTGCCCATGGTCATGCAGGTGCCGTGGCTGCGCGCAATGCCCGATTCCATCTCGGCCCAGGCCTGGTCGGACAGGCGGCCGGCGCGGCGCTCGTCCCAGTACTTGAAGGCGTCCGAGCCCGAGCCCAGCACCTGGCCGCGCCAGTGGCCGCGCAGCATCGGCCCGGCCGGCAGGAACACGAAAGGCAGCCCGGCGCTGAGCGCCCCCATCACCAGGCCCGGCGTGGTCTTGTCGCAGCCGCCCATCAGCACCGCGCCGTCGATCGGATGGCTGCGCAACAGCTCTTCGGTCTCCATCGCCAGCAGGTTGCGGTAGAGCATCGTTGTCGGCTTGACGATCGGCTCGGACAGGCTCATGGCCGGCAGTTCGAGCGGCAGTCCGCCGGCCTGCAGCACGCCGCGCTTGACGTCGTCGACGCGCTGCTTGAAGTGCGCATGGCACTGGTTGATGTCGCTCCAGGTGTTGACGACGGCGATCACCGGCTTGCCCGCCCAGTCGGCCGGCGCGTAGCCCATCTGCCGCATGCGCGAGCGGTGGCCGAAGGAGCGGAAGTCGTCGGGCGCAAACCAGCGTGCGCTGCGCAAGGTCGAGGCGGTCCTGCGGGTCATCGGCGTGGCTCCTGGTGCGACGTCACCCGCGCACTGTACGCGCCGTGGCCGTGGGCTAGAGTCCGGGCTGGTCCCGCCCACCGATGCAAGCTCCCCAATCGATTGCCAAGGCCGCCACCTGGATGGCCGGCTGGCTGACGCTGATGCTGGTCATCGCCGTTGCCGGGCGGGAGGCCATGCGCGAACTGGCCGTGTTCCAGGTCATGGAGATGCGCTCGATCATCGGGCTGCTCCTGCTCTGGCCGCTGGTGCGCATGTCGGGCGGCTGGGCGGCGCTGAAGTCGCAGCGGCTGCGCGAGCACGGCGCACGCAACGTGGTGCACTACGCGGCGCAGTACGCCTGGTTCGCGGCGCTGACGATGATCCCGCTGGCGCAGGTGGTGGCCATCGAGTTCACCATGCCGATCTGGATCATCCTGCTGGCCGCTGCTTTCCTGGGCGAGCGCATCACACCGTGGAAGGTGCTGGCGGTGGCACTCGGCCTGCTGGGCGTGGGGCTGATCGTGCGGCCCAGCAGCGCGGGGCTGAGCCCCGGGCAGCTGGTGGCGTTGGCGGCGGCCGTGGGCTTCGCGGTGTCGGTGACGATGGTCAAGTCGCTGACGCGCACCGACAGCGCGCTGGCCATCATCTTCTGGATGCTGGTGGTGCAGTCGCTGCTGGGCCTGCTGCCGGCGTTGTGGGTGTGGCGTTGGCCCTCGCCGTCCGCCTGGGGCTGGGTGGGGCTGGTGGCCTTCTGCGGCACCTTCTCGCACTACTGCATGGCCCGCGCCATGCGCCATGCCGAGGCCACGGTGGTGATGCCGATGGACTACCTGCGCGTGCCGCTCACCGCGCTGGCCGGCTGGTGGATCTATGCCGAACGTCTGGACCTGTTTACCGTGGCCGGCACGGCGCTGATCCTCGGCGGCAACCTGCTCAACCTGCGCCGCGCCCGTGTGGCCGCCGCGGCAGCGTAGCGACGCCAGCGTGCTAAATTCAGCGCAACATGACACTTGTCGCCACACCCCTGCTCAGCCGCAGTTGCAAGCTGCTCGGCGCCGCAGCGGCCTCGGCCTGCCTGGTGGCCTGCGGCGGCGGCGAGATCGGCGGCACCGTCACCGGCCTGGGCACAGGTCTGAGCCTGACGCTGCTCAACAACGGCAGCGATGCGCTCACCGTCAGCCGCAACGGCAACTTCGCCTTCGGAACCCTGCTGGACGACAACGCCAGCTATGCGGTGACCGTGCAGACGCAACCGGTGGGCCAGTCCTGCAGCGTGGCCAACGGCTCGGGCACGCTCGATGCCGAGGGCACGTCCATCGACACGGTGCGCGTGACCTGCGCCTATTCGTCCAGCCTGCGCGGCACGGTGTCCGGCCTGCTCAGCGGCGTGGCCTTGACCCTGGCCAACGGCAGCGCCCAGGTGGTCGTGACCGCTGACGGGCCTTTCGCCTTCGCCGAGGTCCTGACGGAAGGCGCGAGCTACAGCGTGCGCGCGCTGACACAACCCATGGGCCAGTTCTGCAGCGTGCAGAACGGCGACGGCAGCTTCTTCGCCGCCGGCTTCCAGGACATCGTCGTCACCTGCAACTGATCCGCCTGCGGCACGCCTTGGCCAACAGCTCGGGCAAGATGTCGACCTCGTCGATCACACCGGGTAGCGCGAAGGCGGGCGCAGCCGGCGCAACCAGTCGTGCGCGACGTGGTCCACCGGCACATGGAACACACGTCGATGCCCGCACGCTCTGCCTCCTGCATGGCTCGCGCCGTGAGGAGCAGGCCGTATTCGATGTCCCGTGGGTCTGGACCTTGAGCTCCCTGCACACCAGCGCGGCCGCGCTGTGCGCCGACCAGCCCCACAAAGAGCAGGCAGTGCGGCGTCATTCACGTGAAACGGGGCGAAGGTGCGACCGTAGGCTTCAGGTCGAAGTGGGCGCTGCCTGGAACGGGTTGCTGCACACCCAGTCTGCAGCGTGCGGCGACGGTCCCTGCCCGGCCTGCTCGCTCGCACGGCAACCCGCGGCATGGGCCGGCGGTGATCCCCGCCCTTGACCAGCGCCGCGCAGGGCGCCATCAGGCGTACTTGCGCAGCTCCATCTTGCCGAGCTGCTCGCGGTGCACCTCGTCCGGGCCGTCGGCCAGGCGCAGCACGCGCGACATGGCGTAGGCATGGGCCAGGCCGAAGTCGTTGCTGGTGCCACCGCCGCCGTGCGCCTGGATGGCCCAGTCGATCACCTTGGCCGCCATGTTGGGCACCGCCACCTTGATCATCGCGATCTCGGTGCGCGCCGCCTTGTTGCCCACCTTGTCCATGCGGTCGGCCGCGTTCAGCGTCAGCAGCCGCGCCTGCTCGATCAGGATGCGCGATTCGGCAATACGCTCCAGCGTCACGCCCTGCTGTGCCACCGGCTTGCCGAAGGCCACCCGCTGCTTGGCCCGCCGACACAGGCGCTCGAGCGCACGCTCGGCCAGGCCGATCTGGCGCATGCAGTGGTGGATCCGCCCCGGGCCCAGGCGGCCCTGCGCGATCTCGAAACCGCGGCCCTCGCCGAGCAGCATGTTGGCCACCGGCACGCGCACGTCCTCGAACAGCACCTCCGAGGCGCGGTCGGGCATGCCGTAGTAGCCGAACACCGGCAGCGGGCGCAGTACCTTGACGCCCGGCGTGTCCATCGGCGCCAGGATCATCGACTGCTGCTTGTGCCGGTCGGCGTGGCCCGGGTCGGTCTTGCCCATGAAGATGGCGATCCTGCAGCGCGGGTCGGTGGCGTTGGTGGTGTACCACTTGTGTCCGTTGATGAGGTAGTGGTCGCCGTCGCGCACGATCGAGCTCTCGATGTTGGTGGCATCGCTGGACGCGACCTTCGGCTCGGTCATCGCGAAGCAGGAGCGGATCTCACCCGCCAGCAGCGGCTCGAGCCAACGCCGCTGCTGCTCGGTCGTGCCGTAGCGGGCGAGCACCTCCATGTTGCCGGTGTCCGGGGCCGAGCAATTGAAGACCTCGGGCGCCAGGAAGGAGCGACCCATGATCTCGCACAGCGGTGCGTATTCCAGGTTGGAGAGCCCGGCGCCATGCGTCGAATCGGGCAGGAACAGGTTCCACAACCCGGCGGCGCGGGCCCTGGGCTTGAGCTCCTCGATCACCGGATGCACCTTCCACGGACCGAGCGCCTCGGCCTCCTCGACGTGGCGCTGCTCGTTCGGATAGATGTGCTCGTCCATGAAGGCTGCCAGGCGCTGCTGCAGCGCCTGCACCTTGGGGTTGGGTTCGAAGGCCATCGGGCTCTCCTGTCATTGGGCGGTGCGAAACGAAGCCCAAGTGTGCGCCAGCCGGCGCGCACAACCTGTCACCGGCGCATCAAGCTCCGCAGTGCTCGACCACCACGTCATGAACTCCCAGCAACGCGAAAGCAGCATACAAGGCGCGATTTCTGCGGCGACGAGGAGCGCCGCCCTGGGGCCGGCGCGCATCACCGCGCTTCGTCCTCATGCTTGACGCATCTGTCCGAGCGCAGCGCGTAAGCGTGTAGCGAGATGTGCGGCACGCCTCCGGGGCGAGCAGTGCGCCCGGACATGGACCAGTCCCTGCGGACTGGTCCGTGCCTGGCGCTTCCAAGCGCCAGGGCCGCAGTGTGGTGTCGGACCAAAAGGTCGACCACCGCAGCATGAGCCCCGGGTGCCAACCGGCGCGACGCGTTGACACCGGCACGAAAGCGGCCTGCCGCCAACAGCGGTCGTGCGCCGTCACCCGCCTCCGGCTCCTGGAGTTGCGACAGCGGGTCGGGATGCGTGGCGGCTGCCGCGCCCTCAGGCTTGTCGTTTGCTGCCGGCCTGCCGCTTCTGCTTGGCCACCTTGGTGGCCGTGCCGGCCTTGACCAGGTTCAGCGCCGCACCGCGGCGCACCACACGGCGCTTCGGCGCCGACTTCACGGGCACGGCCGGCAGCGGCTCGGCTTTCACCGGTTCGGCCACCGCTTCGGGCCCGCGTACCAGCGCCAGCAGCTTGCGGTGTTCGGCCAGCAGCGCATCGGCCAGGTCCATGATGTCGGGCACCGCGCGCCGGCAGCCGATCAGCCCGTAGTCGAGCCGGCCGTTGTAGCTCTGCACGGTGACGTTCAGTGCCATGCCGTGCGCCGGGATCGAAACCGGGTAGTAGCTGATGATGCGCGCGCCGGCAAAGTACAGCTGCTGCTGGATGCCGGGCACGTTGGAGATCACCAGGTTGGCCACCGGCGGCAGCACGTTGGCCAGCCGCGAGCGGCCGAACAGCGAGGCCAGGCCCGACATCAGCCAGGGTGCGGCCAGCATCGGGAAGTCGGTCGGGATCGCGGTCTTGACGCGGCCGAGCTTGGCCTTGGTCTCGGCCGAGCCGGCGGCGATGGTCTTCAGCCGCTGCAGCGGGTCGGCCACGTCGGTGGCCAGCGTCATCGTGACCCCGCTCACCTGGTTGTTGGCGCTTTCGTCGCCGGCAGCGCGCAGGCTGACCGGCACCGCGGCCGACAGCGGCCGCTCGGGCAACTCGCGGTGGCCGATGAGGTACTCGCGCAGCCCGCCGGCCACGGTGGCCATGACCACGTCGTTGAGTGACACGCCGCTGCGCTTGGCGATCTCCTTCACCTCGGCCAACGGCACGGTGCGCGCGGCAAAGCGGCGCTGGTTGGTGATGGCCACGTTGAAGGGGGTGCGCGGCGCCAGGAAGTTCAGGTTCTTAGGCAGGCTCCACTGGCGGCGGCCGCTGTCGTCCTTCTCGGGCAGCAGCAGCGTGCCGGCGGCACGGCCGATGGCCGGCAGCGTCTTCACCAGCTTGACGACCTGCTGCGCGGTGTTGCTGATGGCCGCGCTCAGCAGCTCGGCCACGCCCAGCTGGTACTGGTTGCGCCGCGCGCGCGGCCGCGGCGGCTTGATATGCCGGCCTTCGGGCGTGGTGTCGAAGATGGCGCGGCCCAGCGCCACGCCGGCCTGGCCGTCGAGCCGCGCATGATGCACCTTGATGTACAGCGCCACCTCGCCGCTGCGCAGCCCGTCGATGACGAAGAACTCCCACAGCGGGCGGCTACGGTCGAGCAGCGTCGAATGCAGCCGCGCCACGTACTGCTGCAGCTGCGTGTTGCTGCCGGGCTTGGGCAGCGTGATGTGGCGGATGTGGTGCTCCAGGTCGATGTCCTCGTCTTCCACCCACACCGGGTTGGACAGGTCGAAGGGCATCAGCGCCAGCTTGCGCGTGAACACGTCGGCCAGGTGCAGGCGCTGTGCCAGGCAGGCCTTGACGTCCTCGAAGAAGTCGCCGCCGTAGCCGGCGGGCAGCTGCAGCACGTGCAGCGAGCCCACGTGCATGGGCATCTCGGGCGATTCCAGGTGCAGGAAGGCGGCGTCGATGCCGCTGAGGTGGTTCATGGCGGGCCCCTGTGGTGCATGCGGTGGTGCGATCGCATTGTGGAAGCTGCCGCCTTGCCGCGCCCCGCGGGTTTGTGCGGTGGGCGCTTCGCCGCGGCTGCGAGAATGCGCGCCGCCATGGCCGCCCCGCACCCCCCGCTCGTCACCCTGGCCGCGCGCGTGCTGTCGGTGCTCGGCCACCCGGGACTGCTGGTGCCGGCGGCGGTGGCGGTGGCCGCCTCGGGAGCGGACGTGCCCCCGCAGCTGATGCCGGTGGCCCTGACCACGGCCGTGGCGGTGACCGTCATCGTCGGCCTGTACAGCCTGTGGCAGGTGCGCGCTGGGCGCTGGGCGCATGTCGATGCCTCGCACCCCCACGAGCGTCGCCAGCTGAACCTGTTCCTGGCGGCGCTGCTGGGCGGCGCGGCCATGCTGCTGTGGGCGCTGGGCCAGCCCATGACGGTGGCCCTGGGGCCGCTGCTGGCCGGCCTGGTGGTGGGGTTGACGCACCTGTTGCGGCGCTGGCACAAGGTGTCGCTGCACGCCGCCTTCGCGGTGTTTTCGGTGGCGCTGGTCTGGCCGCAGCCGGCGCTGACGCCGGCGCTCGCGCTGCTGGCCGTGGGCGTGGCCTGGTCGCGCTTGGTGCTGCGCCGCCACACGCTACCCGAAGTGCTGCTCGGCCTGCTGTTCGGCGCAGCCGGCGCCGCCGCGTTCCGCGCCTTCGTGGCTTGACTGCGGGAGCACCCGTATTGCGGCGGCGCGAGGGCGCTGCCGATAATCCTCCGCCGAAACAAGAGCGACACGGCCAGACCGTGCAGACGATGACGTCGTTGGATCCGCCCCGCGCGCGCTGCGCTGCCCTGCCTTGAGCGCGACACAGGCCCTGCCCCTGCCCGCCAACCAGGCCCGCTGGGGCATCCTGGCGCTGCTGTTCGTCTGCCGCAGCGGACTGGGCTTCCAGTTCCAGACGCTGGGCTCGGTGTCCGACGCGCTGGTGTCCTCGCTGGGCTTCAGCTATGCGCAGATCGGCACCCTGATCGGCCTGTTCATGCTGCCCGGCCTGGTGCTGGCGCTGCCCGCCGGCTACCTGGGCCGGCTGCTGTCGGACCGCGTGCTGGTGGCGCTGGCCTTCATGTGCCTGGCCGTCGGCGGCACCGTCGCGGCGCTGGCGCAGGGCTTCGGCTTGCTGGCGCTGGGCCGGCTGGCCTGCGGCGCGGGTTTCGTCATCAGCACCATCTACCTGACGAAGATGACCGCAGACTGGTTCTCCGGCAAGGAGCTGGCCACCGCCATGGGCCTGTTGGTGATGAGCTGGCCGCTGGGCATCGCGCTGGGCCAGGTCAGCCAGGTGTGGATCGCGATCCACTTCGACTGGCGCAGCGTCTTCCTGGTGGCCGCGCTGTACAGCGCACTTGGCGCGCTGGCCATGATGCTGCTGTACCGGCCACCCGTGGTGTCGTCGGCGCCGCAGGCCGGGGCGCTGGGCCTGCCACGCAACGAGCTGCTGCTGACGCTGCTCGCGGCCACGGCGTGGGGGCTGTTCAATGCCGGCTACATCGTCTTCCTGAGCTTCGCGCCGCGTGTGCTGATCGCTGGCGGCGAAGGTCCGGCGCAGGCGGCGGCCATCGTCAGCCTGGCCAGCTGGGTGATGATCCTGTCGGCTGCCCTGGGCGGGCGCTTCGCCGACCGCAGCGGCCGTGGCGCGCATCTGCTTTACGCCTGCACCGTCGTCGGCATCGCGGCGCTGCTGCTGATGCAGCACACCGCGCTGGCCGTGCTGCTGTGCGTGCTGTTCGGCCTGGCGGGCGGCGCGCCAGCGGGCGTGATCATGGCGCTCACCGGCCGGGCCATGGCGCCGCAGCGCCGCGCCTTCGGCATGGGCGTGTTCTTCAGCTTCTACTTCGTGCTCATGACGCTGGGCCCGCCTCTGGCCGGCTGGTTCTTCGACCGCAGCGGCGACGCCTTTCACGCGCTGCGCTTCGCTGCGCTGCTGTTCGTCGGCGCGGCGCTGAGCTACTGGCTGTTCGGTGTGCTGGAACGGCGGCTGGGCAGGTTCAAGCCCAGTGCTGCGCCACCAGCTCCCTGACCAGCTCGATCGAGCGCTCCATCAGCGGGCCGGCCGGCCGCTGCGCCGAGGTGGCCAGGCGCAGCGTGGCCGCCAGCCGCGGCTTGCCGATGGGTCGCACCTGGAAGCGGTCTTCGTTGCCGCTGCGTCGGATGGCGTTGAGCGTCAGCACCGCATGGAAACCGTCGTGCTGCACCAGATCCAAGAGGGTGGGCACGCTCTCGATCTCCAGCGCCACGCGCGCCTTCAACCCGGCATCGGCCAGCGCCGAATCGAGCAGCATGCGGATCGAATGCGGCCGCGGCGGAATCACCAGCTCGGTGGCCGCCACCTGCGCCAACGTGACCGGCGCGCCGACCAGCTTGGTTCCGGCCTTGTGCGGCCGCGCGCCCACCAGGTACATCGGCTCGACGCGCAGCGGCGCCAGCTCGATGGCTGCCGGCGCCATGCCGCTGTAGACCAGGCAGAAGTCCACCCGGCCCACCGCCAGCCATTCCATCAGGTGGTCGGACAAGCCTTCGACCACGCCGAAGCTGGCCTGCGGAAAGCGCTCGCGAAAGGCGCGCACCAGCGGACCGGTGAGCGTGCGGCTGACGCTGGGCGGCAACCCGATGACCAACCGGCCGGTGACCGCGCCGCGCTGCTGTTCCAGATCGAGCCGGGCGCGCTGCACTTGCTGCAGGATGCCGCGGGCATGCTCCAGCAGCCGCTTGCCGGGCTCGGTGAGCGTGACACCTCGGCCGTTGCGCTGGAACAGCGTCTGGCGCAGCTCGACCTCGAGTGCGCGCACCTGGCGGCTCAGCGCCGGCTGGGCCACGCGCAGGAAACGCGACGACAGCGTGAAGCTGCCGAACTCGGCCACGTGCACGAAGTATTCGAGCTGCTTCAGGTCCATCGGCGCGTTTTCATGCAGCCCCCAAGGACCTGCGGTCCGGCCTTGCAGGCCGCGCCAGGCCAGTGGCCCGGCCCCTCGCCAGGCACGAACAGTCCACAGGACTGTTCGCGTCCGGGCTTGGCCCCCCGAGGGGGCTGAGTGCCGCGGCTCCAGGTCCGCCTGCTCGGACCTGGACGGCACGAAGGCCAACCGCGTCTCGCGGTTGGCGCGAGCACCTTCGGAGCGGCCGTGCGGTGCTCATTCGGGCTCGATCTTCGCGGCGCGGATCACCTCGCGCCAATGGGCGGTCTCGTCGGCCAGCAGCGTGGCCAGCTGCTGCGGCGTGCCTCCCTGTGGCCGCACGCCCAGCGCCAGCAGCTTGTCGCGCACTGCGGCGGTCTTCAGCGCCTCGTTGGCGGCGGCGTTGAGCCGCTCGATCACCGCCGCCGGGGTGCGCGCCGGCACGGCCAGCGCGTTCCACGACGCCACGTGGTAGTCGGCCACGCCGGCCTGCACCATCGTCGGCACCTCGGGCAGCGCGTCGAAGCGCCGGTCGGAAGTGACGGCCAGCGCGCGCACCGCCTTGGCCTGCAGCTGCGGCAGCATCGGCCCCAGGATCTCGAAGGCCGCGTCGACCTCGACGGCGCGCAAGGCCGTCAGCACCGCCGGCGTGCCCTTGTACGGCACGATCAACAGGTCGGCACCGCTGCGCGACCTGAACAGTTCGGCCGACAGGTTCTGCGTGCTGCCCACGGCGATGGTGCCGATGGTCAGCTTGCCCGGCTTCGCCTTGGCCTCATCGAGCAGCTCGCGCACGCTCCTGAAGCGCGAGCCCTCGGCGACGAACAGCGCCAGGTCGAACACGCCGAGCAGGCCCACCGGTGCGAAGTCCTTCTGCAGGTCGAAGGGCAGCTTCCTGAACAGGCTGGCGCTGACCGCGTTGGCATTGCTCATCAGCAGCAGCGTGTAGCCGTCGGGCGCGGCCTGGGCCACCGCCGCGCTGCCGACGATGCTGCCGGCGCTGGGTTTGTTGTCGATGACGACCGGCACCTTCAACGTGGCGCTCATCGCCTGCGCCACGGTGCGCGCGGTGATGTCGGCAATGCCGCCGGGGCCGAAGGGCACCACCAGCGTGATCGGCCGCTCGGGCCAGGCGGCCTGCGCCGCCGCCAATCTTGGCAGGCCGGCCAGCAGCAACGAGGCCAGGACGCTGCGGCGGTTCGGGGGCAGTGTCATGCGCGTGATGGCAGCGGGTTTCACTGCGGGTGATTCTGCCCGCTGCGCCTGTAGACTCGTTGCACACCCTGCCGCCCGGGCCGGAACGGACCCCTTCCCACCCATGCCGAAGCCGCCGCCAGCAGACGCATCGAAGCCTCCGCGGCGCGGCCGCGGCCCGCAGTCCGACATTGGCGAGGCCCTGGCCGCCATCGCCGGCAGCGCCTGGGCCGGCCAGCACGCGCAGGCCGTGGCCCAGGCCGACGCGGCGCTGGCCACGCCGGGGCTGAGTGCGGCGCAGCAGCTCGATCTGCTCGACCGCCGCGCCGAAAGCCACCTGGCACTGGGCCACACCGCCCAAGCGCTGGCCGATGCACAAGCCATGCACGCGCAGGCCGACAGCCCGGCGCTGCAGGCGCAGGCGCTGTGCCGGCTGGCGGCGGTGTGCCTGCGCCAAGGTCAATGGGCGGCCGCCGCGGCTGC
>Ga0316600_10001007_pt1 | contig 12987 bp, 12 predicted proteins | sample OWC_soil_day5_CT_FD_207652 | JGI IMG/M metagenome (GOLD analysis project Ga0316600, IMG submission 207652) | Wetland soil microbial communities from Old Woman Creek delta, Ohio, United States - OWC_soil_day5_CT | ecosystem: Environmental > Terrestrial > Soil > Wetlands | place: USA: Ohio... | reverse complement strand
CCTCCGAGCCAAACATCCACACCGTCGGCCGCTGGCCCCAGGACGCTTCGTACAGCGGTTCGCCACCGCCCGCATCCGCCGCGATCCGTTCGGCGTCGAATGCCGCGACAAGGTGCTCCGGCGGCACATCCTCATAGAGCGACACGGCGAAGTGCGCGCCCATCGCGGCACGCAGCACCTTGGGGGCCCAGAGGAACACCGTGCCGGGCGAGGCCACGACGTGCTGAATGCCGGCTGCCGCGGCGGTTCGCAGCAGCGTGCCCGCGTTGCCCGGGTCCTGTATTCCATCCAGGTACACCGCGTCCGCGCCTTGTCCGATGGGAAGCTGTGGCCGCGGGATCACGATCTCGATCAGGATGCCGGCGCCGTGTTCCACCGGCGCGATGCTGTCGTACAGGGTGCGTGACAGTTCAGCGACCCGTGCAGCAGCACGTTCAGCCGTGGCCTCGGCAAGGGCCCGGACGGGTGCACTCGCGGCTTCGCTGATGACGACCGCCGTGATCGACACCCGGGCCGCCAACGCGCTCTCAACCAGATGCACGCCTTCGGCGATCGAGCGCTCGGTCTCGCGACCCGCCCGCGGGGAGTCGGCGAGGCGACGCAGCCGCCGCACCAGCGGGTTATCGGCCGAGCTGATGCGCACCATGGCTTGCCGGAACAACGCTCAGCATTTCACGCACCGGAGCGAACGACTGCCGGTGCAGGCAGCAGGGCCCAAGCCGCTGCAGATTGCTCAGGTGCTCAGGCGTCCCGTAGCCCATGTGCTGCGCAAATCCATAGCCCGGGTGCTGCTCGTCGAACACACGCATCAGCGCGTCGCGCGCGGTCTTCGCCAGGATCGATGCGGCCGAGATGCAACGCTCGGTCGCATCGCCGGCGATGATCGTGCGCCCGGGAATCGGCAGCCGTGGCATCTGGTTGCCGTCGACCAGTGCGTATTCCGCCGCCACCTGCAATCGCTCCACCGCACGCCGCATCGCCAGCAGCGTCGCTTGCAGGATGTTGAGCGTGTCGATCTCCTCCACGCTCGCTTCCGCGATGGCGTAGGCGATGGCGCGCTCGCGGATCCGTAGCGCCAGTTCCTCGCGCCGCTCGGCACTCAGCACCTTGGAATCGGCGAGGCCGTTGATCCGCCGCTCGGGGTCGAGGATCACCGCGGCGGCCATCACCGGTCCGGCCAGCGGTCCGCGCCCGGCCTCGTCGATGCCGCAGATTCGACCGCTCTGTCGGGCCCCCTGCTCGAAGAGGTCGAGGTTGACCGCACGGCGAGGTCCGCTCATCGCGCTTCCTCGATGATCGCCTGCGCCGCCAGCGCCGCCGTATCGCGCCGCAGCTCCTCGTGCATCGTGGCGAACCTCTGCTCCAGCTTCGCCCGCAATGCACGATCGTGCAGCTGCCCCTGCAGCGCGTCGGCCAGCGCCGCTGGGGTCGCTTGTTCTTGCAACAGTTCGGGCACCAGGAACTCGCCGGCCAGGATGTTCGGCAGCCCCACCCAGGGGATCATTTTCTTGCGTCGCATCAGCCAGGCCGAGAACGCCGGCATACGGTAGGCGATCACCATGGGCCGCTTGTAGAGCGCCGTTTCCAGCGTGGCCGTGCCGCTGGCGACCAGCACGGCGTCGGCCGCCTCGAGGCAGTCGTGTGAACGCCCGTCGACCAGCGTCAGCCGGCGCGCCAGATCCGGAAACTCCGACGCCATGGTCAGCAGCATCGATTTCAATGCGACATCGGCCGCCGGGATCACGAAGCGAAGATCGGGCTCGCGCTGGCGCAGCACGTCGATCGCAGCGAGAAAGGTCGGACCGAGGTAACGCACCTCGTCGGCGCGTGACCCCGGCAATACGGCGACGACCGGGCCGTCGGCCGCGAGGCCAAGGCGCTGGCGCGCGGTCGCTGCATCAGGAACCATCGGAATCATGCTGGCGAGCGGGTGGCCGACGTAGGTAGCCGCAATTCCTGCACCATCGTAGATCGCCTGCTCGAACGGAAACACCAGCAGCATGCGATCGACGGCGCGGCCGATCTGCACAATGCGTTCGCTGCGCCACGCCCAGATCGATGGACTGATGAAGTGCACGACGCGAATGCCGCGGGCGCGCAGCTTCTCCTCGAGAGCCAGGTTGAAATCCGGCGCATCGACGCCAACGAAGACAGCGGGCGGCTGCGCCAGCAGGCGCTGTGTCAGTGTGCTGCGCAGCTTCAGCAGGCGGGGCAAGTGCCGCAATACTTCGACATAACCGCGCACCGACAGCTCCCGCACGTGCGCCCAGGCATCAAAACCGGCCGCGATCATGCGGTCGCCACCGACACCGGCGCAGCGGACATCCGGCAGTCGCCGACGCAATTCAGCAATGACGCCAGCGGCGAGCAGATCGCCCGAAGCCTCCCCGGCCACGAAGGCGCAGGTGCTCGAAGATTGCATCAACGGATGATGCCGCGCTGCGAGTTGCTGACGAAGTCCTTCAGCAGGCCGATCGCCCCGGCGGACGCGGGGTGCTCGGCAACCATAGACGCGAGCGCCGAGACGGCCTCGACAGTGGTCATGCCTTCCTTGTAGAGCGTCTTGTAGGCGCGCCGCAGCAGGTTGATCGTGTCGGCCTCGAAGCCGCGCCGCTTCAGGCCCTCCGTATTGATGCCATGCGGTTGCGCCGGGTTGCCGTTGCACATCACGTAGGGCGGGATGTCGCGCAGCACGATCGAACCGCCGCCCGCCATCGCGTGCGGACCGACCGAGCAGAACTGGTGGACGGCTGACAGGCCGCCGATAACCACCCAGTCGCCCACTGTCACGTGGCCGGCCAGCGTTGCATTGTTGGCCAGGATCGTGTGATCGCCGACAACGCAGTCGTGCGCGATGTGCGCATAAGCCATGATCCAGTTGTCGGAACCGATACGGGTGACGCCGCCGCCCTGCGCGGTGCCGAGGCTGATGGTGCAGCACTCGCGCACGGTGTTGCCGTCCCCGATCACAAGCTCGGTGTCCTCTCCAGCGTACTTCTTGTCCTGCGGCGCGCCACCGATCGAGCAGAAGGGGAAGAACCGGTTGCCCCGGCCGATCGTCGTGCGCCCGCTGATGACCACATGGGGACCGAGCACCGTCCCCGCCCCGATGCGCACCCTTGCATCGACGATGCTGTACGGACCGACCTCGACGTCGTCCGCCAGCTCAGACCTGCGATCCACCAGCGCCGTGGAATGGATCCTCGGCACTACGAAACTTCCTTGGCCTTGTGCAGCGCGCACATCAGTTCCGCTTCACAGGCCACCTCGCCATCGACCAACGCGCGGCAGGTGAACTTGCCGACGCCGCGCTTGACCCGATCCATCGTGGCCTCGAGGCGCAACTGGTCACCCGGTTCGACCGGGCGCTTGAAACGCGCGCCATCGATGCCGGCAAAGAGAAACAATGTCCCCTCGGGGTACGACGTCTTCATGGTCACGTAGGTGAGCACCGCAGCCGCCTGTGCCAGTGCTTCGATGACCAGCACGCCAGGCATCACCGGATGGCCCGGAAAGTGGCCCTGGAAGTGCGGCTCGTTCACGGAAACGTGCTTGATCGCCACAATGCGCACGCCCGGCTCGAGCTCGAGCACCCGGTCCACCAGCAGGATCGGGTATCGGTGCGGCATCAACCGCAGGATCTCCTTGATGTCCAGTTTCATTGTTTTGCGTCTCCCCGGCCCGCGGCCTCCAGCTCCCTGATGCGTCGACGCAGGTCCTCGAGCTGTCGCACGATGGCCGCCGCCTTTTCCCACTCGCGATTCTTCATGATCGGGAAGAACCCCGTGTAATGCCCGGGCGTCGCGATCGACCCCGAGACCACGGTCGCCGGGCCAATGACGCAGCCGTCCGCGATCGTCAGGTGACCGGCAATGCCGGCCGCGCCGCCGATCATGCAGTTGCGTCCGATGCGCGCGCTGCCGGCCACCCCGACACAGCCGGCGATGACCGTGTTCGCGCCGACGAAGCAGTTGTGGCCGATCTGGATCTGGTTGTCCATCTTGACGCCGGATTCGACCACCGTGTCGCCCATCGTTCCGCGGTCGATGGTCGTGTTCGCGCCGATCTCGACATCATCGCCGATGACGACACGGCCCAGTTGCGGAATCTTGATCCATTGCCCGTCGAGGGGCGCGAAGCCGAAACCATCGGCTCCGATCACCGCGCCGCTGTGAACGATGCAGCGTGCGCCGAGCGTGCAGTCATCCAGTACGACAGCGCGCGGATACAGGCGCGACCCGGCACTCAGGACACTGCGCGCACCGAGATGAGCTCCTGCCCCGATGATGGCTCCCGGACCGACGACTGCGTCTGCACCGACCACCGCGCCTGCGCCGACCGAAGCGGTCGGGTCGATGCGTGCGCCGCTGCCGATGACCGCACCGGAGTCGATCCCCGCTGCCGCCGGCGGCGTGGGATGCAGCAGCTGTGTCGCCAGTGCGAACCACGCATACGGCGCGTCGACGACCACCAGCGCGCCGTTCGGCCGCGCTTCAAGCGCGTCGGCCTCCTGCAAAGTGAGAACGATGGCACCGGCCTGGGAGCTCTGCGCATCACTCCGGTAACGCGGGTTCGCCAGGAAGGCGAGATCAGTAACGGCAGCGGTTGCAAGCGGCGCCACTGAGGTGACGCATAGATCCGGGCTGCCGCGCACCGTGGCGCGCAGCCGACCCTGTGTCTTTTCAATGATGGCGACTGTCAGGTTCGACAGCGACAGTCCGCCGGTGGCCATCGGCTACTTGGCGTTGTTGAGCGCGCGCAGCACCCGCTCCGTCATGTCGATGCGCGGGTTGAAGTAGACCGCTTCCTGCACGATGAGGTCGTACTTTTCCTGCTCGGCGATCTGGCGAATGATGCGGTTGGTACGCTCGAGCAGGCCCTGCAGTTCCTCGTTACGGCGCTGGTTGAAGTCCTCGCGGAACTCGCGCTGCTTGCGCTGGAATTCGCGGTCCATCTCGGCAATCTCGCGCTGCCGGCGGACACGATCGGTCTCCGACATCACCGGACCGTCCTTCTCGAAGCGCTCGGCCGTCGACTTCAGTCGTGCGCCCATCTCCTGCATGTCCTTGTCCCGCTTGGAAAACTCGACCTCAAGCTTCTGCATCGCCGCCCGCGCGGGCTGCGAGTCGCGCAGGATCCGATCCGAGTTCACGACTCCGACCTTCAGGTCCTGCGCACAGGCAAGCGGCGCTGCGGCAAGCAGCGCGGCCACGGCGGTTGCCGAGAGCCACTTGGTCATGGGGTTTCCTGCCAGCTTTGAAGCGCAGGATTTTGCCACATCAGAACCCCGCGCCAATCTGAAACTGGAAGCGCTGGACCCGATCCCATGGCTCCGAATTCAAAGGATAGGCATACGACAGGCGCAGCGGTCCCATCGGCGAGATCCACGCAATGCCGATGCCCGCCGAATAGCGGACCAGGCTCCAGTCGACCCCTGAAGTGTTTCCGTAGAACGGTCCGGAACAGTAGGCCGCAGGGTTCACAGCAATATCTGCGAACAGAGCGCCGGTCTGGTAGATGCCATTGCAGCCAGGTCCCCAGACCTGGCCCATGTCGAGGAACACCGCAGCACGCAAGGTCTTGTCCGCGCCGGGAATAGGTACCAGCGCTTCGAAGTTGGCGTTGAATCGACGGGTACCGCCCAGCGGGTCACCGTAGATGTCACGTGGGCCGAGTGTGGCCGCCTCGAAACCGCGCACGCTGCCGATACCGCCCAGGTAGAAGTTCTTGAAGAACGGGTAAGGCCTGTCGCCGTAACCGTTGCCGTAGCCCAGTTCGGTATTCAAGGCTAGCGACAGCCAGCGTCCGAGGGGAACGAACTGCTGGAACTGGTACGTCAGCCGGTAGTACTCGAGATCCAGCACCGGCAGCGCGAATTCCGCAAACGCGCGCTGATAGCGTCCCCGCGTCGGAATGATCAGGCTGTCGCGGCTGTCCCGCGACCAGCCCATGGTCAGCGCCAGGGCATCCGACGACTCGCCGAACTCCTGCACGTACTCGATGTAGCGCGGCGGCGAAGCCGGCGTGAGGTCGATCGTCGTGCCTTCGTAGCGCAGCCCGAAGAACACGCGGTCGTACTCGGTGAACGGAACTCCGTAGACCAGCCCGGCACCCCGGGTGTTGTAACCGACGCTCGAGAGGCCCAGCTCGGCCAGGTCCGAGTTGCGGTAGTAGACCTCGACGGTCCGGCTGATGCCTTCCGGCGTGATGTACGGATCGGTGTGCGTGAGCGCGACGACGGTGTTCGACTTGCTGGTGTTGAGCTCGAGCGACAGCGCATTGCCGGTGCCAAACAGGTTCTGCTGCGACAGCCCGGCCGTCAGCACCAGGCCTTCGGAGCTGGAGTAGCCGGCACCGAGCTGGATATTGCCGGTGGCACGTTCTTTCACCGTGACGTTGACGTCGACCTGGTCGGGTGCCGTCGGCACTGGCGGGGTGTCGACCGTAACGGTCTCGAAGTAGCCGAGCCGATCCAGGCGCTCCTTGGACAGGCGAACGCGATCGGCATCGAACCAGCCGGCCTCGGACTGCCGGACCTCGCGCCGGATCACTTCGTCACGCGTGCGTGTGTTGCCGCCGATGTTGACGCGGCGTACGTACACGCGCCGGCCGGGATCCACGAGGATCGTGAACGCCACCTCGCGCGTTTCCTTGTTGGCCTCGGGCACCGGATTGGCCGACGCAAACGCGTAGCCCAGCGTGCTCATGCGGTCCGTCACCGCCTTGCCGATCGAGTTGATCCGCTCGGCGTTGTAGACGTCGCCCGGCTTCACGTTGATCAGCGGCTTCAGTTCTTCGTCGAGTCCCAGCAATTCACCGCCGAGTGTGACGCCCGATACCGTGTACGGCTCGCCCTCGAAAACGTTGATCGTGACCGCGATGTCCTGCTTGTCGGGCGTTATCGAGACATTGACCGAGTCGATGCGGAAATCGAGGTAGCCGCGATTCAGGTAGTACGAACGCAGGGTCTCCAGGTCGGCACCAAGCTTCTGCCTCGAGTACTGGTCGCGCTTCGTGTACCAGGAGATCCAGTTCGGGGTTGAAAGCTCCATATTCGAGCGCAGCGTGCGGTCGCTGAACACCTTGTTGCCGGTGAATTCGATGCTGCGGATCTTGGAGATCTCGCCTTCCTCCACCGCAATCGAGATGTTCACGCGATTGCGCTCGATCGGCGTGACGGTCGTCTTGATCTCGACACCATAAAGGCCGCGCGACAGATACTGGCGACGCAACTCCTGCTCGGCCCGCTCGAGTAGCGACCGGTCGTAGATGCGGCCATCGGTCAGCCCGACGTCGCGCAGCGACTTCAGTACCTGGTCCTTTTCGAACTCCTTGACACCGCTGAGGCTGATGGTCGAGATCGCCGGCCGCTCCTCGACGATGACGACGAGCACGTCGCCGTCGACTTCCAGAAGCACGTCCTTGAACAGCCCGCTCGCGTACAGTGCCCGGATCGCCTGGGTGCCACGCTCCGGATCGAATCGGTCACCCACGCGGATCGGCAGGTACGTGAAGACGGTGCCGGCCTCGGTACGCTGGATTCCCTCGACGCGGATGTCGCGTACGACGAACTCCTGCGCATGGGCTCCGATGCAGTAGGCGGCCAGCACAGCCGCTGCAACGCGACGCAACGTCAGCGGGACGCTGCGCCTAGATGACACGCGGCGCTCCAACTCGGTTGTCCATCATGCCGGGATCAGGAGAGCAGCCGCATCAAATCGTTATAGAGCGCCAGCATGGTCAGCAGGCCCAGCAGCGCCACACCGGCGCGCTGCCCCCACTCAATGACCCAGTCCGCAGGCGGGCTGCCCTTGAGAATTTCGATCAGATAATACAGGAGGTGCCCTCCATCGAGCATCGGAATCGGCAGCAGGTTCAGCACTGCGAGGCTGATGGAAACGAGCGCAAGGAAATTGAGGAACGGCGCGACGCCGATGCGCGCGGTCTGGCCGGCGTAGTCGGCGATCGTGACCGGACCCGAGAGGTTCTTCCACGAGGCCTCGCCAGTGATCATCTTGCCGAGCATCTTCACCGAGAACACCGCGGTGTCCCAGGTCTTGCCGGTCGCGAGCGCAACGCTTTCCAAGGGGCCGTATTGAACCTTGATCAGTGCAGGTCGGTCGCTCAGTTCCGCGCCGATGCGGCCGATGGCCTTGCCCTGCTCGTCGTTCACAATTGCGGGAGTCACGGCGAGCCGCACGAACTCGCCGCCACGATCCACGACCAGTTCGAGTGGCCGGTCCGCGGAGGAACGAATGCGCTCGATGAGGTCGCGCGCGGACTTGACCTTGCTGCCGCCCGCCTCGACGATGGTGTCGCCGACGCGCAGGCCGGCGCGAGCCGCCACGCTGTCGTCGGACATCCGGTTGATCCGTGGCGGTCCCGTATAGGGCAGCACGCCCAGCCGGGCCACGACGTCCGTCTCGAGGTCCGCAGAAGACAGTTCGCCAGGCTCGATGTTCAGACTGCGTCGCTGCCGGTCGGCACCCTCGACCTCGACTGCGATCGGCGCACGGGCTACCGCCTTCTGCAGCAGCACCCAGCGCAGTTCGTTCCACGAGCGGACTGCAGCGCCGTCGACCTCGACGACGGTGTCGCCGGCTTCGACGCCGGCACGGGCTGCCGCAGTGGCCGCCGGCGGCGTCCCCAGCATCGCGCGCGGCTCGAACACGCCGATGACGTTGAGAAGCCAGTAGACGAAGATCGCCAGCAGCAGGTTGGCCACCGGACCGGCCAGAACGATCGCGATGCGCTTGCCGACCGTCTGGCGATTGAATGCGCGGGCGGCCTCCTGCTCGGAAGCCGGGGCGGCCTCCGGATCGCGCTCGTCGAGCATTCGTACATAGCCGCCCAGAGGCAGCGCCGATACGACCCACTCGGTCCGGTCCGGCCCGCGCACCCAGCGCGCGATCGGTCGGCCGAACCCGATCGAGAAGCGCAACACCTTGACGCCACACCAGCGCGCGACCCAGTAATGGCCGAGTTCATGAATGACGATCAGCACGCCGAGCGTGACGAGGAATGCAACGACGGTGGTCATCAGGTTCATGCGGTTCCTCAGGCGGGCTCGGCGACGGCACGCGCGGCGCACTGCCGCGCCAGCGAGTCAATCTCGAGAATGTCGTCCACCGTCGCTGCCGCTGCGGGCTGATACTCGTCGAGCACCCGCTCTATCGTCGGCGCGATCCGGGTAAACGGCAAGCGCCGCTCCAGGAACGCTTCGACAGCGACCTCATTGGCAGCGTTCAACACCGCGCTCGCCGCGCCTCCGGCACGCAAAGCGCGGTAGGCGAAGCCGAGGCAGGGAAAGCGCGCCAGGTCCGGGGCTTCGAAGGTCAGAGCACCCAGACGCGTGAAATCCAGGCGATTCGCTCCGCTTTCGACCCGCTCGGGCCACGCCAGGGCATACGCAAGTGGCGTGCGCATATCCGGCGAACCGAGTTGCGCCAACACCGAGCCGTCCGGAAATTCGACCATCGAATGAATCACGCTTTGTGGATGAATCACCACGTCGATGCGCTCAGCAGGCATGCCGAACAGCCAGCTAGCCTCGATCACTTCGAGGCCCTTGTTCATCAGCGTGGCCGAATCCACGGAAATCTTGCGCCCCATCACCCAGTTCGGGTGCGCACAGGCCTCGTCCGGCGTGACGCCATCCAGGTCCCGTCGATTGAGGAAGGGTCCGCCCGAGGCGGTCAGCACGAGGCGCGCCTGGCCACGCTGTTCGTCGCTCGAGCCGGCCAGGCACTGGTGGATCGCATTGTGTTCGCTATCGACAGGCAGCAGTTCGCCGCCCGCCGTGCGGATCGCGGCCATCAGCAGGCTGCCGGCACAGACGATGGCCTCCTTGTTCGCCAGCAGCAGGCGCTTGCCGGACTGTGCTGCCGCAAGCGTCGGCATCAGCCCTGCCGCCCCGACGATCGCCGCCAGCACGGTGTCGACTTCCGGCGCCTGCGCCACTTCGGCGAGCGCCGTTGCCCCTGACCGCGCCACGCAATGCGAACCCCGCGCACGCAAGGCCTCGCGAAGCTCACCCTCGCGACGAACGTCGCCGATCACCGCCACGGACGCGTCGTGGCGCGCGGCGAGTTCGGCGAGCGCCGCCGCATTCGACTGAGCCGTCAGCGCGTGTATCCGGTAGCGCCCGGGATGGCGCGCGACGACGTCCAGCGCGCTGGTGCCGATCGACCCGGTCGCTCCGAGCAGCGTGATCGTGCGCATCAGTGAGCCCAGGTCCAGAACAGCGCCGCGCCAGGCAGCAGGGCCAGCATCGCATCGAGGCGGTCGTAGAAACCGCCGTGTCCCGGCAGCAGGTGACCGCTGTCCTTTGTTCCGGCCTGACGCTTCAGCAGGCTCTCGAAAAGATCACCGACGATCGACACGGCCACCAGGAAGGCAAGGGCAGGAATCGCGGCCATGACACCAAAGGCATCGAGCACGCGGTTGGTATAGAGAGGCGCTGTGGGGACCGCCTTCCAGACAATCAACGCCACGATGATGACCGCCACGATCGCTCCCCACACGCCGGCCCAGGTCTTGCCAGGGCTGATGTGCGGTGCAAGTTTCTTGTGGCCGAAGGCGCGCCCGCTGAAATAAGCCGCCGTGTCGGCGAGCCACACGATGACCAGCACCGAGAGCAACGTGACCGCGCCGACGCGCAGGAAGAGCATCAGTGCACACCATGCGGCCAGCGGAAGCAGCACGGCGAGCAGAGTCGACACCGAAGGCGCAATGTGCACCGGCCCGCTTCGCTCGGACCGCAGAAGCAGGCTACCCACCACGAGCCAGACGACGGTGGCAACGGCCACCAACGGCATCGTGACGGCTTCAACCCGAGGCGGGGCTGCAACCAGCGCCGCGACCTGGGCGGCACCCAGCAGGAGCGCCATCGCGAGCGCGGACGCGAAACGCCAGCCTGCTAGTTGCAGCCATTCGGCCTGCGCGAGCGCGAAAGCGAGCGTCAGCAGAACAGCAAGCGCAAGCGAAGACCAGGCCAGTGCCCCCAGCAGGAGCGCAACCAGGACAAGCGCCGTGATGACCCGCTGCTTCAGCACGCAGCGGCCCTCAAGCGGCGTTCTGGATCGATGACTCGGACTCGATCTGCTCGCCAGTCAGCCCGAAGCGGCGCTGCCGGCCGGCGTACCAGCGCAATGCCGCGTCAAGCTCGACCGCGTCGAAATCCGGCCACAGCACATCACTGAAGTACAACTCGGCATAGGCCATCTGCCACAGCAGGAAGTTGCTGACACGGCGCTCGCCGCCGGTGCGGATCAGCAGGTCCGGATGGGGCGCGAACGCTAGCGCAAGGCGCTGCTCGATCGCCTTCTCGTCGATGCGCACGTCGGTCCGGCCGGAGGCCAGCTGCTCGCGTGCGGCGCGTTCGGCCGCCTGCGCGATGTCCCAGCGGCCGCCGTAGTTCGCGCAGACGGTCAGGTGCAGCCGGTTGTTGCCTTCGGTGCGCCGCTCGGACTCGGCGATCAGTCGCCGCAACTCCGGATTGAAGGCGGCGATGTCGCCGACGATGCGCATGCGAACGCCGAGTTCGACGAGCTTGTCGATCTCGCGCTGCAGCGCCATCATGAAGAGGCGCATCAGTGTCGAGACTTCGTCGGCCGGACGGCGCCAGTTTTCCGAACTGAAGGCGAACAGCGTCAGGTACTCGATGCCGCGCTCGCCGCACGCACCCAGCGTCGCCCGCACCGCCTCCACCCCGCGGTGGTGCCCCGCGACACGCGGATTGCCGCGCGATACGGCCCACCGGCCATTGCCGTCCATGATGATCGCGACGTGCCGCGGCCGGACGGCTGCAGCAGGCGGTGCTGATCGCGGGTCGTCGCTCACGGAACGTCGCCAGCCGCCTAGACGGTCAGCACCTCTTTTTCCTTCTCGACGACCATTTTGTCGACCTCGACGACGAAACGGTCGGTCAGTTTCTGGATCACCTCCTCGGCACGCCGGTCTTCGTCCTCGGAGATCGTCTTCGCCTTGAGCAGTTCCTTGACCTGATGGTTGGCGTCGCGACGCAGGTTGCGGATTGCCACCTTCGCATTCTCACCCTCGTGCTTGACGACCTTCACCAGTTCCTTGCGCCGCTGTTCCGTCAAAGGCGGCATCGGCACGCGGACGAGGTCGCCCGTGGTCGCCGGATTGAGGCCAAGGTCCGAGTCACGGATCGCCTTCTCGACGACCGGGACCATCTTCTTTTCCCACGGCTGCACAGTGATCGTGCGGGAATCTCCAAGACCGATCTGCGCAACCTGGGAGAGCGGTACCATCGACCCGTAGTAGTCCACCTGGATGTGGTCCAGCAGGCCCGTATGTGCGCGGCCGGTGCGGATTTTCGAATAATCGCCCCGCAATGCTTCGACCGACTTCTGCATCTTCTGTTCGGTGGTCTTCTGGATCTCAGCAATGTTCATACGGCTCTCCTTGCACCGGGTTCCTCAGACGTGCACCAGCGTGCCCTCGTCCTCGCCGAGCACGACGCGCTTCAGTGCACCGGGCTTGGTGATATTGAACACCTTGATCGGCAGGCGCTGATCGCGACACAGTGCGAAGGCCGTGGCATCCATGATCTGCAGGTTGCGTCCCAGGGCCTCGTCAAACGTGATCGTCGAGTAGCGCGTCGCCTTCGGATCCTTCTTCGGATCAGCGGAATAGACCCCATCGACCTTCGTCGCCTTCAGCACGATCTGCGCGCCGACCTCCGAGCCGCGCAGTGCTGCCGCGGTATCGGTCGTGAAGAACGGGTTGCCGGTGCCGGCTGCAAAGATGACGACACGGCCCTCTTCAAGATAGCGCAGTGCCTTCGGCCGGATATACGGTTCCACCACCTGTTCGATGTTCAGCGCCGATTGCACGCGCGCCTCGATCCCCGCGCGGCGCATCGCATCCTGCAGCGCCATCGCGTTCATGATGGTGGCCATCATTCCCATGTAGTCGGCCGTGGCACGGTCCATGCCGCCGGCACCGAGCGCCACACCGCGG
>Ga0316600_10001006_pt1 | contig 12989 bp, 9 predicted proteins | sample OWC_soil_day5_CT_FD_207652 | JGI IMG/M metagenome (GOLD analysis project Ga0316600, IMG submission 207652) | Wetland soil microbial communities from Old Woman Creek delta, Ohio, United States - OWC_soil_day5_CT | ecosystem: Environmental > Terrestrial > Soil > Wetlands | place: USA: Ohio... | reverse complement strand
ACGATCGACATCAGGAAGATCACGGCCAGCATCTCGAGCAGCGTGAAACCGGCCTCATGAAGTCTCGCCGCTCGCCTTCGGCTCGCTACGCGGGAAACGGGGGATCGTGCCTCGAAGGTGCGCTGCGCGCTGTGCGCGATCGCCGCTCGCCTTCGGCTCGCTACGCGGGAAATGGGCGATTCTGCTTCGAAGGTGCGCTGCGCGCTGTACGCGATCGCCGCTCGCCTCCGGCTCGCTACGCGAGACGATGGGGAATCGAGGCTGGTTGCTGGCGAGCGGAGCGGACATGCGAGGTCCTCCTTCACTTTCCGATCGAACTCGTGATCTGGAGCAGCGGCACGAGCGTCGCGGCGATGATGAACATGACGATCCCCACCATCAGCAGGATCAGCAGGGGCTCGAGCAGGGCGGTCAAGCGTGTGACGGAAGTCTCGACCTGGTCTTCATAGGTCTGCGCGATCTTCTCGAGCATCGACTCCAGTTCGCCCGAGCGCTCGCCCACCTCGACCATGTGTACGACGATCGGCGGGAACTCGCCGCTGGCGCGCAGCGGCTGGGCGAGCGACTGGCCTTCGGTCACCGAGTCGCGCGCGGCGTCGATCGCCGCGCCGAGCACGACGTTGTTGGCGACGTGCTTCGCGGTGTCGAGCGCGCGCACGATCGGCAGGCCGCCTGCGAGCAGCGTCGAGAGCGTGCGGGTGAAGCGCGAGATGGCGAGCAGGCGCACGGTGCGCCCGACCACCGGGAGGCGTAACTTCATGCGGTCGACGCTCGCGCGGCCGGCCTGGGTGCGCAGCACGGCGCGGATCAGGATCGCCACCGCCAGCAGCGCCGCAGCGACCGCCCACCAGTAGCTCTTCATGAAGCGCGCCATCTCGATGATGGCGCGCGTGTAGAACGGCAGCGGCTGGTTGAGACTCGCGAGCAGCTCGGTGATCTGCGGCAGCACCACCGTCACCAGCACACCGACGACGATCAGCGCGAAGCCGAACATCACGCTCGGGTAGATCAGGATCGAGCCGACCTTGTTGCGCAGCCGCACTTCGCTCTCGAGATACTCGGCGAGGCGCGCGAGCACCTGTTCGAGCGCGCCGCCCGCTTCGCCGGCGTGCACCATGCCGACGTAGAGGTCGGAGAAGGTGCCGGCCTGCGCCATCGCGTCGCCGAGCGTGGATCCCTCGTTCACGCGGTCGCGGATCTTGCCGATCACGCCCTTCAGGCGCGCGGTCTCCACCTGCTCGGCGAGCGCGGAGAGCGCCTCCACGAGCGGCACGCCGGCGCCGATCAGCGTCGAGAGCTGGCGCGTTGCGAGCGCGAGATCGAGCGGTGCGATGCGGCGGAAGCGCGACAGGTCGAACGAGACGTTGAGCGACTTCGCGTCGCTCGTCGCGCCCTGCTGCTCCGCCGCGCTCTCGGAGAGGTCGGTGAGAAACACGCCGTCGCGGCGCAACTTGGCGCGCGCGGATCGCGCGCTGTCCGCGTCCACGAAGCCGCGCGTGTTGCGCCCGGCCTGCGTCACTCCTTTGTATGCATACACGGGCATTGGCAAGAATCTCTTGGAGCGACGTCACCTGACTCGTGTTGGCGCGCCGCCGTCCGGCGGTGGCGCGAGATCATCAAACTTCGGCCACGACCGTCTCTTCCTCCGTGGCGCGCAGCACCTCGGCGATCGAGGTCATGCCGCGCAGCACCTTGCGGGCGCCGTCGACGCGCAGCGTGCGCATGCCGTTCGCGACGGCCTGCCGCTTGATGCGCTTGGAATCGACATTCTGCGCGATCAGATCGCGGATCGCGTCGTCGATCAGCATCAGCTCGAAGATGCCGAGGCGGCCGCGGTAGCCCGTGTAGTTGCAGCGCTCACAGGAGCCGGGCCGGAACGCCTGCACGGCCTTGGCGCTCCGCAGGCCGAGTTCGGCGAGCTCCGCGGCGGTGGGCTCGTAGGCCTCGCGGCAGTTGGCGCAAAGAAGGCGCACCAGCCGTTGCGCGAGAACGGCGACCAGCGACGACGCCACCAGGAAGCGCTCGACGCCCATGTCGACGAGGCGCGTGATGGCGCTCGGCGCGTCGTTGGTGTGCAGCGTGGAGAACACCAGATGGCCGGTGAGCGACGCCTGGATCGCGATCTCGGCGGTCTCGAGGTCGCGGATCTCGCCGACCAGCACGACGTTCGGATCCTGGCGCAGGATCGAGCGCAATCCGGATGCGAAGGTGAGACCGATCTTGTGGTTCACCTCGATCTGTCCGACGCCCGGCAGCTGGATCTCGACCGGATCCTCGACGGTGATGATGTTCACGTCGAGCGTGTTGATGCGAGAGAGCGCGCCGTAGAGCGTCGTGGTCTTGCCGCTGCCCGTCGGACCGGTGACGAGCACGATGCCGTTGGGTCGCGCGATCAGCTTGTTCCAGGTCGCGAGATGATCCTCGTCGAAGCCGAGATTCTCGAGGTTCAACATCTCACTGGTGCGGGGCAGCAGCCGCATCACGACGCGCTCGCCGTGCGCGATCGGGATCGTCGAGAGCCGCACGTCGTAGTCGCGGCCGGCGATCTTCAGCCGGATGCGACCGTCCTGCGGCAGTCGCTTCTCGGCGATGTTGAGGCCGCCCATGATCTTGATGCGCGAAACGATCGGCGCCTGCAGCGCACGGGGCAGCGGGCGCACCGGTTCGTAGAGGATGTTGTCGATCCGGAAGCGCACGCGGATCTCGCGCTCGAAGGGCTCGAGGTGGATGTCGCTGGCGCGCTCCTTCACGGCGTGTTGGAGCAGCGAGTTCACCAGCCGGATGATCGGCGCGTCGTCGGCGGCCTCGAGCAGATCCTGCGGCTCGTGCGCGCCGATCTCGGAGGCGAGCGCGTCGAGGTCTTCGGAGGCGTCGAGCGCGAGCGCCTCGGAGGAGGCCGGGCCACGATCGTAGACGTGGTTGATGGCGTCGAGGATCGCGCGGCGGCTCGCGAGTTCCGGCTCGACCTCGGCGCCGTCGAAGAGCAGGCGCAGGTCGTCGATCGCGTCGGTGTCGAAGGGATCGGCGATGGCGATGCGCACGACGCCAGCGGTGGTGCGTTCGAGCGGCAGGATGCCGTGCGCCTTGGCGAAGGCGATCGGGATCTCGTCGATGAGTGCGGCGTCGATGCGGTCGGCGGCGATCGGACTGCGCACCGGCATGCCGAGCGCCTCGCCGAGTGCGCCGAGGATTTCCTGTTCGTCCAGCATGGCGTTCTCGATCAGCACGTCGACGAGCGAAGTCCCCGCGTCTTCGGCGCGCGCGCGCGCGTCGTCGAGCTGTTCCGGCGTGAGGCGGGTCGCACGCAGCAGCAGCGCGCCGAGCGAGAGCGCGCCAGGGGTTGCGACGACGGCCGGGCTCGTCACGGCAGCGCTCCCTCCTCTTGCTGGACGAGCACCTGAGGCGCCAGCGCGTAGCCGCTCCGCAGCGCGCTGGCGGTGCGCTCGGCCTCGCCGAGATCCACGTACGGACCGACCCGCAGTTCGAGCAGCACGCGCCCGTTCGCGCGGGAGGACACCAGCGTGCCCTCGTAGCCCGCATCCACGAGTCGCCTGAGCGTCGACTGCGCCACGCCCGAATCTGCGAACACGCCGCCGAGCACGAGGTAACGCGCGGTCGGCGCGGGAGCGGTCGCGGCGGCCCGGCTGCGCGACTTCTCGGTGGCCTGCTGGCGCTCGATCTCGAGCATGCGTTCGAGCGGATAGCGCTTCTCGAGGGCGTCGACGGCGCCGCGCGCCGGATTCCGCTTGGAGGTGGCCGACGGGGCGCCGAGCAAGCCGATCGTTCGGTCGGGCAACAGGTCCTCGTCGGGTTGCTCGCCGAGCGCCTGGACCGAGCGGCGGCGGAACTCCTCGCGCTTCACGATCGACTGCTTCTCCGATTCGTCCGGTCCGCGGATGATGTGAGGCGTGAGGAAGACCAGCAGGTTTGCCTTCTGCAGCTTCTTGCTCTGGGTCTTGAAGAGCCATCCGAGCACCGGGATGTCGCCGAGCCAGGGCACCTTGGTGAGATCGTCCTGGTAGCGGTCGCCGATCAGCCCGCCGATCACGATCGTGTCGTCGTCGGCAGCCACGACGACGTTTTCGATGCGCCGATTGGAGAGGGCGGGGCCGACCTGGTTGACGTTGCCGACGTCACCCTGGATCTGGTTGTTGAGATCGGTGATCTCCTGGAAGATCTCCATGCGAAGCGTGTCGCCCTCGGTGATCTGCGGGGTCACGCGCAGCGTCACGCCGATGTCCTGGCGCTCGACGTTCACCGAGGTCGCGAGGGGGTCGGTGACGTTGGGATTGGCGGTCGTGCCGGCCTGCTGCACGCGGCTCGTGATGATCGGGATGTTGTTGCCGACGAGGATCTCGGCTTCCTCGTTGTCCGACGTGAGGATGTGGGGTGCCGAGATGATGTTGATGCTGTTGTCGGTGGCCGACGCGCGGATGACTCCCTGGATCAGCGAGCCGTTGCTCGTCGGGGCCGCATCCGTGCCGGAGTAGGTGCGCCGCAGGAAGTTCGTGAGGAACGGGACCGCCGCGGCGGCAGGTCCGCCCACTCCGAGGGCGCCGAGGGTGGTGTCGTCGGTCGCGCTGCGGACCGCGATGTCCGTCGCGCCGTTCACGAGTCGCACCAGGCCGTTGAAGCCGAGCGACTCGTTGTCGGTGAGTCCCACCTCCATGATCAGCGCTTCGACCAAGACCTGCGGCCGCGCGATGTCGAGTTTGTCGATCACGCTCAGCAGCGCCTGGTAGCCCTCCGGGCTCGCCTGGATCACGAGCGAGTTGGTCGCGACGTCCGAGGTCACCAGGTCGACTCCGCTCACGATTTCCGTCACCTGCCCGGGGATCTGGGCTGCGCCCTGCATTCCCTGGGCGCCGCCGCCACCACCCCCCCCGCCGCCGAGCAGCGAGTTCAGCGTGTCCGCCAGCTCCTCGGCGTCGGCGTGCTTCAGGTAGTAGACCTGGATGCGCCCACCGCCTTCGACGGGCAGGTCAACCTTGCGGATGAAGTCGCGGATCTCCTCGAGCGTCGCGCGCGACGCCAGCGCGACCAGCGAGTTGGTGCGCTCGTCGGTGATGATGCGCACCTGCCCGCGCCGGCTGGCCGCCGGGGATTGTCCCGGCGACGGCTGCTGTCCCGGCACCACCGGCTGCGGCCGCGCCCTCACGCGCGAGGCGGCGGCCGACTGCCGCGCTCCCCCCATGACTTCCGCTCCGAAGAGCTGCGAGAGCTGGTCGGCGACGACCGTCGCGTCGGCAAATTGAAGTCGGATCAGCGCGAGTTCTTCCTTGAAGGTTTCGACGTCGACGGCTTCGAGGATCGAGAGGATGCGCGTGATGTTCGAGGCCGAGTCGGTGAGGATGATCGTGTTGGTCCCGGCGTACGCGACGAGCGCGGCATCCTTCGAGACCAGCGGCTTCAAGGTGTTCGCGATCTGCTCGGCGTCGATGTACGAGAGCGGGATCAGTCGCGTCACGAAGCGATCGGTGTCCGGCGTGGCGCGCGCGCTGCTCTGCGTGTCGATGCTGGTTTCCTTGGCGTCGCGGATCGGGATCACCTTGAGCACGCCGCCGGGCGCCGCGACGGTCGTGAAGCCCTTCACCTGCAGCACCGACTCGAACACCGTGAACGCCTGCGCCACCGGGATCGGTGACGGCGAGATGATCGTCACGCGGCCGCGCACGCGGTCGTCGTAGACGAAGTTCTTGCCGGTGAGCTTGGCGATCGTGTCGATCACCACGGCCAGCTCGACGTCCTCGAAGTCGAGGTTCACGAGGCCGTCGGCCGTGACGCTCGTCTTCTCGGCGCCGGCGCTGCGGTCGGCCGCACCACCCGGAGTCCGTGGGGCCACCGCAGGCGGGACACTGGTCGGTGGCGCCGCGGCCGGGCGCGCGCGGAGCGACCGCTGCGGCGGATTCGGCGCGGGCTGTCCGGGCTGCGCCGCTGCGAGCAGCGGGATCAGCAGGAGCCCGGCGACGGCACTGAGGCCACCTCGAAGTGCATGGATCACGATGCGCGCTCCCCCGCTACTGACCGATCGAATAGGTGAGCGAACGGTTCCGCCCGTCCGCCCCGAGTACGTTCACCTGGAACTCGCTCGCTTCCGTCAACTCCTTGATCAACGCGGCGCTGTCCTGTGGGCTGGTCACCGTGACGCCGTTCACCTGTGTGACGGTGTCGCCGTTCTGGATGCCGATCTCTTCGAAGAGGCTGCCCGGTTTGATCGAAGAGAGCTGCACGCCGACCATCGCACCGTTGTCGTACTTGGGCAGGATGCGGGCCTCCGAGAACAGCTCGGCGGGATTGCGGACCGCTTCCTCGACGGCTTCGCGCTGCACCTGGAAGTTTCCCTCGGAGAGCTGCTTGATGCGTTCGCGCAGATCGCCGGAAACCGGCGCGGGCGGCGTGGCTGCGGCGCGCGCGCCGGCTTGCCGGACGCCGCCACCGGGAACCTTCTCGTCGTCGTCGAGCGCCAGTTCTTCTCGCTTTGCGCCGTTCTGCAGCACGATGCGGCGCCGCTCGATGCGGAGGACGGTGGCCTTGTCGAGCAGCTGCTGGTCGACGCGCACGATGATCTTCTTGTGGTTCTGCTGATCCTCGACCGCCGCATAGGAGGTCTTCTGGTCGCTCGAAGCGACGGTGCCGAGCAGCTTCAGCGGCAGTCGCGTTGCCTCCAGCTCCTCTTCCGTCCGTTGGGGTTCGCGGTCCGCGGGTTTCTCGGGCAGCAGCGTCGAAACCCGGAAGAGGTTGCGGTCGAGAATCGTCTGGCGATCCGACCAGGCGCGGGCTGGCTGGCTGGCGCCGACCTTCGAAACGGGCGCCGCGCTCGGGCTGGAAGCCAGCCACTCGGCGATCCACGCGTTGGCGAGCCCAGCGGTGAGAAAACAGCACAGCGCGAACAGCGCCGTGTTCACGATCCAGATGCCCAGTCGATCGATCGTCATGGAGCGATCGTCAGGCAATGGCGCCTCGGTTGCTTCACCGTTGGGCTCGGCTCCAATGAAGAAGGGGATGGAGCCGAATGGGCGCCGTCCCGATCCGTGTGAACTCGATCCGTACGAACTGCATGGCTCCCGGCCCGGCAGGACTCGCCGCGGCGAAGGCCGTCTCCCCCCAAAGCGGCGCGCAGTATAACCCGGCGCCCTGCTCCCGGTCCCGGGGGATTCGGCGCGTTTTCGGGAAGTTACTCGGCTAGCCTCGTCTCGATGGCGCGACCGTCGATGCTCCGGCGACTCGAACGCGCGCTGCTGGTAGCGGTTGCGCTCGCTGCAGTTGCGCTCTGGCCATCGCTGCCGCCGAACGGTCCCGTGCTGCTGGAGGTCGTTTCGCCGCAACCCGGTGACGCGATCGGACTCGACGGCATCGAGCTGCTCGTCCAGTTCCCGGGCGCCGGTGTCGCCTCCGAAACCTTCCGCGCCTTGCTGAACGGGGCGGACGTGACCAATCTGCTCACGACGGGCGAGAACGGCTGCTACGGGCAGCTGCTCGGCCTGCTGCCGGGGGACAATCTGCTGCGCCTCGAAGTTTTCGGCCGCGTCCCGTGGTCCGACGATCAGCTCTTCGAGCAGTCACGCGAAGTGCGCTTGCGGATGCGGCCGCCGCAGAATCTCGATCAGGGATAGCCGGCAAAGTCCGCGCGGCCGGTTGACATCGCCGACCCCCGGCCCAAGGTTCGCCGCCGTGCCGCGCAACCACGCGGTAGAGGAGGCGACATGGCTGAGGCGGGTGCGCAAGGGAAGGTGATCGGGATCGACCTCGGAACCACGAACTCCGTGGTGGCCGTGATGGAGGGCGGGCAGCCCGTCGTGATCCCGAACGAGGAAGGCGGGCGCACGACCCCGTCCGTGGTCGGCTTCGCAGACAACGGAGAACGCGTCGTCGGTGCCGCCGCCAAGCGTCAGGCAATCACCAACCCGACGCGCACCGTCTACTCGATCAAGCGCTTCATGGGGCGCCGCAAGTCCGAGGTGCCCGAGGAGACGCGCCTGGTCCCGTACGAGGTCGTCGAGAGCAAGGACGGTCGCGCCGGGGTCCGCATCGACGGCAAGGACCTCTCGCCGCCCGAGATCTCGGCGATGATCCTCCAGAAGCTCAAGTCCGCCGCCGAGGCCTACCTCGGCCACGCGGTGAAGGCCGCGGTGATCACCGTCCCGGCCTACTTCAACGACGCGCAGCGCCAGGCCACCAAGGACGCCGGCGAGATCGCCGGTCTCGACGTGAAGCGCATCATCAACGAGCCGACCGCTGCCGCGCTCGCCTACGGCCTCGACAAGCAGAAGGACGAGAAGATCGCGGTCTACGACTTCGGCGGTGGCACCTTCGACATTTCGGTGCTCGAAGTCGGCGAGAACGTGGTCGAAGTGAAGTCGACCAACGGCGACACCCACCTGGGTGGCGACAACCTCGACCAGCGCGTGATCGAGTACCTGATCGCCGAATTCAAGAAGGACCAGGCCATCGACCTCTCGAAGGACCCGATGGCGATGCAGCGCCTGCGCGAGGCGGCCGAGAAGGCGAAGATCGAACTCTCGTCCGCGATGCAGACCGACATCAATCTGCCCTTCATCACCGCGGACCAGGCCGGCCCGAAGCACATGAACCTGAAGCTCACGCGGGCCAAGTTCGAGCAGCTCATCGAAGACCTGGTGGTGCGCTCGCTCGAGCCGTGCCGGATCGCGATGCAGGACGCGGGACTGACGACCGCACAGATCGACGAGGTGGTGCTGGTCGGGGGTTCGACGCGCATCCCGCTGGTGTATCAGAAGGTGAAGGAGTTCTTCGGAAAGGAGCCGCACAAGGGCGTGAACCCGGATGAGGTCGTGGCCGTCGGCGCGGCGATCCAGGGCGGCGTGCTCTCGGGTGAAGTGCGCGACGTCCTGCTGCTCGACGTGACGCCGCTCTCGCTCGGCATCGAGACGCTCGGCGGCGTGATGACGAAGCTGATCGAGAAGAACACCACGATCCCGACGCGTCGCTCGCAGGTCTTCTCGACCGCCAGCGACAGTCAGCCGCAGGTCGAGATCCGCGTGCTGCAGGGCGAGCGCGAGATCGCGGCGGCCAACCGCGAACTCGGCCGCTTCATCCTCGACGGCATCCCGGCGGCGGCGCGCGGCATCCCGCAGATCGAGGTGACCTTCGACATCGACGCCAACGGCATCCTCTCCGCTTCGGCCAAGGACAAGGCCACCGCGAAGGAGCAGTCGATCCGCATCGAGGGTTCGGGCGGTCTCGACAAGGGCGAGATCGAGCGAATGATCCGCGACGCCGAGTCGCACGCTTCGGAGGACCACACGCGGCGCGAGCAGGTGGAGAAGCACAACCAGCTCGACTCGATGATCTACGGCGCCGAGAAGACGCTCACCGAGAATGCCGACAAGATCGCCGAGGCGGATCGCACGCGCGTGGCGGCCGTGCTGGCGGAAGCCAAGCAGGATCTGGAGAGCAACGACACCGCGCGCATGGAAGCCGCGCGCCAGCGCGTGGAGAAGGAGATGCACGCGGTGGCCGAAGCCCTCTACAAGGCCCAGGCCGGTGGCGCCGACGCGGGAACGGCTCCGGGCGCCGCGCCGGGCGGCGGCGAAGCCAAGGACGAGGGCGTCATCGACGCCGAGTACACGGAGGAGAAGGGCGACCGCTAGCCTGAAGGAGCCGTGAGCACCTCGCGCGACCACGACCCGCTCGCTCCGTGGTTCGGACGTCTGTCCGAGCAGATCGGCAGTGATCGCTGGCAGCCCGCCGCCGACGTCTACGAGACCGAAGGGTCGATCGTCGTGAGGCTCGAGCTGGCCGGCGTCCGCAGCGCGGAAATCGCGGTGACCGTGGACGGCGACATCCTGCGGATCCGTGGCGTGCGGCGCCCGCGCGTCGACGACGACGCCCAGCGGCTGCACCAGATGGAGATCGCGAGCGGTCCGTTCGAGCGCGCGATCCGGATCGGAATCCCCTTCGAGCGGGAGCGCGTGACGGCGTCACTCGAAGAGGGTCTGCTGCGCGTCGTGCTGCCGAAGAAGCCGTCCGGCCCGCGCAGGATCGGGATCGAACCGGAACGCAGAAGCACTGGATGAGAGAGGAGCAGCACGTGAGCGAGCCCGGCGTGGGCGCGCAGGGAACGGAAGTTCGGGTCGGCGTGGGCGGCGATGGGGGGGACGTGCGGGTCGAGATCCCCGAAGTCCTGCCGGTGTTGCCGCTCAAGAACACCGTCCTCTTCCCGTACCTGCTGTCGCCGCTGCTGGTCAACACGACCCGCAGCAAGCGGCTCATCGACCACGTGCTGGTGACGCCCGAACGCCTGCTGATCGCGCCGGCCGTGCGCCGGGCGGTGGAAGGCAGTCCCGGCGCCGACGACGTCTTCAGCGTCGCGACGGTGCTGCGCATCGTGAAGATGCTGAAGTTTCCCGACGATTCGTACCGCCTATTGGTGCAGGGCGTGGCGCGCGCGCGCGTCGAGGAGTTCGTCGCGACGGAACCGTTCCTCAGTGCTCGTGTGCAGCGCCTCGAAGAAGTGGGCGATCGCGACTCCGTCGAGATCACCGCGCTGCAGCGCAACGTCGCGCAGAGCTTCGCCGCCTTCGTGTCGGAGAGCCCGAAGCTCTCCGACGAATTGCAGGTGCTCGCCTCGAACCTCGACGACCCCGGCCGCCTCGCCGACCTCGTCGCCTCGAACCTCGACCTCGATGTCGCGCAGAAGCAGCACGTGCTCGAGACCAACGACGTGGGCGAGCGCCTGCGCACGGTGCTGGCGGAGCTGTCGCGTTCGCGCGAGGCGCTCACCATCGAGGCCGAGATCCGCGACAAGGTTCAGAGCGAGATGGGCAAGACGCAGCGCGAATACCTGCTGCGCCAACAGCTCGACGCGATCCGCAAGGAACTCGGCGAGACGATCGACGACGGCGCCGAGGGCGATCGCCTGCGTGAACGCGTCGAGGCCGTGGGCATGCCCGAGGACGCGCTGAAGCAGGCGCGTCGCGAGCTGGAACGCCTCGGCACGACACCGCCCGCCTCGGCGGAATACGGCGTGATTCGCACCTACCTGGAGTGGATGGTCGACCTGCCGTGGTCGAAGCAGACGGAGGATCGCCTCGACGTCCCCGAGGCCAAACGGATCCTCGACGAAGACCACTACGACCTGGAAAAGGTGAAGGACCGCATCCTCGAGTTCATCGCGGTGCTCTCGCTGAAGCGCGATCTGAAGGGGCCGATCCTCTGCTTCGCGGGTCCGCCGGGAACCGGCAAGACGTCGCTCGGCCGCTCGATCGCGCGCGCGCTCGGGCGCGAGTTCGTGCGCATTTCCCTGGGCGGAATGCGCGACGAGGCCGAGATCCGCGGCCATCGCCGCACCTACGTCGGCGCGCTGCCCGGCCGCATCGTGCAGAGCCTGCGCAAGGCGAAGACGCGCAATCCCGTCTTCCTGCTCGACGAGATCGACAAGGTCGGCCAGGACTTCCGCGGCGATCCGTCGTCGGCGCTGCTCGAAGTGCTCGACCCGGAGCAGAACCATACATTTAGCGACCACTATCTCGAAGTCGCCTTCGATCTTTCGCAAGTGCTCTTCATCGCCACCGCCAACTGGATGGACCCGGTGCCGCCTGCGCTCCGCGACCGCATGGAGGTCATCGAGCTGCCCGGCTACATCGAAGAGGACAAAGTGGAGATCGCGCGGCGCTACCTGCTGCCGCGCCAACGCGCGCAGAACGGCGTCGCCGACGTCGCGCTCGAGGTGCCCGACGAGACGCTGCGAGCGCTGATCCACTCGTACACCCGCGAAGCCGGTGTGCGAAACCTGGAGCGCGAGATCGGCTCGGTGTGTCGCAAGGTCGCGCGGCGAGTCGCCGAGGAGGGCGCTTCCGGTGCGATCACGGTGCACCCCGCGGATCTCGACGGCCTGCTCGGGCCGGTGAAGTTCGAGCCCGAGCTGGCGGAACGCGCCGGCATGCCCGGCGTTGCCGTCGGGCTGGCGTGGACACCCGCGGGCGGCGACATCCTGTTCATCGAGAGCACGCGCATGCCCGGCAAGGGAGGCATCAAGCTCACCGGCTCGCTCGGTGACGTGATGCGCGAATCCGCCGAAGCAGCGCGCTCGTGGCTGCGTACGCAGGCTTCCTCACTCGCCATCGACGACAAGAGCTTCGAGAGTTCCGACGTGCACCTGCACGTACCGGCCGGCGGTGTGCCGAAGGACGGGCCGTCGGCGGGCGTGGCGATGGTGACGTCGCTCGCGTCGCTGCTCACGGGTCGCCTCGCGCGCCCCTTCGTCGCGATGACTGGCGAGATCACGCTGCGCGGCAAGGTGCTGCCGGTGGGCGGCATCAAGGAGAAGGTGCTCGCCGCCAAGCGCGCCGGGATCCTCGAAGTCGTGCTGCCCGAACGCAACCGCCGCGACGTGGACGAAATCCCGAAGCACCTGATCGAAGGGCTCCACCTCTCCTACGTCGGCACCATCGACGAGGCGCTCGGCAAGACGCTGGCGCCGGTCGCGGCATGAAGCGCGCGCTCGTCGCGGCCGGCGCGCTCGCGCTCGGCGGCTGCGTCAGCCCGACTCTGCACCAGGCGACACTCGACGAGCGCGATGCGCTGCAAGCGCGCAACGAGCAGCTCGAAGCGTCGGTGCAGGCGCTGTCGAGCGAGCGCGATCGGCTCGCCGGCGATCTCGAAGACCTGCGGGTGCGGCACGAGGTGAGCGCGCGCGACACCGAGACGCTGCGCGGGATCGAGGGCCGGCTGCCCGCCTGTGAAACCGGACTCGCCGACAAGACCGCGAAGCTCGACCAGCTCCAGGTCACCTACGAAGGGCTCGTGAAGGACCTCGAGGCCGAGGTCGCGGCGAGCAACACGCAAATCGACCAGCTGCGCGAAGGGCTGCGCACGAGCCTGCCCGCGGAACTGCTCTTCACGTCGGGCTCCGCCGAGCTCACCGAAGAAGGCGCGCGCGTGCTCGCCGATCTGGCGAAGGATCTGCGCGGCGACGTCTACGCGCCTTATCAGATCCTCGTCGAAGGCCA
>Ga0316600_10001002_pt1 | contig 13016 bp, 15 predicted proteins | sample OWC_soil_day5_CT_FD_207652 | JGI IMG/M metagenome (GOLD analysis project Ga0316600, IMG submission 207652) | Wetland soil microbial communities from Old Woman Creek delta, Ohio, United States - OWC_soil_day5_CT | ecosystem: Environmental > Terrestrial > Soil > Wetlands | place: USA: Ohio... | reverse complement strand
TCCGTGCTTCCCTTAAACTAGGCTGCACTATCCGCCATGTCAATCGTTTAATCCAACAATATCGTCAGAAGGGCAAAGCTGTCTTTATTCATGGCAATACCGGTAGACAACCAAAGAATGTTATCTAAATGCTTCTCAGGATTCGTTCCGATAGCAAAGCGTTTCATTCTAAAACTCATAGAGTTTTTCCTCATTTCATATATCTTTAAAACATTTAATGCTAGTTTTCTCATGATGTTCAAATTGAACGCCGATTGCTTCTCAATGGTTTGGTTATCATCTTCTCGAAAGGTTACATCCAAGTGCCAGTGATAGCTTTCCACCATCCAATGTTCTCTAATAGCACGCGCAATTTCATTACTATCCTCTGACAAGCTGATGATGAAATATCGGGTTTCCGATCTTTCTTCTCCATTTTTTATTATCGTATTTCGCGTCATAGCAATTGATTTTAGCCCACCCCACTCTTTCTTTTGTGTCAGCCATCCTATATTTTCGGTTTGCCAATATTCACGCTTTTCGATTCCTCCACGAGCTTTTTCTACTGTCTTTGTATAGGCACATTTTGACAACATATCCGTGTCACCAAAGTATAATCTCACGTCCTCATGCAAGCTTCCATGGTTTCCCTTTAACGCAAGTACGTAATCGCCTCTTTTTTTTTCGGATTTTCTTTATAATTTCAGTTTGGGTTCCCATGGCATCGGTTGTAATAATATGATTTTTTATATTTAAATTATCCTGAAGCTCGGGAATAGCAGTAATTTCATTGGATTTTTCATTCACTTTTTTCTCTCCAAGGCAAAAGCCGTTCTCATCCACGGCACTAACAATATGGTTTACCTTTTGGTTTTTATTCCCGTTACCACATTGTGTTTTGCCATCGATTGCAAGAAAATTTTTTTAGTTTTTGCCCTTCCTCGCTGCTTAACTGTTCATTCCATTGTTTTTGAATTTTTTGCAGATATCAGACGACACCATTGCAAATACCCGCTGGATTGTGTCGTGTGATGGTATACCATTTGGTAACTCCAAATATCTTCGCAAAAATTTCTCATGTTCTTTCCCGAATATTTCGATTGCTACCCATTCGTTCGCGTTACCGAGCATTGCCAAAAACACCAACGCTTTTATATCCGTCATTTTATGCTGTACTTTTTTCTCTTGTCTATTGTCACTTACCATGTCGAAATATTTCAGTAGATTTTTCATTTTTTCAGCCCCCTTAGGACTGATTATACTTCATTTTTTTATTTTTTTATTTTTATTCATGCGTTTGTCGTGCTATTTAAACAAAGCATATTTTCTTGCACATAAAATGTGGAACATTTTTTCAGATCAAAATCACCAATACAAACTTTGACCAGTACATTTTTATCAAATTGATATCTGACAATAAAAGAGCAGAGGTACTAGGCCTTTGGGGGCCATTTTTAAAATGAGGCTTATCTTAGTTCCTGTAAACTTACGATGAATTGGTCCCGAAAGAATGACTATATGAAATACCACAATAATTATCGCTGACAGTGGAATCTAAAAAAGATGGTTCTCGTAGAATACAGGAATCATCTTCTTCAAAATCTTATCGTAGTTATTTTTTATACCCTTCATACAGAAAAATTATATTTTTCTGTATGAAAAACCTTATAATAATGTCTTAAACAATCTTTCATTCCTTGCTTAGCAAAGTTTTTTATTTCAAAATAACTTTGCGGATCAGCCTGTTTAACACTGTCCCTTGCCGCTAGAACAAAGTCTGTAAAAATATTAATTTTGCTGATTCCATTCAATGCACATCTTTCTAAGTTATCATCACCTGACGATGAACCTCCATGAAGTACCAATGGCGTAGCCATACTAGCAGCAATTTCTTCCAACCTATCAAAATTAATAATCGGTGTCCCACTGTAAGAGCCATGAGCTGTACCAATTGATATAGCTAAAGAATCTACACCCGTTGCTTTTGCCAAATTTACAGCATCCGTCACCGATGTATAAATAGAATCATCTGCTGCTGATAGATCTGTCATACCTGTACCGACATGGCCTATTTCGGCTTCTACTGTAACGCCCCGAGGATGTGCATAGGCTATAATTTCTTTCGTTTTTTCTATGTTCTTTTCCAGCGATTCCTGTGATGCATCAATCATTACCGAAGTAAAGCCCATATCTATCGCTCGCTTAATCAGTCCAACGTTAGACCCATGATCCAAATGCAACACTACCGGAACCTTCACTTGTTCCCCATAAAAATTTCCTAATACCCCGGCTTCATCTAAAGATAAATAGTTACCATGTGATTCAGCATATTCTAAAATAATAGGTAAATTTAATTCTTCAGCAACTTCTGTATAAGCTTTTATTGACAATTGATCGAAAAAATTAACGGCAGGTATAGCAAATCTTCGTTTTCTTGTTTCTTGAAATATTTTCTTTGATGTGATTAACATCCCTATACACCCTCCATACTCTAAGCATTTATATTTCAGTATTTTTCTGTTATTATAACAAATCATTTTAAAATAAAGCGAGATCCCCTCGTCCTTAAATAAGATGCAATCTCCTTATAAAGTGATGCTGTATCTTTATTCATCAAAATTGGCAATCCATTAAAAATTTTAATATCTTTTAGATCAAGCACATCAAGCGGAGTTGTATAAATAATAAAATCTGGGTGGCTGTTTTGCACTAATCTTTCTAAATCACGAATACTACATTCTATTATGACAAATGATAAGATTCCTTCTTTTTGTAATCCCGTTTTCAAACGATTTGCCAATAAGGTAGACGTAGCTACTCCACTACCGCAAACTGCATAGATTTTAAATTTATTTATCATTATTATCCCTCTTATAAATTTAGCGCTTGCTGATTTTTATAAAGCCTGCGTTCTTTGTCCGTAATGTTCAAATATCTTTACCGCTTGCTCTACCTGCCCAGCATCCAATTCAAGAATTTGATTATTGATGGACCGTGCTAATAAATATGTTTTTGCCGCTTCTTCCAAGTAAACGCAAGCACATAATGCTTCTTTCAAATCTTTTCCAACAGCCATAACTCCATGATTTTTTAAGATAACTGCTAATTTACTCCCTATATTAGCAACTGTCTCAATGCCCATTTGAATACTGGCCGCCGAACTAAATGGGCAAACCTTAACTGATCCCTTTGCTGCATTAGCAAGCGTCGTCACCACACAAGGAAGTTCATCGGAAACAAGTCCAACTGCTGTTGCATAAGGTTGATGCGTATGAATAACAGCCTGAACGAACGGCATATTTTTGTAAATATACAACAAAGCCACTGTATCAACAGAAGGCCTTCTATTTCCTTCCAAAATCTTTCCCTCTATGTCCACAACCAATATATCTGATAGTATCATATCTTCATAAATCATACCGGATGGCGTAAGCAAAATTTCTCCCGTCGGCATACGAGCACTAACATTGCCGCCAGATAAAGCAATTAGTCCATAACGATCGAGTTTCATCGCTGTTTTTATGATTTTCCCCTTTTCTTTTTCAAACATAAACCTGCCTCCCTAAACTTCAATTCTTCTCTTCTATTCTATTATTTATGGATTTCTCGCCATAGCTTTTAGCGATGCCGGATGAATTTTATATTCTAATGCCAAAATAAGCCGATGCAGTTCTTCTCCCTGATTAAAATAATCTGTATTTAACCAAAATCGTCCTTTATAAAAAACAGGATCATTTATTCTTATAAACATGTCTTTTGAATAAAATGCATCTCTTACACGAAATTGTTTAATCTGATCAAAAAAATATTCCTGACACTTACCATAAGAGAAAAACGCTATCGATTTATCCCCAATAACGATTCGATTTGGATAGCTTGAGGTTACCGCCGTATTCCAAATTACATAAGTGCAAACGAACCCTACAAGTCCAAAAAACAAACGATAATCTAAATACAATATTATTGCAATCGCACATATAACTAATAAAAATAAAGCAAATATAGCTGGGATTATTACTTTCCATAAATATATTTTTTTATTGCAACAATATTCTTTCATTTTTATTCTCCTCTAGATTTATCAGTATACATACGACAGACAACATCTACGGTAATCTTGCTATACTATTCTCCACTTACTTCACTGTGCAACATTTTTGCTTCTTTAATAATTCGATTGCGATTCATAACAGCCAAGCCACCAGCTACAACTATTAAAGCTCCTAGTCCTATCATTCCAAAATCATTCAACCTTACAATAACCCAAGTCAAAGGATTAGCGCCATCACAAATACTGGATATCGCCATTGCGCCTTCTGGCATTTTAAAATGTGCATTCGTAGCAGCTTCCGTCATCATTGGAGCAAGATTTGTCGAAATTAATAGTCCTGATGCAATTGTAATAATACCGGTAATCAAAGCCCTAAATCCATTTCCACCCACCATCGGAATAATCAAGACAAACATAAATGGAATAACCGCTAAATCAGCAAAAGGAAGAACCTTATTTCCCGGTAATACTACTGCTAGGAATACTGTCAACGGAACAAGAATCAAGGACACCGCTAATGTTATTGGATGACCAATCCCCACCGCCGAATCAAGACCTATATATATCTTGCCACGATTTTGAAATTTAGTTTCAATAAAGGCCGACGCTGCATCCGAAATCGGTAACAATCCTTCCATCAACATAGCTGCCATTTTAGGAATCAAGACCAAGACCCCTCCCAAGGTAATTCCCAGCGTTAAGATCCCTCCAATTTCATATCCAGCAACCGCTCCGATAATGATACCTAAAACAGTTCCTACTAAAATTGGTTCCCCAAAAACGCCAAACTTCTTTTGAATTTGATCTAGATCAATATTGATATCCCTTACTACAGGAATCTGGTCAATAATTTTATTCACTACCCAAGCAATCGGAACATATGCTGTTGAAAAGCCATGCGGTAGTGATATTCCAGCTAACCCATTATGCTTTTCCAAACCAGGCGCTGTATAATCCGCAATAACCATAACAATAATCATATTCAATATAGCAGCCGCCATACCAATTAACTGACTTTCCGTCAAAATTGCTGTCAAAGCCCCGGTAAAAGCAAAATGCCAATAATCCCATATATCAACATCCACAGTCTGTGTAGTATTTGTCAAAAGCATAGCAATATTAACAAGCAGACAAACTGGAATGATTAAAGTTCCTACCGTTGATGCAAAGGCAATTGCCGCTGCTGCCGGCCACCCTACATCAATAACGGATAAACTCAACCCATATTTTTCAATCATCTGTTGAGCCGCCGGCCCTAAATTCGAGCTCATCAACCCTATTACCAAGTTTAATCCAATAAAACCAACACCTACCGTTAAACCTGAACGAATAGACTTACCAATCCCCGCTTTTAAACATATGCCTAATAAAAATATGATGATTGGCATCATCACTGACGGTCCCAGTCCCTGTATAAATCTAAATCCTTGCAGTATAAGATCCATTGTCTTTCACTCCTTTATTTTTATAAAGTATTTTTTAAGTAATTTTTTATTTAGTTTCAAAAACAGTTAAAATCTTTTCAATAATAGGGTTTAATCCCATACCTGTTAAAAAAGCTACTCCCATAATAAACGGACATTTAACATCTCCAGAAACCTGTGTAGTGGCAATACATAAATCAAAATCTGCTGATTTCATAGGAACTTCGGCAATTTTACATTGCGTAATCTGATACTGTCCTTTTAATCCTTTTTCATCTAATATTCGCTGCAACTTTGCATTCACTGCTGTCGAGGTACAAATACCAGTCCCACATGCCAATAAAATTTTTTTCATAATAAATTCCTCCTGTTTTATTTAATACTAAACCAAACTCGCTAGAAAATTTGCTGTCAATTCCTCGGCTGTATTACATTTCATCAACCTCCTTAAAATATCTTTTTCCTGAAATTTAGTCATGAGTAGCTGCAAAAATTCAATTTGCTTATGCGGTTCCTTTATTGCTAACATGAATATAATTCCTACTTCGACAAGGGTATCAGGCATTCCCATAGATTTAAACACTACGGGCGTTTCTAATTTTCCGATCGCTACTGCTGGGTAATTTACATGTATAGCATCCGTATGGGGAATTGCTATTCCAGCTTCCTCAAATTGCAGTCCTGTACAAAAATCTTTTTCTCGCTGTAAAATCGCCGGAACAAACGTATCTTTTACAACCCCAGCCTCAAAAAAATTTTCTGCTAAGATCTTTATGGCTTCTATATCCGTTGATGCTTTTATATTTAACATCATATATTCCGGTTTAATATCCATACCTGAACAAAAATTTCTCTCTTCTTCACACATCTACATCTTCTCCTTATATTTTAATGCTTTGTATAAATTTTAAAAATTCAGAAAAATCACGTATATTTATAATTTTTTGTACGTCTTTAGGCGTATCCATTAAAAAACTGATAAAGTTAAAAAAATCTTTTATAAAAGATTTTTCTTCGGGCTTTACAGCAATCAAAAAAACAATTTGTACTTTGTACTTTCCCCATAAAATTGGTTTTTTTAATATTGCTACAGCAAAGGCAGTATTATAAGCACAAGCTGTAATCGGATGAGGAATCGCAATCGCATTTGCTAAAGCTGTAGAGGCAAGTTCCTCTCTCTCAAAAGCAAATTTTCTAAACGTTTCAGGAACCCAATCCTTTTTTTCCAACTGCTCGCATAAAAAATCAATGGTTTCTTTTACTGTCTGACAGTGTACATTTTGAAAAAACAATTCTTTATCAAATTTGCTGAAAATAGAATCTTCTTCCTTTTTGGTATAAATAATATTTTTTCTAATCCTTGTAAGTAATATATTTAAAGCCGTTTCATTATCGACAGAAAAAAGCGGACCTATTTTTAATATGGGAATTTCACTTTTACTTTTGCAGATCATCATTTGTAAAACAGATGATGTCACCAAAATAATAGAAGGATTTGCGTCTAAAGCCTCTTTCCAGCGATATATAGGAAACAATCCTACAATTTGTATTTTAGATGAATAAACCGAATTCAACTTTGATACTAATAAATCGGAATAACTTGCACTTAAATGACTGATAATAACAACTTTTATTTGACTTTGAGAATACTGCATGCTCAAGCGTTCAATAGCTCCAGCAATATGTATTGTTACATAACTCAATTCATCTTCAGTTAATTTTATTCCCATGATATCGTTGAAAATCTCATAAATATGCAAAGACAATTCAAAAACAAAAGGATACTGGCTTTTTATACTATCCAAAATAGGGTTTATTTCTTCATGATAATATCGATTGCGGTTAACCAAAGCCCTAATATGCAAATTAAGTCCAATATACAGCTCCTCATCGTTCGTTAAATCCAGATAAAAATCTTTCTTAATTACCTGTACCAAAGAATCTACAATCGTTATAATCAATGGTGATGTGTTTTTAATCAACTCCTCTTTGGAGAAATCTTTGGTCTGAAACAAATTAACAAAAGAAAGTTGTGTTGCAATTTGATGAATTTCTGCTCTTTCTTTTTCCAACCCCAAATCATCAAATATAATTGCCTGATACATCTTTTTTGCTACAGAATAGACCAAATCGTAATTATCATATTGATTCTGGTTCCGCAACGTATCATGATATTCTTTTTTTTCAATGAACTGTCCATCTTCAATCCTTTTCTTAAAAATTGCAAGACATAGAGCTATACTCACAATACCATTTTCATCTAAAAACAAATCGGATTCTTTTATACATGAAATAACATAATTGTATATTCTTGAAAAATCAATTTCGGCAATATACTCGTTTTCACAATAAAACTTGCCTAATTCATGATCGTATTGGATTTTTAAAATTTCATTCAGCATAAACCGTATAGAAGATTCCGGACCGAACAACTTAATTTTTCCATTTTTTCTTATAATCTCTAACGAAGAAAAATTCACAAGGATTTTTTCAATATTCTTTATATAAGATTCCAAGCCTGTCCGGCTGATAAAATATTTTTCTTCTAAATCATATAAGTCTATTTCTTTATCTGTTGTTAAAAGAAGTAATAATATTTTTCTAATGCAGGCTTCTTTAGAAATATTATTTAATTCCGAATTTTTTGATAATACAAAAAGCAAAGCTTCTTTATTTTTGGTTTGCAAATAATACCCTTTTCCACGAGCCGAAATAATCGAAGAATGATATTGTTCTAAAATATAATTTAAAACACTAACATCACTGCGAACGGTTCGATCTGTAACATGTAACATACAAGAAAGTTGTATTCCTGTCAGCCATTCATTTTTAGTCAATAAAATCTTCAACAATTTACGTTGTCTAGGAACACAATATGAAAGGTTCATAATTAACTCCTTTCTTTCGTTTATAAATTATTTTGTTCATTATCAACCACACATTTCCCTATCTAATTTACTATTCTTAACTAATGTAATTATAATATTATCCTTAAGCTTTCAGCAAATAGAATACTTCCGCATAGAAGCGGAAATAGCATGGTTCATTTCCTCTCTTCTAAAAAACACCTCCCGAAATCCCAATAGGTATTGATTATACAATAAATAGGGGCTACCACACTAACTTTTTAGTGTGGTAGCCCCTATTTATTGTATAAAGAACATCCGACCTTAGAAAGATCAGATTTAGAAAATCTCACTACTAATCGGTCCATAAGTGAGAATAAATAAAATGGTGACCCGTACGAGATTCGAACTCGTGAAGCCGCCGTGAAAGGGCGGTGTCTTAACCGCTTGACCAACGGGCCATGATAACCAAAATACATACAACAACATTAACTAAACATCGTTATCATCCACTTAGGTCACTTAAATATTATACACAATATACTTTTGTTTAGCAATGCTTTTTATTTATTATTTTCGCAAATATAATAAATATTTTATTTTTAAATGCAAAGATTGTAATAACAAACAAAAAGCGATATGATACTGTTAAAATATGAAAATTAATCAAAATTTCATATTTTAGTGCATGATGGAAGGTGAAATTATTGACGAAACCACAAAAGATTCTAGACTTACTGATTATTGGTGCGGGCATGGCTGGATTAACCGCCGGCATCTATGCAGCACGTATGAAATTAGATACTCTCATCTTAGAAGATCAATTGATTGGTGGACAAATTATCGATGCTTACGGCATTGAAAATTATCCTGGTTTTCATTCCATCAAAGGTAGCCATCTAATTGAAAAAATCGAAGAACAAACATTGCATTCTGGCGCAAAAATTGATGAATTTGATAGAATTATCTCTGTCAAATTAACTGATGCAGAAAAAACAATCGAAACACAGTCTGCTATTTATAAACCCAAAGCAGTTATTATCGCGGCCGGCATGGATCGCCGCAAACTTCCTGTCGTTGAAGAAAAACATTTTCGTGGCAAAGGCATCCATTATTGTGAGTTATGTGACGGTCACCTTTATCAAGGGAAAACCATTGCCGTTGTCGGTGGCGGCAATGCCGCAGTTGATGCCGCAAACTTTCTCAATAAATATGCAAAGAAAATTTATATGATTCATCGTTCTGCTGGATTAACGGCAAGTACTTTACCACAAGAAAAATTAAGAAATAATCCTAAAGTAGAATTTTTATTTAACACCAACATCTTAAAAGCCTCCGGGGCCTTTTCTCTAGAATCCGTTGTGCTTGAGGATTTGCTTACCAAAAAACAACGAATTTTACCGTTAGATGGCATTTTTGTCAACATCGGCGTTGTTCCTAAAACTGAGCTATACCAAAACGATATCGAATTAGATGCTGCCCTGCACATAAAAGCTGGCGAAACTTGTGAAACTAATATTAAAGGAGTTTTCGCCGCTGGCGACATACGAACTAAACTGATCCGTCAATTAACCACTGCCGCCGCGGATGGAACGGTCGCCGCTCTACTAGCTGAAAAATATATTACACAAAAGGAAAGGGGGAACAAAGTATGATTACCGTATATTCTATCCCCAATTGTCCATGGTGCCACAAGGTAAAGAAATATCTAGAACTTAAAGAAAAAGCTTTTACCGAAATTAATGTAGAGGAAGATGAGGCAGGACGAGCTGAATTATTCAAACTTACCAATCAACTCAATGTCCCTGTAGCCAAAATCAATCAAAACATCGTAATTGGCTTTGATAAAGAAAAGATTGATGAATATTTAGCTCTAAAATAATTCTATAAAATTTATGCCAATAACGGCAAGGAGGACTGTAGCATGAGTATTTACGATTTCAATTTAAAATCAATTCGAGGAAAAGAACAATCTCTGTCTGACTACAAAGGAAAAGTTCTTATTATTGTCAACACTGCCAGTAAATGTGGTTTTACTCCTCAGTACCAAGAATTACAGTCATTATATACAAAGTACGCTGATCAAGGTTTAGAAATCCTAGGTTTTCCGAGTAATCAATTTGCCGAACAAGAACCGGGAACAAATGCAGAAGTGCAAAATTTCTGCCAAGTAAATTACGGGGTTACTTTTCCACTGTTTGAAAAAATTGATGTACGCGGCGAAAATGCCCACCCACTTTTTGCGTATTTAACTGCGCAAATTCCTTTCCAAGGCTTTGATTATAATCACCCTATCGGAGAAAAATTGCATGGTGTACTAAAAGAACGTTTCCCTGAATTTTTAGAAGGTGATTCAATCAAATGGAACTTCACGAAATTTTTAATTGATCGTTCCGGCAAAGTCATTCAACGTTATGAACCAACGACTCTACCAAGTGCAATGCAAGCAGACATTGAAAAATTACTTTAAAATTTTACAACAAAAAAGTCTTTCAAATTAAAAATTTGAAAGACTTATTTTTTTTAAAATGGTGACCCACCCGCGACTCGAACGCGGGACACCCTGATTAAAAGTCAGATGCTCTACCAACTGAGCTAGTGGATCACAAGATGGTGCCTTAGGACAGAATCGAACTGCCGACACGAGGATTTTCAGTCCTCTGCTCTACCGACTGAGCTACCAAGGCATGATGGCGACCCGGATGGGACTCGAACCCACGACCTCCGCCGTGACAGGGCGGCATTCTAACCAACTAAACTACCAGGCCATATGAAAGTTAAATGGTGGGCGATGACAGGATCGAACTGCCGACATCCTGCTTGTAAGGCAGGCGCTCTCCCAGCTGAGCTAATCGCCCGAGAAAATGTTTAAATGGTGACCCGTACGAGATTCGAACTCGTGAAGCCGCCGTGAAAGGGCGGTGTCTTAACCGCTTGACCAACGGGCCACATTGTAATAAGCATTCGTCTGCTTACGTCACTTGATTAGTATACACAACATCATTCTATTTTGCAATAGTTTATTAAATTATTTTTTTCACCAAATAAAGACAACTATTACATAAACAGAAAAACCTTGCGAAAAAACAGCAAGGTTTCAAAGGCTAAACAAAGTAGAAATACTGATAGAAACTCACGAGAAAATCACTTTTAAATTATTACGAAGATAGGATGCGGGCATTATTTATAAATTGGCTCAAATGAATCATATTCAAAATAGCCACTTTGAACCGTTTCTTTAAACCAATACCCTGATTTTTTCATTCTTCTATTTCTATTATCATCCAGATCAATTTCCACGTAACCATATCTATTTTTAAACGCATTATAGGGAGAAACATTGTCAGTAAAGTTCCACATCAGATACCCTTTGCAGTTACTTCCCTCACCGATTGCTTTTAACAACCAGTGTAAATGATCCGCAACAAAATCAATGCGATACGCATCTTGAATGATCTTATTTTCATCTTTATGCTGCCATTCACCTTCTACACCCATACCATTTTCGGTTACTAGCCATGGTAGATTATTATATTCTTGCTTTAAAATCATGGCAAAATCATAGAGACCCTTGGCATATATTTCCCAACCACGAAACGGATTCATCTTTTTCCCTTGCAGTTCATACTCATCATAATAATAGCGCGGACTAAATTTCACATTAGGATTCCAGCCAGCATTTCTTGCCTTTACCCGATTAGGGCGATAATAATTTAAGCCCATAATATCAATTCTATTTTCTTTGATAATCTCTAGTTCCTCATCGGTAACGGAAATCATGCAGTCATGTTCTTTAAGTATCGAAAAATATTCTTTTGGAAACTCACCTTTGATACACGGATCCATATATATTTTATTAAAAAACAAATCATACATGTTCGCCGCATGAACATCATCGGCAGATTGCGAGCGCGGATAGCTTGGTGCAGCATTAATAATAATGCCGATTTTCCCGCCCGATTTATACCCATACTCTTTTTCATGGTATAGTTTTACAACTTTCGCAGTTGCTAATACCTTATTGTAGTTCCATTGCATTGCTTCCTTAGTATCACTTTTATAAGGATACCAGACACCTTCCATAATCGCCAATTCAGGAAATACAATTGGTTCATTAAACGTAAACCAATATTTAACCCGATCACCTAAAAGTTTAAACGCCGCTTCGGCATATTTTACATAAAAGTCGACAACTTTTTTCGAATTCCAGCCGCCGTACTTTTCGAATAATTGGTTTGGGAGTTCCCAGTGTTCCAGACAAATAATTGGTTCAACGCCATTTTTTATTAGCTCATCCACTACGTTGTTATAAAAAACAGCGGCTTCCTCATTAACTTCACCAGTTTCATAATCTTTGATAAATCTCGACCAATCAATGGAAGTCCGATATGCTTTCATACCCATTTCCTTCATCAATGCACAATCTTCTTTATATCGATGGTAGAAATCAGTTGCAATCGTCGGGCCATACCCTTGATGCCATCTCTCAGGACTAAATTTATAGGCAGCATCAATCAAAGAATCTTGACCTGCTGTTTTTCCCGCCCAGCCTTCGGTCTGCCATGCAGCTGCTGAAGCCCCCATCATAAAATCTTTAGGCAAATAGTATTTCATTGTCATGATCTCCTTTTTCAAAAATGTCCACATTTAGAAACAATCGATTATAAACAATAGTTTATAATCGATTGTCGTTGTTGTTACTTATTATACATTAAC
>Ga0316600_10001001_pt1 | contig 13023 bp, 13 predicted proteins | sample OWC_soil_day5_CT_FD_207652 | JGI IMG/M metagenome (GOLD analysis project Ga0316600, IMG submission 207652) | Wetland soil microbial communities from Old Woman Creek delta, Ohio, United States - OWC_soil_day5_CT | ecosystem: Environmental > Terrestrial > Soil > Wetlands | place: USA: Ohio... | reverse complement strand
AAATAGGAAGACTCGTATGCAGTCTTATAGACTAATTCAATTCTATATCAAAGGAAAGTGACAAGATGGAACAACATGCAAGGAAGATGGTCTTTGGTGCTATCAATGTACCGTTGGCTATCTTTTGGTCTAATCCAGATGTTCAATATCGAAAGATCAGCTTAGCTGCTGCTGCCAATCCTACGTCATGGTCACAAAACTTGGATGTACAACAAAGACTGTGGCTAGTTAATAAAGTAAATACCATGGCAATATACGGCGAAAAAGTCGCAATACTAGATGGACAAAAAAACTGGCTGCAAGTAGCCGCAGTAGCCCAACGCACCAAAGATAACAAATGGGGTCAAGCCGGCTGGGTGCCGGAAAACCAGATCAGCTATAATAGTGCTTATCTCGTAGAGCAATCCTGTTTACCCCAGGCTGTAGTATCTGTACCAAAAACAGCGTTATTTTGGGATACAACCTGTTGGACCCAGCCCATTAACGAACTCAGTTTTCAAGTCCGATTGCCCATCCTTTTAGAAAGGGAATCTGTTTTTAAAGTTCGCCTACCAGACGGCGGCACAGGTCATGTCTCTCGATTAGAAACAAAAAAAGTCTCTGAGCTTTTCTTTTCTAGAGAATGTATTGTGGCACAAGCCAGGCAATTTTTAGGGTTGCGCTATTTGTGGGGCGGCACTTCCTGTTATGGGTTTGATTGCTCTGGATATACCTTTCGGCTATATCAGTCCCAAGGCATATCTCTTTACCGCAACTCTAAACAGCAATCACAAGAAGGTATCCCGATTGAGGAAAAGGATCTTCTGCCCGGTGATCTCGTTTTTTTTGCGAGTGAAGGCGGTAAAGGCAACATTCACCATGTAGGAATGTGCGTGGGAAATGGTGTAATGATTCATGCTCCATCAAGTAGATCTGCAATAGAAGAGAGTCGATTTGATATTGGTCACTACCATGAAGAATACTGGGGCGGCAAGCGTTATGTCTACTGCTGAAACATTAGCATGATTTATCTCCCTCGTATATATAAAAAAGTACCACCAGCTATCATTAGATAACATTGGTGATACTTTTATTGTTCAAATCAACTCCCCTTAGCGTAATTCCTCCAGCAGCATTATCTGCTTCAAATTGACCGTTTATTTCGGTAACTGAATTATTATTCCTTCTTGCTTGTAACGCGCATAAATTCTCTTGATGAATTCGTGGCAGATGAGCTGCTGATCCGTTACGACCTTTATCCGCAAAATAACATTGAAGTTAATACTAGTCCCGGTGAAACCACCGTACCGGATAAACGGTTCAAAATTTTTGACGCCTCCCTCGGTTTCTTGAAGAATTTCTTTTGCCACCATGCAAGTAACTTTTTCCACATGATCCAAATCACTTTCATAACTGACTCCTATGGGGATGGAGATAGAACATTCAGCAAACGGCTGAGCATAATTAGTGATTATAGAGGAAGCAATTGTTTTGTTGGGTACGACCGCCATATTCTCAGTGGGAGTTTTTATTGTGGTATTACGCCAGTTCATGTCCACTACATGGCCTTCTTCGCCGGTCGACAGTTTAACAAAGTCACCCATCTTGATTTGTTTGGACACCAGAATGTTGATGCCGGAAAATAAATTCGCCAAAGTGTCCTGCAGCGCCAAAGCTGTAGCCAAACCGCCAACGCCCAAAGCGGTGATCAACGGAGAGATCGAAACTCCAAAAGATTCAAGCAAAATCAATATGCCGATGGCGTAAACGGTCAGATCGATTGCTGTGGCTATGATCGAAGTGGAAGCGAAGTTTTTGGATGTTTTCCCGAGCTTATGCTTAAGATAGCCTGATCCCAGATGCGCGACCATGAGGGTCAGGCACAAAATGACATTAGCGCGGAACAACCTTTGGAGAAATAGTAGCGGCTGAGGCGGAATTGTAAGGATTTCCATGGCAGCGTAGATGCCAATGAGAATGCCCAACAACGTAGGTATTCCCTTAAAAGTTTGCTGCAGCAGGGGATAAGAGATTTTTGTTTTTGCTGCGATTATTTTGAGCAGTTTAGAAAACATCAACCGGAGTATGATGATGCCTAACGCTAAACTAATGAAGAAAATTACCACATGCGTTTTGAAGCCGCCGTTTGTGATTCTGATTCCTATTTCATTGAAAAATTCAAGCATTGTTTCCTCCCATAATACAGAAAAATTCATTTTACATAATATATATATATGGTTTCGTTAACTACCCCTTTTTTCCCTGCCATTGTACATTAACATTATTTGTATATAAGATGAAGTGATGGCTCATTTATTTTTCCATATAATGATTCTTTATTTTCTCTACTAAGTTCTGTATATGATGATGATTGGTGCCACAACAACCACCTACTATTTTAATTCCTAACTCGTTGATTAAATCAATCATCTGTTCTGCCCAGACTTGGGGCTCCTCAGCTTCTAAATTAACTGCATCATCAAGCTCCTCTGGACTTTTGGTTGACGTATTGCCCAATAGACCAATGAGCCGTTCTTTCTTCAAAGAAGAATTTATCGGATTCATTATTGCTTTTCTAAATGTTATAGGATGAACACAATTAATTATATATCCAACTGGTTGTCGTTCCACTTCATTATCTATTAAGGTTATTGCGTTACACAAAGATGTACCGTCTAATAATGTACCATTATCTCGAATTACAAAACCAATCAAATATGGTTTATCAAAAACAGCCATCGCTTTCGCTATACCTAATGCCTCAGATACTGCAGGCAAAGTTTCTGCAATCAAAAAGTTGACTCCTGCATTTACGAGGCGTTCAATTTGATAGGAATGGAAAACTTCAGCTTCTGCTGTGCCCAAAGCCTCTCCAGGTTTATATGCATCTCCTTTACAGCCTATTAGTCCTCCTATAAAAATTTTTTCTCCGTATTTTTTATATTCATCCCTAATCGCACTAAGAAATTGGAAGCAATCTAAGTTTACATCTCTATCAGATAGTTGAGCTTGCTTAATGCGTTCTGCACTTGCACGCCAAGTAGGTGTAAACAATACGATTGGCAGCCCCTTTACACAAGTTAAGTCAATATATTGCTTATATATATTTTTCAGCTTTTCTTTCTGAACAGGATTATAGATATACCCCGCATTTGCAATATATTGATCTAATTCAAAGTTAAATTCTCTCTTTAATCTTTCTATTATTGCACCTTCAGTGATAATTACAGGATAATTTGCTAGTACTTCTAAAAAATCCATACAATCTCTCCTCGTATAATATGAAATTTGAAACAATTCCTTTTATTAGCAGCTGCCATCATCAACACTAGTACAGCATATAGTTCTATTTACCATAAAAATACAAACTCCTGCAATATTAAGCTGTAAAATGTACCCTATAGAGTAGACTTTTTTATTGTCTACTCTATAGGGTACATTTTACTGTTTGCAGGAGTTTGTCATTATTATTTTAAACTAAAAGGGATTTGGACTTTTGAGTAAGAGCATATGCTCATTGTTATAAGTGATAAATCTCATTTGTATCACTTTTATACTCCTCGAAATGAATGAAAGTCTGGAGTTCATCAAACAAGTCTTCCCATTGAAACAATTCTTCAATATGAAAAACGCCTGTAGGGTACGGTTTTGCATAAATACGCTTAGCAACAAAAGAAGTAACTTTTCCTGTAATATAAGACTCTTTTTCTCCATAGATAGAACATTCGTAACAAACTGCTTGCTCCTTAATGATTCCTTCTGAAATCACTTTAGCTACGTATATTTCTGAGCCTAAATTAAGCTTCTCAAATAATTTAATAACCTGCCTGCGAAAAATTGGTTGATGCAGCAAAGATAGAACACCTATTTTTTTTAATAGAGCGATTAGATTGGTAATCATTGCTGAGTCAAAACAGATTCTTGTCGATACAGACGGAATTCCTAGAGTCTCAGGTAGAACATGTTGATCTGTAAAATTAAATCGGTAAGCACTTCTTTGACCAAGTCCGTTAGGGAAGATTATTTTTTTTCCGTCTTCAAAACTTCTTACCTGCTTCTTAGCGCCTTTGTCCCTTATAAAGAACACTGTGTTCACGTTATCGATCATCCATTCAATCGCTGCCCTGCCGTGTTTTTCTCCTAACCCTAACATAAGGTAGATATTAGCAGAATGAATTTGGTCCAAATACTGTAAGCTATGCTTCACCAGCATATTTGTCACCCCTGGAGCTAAACCTACACTAAGCACAGCAGTAGATTCTATTGATGAAATTCTGGAACTCATACTTCTTACTTTCAATAAAAATTCATGAGAAGCTGAGATATCAATATAATGAATCTTTTCTTTTAAACACCTTTGCATAAATTTAGGACTCTGTTGGTCTAAGCACATTACCACAAGAAATACTTCTTGAAAGAAATCTTCAGACAGTTTATTTTCATGCACATCCATTTGCAATGGTAAAACCTTGCTATTCGTTTTTAAACAAAATTCTTTAGCTTTATCATAGCTTCTGCCGGCAGCAAAAATTTTCCCAGGAAATAGTTCGCCAAGATCTTTGCAGATAAATTGTCCAACTTGACCATATCCGCCCACTACTACAATTTTATCTTTCAAGGTTATCTATCCTCCTTTTTGCTATTATATCTCTAGCCCCATCACCGACGAGAATGACGGTGCCAATGAAGCACTTTTTCAGCCCGTTTGCGCAAATTATTTACCAATAGCAAGGCAAGTCCCCCCATAATATATAGTAATGAAATGGCTACGTCATTTTGCCCGCTGCTCCAAAGCACAGCCGCTCCAATCCCTGTGCCTGTCAATAAAATAGTCCACACGAGTCGATTTGCTAAAGTCTCCTGAAAGCGTAACTGTCTCAAGACAGGCCCCATTTCCACCTTGACTTGGACATCCCCAGCACGAAGATCTCTTAAAGTCTGCTCCAGTAAGGGCGGAACCTCTACCCCCGCCAAAACTACTTTTTTGGCCTTCTGCCAAATCAATTGCAAAGGTGAAAAGTCTTGACCAAGAACCTGTTTTGCATAAGGTTTTATCACTGCCAAAATGTTCATGTTCGGATCTAGCCCTGTGGCAATCCCTGAAAGGGTCCCCACAGCTCTACCCAAAAAAGTATAATGTACGGGAATTTGAAAGGGCTGAGAATAAATGAACTCACGTAATTCTTCTAAAAGCCCATCAATTTTCAGTTTTCCTAGTTCTTCCAGCTGCATATCTTGTAAACCAATCAATAACAAGGCTATTGCCTTTTGCAAACTTAAGAGATTGGCAGCTGGCTTAATAAATCCCAATTCTTGCAAAGCATGGGACACTTCTTCAGCATTACTGTTGATTACTCCACCAATCAATTTACGGACAGCCTTTTTGTTATGGTCTGTAATCCTGCCCACCATGCCAAAATCGATAAAAATAATGCCACCATCTGGCCTCACAAACAAGTTACCTGGGTGAGGGTCGGCATGGTAAAACCCGTGTATTAAAGCTTGTTTAAGGTAGGAATCGACTAAATTTCCCGCTACGGTTTTTAGGTTAAGTCCTGCTGCTAACAAACCGGCACGATCTGTCACCTTGTACCCCGAGACGAACTCCAGTGTCAACACTCGCTGCCTTGAATATGTCGGATAAACAGCTGGCACAGAAATCATCGGATCGCCTTGAAAATTCGTCCGGAATCGTTCAAGATTAGCCAGTTCCTGCCGATAGTCAAGTTCTTCACGAACGGTAGCACTAAATTCAGCATAGATGGCATCAAAATCCGCATACTGTTCCCATTTAGTAAAGACCTTTAACATCCAGATCACGGTTCGAAAGGCAGTGAGATCGATTTCAATAATCTTCTCAATCGATGGTCTTAATACTTTGACCGCCACCACTTCTCCAGACAGCAAAACAGCTTTGTGTACCTGTCCAAAGGATGCCGCGGCGATGTGATTATCATCAAACTCGGCAAATAGATCTTCCACCTTGCCCCCAAGTTCTAACCCAATCACTTCTTTGATTTGGTTACTGTTCACAGGTGGTACTTGATCTTGCAGCAGAGCCAATTCTGTAATATATTCTACAGGAAGTACATCAATACGGGTACTGAAGAACTGCCCTACTTTTATCATTAATCCCTGTAGGACTAAAGCAGTCTCTCGAAATCGAATGGCCTGATTACGATAAAGTTCAGGTAGTCGGATCTCTATTTTAGGCCCATATATTTTACGCAGAAGATTATACCAGGCAATCTCTGTGAGAAATCCTGCAAACAGCCTGAAAACGGCCCCTGTTCGTAGTATTTTAGAGTGAGATATCATATTTTCAACTCCTATTTGGCATCAGCTATTGTTATCTTTTTGAAATAACGAGACTGTCTTTTATGTCCCTTTCATCAATCATTTCGTCAATCCCTTTAAATTGCATATTATAATATTTAGCATACAGAACTTTTTTTGTACAACTCTTTATAATTCCTTGCTCTTGCATACTATTATTATTGAATACAATAATTTCATCCGCATTACAGATGCTGCTGAGCCTATAGGCTACTATAATGGTCTTAGGATCTTTAAATAGTTTGTCCAGGGAAGCTTGAATATAATGCTCACTCTCATTATCAAGTGGTAACAGTTTCAAAGCTGATCAATATCCAGCAACTTCGAAACTAATTCAGGGTGGCTTAAGGCAGCCTGTCTTTTTTATTTTGTATAATATCCATTTTGTAATAGGATGCAAGGTCACCTCTTGTGGCATAATAAAAAGAATTTAACTGCGTATTTATTGAGGAGGCAACATATGTTACTTTCCGTAACAAGCTGGGCAGCTGAGATAGAAATACAAAAAATGCTTACTTCCGCCCATATGGAGAAATGGCTGCAGCAGGATGTATTTCATTTTAAGTGGTGGTTACTGTTAGGATTGTTTACGTTAACCATCCTCCTGTGGTGGAGACTGCTTAATAAGACAAGAATACCGGAAGTCCTGCTATATACAGTTTTAACAACAATTGTCATGATGAGCATCGATGAGTGCGGCGAAGAATTAATTCTATGGGTCTACCCAATTTATTTATTTCCGATATTTCCGGTTATAACAGCTATTAATTTATTATTTGTACCTCTGGCATTATCGCTTGCCTACCAGTACTTCCCAACTTGGAAGAGTTTTAGCTCGGCTGCTATTATCATTGCCGGCTTACTGTCTTTTATCTTTGAACCGGCTCTGGCCTGGGCTGATTTCTATCGATTACTGAACTGGAGCTATGGCTATAGCTTCCTGCTATACATCGCTGTGGCGCTAATCATCAGAGGGGCAGTTGTTCTTATATATTCCATTGCCGAAAATGCTCAAAGACATTCTAGCTAAGGAGGCAATATATGTTTTTCGATACCGAAGTATCCACGGCTGTAGAATTGCAGAAGCTGCTAACTTACTTGCGTATCAATGAGTGGCTGCAGGAAGATCTTTTTCACTTTAGATGGTTTTTTTTAATAGGTGTCTTTGCTTTTTCTGCCCTCGTTTGGTGCAAATTGGTGGATAAATCCCGACTGCCAGAAGTCACCTTGCATGCCGGTTTAACTGCCATCATTACTCTCATTCTGGATGAAATGGGGGAAGAGCTGACCCTCTGGGAGTATCCTGCTGATATTATTGCAATATTTCCACCTTTATCAGCAGTAGACCTGGCTAGCTTACCAATGATCTATTCTCTTATTTACCAGTATTGCAAGACCTGGAAAACTTTTTTATGGGCAACACTGCTAATGGCGACCGTATTCTGCTTTATTTTGGAGCCGCTGCTGGTGTGGAGCGATTTTTATCTGCTCCTAAAGTGGAAATATTATTATGGCTTCCCCATCTATATTACAATGGCAATATTCATTCGGTGGATGGTTCTTAAAATATATGCTATCGCTAGGAAAAGCAAAGAAAAGAAAGGAGTATAAAAGACGCACGGACGGTGGGCATAACAATGACCAACTCCTGCAAAGCTAAGCAACTTTGCAGGAGTTGGTCATCAGATTTCTCTTTTGCTCTAATGCTTATGTTCTTATATCAAGTACCGCAAAAGGTTCGGTAAGGATAAGTAGATGGCCCAGGCAGTTTGGAATAATCAGCCTGTTCGGGAGAGTGGGCGTAGGGGGTTGAAAGAACAGCAAGAAGCCGCTCCATCACGCTGTAATCACCTTGCACTGCGGCTTCTAGTGCGGCTTCTACCCGGTGGTTGCGAGGGATTATCCCAGGATTGCTGTTTCGCATCAATTGATGCGAAACTGCTTTCACTTCCTGCTGCCTGCCTAGTCTTGCCTGCCACCGCTCATGCCACTGAGCAAATTCTGTCGTGCCAAATAGTACCATATCCTCTGGAGGATCAAAAGTTAATGCGCGGAAAGTATTAGTATAATCCCCACGATACTTATGCATCATATTGAGAAGGTCTTCAATAAGAGATTCATCCTGTAATTCTTCATTAAATATTCCCAGTTTCGCCCTCATTCCCGCGAGCCAATTACAGCGATATAAGTCACTAAACTCTGAAATTGCATCCTGAGCCATTTTGACAGCCTGCTCCTCATTGGCATGCAGCAGCGGCAATAGGGTTTCAGCAAATCTTGCAAGATTCCATCCGGCAATATGCGGCTGATTGCCATAGGCATAGCGGCCTCTCATGTCAATGGAACTGAATACCGTTCCCGGGTCATAGACGTCCATGAAGGCGCAAGGACCATAATCAATCGTTTCGCCACTCAGGGCCATGTTGTCAGTATTCATCACCCCGTGTATAAAGCCAACCAGCTGCCATTTGGCAATCAATGCTGCCTGACGCTTGATCACTTCCTGTAGGAGGAAAAGGTAGGGGCTCTCAGCAGCGTCAGCACCCGGAAAATGTCGCTGCAATGTATAATCGGCCAGAGACCGGAGCTCTTCAACTGTTCTCCATTCTGAAATGTATTGAAAGGTACCGACACGCAGATGACTGGCAGCCACTCGAGTCAGAATGGCACCGGGCTGTTCGCTTTCGCGGATTATTGACTCACCGCTTGTCACCACCGCTAGGCTGCGGGTGGTAGCAATATCAAGTGCATGCATTGCTTCGCTGATGATGTATTCACGGAGCATCGGTCCCAGTGCTGCTCGACCATCGCCACGGCGGGAGTATGGAGTTCTGCCTGAACCCTTGAGCTGAATATCAAGCCGCGCACCTAGGGGAGTGATCTGCTCACCAAGCAGCACAGCCCGACCGTCCCCTAGCATGGTAAAATTGCCAAATTGATGCCCCGCATAAGCTTGAGCAAGAGGCAAAGCGCCTTCAGGAATCTGGTTGCCAGCGAGCACCGCAACGCCCTCTTTGCTTTGCAGCGCCTGGACATTCAACCCCAGGGTTTCTGCCAGCGGATCATTGAGAATGATCAATTTCGGCGAACGTACAGCGGTTGGGCTTTGCCTGGTAAAAAATGATTCTGGCAGATGGGCATAACTGTTGTCTAGATTCCATCCTGTTTCCATCTTTGTCATCATATCTCCTTTTCTTCTTTTGGTATCCTAGTACATTGCGTCACCTAAAAGCAATGGCAATTTTGCAGTCTTGCAAACTTATCCAATGTTTTAAATGACGCAATGTACTCGTTTTCCTTTTATATAACAACAATAGACATTCTATGCTTTTTTAACTTGCCTTCTATACCAACCTAAGCAGACCCTTTTAGTGTCTGCTCTTGCCAATTTATTATACCCATCACATAGGATTGATAGATGGGATGTTCCTGATTGCAACATTTTTACAATCATGTAACAAAAAAGTTATCCAGGATCATCCTTGACCTATTTTTAAGAATCTTACTTATTATGCCAAGCCTTGACCCAAAAATAAGACTCCGTGCTCAGAAAAGCAACGGAGCCTCACAATTTCTTGAATCGTGTTATTCATTTGTCTTCAAAGTCATTATGTAATCGACGCTTCGTATAATCTAGCTACCTCTTTCCAGTCAATTACTTGAAAGAAACCTTCGATATAATCGGGACGCAGGTTTTTGTACTTTAAATAATAAGCATGCTCCCACACATCAATAGCGAGAATGGGTACCCATTTACTGCCCAGTTCCATAAGAGGATTGTCTTGATTGGGAGTAGAGCTGATTGCAAGATTTCCTGCAGAATCGGCGGAAAGCCACGCCCATCCTGAACCAAATCGGCCAATAGCTGCAGATTTTATTTTTTCTTTAAAACCAGCAAAACTTCCGAATTCTTTCTCGATTTGTTTTGCCAGAAGCCCTGTCGGCTCTGTGCCACCTTCGGGTGACATGATTGTAAAATAGAGATTGTGATTATAGTATCCGCCTCCATTATTCTGGATAGCAGCTCGCAGCGTCGCATCAGAAATAGCAGGCAGATTTGCCAAAATTTCCTCTACGGTCTTGCCGGACAGCTCTGGGACTTTCTCCAACGCCACATTAAAATTATTGGTATAAGTCGCATGATGCTTGGTATAATGCGTCCTCATGGTAAGTTCATCAATATGAGGCTCCAATGCCTCAAACCCATATTTTAATTCTACCTGTTTCATCTTAGAAACCTCCTTTGATTATCTGTTTTATATTTATATCATACTATTCTAGTAGGAAATAGTCAATATGTTTTAGTGTTTTTAATCATTTAATAATTATTATTTTATAGATTTTTATTGGCGATTAACTATGTAACATATACATCATTTACTTTTACATATCACAGCTTCCTCTGCTCAGACTGCGGCTATAGGCTTTCTTTTTATGTTATGCAGGAATACACAGTTATTTGTGGTAATAATAACTTTAATAATAAAATGAGGAGTGACACCGTGGTTGACATATTCTTCTTAACAACCCTTGGGGCTATTGGAGCTTTGGCTTTTTCAATCTTGAAAAGCAATAAATTAAAAAAGAAAGTCCATGCTTTAGCTGTCCAGTCGGATACTATAGCCGCCCAGATTGATGGTTTTAGAGCTTCAAGTGCGTGTACAATTGTCAATGGTATCGATTTGTCGGGGTTTTTGTATGTCGACCTAGAGTCAAAAAGATTTTGTATCGTATCAACCAATATGTCATATAAACTATTTGAGCCTAACGATATTCTAGATGTTTCAATCGTTGAAAATAATCCAGCAATTACTACCGAAACTCAAATTACTGATAAAATTCGCAAGGCTTTATTGGAAAGTCTAAAGCCTATTGCAGGCTTGATTCGTAATAAGACAGACTCCAATGTAAATACTATACATGTTGTAATGCATGTAAAGGACTCCGACCATAACACGGTCATGATAAATTGTCTTCCCGTTAAGACGCAGCGGAATACTCCCGCATATGAAAATGCAATCCATATAGCTAATAGCTGGCAAGAATTATTAAAAGTATTAATGCATTCAGCTTAACAATCATATGATAAGAAGGAACATCACAAACGCCTGCCGAATCCGCATAGATTCTGGCAGGCGTTTGTCCGTTGTTACTACTTGTAAATCCTTGTAAGGTGATTTCTTTGATAATTATGATTCAAAGGATAATTTCCAGAGATAGATAGACGCTACGGAGCCGTAAGGAGAATAATGTTTCTTGTATTTTTCAAATTGTTCTTTTGTAATATCTGTAAGATTATAGAGGTTTATCATGCCCCGTCTTATGGCAATATCGCCCCAGCTAACAATGTCAGGGCGTTCCATCGAATTAAGAAGCAGCATTTCTGCCGTCCAAACACCAATGCCATTCATTTTAGATAGGCGCTTGATAACCTCTTCATCTGGCAGGTCATATAGTTCCATAAGTTTCAAACTGCCGTACATCACTGCTTCACCAATATTTTTAATATAAATCGCTTTTCTTGTAGACATACCGCATTGCTGAATTTCCTCCACTGTGGCCAAAGCAATATGTTGTGGAATCATCTCTTCAAAGTGGAGCTGCATTCTATGCCAGACCGTATGCGCTGCCTTAACAGAAATCTGTTGTCCAACAATAGCATAGATAAGAGCTGTAAACAGGTCAGGAATAACCTCACGATCAATCTTTCCCAATCGCTTCATCGCAGCTCCGAGTGTTTTGTCGACATTTTGCAAATACTCAATTTCTCTTTGACCGTATGAAAAAAACTTTGTCTTTACGTTTCCCATACTATTTTTCCAACTTCAAAAGATATTCTTTAACCTGGAGCCCTGCAGCATAGCCAACCAATTTCCCATTTGTACCTACGACTCGATGGCATGGAATCAAAATCAAAATCGGATTTTTATTGTTAGCCATGCCAATTGCACGAGAAGCCTTCGGTTGACCAATACTCCTTGCGACATCTCCGTAGCTTCGTGTTTCACCACAGGGAATTTCTTGCAGCGCTCTCCAAACTTTCTGCTGAAATTCTGTACCTTTTGGAGCAAGAGGAAGCTCAAAGGATTTACGTTTTCCTGTAAGATAATCCATTAGCTGCTTACCTGCTTCTTTTAGCACTGCTGTTTCTTTTACAACGACCTCCTGGGAAATGTGTTCTTTTTTAATAAACAAATTTGTAATTGCACCTTTGTTTTCCACAATCCCAATTTCCCCAATATTAGTTTGATAGAAGAATATATTTTTCATAGCCCTCTCCCGCACTTCTATAAATTACCCATTCATTTCGTATCTTTATTGTACGTTATACAAGCTTTAATTGTCTTGCGGAATATCACTTTTCAATTCTCATAAGAAAAATGCTTCGCGTCCTTTAAAAAACCGATAAAACGAATGGAACCACAAAGACGCAAAGGACACAAAGGGTTTTTATTTATTTTTTCGTGCACTCCTTTGCGTGCCGCGTTAGTGGCATTGTGCCTTTGTGGTTCAACGTTCCTCTAAACTTATAAATGTGATAAAGAAAAATTCCTCGCATTCAATTCTTCTTTATCACTTGCCGGCTGGATACTCTGTTACTTTATTTCTAGTTTCCTTACTCATATAAAGTGCTTTATCAGCGAAAGCTAGCAATTCATCTATGGAATCACCATTTTTAGGATAGGCTGCAATGCCAATACTTACGGT
>Ga0316600_10000998_pt1 | contig 13035 bp, 13 predicted proteins | sample OWC_soil_day5_CT_FD_207652 | JGI IMG/M metagenome (GOLD analysis project Ga0316600, IMG submission 207652) | Wetland soil microbial communities from Old Woman Creek delta, Ohio, United States - OWC_soil_day5_CT | ecosystem: Environmental > Terrestrial > Soil > Wetlands | place: USA: Ohio... | reverse complement strand
ATGATTTGCTAGCGTATTACGCATCTGTTTAATCCGTTGTTTCAATTCTATTTGCCCACCAGACCGTTTAGGAACTTTACCAATATGGCTGCTAGCTCCATGAATTCGACGAAGCAACGGTTCTAATTTTTTTGCAAACGTAGTATAACAAACGTTGCAGCCAATTTTGCCAGTACGGCTAAAATCTCGATACGTCATTCCACAATTAGGACAGGTCATTACTTTCATTTGTGCAGTATCGCTTGAACCATTATTAAACATCCCTGCTAAGAAATCATCGACAGAAAATTTTTGATCTACATTAAAAATTAATTCGCCGTACTTTTTCGCACATTCCTCACATAAATGTTTATCTATTTTTTGTGTATTCGTAATTTGCGTAAGATGAACACACGCCTGATTTTTTTTACAATCATCACATAACATTGTCTTTTCCCCCTTAAGAAAAATTAGCTAAAGTCAAAAATACAGACCGCAGAAATTCGACTCGCTCATTTAAATCGAGCTTTACAAAGGTAACTGGAACGACTTGAAAGAGGAGCGCTGCCTCGCGATTTGCAATAAAACCATGTTGCACTAAGTATCGAATCATCGCCCTCACTTCATCCAATGAAGTTTGTTCATTGATTTTATTTAAGATATCCTGATATATCATATTTTGTAAAGGTACGCGCGTGATACGAATAAATCCCCCTAAGCCACGTCTCGATTCCACAGTAAACCCTTTGGCCACAGTGAAGCGTGTACTGAGTACATACGTAATCTGTGACGGTGCACAGGCGATTTCATCAGCAATCTCTGTTCGTCTTAGTTCTATTTTGCTATTTTGTTCCGACGCTAACCGCTGTAAAATATATTCTTCTATTAAATCCGCTATATTACTCAACTATACCACCTACTAAACGAGTTTTTTGATTTTTTGACCTTTTACTTTAATTTTTATTATATTTGACCTTTTGACTTTTTGCAATTGTTTTCATAAAAAAAATAGGGCACTTAGCCCTATTTTTTCAAATACTCTTATTTCATATACTAGTCAAACTACAGATACCCATAACTTTATCATTTTTTACTACTATAGATCCTATTATACTGCGTTTTTCTATTGATCGATTACAGCTCGTCAGCCTATTGTAAAGCCTCTTTTAATACCTGGGCATTTTTCTTCATGGCATTGATGTACGCATCATAGCTATCTTTATTTGCTTCCCCGGTTACGACTGGATCTAAACTATATACTTTCGTGCCAGTTTCCTTTGCAATGGTTTCAGCTGCACTTGCTGAATATTGTGGCTCAGCAAATAACGCTTTTATTTTTAACTCTTTGATTTGTTTGATGGTTTCTTCCAACTCTTTTGGTGTAGGTTCTGTACCTGGCTCACGTTCAATCACCGAAATAATATTTAAATTAAATTCTTTTGCAAAGTACGGAAATGCTTCATGGAACGTAACGATATTTTTATTTGGCAAATTATCGATATCCTTATGCATATCTACTTTTAACGCTTCTAACTTTTTCACATATTCCGCTGCATTTTTTTTGTACTGATTCGCATGATCTTTATCAATCGCTGATAATTGTTCAGCAATATTATTTACTTGTTGAATCGCATCGCTAATACTGACCCAAACATGTGGATTTTCTTCGCCATCCTCTTTTAATAACGGAATGTCTTTACTCGCATCCACAATCTTTAGATTTGCTTGTTGTTTTACTACTTTATCTAGGAATGCTTCCATTCCAGCACCATTCACAATAAAAGCATTTGCTTTTTCTAAAGTTTTCAAATCTTCTGGTGTCAACTGATAATCATGTAAACACCCCACTTGTGGTTTGGTCATATTTTTTACTTCGACACCTTCCACACCTTTTGTTATATTAATCGTCGCTATGTACATTGGATAAAACGACGTAACAATACTAAACTTCTCTTTATCATTTTTCACTTCACTCGTCTTATTTGAGCCGCACCCAACTAACATAACAGAGCTAATCAATATCCCTATCATAAATTGAACCAATCTTAATCGCATATCTTTATTCCCCCAAGTTATTTAAATACATAATATCTTAATTAAGAATATTACTATTTAGTATGATACATGATTGTATTTTTAATTTCAATAGAGAATACAATAATTTTGATAATTATTTTCAATTAGCCATCAAAATGACAAAAAATGACTATAAAACAAAAGCTAATAACCTAACTTTTATTTTATAATCATTTAATGAAACAATATTTACTTATCACAGCATTAAATTACAGGGTACTAACTAAACTGACTGAACAAATTTTACACCATTACTTGTTCCCCGTCGATTTGCTGCTGCTTCAATTATAATGCTTACTTCTTCTTGTGAACGAATCCCGCCCACGGCTTTTACACACTGATTTTAGCACCGCCCCCCCTTACGCATGAGGATATTTCGTTTCTTAAAAGGACTTCGCTGCTGCTACAATATCTTCTGAGGTTAACTTATAATGTTTTAATAATTGATCGGGGCTCCCAGAACAACCAAAACAATCCTGAATACCAACATAACGAATTGGCACTGGCTTTTCATAGGATAGTACTTCGCTAACAGCTGATCCTAATCCACCAATAATGGTATGTTCTTCAGCGGTTACAACTTTTCCTGTTTTTTCGGCAACGCGAGCCAAAAGCTCTCGATCAATTGGTTTAATGCTAGTGATATTTACTACCGTTGCCTCGATGCCTTCTGCTTTTAATTGTTTAGCCGCCTCTAAAGCTTTTGCCACCATGATCCCGGTGGCAATGATTGCTACATCATTCCCTTCACAAAGTATCTCACCTTTGCCAATCTTAAATTGATACTGATCATCATGAATATCGGGCGTTGCAACCCGACTAATTCTTAAATAGACTGGTCCCTCATACTCAATCGCCGCCCTAATCGCAAGTTCAGCTTCTCTGGCATCGGCTGGATTTAGGATAACCATATTTGGCAGACTACGCATAAGGGCAATATCTTCAATCGCTTGATGTGTGCCCCCATCATATCCCACCGTGACCCCAGCATGTGTTCCTACAAGTTTTACATTCAAGTTCGCATAAGCAACTGTATTTCTGATTTGATCAAATGCCCGTCCCGTCAAAAATACAGAAAAAGTAGCAGCAATAGGAATCATATTACAAGTAGACAAACCAGCAGCCATCCCAATCATATCTTGCTCGGCAATACCAACATCAATATAACGCTGTGGACACACTTTTTGAAAGGCAATCGCTTTGGTTGCTTTTCCCAAATCTGCATCCAGTACAACTATCCGTGGATCATCACAATAACTTTGCAATGTTTTTCCGAACACATCTCTAATTGCTATACTCATTATGCATTCCCTCCTAGTTCAACTAAAGCTTGTTTACATTGTTCTTCATTTGGTGCACTACCATGCCAATTCACGTCATTTTCCATATACGATATACCTTTGCCTTTTACCGTTTTTGCAATGATAACAGTTGGCTTTCCTTGATAGGCAAGGGCTTCATCTATCGCATTGTCAATGGCCTCTACATCGTGTCCATCAACTTCAAGCGCATTCCAACCAAACATTTTGAATTTACCATCAATCGGCGCAATGCCCATAACCTCTTGATTGTTGCCATTGATTTGCAACCCATTATAATCAACAAATAAGGTTACATTGTCTAATTTATAATGCGCTGCGCTCATTGCGGCTTCCCATATTTGACCTTCTTGCAATTCACCATCGCCGACTAATGCATATACCTGATACTTTTTATGATTTAACTTGCCAGCAAGTGCCATTCCATTGGCGATCGATAGCCCTTGTCCCAAAGAGCCAGACGACATATCAAGCCCTGGGGTAACCTTCATATCTGGATGCCCCTGCAATCTTGATTGAAATTGCCGTAGAGTCAGCAGTTCTTTCCTTGGGAAATAGCCTCGTTCTGCTAGTACTGCATATAAGCCTGTTGCGCCATGCCCTTTAGATAAAATAAACCGATCACGTTCTGGCCATTTCGGCTGATCTATTTTAATGTTCATTTTCGCAAAATAAAGTACTGTTAATAGTTCTACCATTGACAAAGCCCCACCTGGATGTCCGGTTTTTGCCGCTTCCAGCATATGTACAATATCAATCCGTACCTGCCTTGCTATTTCGTTTAATTCTCCTATATTCATGTGTTTTTCCGCCTTTCTTCAATCGCAATAAGTAAGAGGCTCCTGCATTTGCTTGTCGCCGTTGCAAGAGCTCTTTAGTCTTTTAGAAATAACCAATGATTTTATTTGAAGAATTGTAATAGATTACCTAGAACAATACCAACTACACCGAAGTCAGCATCACTAAATGTCGTATTGGCAAAGCCAAGGTCGCCTAATACTGGCATTAATAAAACTGGCAAGAAGGTAATGAGCAAGCCTTGGGCAAATGCACCAGCAATAGAACCTCTAAGACCTCCTGTTGCATTACCGAAAACCCCTGCAGTTGCTCCGCAGAAGAAATGCGGTACAACTCCTGGTAAAATAATTGGTAGTCCAGGCATCGATTTACCTAACATAAGTAAGACAATCATCCCCACTACACCACCAGCAAAACTAGATAAGAAACCAATCAAAACTGCATTGGGTGCATAAGGATACACTACAGGGCAGTCAATCGCTGGTTTTGCATCTGGTACTAGGGTAGTCGCAATGCCGCTAAATGCAGGAACAATTTCAGCGAGTACCAATCTAACACCAGCTAGGATAATATACACACCACCAGCAAACGTGATTGCCTGAATAATTGAAAATACGATAAAATGCTGACCGCCACTTAATTCTTTTTCTACATAAGCAGGCCCCGAAGCGATAGCTACAATGAAATAAAGCACCAACATAACAAGGGAAACAGCTAACGAAGAATCTCTTAAGAAGCTTAAGCCTTGCGGGAAGTTGATGTCTTCTGTTGTTTTTTCTTTATTACCTACCAAAGAACCAATCCAAGCGGAAAATACATAGCCAACAGTACTAAAATGTCCAAACGCTACATCATCAGTTCCCGTAATCTTACGCATTGTTGGTTGTGCGATTGCGGGGAATAAAGCCATAATGAATCCTAGAATAATTGAGCCAACGATAACGAGGGAAACCCCTTGCATACCGCCAACAGCCAAAATGGAAGCAATCATACAAGCCATATATAAAGTATGATGACCCGTTAAAAAAATATATTTTAGTGGAGTAAAACGGGCAATTAAAATATTCATCACCATACCAAAGGCCATAATCAACGCTGTTTGGGTACCATACGTTTTCAAAGCCATCGCAACGATCGCTTCATTATGAGGTACTACACCATTAATGTTAAAACCATGCTGGAACATTGCGCCAAAACTTGATAATGCACCAACAACGATTCCAGCACCACCACCAAGAATAAGGAAACCTAAAATTGTTTTAATCGTTCCTTTAATAATATCTGCACTACTTTTCTTTAAGGCTATGAGACCAATCATGGAAATTAATCCAACTAAAATTGCTGGAACACTAAGAATATCAAGTATAAACTGCAACATCTTATTCACCCTCTCTTTTATTTTAATCTACTAAGGCGGCTCCAATTTTTTCTTTTAACTCATTCTTATCAATCATGCTGTTTAACGATACTACTTTCCCACCTAAGGACGTTAATTGCGATGCAATATCACGCGTACCGACATAGATATCTGCTTTTATACCCGAAGCTGATGATAGATCACTATGATCTACGGTAGCCTCTACTCCTAACTCAGCCAATACTTTTTTAATGTTCATTTCAATCATAAAACTACTACCAAGACCACTACCACAACATACTAAAATTTTCATGCTAATCCCTCCTACTTTTTATGTAAATTAATTGGAATACTGCTTGATGATATTGATCACAGAACTCACCTGACTAGCAGACATAATTGCTTGCATATCTTTTTGATTCGAAAATAGCTCCATCAGGCTTGATAATAAAGATAAATGTACTTTATTATCTGTTGTTGCAAATGTAAAAACTAATTTAACTGGATCGTTTGTTATATTGCCAAATACAACTGGCTTTTTTAAGGTAACTAAACTAATAGATACCTCCTTCGCTCCATCTTCGGGCCTAGCATGCGCCAAGACAATTCCTGGTGCAACTACCATGTATGGTCCGAAGTTTTCATGATGATGGATAATTGCCTCTACGTAACTTGGTTCTATACACTCTTTTTCTAATAGCAGCTCAGCTCCCGCTTTTACAGCATCCTTCCAATTATCACAGACAACATTTAATCTGATATAATCACACGTTAAAAAATCAGCTAACATAACTTATTACCCCGTTTTATAAAGATTTAAAATCCTCATTTTCTTCCTTTAATGTAAAATTTCTAATCAACGATATGACTTCCATTTTATCCTTGCATCTTCTCAACATTTGCATTGCCACATGATCATTAAAAATCTGCCACAATTCATAAAGAACTCTTAAATGTGATTTATAATCTACTGCACCAAACGCAAAAATCAAATCTACCGGATCATTGACCGAGCTACCAAAATTCACAGGGCTCTTCAGTCTTACCATACTGAGACATATCTTATTCACACCATCTTCACACCTCGCATGTGGCATCGCCAACCCCGGCCCAATCACAATGTAAACGCCCATTTTTTTCACACATTGAACCATACTATCTACATATCTTTTTTCAACCGCTTTTACAGCTACCAATAACTCTCCTGCTGATTTGATTGCCTCTTCCCAATCTACTGCCTCCACATCGAGTTCAATAGTTTCTGGTAACAGTACATCTTGTAAGGACACTTCATTTAGATGCTTCGTATCTACTTTTTCTACGGCTGTAAATTTCTTATTGTAGAAATACTGAATTTGATTTTCAACTACTGTAATGCCTGCCTCAGACAAAATAGGAGATACCTGCAAAACAGCAACATGTTCGAGTTTGAGTGCTATCGTACTAATGACAATATCAATATCTTCTAATTCCGTTTCCTTCATTTCATAAACGGATACTGTCTTTTTGATATCTAGGTAAGGCATTCGATTTTTTAACGTAATTGCCAATAAATTTGCTGTCCCAAGGCCATTTCCGCAAACGAGCAATACTTGCAGTTTTTTTAACGTGCGAATCTTCTTACGTTCAATCGCACCACCTAAATGAATCGTTAAATAGCCGACTTCATCTTCCGATATCTTTACTCCTAAACTGCGCTCGATCTCCCCAACAGCTCTTAAGGCAATCATAAATAAGTTGCTATACTGCTCTCTTATTTGTGGCAATAATGGGTTAACCAATTCCATACCATACTTGGCTCGCTCAACTGCTGGTTGTAAATGGAGTGCCAGATTATACATCAATTCCTCATCATCTAAATAGATATCGCCTAACCACACCTGACAATGCTCAACAAAGGTCTTTGCGATATTCAATGAGACTAGATTTACCGAGTTATGCTCGAGTGTTATATTCTTTTCATCGGAAAAAATGTAAATCTTACTGCTCAGTAATTTTTTAGTAATAAACCGACTTTCCATTCTATCGCCAACTGTTTCATTATATTTAGAAAGCTCTATAACAATTTTTTTCGAAAAACCCTCTAGTAACTTAAATTGATAATGATCCAGTCGCTGACTTTCTACATTTAAAATTTTTTTATTCATATTCAATCTTTTTAATTGTACAATGAGTGCCAGTACCATGTGATTGATCGAAAAATCATAGCAGGGTAATTTATTCTCATTGACTAAACCAATAAAAAATTTAGCGATTTCCTTTACTGGCAATCCCTTTGCATATTCCCGAAATAAGATGACTTCGTATGAAGAATCGTCTCCACAAATATCAGTAGCCCCAAAATCATGTAAGCAAGTAGCAAAAATATGAATTAATAAATTACGAATTGCTTCTTCGCTACCTTCCACCCATAAACCCAAACCTCGTTTAGAACAAAGATTTAATTGGTGCTCAGCCAATAATTTTTTTACACTTTTTAAATCCGTAAGCAAGGTACTTCTACTAATCAATAGTTTTACGGCCAAGTGTTCTGTAGAAATATACGTGTTATCATTTAAAATATTCACTATAATTGCATTACAACGCTCTTCTTTACTCAATACGTATTCGTAATAGTCTGACCAGCTAGCATTTTGCTCTTTTGCTTGATTTTCTGCGATTGATTCTAGCCAAATCCCCTTTTGAGCCTTTTTGCAAAGCACCTGTCCTTTTTTTAGCAATTCACCACCAATAGCATCTAGATCATAACGAACCGTTCTTTGGCTTACCCCAAGGATCTGCGCGATTTTTTCTACAGTAAGTGGAGCCTTGCTAAAACTTGTTTCGAGCAACTTCAGTAACTCTTGTCTACGTGTATTAATAATGATATGGACCAGCCCCTTATGCAGAATGTTCTGTATATTTACATTCTAATAAGTTTCCTAACCTAGAACAAGTTTAATAATTGTCACATTATTCTTGCAATTTTTGCTACGATTAAACTATATACATGAAACATGATTTGGGCTAGAATAAATTAAAGGCTGTTGCAAACTTGCAACAGCCTTTTGGCATATTTTAAACTTATAAATTTATAGCATTAGCGTTCGCTAGCGCAACTTTTGCTTCACGAATCATCGTTTCAATAATATCTTTTGCCGGTTCCACTTTTCTTAACGATAATAAACTTTGCCCTGCCAGCACCATACCATTTTCAACATCACCATCGATCGCCGACAGTTTATTCGTGCCAGTAGCAAGTTTAATGAGCTCTACTTCTGGAGTGCCTTTTCTTTCCAATTCAACAAAATTCAATGAGAATTTATTTTTCAATCCCCGCACACCATGTCCGATGGATTGTCCCGTTACGATAGAATCTGTATCAATTGCTTCTATTAGTTTATCTTTTACATTATTATGTACTTTACATTCCTCAGCAAGCAAGAAACGCGTTCCCATCTGCACCCCTGCTGCCCCCATAATTAAAGCCGCAGCTAGTCCACGACCATCTGCGATGCCACCAGCAACAATGACCGGAATCTTCACCGCTGGAATAACCTGTGTCATCAGTGGCATTGTTGTAATCACGCCAATATGACCACCTGCTTCCATCCCTTCAATGATGATCGCATCAGCACCAGCAGCTTCAACGCGTGTTGCAAGTTTTACATTTGGAACAACAGGAATTATTTTTACGCCTGCCGCTTTTAACTTTTCAAAAAATGGCACTGGATTTCCTGCACCTAGTGTTACAAACGCAACCTTTTCTTCACAAAGAAGATCAATAATTTCTTCTTTGTTGGGAGACATCAATTGTACATTAACCCCAAATGTTTTATCAGTTAAAGTTCTAGCCAATTTAATCTGTTCTCTGACGAAACTAACATCACGACCACCAGCGGATATAATACCTGCACCACCAGCATTGGATACAGCAGCAGCAAGATTCGCTTCAGAAACCCAAGCCATTCCACCTTGCATAATTGGATATTTAATATTAAGTAGATTTGTTATAGTATTACTCATCATAATCTCCTTCTAATAATAAGTCTTTTCTTTATTTTAACATAAATTACTAGATATATTCACTATATATTTATCATTATTCTACAATTATCAAAACAAAGAATCAGATAAAAACCTTTACTTTCATGACTTAACAAATTATAATAATAAATTGTACGATAATATCTAATTCTATAGAGTGCCTATCAAACCAAGCTAAGGTTTTGACTTGTCATCCTATCAATTTTTGAGGAATATGTTGCGCCTCAAGATCATTATTTAATTTATTAAAGGGGCGATATTTTAGTGAAAATTCTTGCTAGACACTTAACTGTCGATATGTATGGTTGCAAATCAAATAATTTAACTAACCTTGTAGCTTTAAAAGAAACCATCAAAAAAGCTGTGGAAGAATCCAATATGACTTTGTTAGATGAAAACATGCAATTTCTTGAAGGCGATCAACTATCTGCCTTAGTCCTCTTACATGAAGGTCATATTAGTATTCACAATTATCCAGCTTTAGGTTATACAGCAATTGATATTTTTACATGTAGTGAAAATACTCGTCCAGAAAGAACAGTTGCTGCTATAAAAGCTATTTTAAAACCAGAAAAAACAAAAACAACATATCTGAAACGTGGCGATTTTGGTGCTGTAAAAGATATGAAACCAAAAATAAAAGTAAGCGTAGCGCCATTACGTCGTATTCGAAACACCGGTGCAAGAGTAATTAAATTATTATCACGTAAACCACGTTAATCAACTAACTACAAAACGAGCGAAGACTTTCTAGCCTATGCTCGTTTTTATTTTATGCTTTTTTATTGTTTCATAACGATTATCATAACTATCTTGTAAATATTTTATTAAATTTGATTTCATTATATACTGATAAAATCAAATTAGCAATAATTAAAACTTCTTAGCTTTTATTATTTATAAATATTTTTTAAAGATAATACTTATAAATTTCTAAACTTAAGCAAAATCATTTTTAGTAAAAGCATAGGGTAATATTTCTTCTAAAGATAATATTTTCGTATGACCTTTAATATTTCCTAGAATGATTTGCTCAATACCAAACTCAGCAATCACTTGCCTACATGCTCCACAAGGCGCTACCGGCCCTTCTGTATCAGCAACGACTGCTAACGCTACAAAAGAATGTTCTCCTTCCGATACCGCTTTATAGATCGCTGTCCTTTCCGCACAATTAGTCAACCCGTAAGAAACATTTTCAACATTACATCCGCTGTAAATTTTCCCACTAGGTGTCACCACTGCTGCCCCAACTTTAAAATTGGAATAGGGACTGTACGCTTTTTCCCGTGCTTCTTTAGCCGCTCTAATCAAGCTTTCCATATCCATCATGATTACCCACCCTCTTCATACTAATATTATGCATTAATTATAGACTAAAAATCTAATCCTTAGTAATTTTATTTTACAATACTATTATTATAAACAATACAATATTCATTTAAACTTTACCGAAACTTAATTTATTGTTAACAAAAATCATCTAATTTATTGTTATATTTGTTATGTTACTATATAAAGTAAGGAGATATATAATTTTGCCTGCTAATTATTTAAAAGAATTAAACAATATAATAGCAAATCAATTAATAACTTCCGTCTATCAACCAATTATAAGTTTAAGAGACGGTTCTATACTTGGCTATGAAGCCCTCAGTCGTGGTCCTGCTGATAGTATCTTAGCAAACCCAGAAAAATTATTTGAAATTGCCGCAAAACATAATAAATCTTGGAAACTTGATTATTTGTGTAGAAAAACTGCTATCACGACTGCAAAAAAAATGCTAACAAATCAACTACTATTTTTAAATGTCGAACCAAAAATCTTATATGATAAACGCTTTCATCAAGGAACTACAAAAAAACTTCTAGATAAATATCAATTAAATAGCGATAATATTATCTTTGAAATAACAGAAAAAATAGCCATTGATGATTACGCTAATTTTCGTGCGATTTTAGATAACTATCGCAATCAAGGTTATCGCATCGCTCTAGATGATGTTGGTTCTGGCTATTCAGGTTTAACACTACTTGCCAAAACTTCACCACAATTTATAAAGATTGATATTGAGTTGATTAAAAATATTCATACCGATAAAACTAAACAAGCGATTGTAAAAGCATTAATTGATGTTTCTAATGCGGCCCATATGACGGTCATTGCTGAAGGCATTGAAATCAAAGAAGAGCTCCTTACCTTGATTACTTTAGGTGTGCAATATGGTCAAGGTTTTTATCTTAGCCGACCCGCACAAAAATTTAACAAATTAAAGGAGGAGCTTGTTCAATTCATTAAAAACGCTTACCTAAAAAAGGAAGAATTTACAATGAATACTAGACTTAGTACGCCAATTAGTGAAATTGCCACAAGACAAGTCTATTTCTCCTCAGATACCTTAGGCAAAGAAATCTTAACTTATCTACATAGCAATCATGATCATATGGACATTATCATCGTTGATGACAATTGTCCAATCGGCTTAATTAGCCGAGAATTTTTTCTCAGCAACTTGGCAACAAACTATGGTATGTCAATCTATAGCAATCGCCCAGTAAAGTTACTAATAGATACCAATCCTTTGATCCTAGATTATACAACCCCTGTAGAACAAGCAACAAAAGCTGCTATGTCCAGAAGTTCTGATCATATTTATGATTCTATTATCATCACAAAAGATAATATGTATTTTGGCATAACGACAATTAAAGCTTTACTGGAAATCACGACAAAAATTGAACTAAACCGTGCCAAGAATTCCAATCCCTTAACTGGACTACCAGGCAATCAAATCATTGACTGGGAATCCAATCGTTATATCAATCATCTAGTTCCCTTTAGTGCAATTTATATTGACTTAGATAACTTTAAAGTTTATAACGATGTTTATGGTTACGATGCTGGTGATACAGTACTAGCTACTACTGCAAATATATTATCGCAATGTTTAAAAAACAGCTGCGCAGAACATTTTCTTGGGCATATCGGTGGCGATGATTTCATTACCTTTATTCCTAGCGTTGACGTCGAATACATTTGTAAAAATATTATTGAACAATTTGCTAAAGAATCTAAAACATTTTATTCTCTAGAACATCAAAATCAAGGCTATGTCACAGCCAAAAATCGTTCTGATAAAATGGAGCAATTCCCCTTGATGACAATTTCATTAGCTGTCGTCGTTGTAAATAACAATAAAAATATTACCACTAAGAAATTAGCAGCAAAAGCAGCTGAAGTAAAGAAAACTTGTAAAGAAACTTGGGAAAATAATTTCATTGTACAAAATTATAATTAAGCTCATATAAAAAGCACTCACACAAATGGGTGCTTTTTATATGGATTGAAAATAAATACTATTTTTACACAAGAAAAAAAGACCCAACAAAGTTGAGTCTTTTCATCTTAACTGGCAACTACCTACTTTCCCAGGGCGTTTCCACCCAAGTATCATTGGCGTGTATAGGCTTAACTACTGT
>Ga0316600_10000995_pt1 | contig 13048 bp, 11 predicted proteins | sample OWC_soil_day5_CT_FD_207652 | JGI IMG/M metagenome (GOLD analysis project Ga0316600, IMG submission 207652) | Wetland soil microbial communities from Old Woman Creek delta, Ohio, United States - OWC_soil_day5_CT | ecosystem: Environmental > Terrestrial > Soil > Wetlands | place: USA: Ohio... | reverse complement strand
ATCTGGAGAAAAAGGGAATGAAAAAGCTGGTGGTTGATTTAAGAGATAACCCTGGCGGAGTTGTGGATGCGGTTGTATCCATGCTGGATTACATTCTTCCTGATGATCTGGTGATTGAAGGCGATCCAAACCTGGTGAGAACTAAAAAGAATAAAACACTTCTTGTTTATATGGCGGATAAGAACGGTAAAGGCGAGCAGTATTATGCATCAGACGGTCATCAGGTAGATGTTCCAATGGCAGTTTTGGTAAATGGTCAGTCTGCAAGTGCATCTGAGGTCTTCTCCGGGGCCCTTAAGGCATACCAGAAAGCGAAGCTTGTAGGAACTAAAACATTTGGCAAGGGGATTGTCCAGACATTGTTCCCGTTAGATAACGGAACTGCGATTAAGATGACTATTGCCCACTACTATACACCAAGCGGTTTTGATCTTCATAAAAAGGGTCTTGAACCTGATGTGCCGGTAGAATTAAAAGAAGAGCTGAAAACAAAAATTAAGATTGAGCATAATGAAGACAATCAGCTGATCGAAGCAATTAATGCTTTAAAATAAAAAATAAAGCCCTTAAGAGACAACAGCAATCTCATTGCCGGTTTCTTAAGGGCTTTCTCATTACATGGAACAGGTTTTAAGAACGTCTAAAAACTGTCTGCAAGCATCTTCTGTGGTTGCCCAGGAGGTAACCAGCCGTATAACAGAATGATCATCGGTTCCTTTTTCCTGTATGGAGAATACAAAGTCCTTCTGAAGCGTTTTAATCACTTCCTCAGGAAGTATGGGAAACAGCTGATTTGTGAGGGAAGGTGCAGCGAAGGAATAGCCGCAGCCACTGATACCCTCTCTTAAAATATCCGCCATTGCATTGGAATGGGAAGCCAGATCGTAGTAAAGATTGTCAGTGAACAGTTCCTCAAACTGAATGCCAAGGAGCCAGCCTTTTGCCAGCAGAGCCCCGCGCTGCTTCATCATAAAACGGAAATCCGGTTTTAAATCCGGGTGGCTGATCACCAGAGCTTCCCCGAACAGGGCACCGGCTTTTGTTCCGCCAATATAAAAAACGTCGGTTAAGGCAGCAATATCTTTTATGGTTAAATCATTTACTGCACTGGTCAGGGCAGAACCCAGACGGGCACCGTCTAAAAACAGATAGAGATCTTTTTCCATACACAGACTGCGGATTGCTTCCAGCTCGGCTTTGGAATACTGGGTTCCCAGTTCGGTGGAGTTCGAAATATAGACCATTTTGGGCTGGACCATATGTTCATCTGTATGAAGATTTAACGCCTGAGTGATATCAGCAGGAGTCAGCTTTCCGTCTTTTCCCGGCATAGCAAGAACTTTATGTCCGGTGGCCTCGATAGCGCCGGTTTCATGGACATTAATATGTCCCTGGGCAACGCAGATTACTGCCTGCCACGGTTTAAGGGCTGTACCGATTGTAATCAGGTTCGTCTGGGTGCCTCCCACAATAAAATGAACATCAGCGTCCTCACGCCCGATTTCCCGTCTGATCATCTCCCTGGCACGGGCACAGTGCCCGTCAGTTCCGTATCCGCTGTTCTGATCCAGATTGGTCCGTGTGATCGCTTCCAGAATCTTTGGGTGCGCGCCTTCGCTGTAATCGTTATTAAAGCTATACATAAAATGTCCTCCTGATGATTGATGGTATAAAAAATATGATATACTAAATGGGACAGATTTACAATGGCGGATAGACAAGTAATAATATAATCTTATGTTATAGTAAATATTCATATCATGTATTATTATTATATTAATGGCTGTGGTAAAATAAATAAAAGAATATGTATTACGTATGAGCAGGAGGAAACCTTATGCCGACAGGTGCAATTTTTAAATTTCATAATGATCTGGATACAGATCAGATTATAGGATCCCAGTATCTGTTATTACCTGATCTTGAAGAAATGAAAGTACATACATTTGAATCTCTTGATCCCGACTTTCCTAAAAAAGTAAAGGCGGGTGATTATGTAGTAGGAGGGGAGAATTTTGGATGCGGTTCGTCCAGAGAGCAGGCACCGGGAGTGTTAAAGGCTCTTGGCGTGGAAGCGGTGATAGCCAAATCATTTGCCAGAATCTTCTTTCGAAATGCAATTAATATCGGACTTCCTGTGATTGTGTGTAAAGAACTTCCGGATGAAGTAAATACAGGTGATATGATGGAGCTGTCTTTGTCAGAGGGAATCGTTAAGGCGAAGGGAAAAGAGTACACCTGTACGAAACTCCCGGAATATATGCAGAATATCTTGAATCAGGGCGGCCTGATTGCATCGTTGAATAAGGAGGAATAGGTATGGGAATGACAATCGCAGAAAAAATAATAGCGGCTGCTGCCGGTGTGGATCATGTAAAGCCGGGGGACATTCATACTGTTAATTTAGACCGCCTGATGAGCAATGACGGAACAACCCATTTAACCGTTGATATGTATCATAACAAGCTGACCAATCCCCGTATTGCAGATCCTGAAAAGCTGGTCTTTATTGTGGACCACAATGTGCCTGCAGATAATCCAAAGACTGCAGCAGCCCAGAAGAAGATGAGGGATTTTGCCAGAGAGCATCAGATTGATTTCTGGGAAGGAAAGGGTGTATGCCATCAGATTATGATGGAAAACTACGTCTGTCCGGGAGAACTGATCTTTGGGGCAGACAGCCATACCTGCACATATGGTGCGCTAGGTGCCTTCGGTACAGGTGTAGGATGTACGGATTTTCTTTATGGTATGGTTACAGGGACATCCTGGGTGCTGGTTCCGGAATCTGTTAAATTCAATCTGATTGGGAAGCTTCCGGAGGGAGTTTATCCAAGAGATTTAATGCTTACGATTATTGGGCAGATTGGTGCCAATGGCTGCAACTATCAGGTGATGGAATTTTGCGGGGAGGGCGCAAAGACGCTGAGTGTCAATGACCGTATGGTTTTGTGCAACTTATCAGTTGAGGCAGGAGCAAAAACTGGTATCTTTGAGGCTGATGAAATCGCCCTGGCCTACCTGCAAGAGCAGGGGAGAAAGCCAAAAGCTGTATATAAAAGTGATCCCGACGCAGTTTACGCAAGGGAATATACCATTGATTTGTCTGCTGTAGAGCAAGTGATTGCAAGACCGGATTTTGTAGATGATGTGGTTCCTGCAAAAGAAGTCTGCGGCGTGAAGATAGACGAAGCATTTTTAGGGTCCTGCAACAATGGAAGGATTGAAGAACTGAGAATCGGAGCCGGTATTATCAAGGGCAAAAAGGTAGCGGAAAGTGTCCGTTTTTTGGTTGTTCCGGCAAGCCTTTCCGTATACAAACAGGCATTAAAGGAAGGGCTCATTGACATTTTCATGGAATCTGGTGCAATTGTCATGAATCCAAACTGCAGTGTCTGCTGGGGAAGCTGCCAGGGTGTCATTGGTGAGAATGAGGTTCTCATCAGTACCGGAACCCGTAATTTTAAAGGCAGGGCAGGCCATCCCAGTTCCAAGGTATATTTAGGTTCTGCTGCCACAGTGACGGCATCAGCCATTGCAGGAGAAATTACGCTGGCATAATCAGGGGAAAGGAAATAATAATGGAGACATTTACAGGAAAAGTCTGGGTCCTTGGAGATGATATTGATACCGATATCATTATTCCTACGGAATATCTGGCACTAAAAACCATAGATGAGATGAAGCAGTATGGCTTTAGCCCTCTCCGGCCGGAACTGGCTGGACTGATCAAAGAAGGAGATATCATTGTAGCAGGTAAGAATTTCGGCTGTGGATCTTCCAGGGAGCAGGCACCTGAGATTATTAAGGCTCTTGGGGTGAAATGCGTAATAGCCAAATCCTTTGCCAGAATATTTTTCCGCAATTCCATTAACAATGGTCTGCTTCTTATGGAACAGCCGGATTTATATGATGATATGACAGAAGGTGACGTCATTAAAGTTACGGTAAATGAACATGTGGAATACCAGGGCAGATTTTATCAGATCGCATCGCTGCCTCAGAATCTGGTTGATATTATCAGTGCAGGCGGACTGGTGAAAGCCATGCGAAAACGCAACGGACTGGATTAAGGAGGGGCAATGGGATACACAATTATTGAAAAAATAATCAGGAATAATACAGGTGCTCAAACTGTAAAGCCGGGAGATATCGTGACTGTGAAAGCAGACAGGGTAATGATTCATGATATTTTTATTCCCTTTGTAGCAGATAAATTTGAAGAAATGGGATTTAAAAAGCTTTGGGATCCGGATAAAGCGGTCTTAATCTATGACCATCTGGTTCCAGCCAGCCAGCTTGATGACACCAGGCATTTTCGGATCGGAGATGCATTTGCAGCAAAATACGGAATGAAGCATGTCCACAGAAGTGATGGAATCTGCCATCAGCTTATGACGGAGGCAGGATACGTAAAACCGGGAGATGTGGTTTTTGGTACAGACAGCCACACCACTACATATGGCTGTGTGGGAGCATTTTCTTCCGGAATCGGTTATACGGAGATGGCAAGTATTCTGGGTACCGGTACCATGTGGATCAAGGTACCGGAGACGATTAAAGTGGTTATTGAAGGAAAGCTTCCGGATGATGTGATGTCTAAGGATATAATTCTGCGCCTGATCGGGGATCTGGGTGCAGACGGAGCCACTTATCTGGCTCTTGAATTTACAGGAAGCACCGTAGAGGAGATGTCGGTGTCAAGCCGTATGACCATAGCCAATATGGCTGTTGAGGCCGGTGCAAAATGTGCCTTGTTTACTCCGGATGAGAAAACGGCTGAGTATTGTGAAATACAGCTGAGCGAATTCCAGAAGAGTCTGACTGGAGATGAGGATGGGGTTTACAAAAAAGTAATCCGGTATCGTGCAGAGGATTTTGTTCCCGTTATGGCATGCCCTTCCCAAGTGGACAAAATCAAGCCTGTCAGTGAACTGGAGGGGATCGCCATTGATCAGGTATTTATCGGTTCCTGTACCAATGGACGTCTGGAGGATCTGGCAGCGGCAGCAGGGGTGTTAAAGGACAAAAAGGTGGCTGACTACGTAAAGCTTATTGTGACACCTGCAAGCCGGAAGATTTACCAGGAAGCCATGGAGCAGGGAATCATGGAGATTCTGTCTGAGGCAGGTGCCATTATCACCCATCCGGGCTGCGGATTATGCTGCGGAAGAACCGGAGGAATTCTAAGTGACGGGGAACGGGTAGTGGCTACCAATAACCGAAATTTCCTGGGAAGAATGGGAACTTCCAAAGTTGAAATATATCTGGCTTCTCCCAAAACGGCAGCAGCCTGTGCTCTAGCCGGCCGGATTGTAAGCGCTGAATAGGGAACCGGTTAGTAAAAAAATAAAATCAGAACAAATGTTCCTCCCCTGCCTATACTTTTTACCTATGCTATGTTATAATCCTTGTACGATGTTGTCACCAAGGAGGTAAAAAGAACGTATGGAGTTTCAATTGCATTCAGAATTTGCACCCACCGGCGATCAGCCCCAGGCCATAGACCAGCTTGTGAGAGGATTTAAGGAGGGCAACCAGTTTCAGACCTTACTGGGAGTTACAGGCTCTGGTAAGACCTTTACCATGGCCAATGTCATACAGGAATTGCAGAAGCCAACATTAATTATTGCTCATAACAAGACTCTCGCTGCACAGCTTTACGGAGAATTCAAGGAATTTTTCCCGGACAATGCAGTGGAGTATTTTGTTTCCTATTACGATTATTATCAACCCGAAGCATACGTACCATCTACCGATACTTACATTGAAAAGGATTCCGCCATCAATGATGAGATCGATAAGCTGCGCCATTCTGCCACTGCGGCATTATCAGAGCGCAAAGATGTGATTATCGTTGCTTCGGTTTCCTGCATTTATGGACTGGGTAGCCCCATCGATTATCAGGAGATGGTGATATCCTTAAGACCCGGAATGATAAAGGACCGGGATGAAGTGATTCATAAGCTGATCGATATTCAGTATGACCGGAATGATATGGATTTCAGACGTGGTACCTTTCGCGTCAGAGGCGATGTGGTGGAGATTTTCCCCTCTTATTCCGGCAGTGAAGCTTACCGTGTGGAATTCTTTGGTGATGAGGTAGACCGGATTACGGAAATTGACACGCTGACAGGAGAGATCCGGGCAGAGCTGGGTCATATTGCGGTATTCCCTGCTTCCCATTATGTTGTTTCCAAAGATAAGATGGAGCATGCAGCACAGACTATCCTGACGGAGTTAAAGGAACAGGTGGAGTATTTTAAAAGTGAAGACAAGCTTTTAGAGGCCCAGAGAATTTCTGAGCGGACTAATTTTGACGTAGAGATGATGAAGGAGACCGGCTTTTGTTCCGGAATTGAGAACTATTCCAGACATTTAACAGGGGGAAAACCGGGAGAGCCGCCCTATACCTTAATTGATTATTTTTCAGATGATTTTTTGATTATCGTGGACGAGTCCCACATTACCTTGCCGCAGGTAAGAGGAATGTACGCTGGAGACCGTTCCAGGAAAAGCACTCTTGTAAACTTTGGATTTCGCCTTCCGTCCGCTCTGGATAACCGTCCTTTGAATTTTGAAGAATTTGAATCCAAGATTAATCAGATGATGTTTGTTTCAGCAACTCCTTCTGTATATGAATCACAGCATGAACTTTTAAGGGTAGAGCAGATTATTCGACCAACCGGACTTCTGGACCCGGAGATCGACGTGCGCCCTGTGGAAGGGCAGATTGATGATCTCATTTCCGAGGTCAACAAGGAAGTGGAAAAGAAGAATAAGATCTTAATAACCACTTTAACCAAGCGTATGGCAGAAGACTTGACGGATTACATGAGAGAGGTGGGAATCCGGGTCAAGTACCTTCATTCCGATATCGATACTCTGGAACGCTCGGAGATCATCCGTGATATGCGGCTTGATGTTTTCGATGTTCTGGTAGGAATCAACCTCTTAAGGGAAGGTCTCGATATTCCAGAGATTACACTGGTTGCAATTTTGGATGCGGATAAGGAAGGTTTTCTACGTTCGCAGACTTCTCTCATACAGACAATAGGAAGAGCGGCAAGAAACTCCGAAGGTCACGTTATTATGTACGCAGATAATATGACGGATTCCATGAGAGTAGCGATTGAAGAGACTAACCGGAGAAGAGCGATTCAGCAACGATATAATGAAGAGCATGGAATTACTCCTACTACCATTAAAAAAGCAGTTCGTGATCTGATAGCAATATCTAAGGCGGCAGCAGCCAGTGATAAGGAGTTTAAAAAAGATCCTGAATCCATGGATGCAACGGAACTGGAAAAGCTTTCAAAGGAACTGACAAAAAAGATGCATCAGGCAGCTGCAGAACTGAATTTCGAAGAGGCTGCAAAGCTGCGTGACCGAATGGTACAGGTGAAAAAGATGCTTCAGGATATCAGCCAGTAAAAAATATTTTTCGGGTATTAGGATAGTATTGACAATGATTCTCAATAAGTGTAAAATCTCTATGGATGCAATCCAGGGAAAGAACCCTGGTGCGCCGGTTTTATAACAGGCTGCATTCAGAGGAGATTATTATGAAGCTTCATGAAGGAGATATCGGAAAGACCTACATTGTATACAGTGTTATGGTGAAAGATGCCATTACAAGAAGGCTGGAAGCATTAGGCGTCAACGAGATGACGCCAGTTACCTTATTAAACAAAAAGGGAAGCGGCACCGTGATTATTAAAGTCAGAGGGACTCGTCTGGCTCTGGGCAGGAAGATCTCAGAGGGAATTGAGATAAAGGAGGAGTCCGGCCATGAGTGATGACAACAGAATAATCCGTGTTGCATTCGTTGGTAATCCCAACTGTGGGAAGACAACTCTGTTTAATGCTTTTACCGGTGCAAGGCTGAAAGTGGCAAACTGGCCGGGAGTTACGGTGGAGCGTGTGGAAGGGGAGACCATTTACAAAGGTCAGACCATACGGGTGATTGATACGCCGGGAATTTACAGCCTGACCAGCTATACAATAGAAGAGATTGTTACAAGAAAGTGTCTGGAAGATGAATCCGTTGATGTGATTATTAACGTTGTGGATGCTTCCTCTCTGGAGCGGAATTTATATCTTACACTTCAGCTTCTGGAACTGAAAAAGCCGGTGATTCTGGCTCTTAATATGATGGATATTGTAGAAGACAGGGGGATGGAGATTGATCTTCACCGCCTTCCTGAGATGCTTGGGAATATCCCAGTGGTACCGGTTTCAGCCAGAAAGCGGACCGGTCTTGATGTTCTCATGCATGCAGTGGTTCATCATTACGAGGAAGGACCCCAGGGAGTGGTGGTAACGTACACACCACGAATTGAAAATAAGATATCTAAAGTAGAGACAGTGCTGAAAGCCCATTATGGAAAGCTTAAGAATCTGCGGTGGCATGCCATTAAGTTTCTGGAATATGATGAAGAGGTGTCAAATGACCATCCGGTTGATTTAAGCAATATCATTGACCATAATTATGAAAAAGAGATTATAAATGAGAAATACGATTATATAGAAGGGGTGATCCACGAATGCCTGGTTAACAAAGAGCAGAAGGCAGCAATGACGGATAAGATTGACGTTTATTTAACCCACCCCTTCTGGGGAGTTCCTTTGTTTCTTGGTATTATGGCTCTTGTGTTTTTCCTGACATTCACGGTGGGGGATTTCCTGAAAGGATATTTTGAGATTGCACTGGATCATCTGTCGACGTTTATGTATCAGATGATGACGGGGATTCATGCAGCGGACTGGATTACCTCACTGGTGGTGGATGGAATTGTTGCAGGTGTAGGAGGAATCCTTACTTTTCTGCCGAATATTTTCATTCTGTTTCTTGCCCTGGCTTTTTTGGAAGACAGTGGCTATATGGCGAGAGTTGCTTATGTAATGAATGAAATAATGGGAAGTGTGGGACTTTCCGGCAAGGCGTTTCTTCCCATGCTTTTAGGGTTTGGCTGTACGGTGCCGGCTGTAATGGCAGCGAGAGCGCTGCCCAGTGAAAGGGACAGGAGAAGGACAATACTCATCACACCGTTTATGTCATGTTCTGCCAGACTGCCTATTTACGTTTTGTTTTCAGAGATGTTTTTCCCCAACCATGCGCTGGTTGCGGCTTATTCTTTATACGTAATCGGACTTATGGTTGCGATTTTGATTGCCCATGTGACTCATAAGATGATAAAATCACAGGAAGAGGATACACTTTTAATTGAACTGCCCGAATATAAAACACCCAATGCGAGAACGGTTGCAATTTATGTGTGGGATAAAGTGAAAGATTACCTTGGAAAAGCAGGTACTACCATATTTCTGGCCTCTATCGTATTGTGGTTTGTGCTCAATACAGGGTTTCATGGTTTTGTCACAGATGTATCACAAAGCTTTGCAGCCATGATTGGCAGAGTTTTAATTCCTGTTCTTACTCCTGCGGGACTGGGTGACTGGAGAATTGCGGTAGCGCTTATATCCGGGCTTTCTGCTAAGGAAGTTGTGGTTTCCAGTTTTTCCGTACTATTTGGAATCAGTAATATTAATTCGGCAGCAGGAATGGTTGAATTATCCGGATTGCTGGGCAATGTGGGCTTCGGGGGAGTGAATGCATATGCGCTGATGATCTTCTGCCTTCTTTATTCCCCATGTATCGCTGCGGTTGCCACGATAAAGAAAGAAACCGGATCACTGAGATGGACACTTGGTATGGTGCTGTTTCAGCTGGCGGTTGCCTGGCTCTTTGCTGTAGTGGTGTACCAGATTGGAAGTTTGATTTTTTAATTGGATAGAGGATAAGCTGATGAATGATAAACTGCTTGTGGAAACTGCTGTTCTGGCAGGTGAGATTATGTTGATAAGTGGTGCGGAGATCTTTCGTGTGGAAGATACCATTGACCATATTTTAAGAAAAGCAGGTCGGAATACGGCAGAAGCCATCGTATTTTCCACAGGCATTTTTGCATCCTTAAACGATCCGTCCATAGAGGCGATTACAGTGGCAAGAAGAGTCACGGTCAGAAATACCAATTTGAACCGGGTTTATCTGGTAAATGATGTGTCAAGAAAGCTTTGTGCAGACCTAATGACGGTGGAAGAGGCATTTGAGCGGCTGAAGGAAATACGAAAGACGGTTCAGTTTCATAAGAGGCTTAAGGATATGGGCTATATGGGAGTGGCGGTATTTTTTACACTGCTTCTTGGCGGTAACGCAAGAGACTGTATGGCGGCTGCTGTAACCGGAGCTGTGCTGGCGGCTGCCATGGAGATTTCTCAAAAGATCCGTTTAAATGATTTCTGTGCCAATGCATTTTGCGCTTTCTTAATTGCTTTGACCACTCTTTTTCTGGAAAAATGGGGATTATCTGGAATTAAAAGTGATATTATTATAATCGGTGCCATCATGCCGTTAGTGCCGGGAGTAATCTTTACCACAGCGATCCGCGATACGTTAAACGGGGATTATGCATCAGGTACGGCAAGAATTGTGGAAGCTGTGGTAATCGCCCTTGCAGTAGCGGCAGGAGTGGGAGCTGGTATGGGACTGTATCAGTGGCTGGCCGGGGGGTATTTTATATGGTGATTCAGACAGTTGGAGCATTTTTTGCAGTGATCAGCTTTTCTCTGATACTGGAGCTTCCAAAGAAGTATTTAGTTCTCTCAGGTACCATTGGTGCGGTTGGCTGGCTGCTATATCTTTTTGTACAAGCCGCAGCCGGATCAGTCATAGCTGCGGCTTTTTTATCCACTCTTTTGGTAGCGCTGTTCAGTCATATCGCCGCAAGAGTGTGTAAAGCACCTGTTACGGTGTTTTTGGTGGCAGGAATCCTGCCTTCAGTGCCTGGGGCGTCTATATACCGAAGCGTGTCCTATGTGATCAGTAATGACCCGGTGCTTTCCAGTCATTATCTGGTGGAGACACTTCAGGTTTCCGGTGCCATTGCCATGGCAATTTTTATTATGGATTCATTGTTCCGATTGGGAAAGAAGAAGTAAAAGCGATGGACAGACGGTTCTTTGATCTGGAATAGAGATAGATATGATTGGAGAGGCGGTCTTCCTGAGGAACCTCCTCCTGATTAATGGAAAATACGGTTTCTGCAAGCTCTTCATAGGAAATATGATTGCTGTGCGGGATTAGCAAGACTTCGTGAATGCTGGAAGGCAGAATGATTAAATCACCTTCCATGCTTTCTGCGAAGTCTTTTAATATGTCTTCATAGAACATACAGGCAGCTCCGTGGACGCCGTAAGGGTTGCTGAGGACATACATGGGAGGGGAAAGGGGAGAGGGAGCAAATAGCCCCGCCCAGTCTTCTTCTTTTATTTCTATGTCTGAAGATTTTTTTGCGATTTCTTTCATTACATCCAATAGAGAATTGATCCGGGCAGGAAATAAGTCTGGTGTGTTGAGTTTTGCGTACTGATATAAATCTTCGGTGGATAAATTCCATAATTTCTGATGGGAATTGTGGATAAGAGCTGTGAGAAGCTGGTCGTCTTTCTTGTTTAAAGACAAACAGAAGATCAGCGATAAATCCAGATCTGGTAACGATATGTGGGGAAGATCGAAAAGCATGGCGCGGTTGGCAGATTCATTAATAATGCGAAAGATGATACGGTCTGTTAAGGGATTTTCTGAGTGGAGTTCTTCTATGAAATTATCTTCGGGCAAATGCTGGGTCTCATATAATTCCATAATCTCATCGATAATCTGGGGAAATGGTTTTCCTTTTTTATAAGTTTCATAAAAAGTCTCTAGATAAATAGCCGGAGCCGTATGTTCCTGAGGCTTACTGATGCAGATACCGTCAAGGGTCAGTCCGTTGTTTTTTGTGACGCTTTGAAGTGCCAGGCTGTAGACAGAGCCAAAACGTTCTTCCAGTGATTCCTTTACTGCTTTTTGAAATTGTTTGTATACCATATGTATACCTCCTTAGATTTGATTTATGTAAATCGCATAATGCGAGATACAGCGCAGTAGTTAAAAATGGGATTGGTTATGATTGCAAGATATGCAGATAGATAATCAATAAAATCAAGTCCATTATACATTAGTTGATAAAAAATGACAATATGTTTAGACATATTTGGAATTTTGTCGAAAAATCATTCAACTTAAAAAGATTGTATAATTACAAAATTGGAAAATGGTATTATTGTATACACTGAAAAGATGAATAAAGGGTGAGGAAAGTGAAAACAAAAGAAAAAAATAAGCAGCTTCATGAAAGCGGGTCTAAGAAAAGACATTCAGGTCTTATTGGATTGATCGTTAATAACGGCAGACGAATCGAGAAGTTATTTGCGCTGGCAGTGATTATATCTGTTATATGTGCCTGCTTCGTACATGTCAATTACGATCTGAGCGAATATCTTCCCGAATGGGCTCCTGCAAAAAGAGGCCTTAATGTAATGGAAGAAGAATTTGGATATCCTGGTACGGCAAGGGTGATGGTTGGCCCTGTTACTCTATATGAAGCGAAGGCCTATAAGGACCGGATTGCGGATATAGATGGTGTGGATATGGTGATGTGGGCAGATACCACCACCGATGTTTATAAAGCAAACATATTTATTAATTACGATGATATCCAGGATTATTATAAGGACAATTATGCTGTCATGGATATTATTTTTAAAGAAGGGGATTCCAGCAGTCTCACCAAGTCGGCAATCAGCCAGATGCAGAAGATGACAGGTGACAAAGGCTATTTCATGGGATCAGCGGTTCAGAACAAATCGTTAAATGAGACACTTACCAGAGAGATCAGTATTGCCATGGCTATGGGAGTCGTAATGATTGCACTGGTATTGTGTGCAACGACGACTTCATGGTTTGAACCATTTCTTTTTCTGTTGATAATGGGAATTGCAATTATCATTAATATGGGAAGCAACCTGATGATCGGTACTATATCCTTTATTACATTCAGTGTGGCCGCCATCTTGCAGCTGGCAGTAGCTATGGATTATTCGGTTTTCCTTCTGGATAGTTTTACGAAGGAACGGGAGAAAGGAGACGATCCGGTAACGGCAATTA